>Ga0208700_1000213_pt1 | contig 21248 bp, 12 predicted proteins | sample DeeseametaMP2016_FD_184179 | JGI IMG/M metagenome (GOLD analysis project Ga0208700, IMG submission 184179) | Marine microbial communities from the Deep Pacific Ocean - MP2016 (SPAdes) | ecosystem: Environmental > Aquatic > Marine > Oceanic | place: East of Hawaii, North Pacific Ocean | collected... | reverse complement strand
CCAGACAACTTTTTATGACTCCATCTTGTGTTTGAGAGCAAAGAACTGTTTTTTGCGCAGACGCGCCGGTTAAAGCTTCTGTGGTAGTATTTAAAACTAAACACGGAAATTTTAACAATCCAACAAATTCGTTTCTTCACCACAGAGAGTTAGCCTGAAAATTGCCAGCCAAGCAAAAGGCTGATGTCTTCTGAAGAATAATAGTCAATATCTTCAGTGAATCCCAAAGAGAAACTATGGGAACCAATAAAGTGACGCAGCCCTATCAGCAGTATCGTTTGCTGGTGGTTTAATCCACGTAGTGTCTGTTCCCAACGTTCATGATCCAGAATTACACGTGATGCAGAAAGATCACCTGGAGGGTCAATAATGATGGTGTTGCTGGCTTGCGACACCGTCTCGATTTGATAAAAACCGAATTCCAGAGTACATGGTGTGAGTGGAGTCAATTCAAGGAAAATGGCTGACATCGGCTGTTGGTTGCGATGCAGCAACGGATTTTGACATTCAGTAGCTTGTGCTAAAGTGCTCCAGTAGAGCATCAAAATGAAGGATTCAAATAGAAATATTATTTTCATTACTCAAATAATTTAGTTTTATAGAAGCCTATTTTTTTAGCAGATGCGCCCTCAGGAGAAAAGCCAATTTTACGCGGTAAAGATTATGTTGCTTTTGGTTTGCAGTAAAACAATGTTGTGGTAGAATGTCTGGAATTAAACTGACCGATTTTGATGAAACTGTAAAAAATTCTGAAACCACCTCACCTGTTGAAAAAATGTCTGTTATGGAAAAACGATCTGTTTCTTTGGAAGATAAATACACGCTGAGAAAAGGTTATGCTTTTATGACCGGAATTCAGTCCTTGGTACGTTTACCATTGGTGCAGCGTGAACTGGACCAGAAAGCAGGGCTCAACACAGCAGGATACATCAGCGGTTATCGAGGTTCGCCGTTGGGCGGATATGATCAGCAATTAGCACGAAATATTAAACTGCTTGAAGAAAATCATATTAAATTTCAGCCTGGAGTAAATGAGGATTTAGCGGCAACAGCACTTTGGGGAACGCAGCAGGCAGAGTTGGGTGGTGAAGGAAAATATGACGGGGTTTTTGGAATTTGGTACGGGAAAGGCCCTGGGGTTGATCGTTCCGGTGATGTTCTGCGACACGCTAATTATGCGGGTACTTCCAAGTTTGGCGGCGTACTGGCATTGATGGGGGATGACCATACGGCGGAATCTTCCACAGTCTGCAATCAAAGTGAATTTGCCATGGTGGACGCACTGATTCCTGTTTTGAATCCATCCGGAGTACAGGAGATTTTTGATTTCGGAATTTATGGTCTGGCGCTTTCGCGATTCAGCGGATGCTGGGTTGGTTTAAAGTGTCTGCACGATACAGTTGAAGCAACCGCGTCTATTAACGTTGATGTTGAACGTCTCAAAGTAGAAATTCCCAACGATTTTAATTTTCCCGCAGATGGTTTAAATATCCGCTTTCCGGACACGCCACATGCGCAGGACAAAAGAATTCACGAATACAAGATGGACGCGGCACGCGCGTTTTGCCGGGCTAACAAATTGGACCGTTCAATTTGGCAGGGTGGCAGCGCAAAAATAGGTGTTGTAACTGTTGGAAAATCATACCTTGATACTCGGCTTGCATTTGATGAACTGGGAATTGACGAAGCAGAAGCAGAACGGCTTGGTATAAGGCTTTACAAGGTTGCAATGCCGTGGCCGCTGGAACCGGAAGGAATTTTTGAGTTTGCCAAAGGGCTTGATTTGATTATTGTTGTTGAAGAAAAACGGGCGTTAATCGAACCACAAATTAAAGAATTGCTTTACGACGCATCTCATCGTCCACAAGTGATTGGTAAAACAGATGAGACCGGAGAAGCTCTGTTTCGCACCGCGGGAGCACTTGATCCGAATCACATTGCGGCAACGATCGGAAGGAGGGTTTTGAATTTCAGGGGGGACGCCGATCTTAAAAAGCGCATGCTGGAAATGGAGGCACGCATGGATGTCTCATTATTGCCGCAAGAATCAATGGTGAGGTTGCCGTATTTTTGTTCCGGATGTCCTCACAATACTTCCACGGTTGTTCCGGAAGGCAGCATTGCAATGGCGGGAATCGGTTGTCATTACATGGTGCAGTGGATGGACCGTGATACAATTGGATTCACTCATATGGGAGCAGAGGGAGCAAACTGGGTGGGGCAGGCACCGTTTAGCACACGCAAACATATTTTCCAAAATATTGGAGACGGTACTTATTTCCATTCCGGAACCATGGCCATCCGTGCAGCAGTATCTTCCGGAATAAACATTACCTACAAAATTTTGTTCAATGACGCAGTCGCCATGACCGGCGGACAAGGTTTTGATGGACCGATGACTGTTCAGAGCATTATTCAGCAGATGTATGCAGAAGGTGCAAAAAGGGTGGATGTAGTCAGTGATGAACCGGAAAAATTTACTCAAAGCTCTGGCATCCCGGCAAACGTAAAGGTTTACGACCGCAAGGATTTGGATATTCTTCAGCGAGAATTGCGTGAAATTGAAGGCGTGACGGTGCTGATTTACGAACAGGTTTGTGCTGCAGAAAAACGTCGGCGACGGAAACGTGGATTAATTCCGGATCCACCTCGCAGGATTTATATCAATGATGATGTTTGTGAAGGCTGCGGAGATTGTGGTCTTAAATCAAATTGTGTTGCAGTTTTACCTCTTGAGACTCAATTTGGCAGAAAACGGGTGATTGATCAGTCTGCCTGTAACAAGGATTACAGCTGTGTCAATGGTTTGTGTCCCAGTTTTGTGAGTGTCATTGGCGGAAAAATGAGGAAAAATGCTCCTTCTGCCAATATGGATGTTGAATGGACCTCTTTGCCGGAACCAAAGCTACCTGTAATTAAAGGCACGTATAACATTGTTTTGACCGGAGTTGGAGGTACTGGAATTGTGACAATTGGTGCTTTACTGGGAATGGCTGCACACCTTGAAAAAAAGGGAATTGGTATTCTTGACATGATTGGATTGGCACAAAAAGGCGGTGCAGTTTTATCACATTTGCGCATAGGAAAAAGTCCGGAAGATATTCATTCACCAAGGATTGCTTCCCAAGGTGCCGATTTGGTGATAGGAGGAGATTTGGTGGTGACAGGTGGACATAAAACTCTTTCAGTCATAAAATCCGGACATACAAAACTTGTGATAAACAGTTATGAAATGATTACCGGTGATTTTACCAAAAATGCGGATATGCTTTTTCCAAGCCTGGAAATCAAACAGGCAATTCAGCAAACAGCTGGAACAGACAATACCGAATTCCTGGATGCATCACGCCTGGCAACTGCCTTGATTGGTGATACTATTGCCACCAACATGTTTATGCTCGGCTTTGCTTTTCAACGAGGTTTAATTCCTTTGGAACGTAGTTCTATTGAACAGGCTATCGAAATCAACGGCATGTCAGTAGAGAGTAACAAACAGTCTTTTTTATGGGGCAGGAGGACAGCACATGATGGAAAACGCGTGTGGGAGTTGACGGCCTCGATCGTAGAAGGTTTTCTTCTTGAGGATCCTACTGAAGGATTGGATGAACTCATACAGCATCGTGCGGACGTCTTGACTGCATACCAGAATAAAGCTTATGCCAAGCGATATTTACAACTGGTGGAGCGTGTTCGCACCATTGAAACCGACCGTCTTCCAGGTAGTTTATCCTTGACTGAGGCGGTAGCACGATATTATTTTAAATTACTTGCTTACAAAGATGAATATGAAGTAGCTCGTCTCTATACTAACGGAGATTTTTTAAAAAAAATACGGGGACGTTTTGAGGGAGACTTTCAGCTGAAGCTGCATTTAGCACCACCTTTGTTTTCTCATCGTGATTCACATACGGGGGAGCCGATCAAATCTGCTTTCGGTTCATGGATTTTTCCTGTGTTAAAAATGCTGTCACGGTTTAAGTTCCTGCGCGGAACTGCTTTTGATCTATTTGGAAAAACAAAGGAACGCCGAATGGAGCGGCAGTTAATTCAGGAATATGAACAAACAATTAAGGAACTTCTGCGTGGACTGACAAAGAAAAACCAAAATATAGCGCTGGAAATAGCAAAAATACCGGAACAGATTCGTGGTTACGATATGGTGAAACAGCGACATTTTGAAACCGCAAAGTCTACCGAAAAGAAATTACTAACGCAATTCAGGGATTCTGCAAAAATCACAGTAGGCTTGAAAAGTAGTGAGCCGGTCAGTTAACTGCCGTCCATAATACCTGGTAATCATACTCCACTACAGGGAAGATCTTTTGTTCACGAGTTATACTGTCAGCGAACTTTTTTGCCTTGTAATTCAACAGTAACGGCCTCAAGTCCCCAAATATCTTTTGCGTATTCAGCAATAGTACGATCACTGGAAAACTTACCTGATCCAGCTGTGTTCAAAATTGACATTCTTGTCCAGGTATTCTGATCTTTCCAGGTATTCATCACCTTCTGCCGGCATTCATCATAGCTCGCAAAATCTTCGAGCAGCATGTATTTATCCTCAAAAACCAGTGAGTTGTAGAGATCATTGTAAAGGTGTGGCTTGTCACGGTTAAAATATCCTGTGTTGATCATCGAAAGCGCTTCTATCAATCCGGGATTATTTTGGTATGAAACTCTGGGATTGTAACCGGATTCTGCCAAAATACTAACTTCATCCGAACTTAAACCGAAAGTGAAAATATTTTCCCTGCCGACTTCTTCTGCAATCTCGATATTTGCACCATCCATGGTCCCCTGTATTAGGGCTCCATTTAAAATAAATTTCATGTTTCCGGTACCTGAGGCTTCAGTACCGGCAGTTGAAATGTGCTGAGAAATATCTGTTGCTGGAATTATTTTTTCTGCAACTGAGACATTATAATTTGGTACAAAAACAAGATTTAAACGCCCCTGCACTGCAGGATCACTATTGATAACACGCGCCACATCGTTGGCTAAGTTTATGATGAGTTTTGCCATGTAATAACCTGGTGCTGCTTTACCGGCTAACAAAATTGTGCGTGGAACGAAAGGAAGTTCCGGATGCTCCAGGATTTTGTTGTAAAGATAAGTCACATGCAAAATATTCAGTAATTGCCGCTTGTATTCATGGATCCTCTTTATCTGGACATCAAATAGTGATTCAGGATCGATTATTACTCCACTGGTCTGCTTAAGCCAATTTGCCAGTTGCTCCTTTTTTATGCGCTTGACTGAGCGCCATGCTTCCTGGAATTCAGGATCATCGGCAAATGGTTCCAGTTTCCTTAATTTCTGTAAATCCGTAATCCAGCCAGCGCCAATTTTTTCTGAGATTAATTCAGATAATTCCGGATTTGTGTTTCGCAGCCAAAGTCTGGGTGTAATACCGTTGGTTTTGTTTTGGAAACGTTCAGGAAACAGTTTGTAAAAATCTTTAAAAACTGTAGTTTTCAGCAATTCTGTATGAAGCTCCGCTACACCGTTAATCGTGTGACTTCCAACGATTGAAAGATAAGGCATACGGATTTGTTTGTGATCATTTTCCTCAATAAAGGAAATTCTTTGTAATAAATCTGCGTCATCCGGATATTTTTCTTTCACACTTTCCAAAAATAAATCATTTATTTCATAAATAATTTCAAGGTGACGCGGCAGCAAACGTCCCATCAAATCAACGGACCAGCTCTCCAATGCTTCAGGAAGGACGGTGTGGTTGGTGTAGGCGAAAACACGTGTGGTGATATCCCAGGCCTCATTCCATTCCAAACCTTCCTCATCCACAAAAATCCGCATCAATTCCGGAATTGCAATTGAGGGATGAGTGTCATTGAGCTGAATTGAAACATGTTCCGGAAATTTATCAAAAGTCTCCGAATGCACCTTGAAACGTAGAATGATGTCCTGCAGTGAAGCCGCTACAAAAAAATACTGCTGCTTAAGCCGCAATTCTTTTCCGGAAAATCCTTGATCGTTCGGATACAATACTTTTGAAATGGTACCGCTACGCTGTGTTTCCTCAACCGCCTGAATATAGTCGCCGCTGTTAAATAATTGAAAATCAAAACTTTTTGAAGGTTTGGCTGACCAAAGACGTAAATTATTAACTGTATGATTTCCAAATCCGGCAATGGGAACATCGTAAGCCATTGCCAAGACTTCTTCTGTTTCTACCCATTTCCGGGACAATTTACCTTTCTCATTCGTGTATTTTTTTACGCGACCAAAAAAATGGACAGGATAAACCACTTCCCATCGAGGAATTTCCCAGGGGTATCCCTCTTCCAACCAGTTGTCCGGAGCTTCCACCTGTGCCCCATTTTCAAATTGCTGTTTGAATATTCCGAATTCATAGCGGATTCCATATCCATGTGCAGGCAGTTGCAAAGTCGCCATTGATTCCATAAAACAGGCAGCGAGCCGCCCAAGACCACCGTTGCCTAAACCTGCATCATGTTCAAGCTCCTGCAGTTCTTCAAGATCATAACCGATTTTCCGGATTGCATCTTCACCAGCCTGGCTGATGCCCAGGTTGAGCAAATTGTTATTTAAACTTCTGCCGATCAGATATTCCAGTGAAAAATAATTGACTTGTTTACATTTCTTTTTGAGGTAGGTTTGCTGTGTATCATTCCAGAACTCAACCAGCCGATCCCGGACTGACAGGGCGAAACTCCGGTAGACATCAAAATCTTCTGCAGTAAACCGATTTTTACATTGCGAGAATTCAAGATGATTTGCAATGGATTCGATCAACCCATCCCGGTCCATTGAACGGTACGTGGCAACCAATTCCCAAATATTCTCCATTTCTTTTCGTGTCTGCGGCATTCTTTTCGGTTTTATATATTTTGAGGGTTAGTTATGGTTTTCTGGCAGGCCGGGATTACATGCCTGCCATTTTCTCAAAAACCAAACATCCAAGCGGAGGTAAATTAACTGTGGCGCGGTGCGGCTGACCTTGCCACATCTGGGGGCTAGTGATGATTTGCTGCTGTTGGTTGTATCCGGATCCGCCAAATTTCGGATCATCTGTGTCCAATAATTTACTGTAATGACCAGATTCCGGAAATCCAGTCAAATAATCATCACGGGGTACTGGTGTGAAATTGAAAATAAAAACTAAATCTGGATCGGATACTTCATCTGCACTTCGTCGGATGAACGATAAAACGCTGTTGTCCTGATCATGATGATCAATCCATTGAAAGCCTGTCCAGTCAAAATCGTTGGTGAACAATGTAGGTTTACTGAGATAGAAATGATTAAGGGTCCGGACATATTCCTGTAATTTTTGATGATCCGGAAATTGCGTTAAATGCCAATCTAAGCTCCGGTTTTCACTCCACTCGTCCCTTTGTCCAAACTCTGTTCCCATGAATGTCAGCTGCTTTCCCGGATGTGCCATTTGAAAAGCGAGATACATTCGCAGTCCAGCAAAATTTTGCCAGTCGTCACCTGGCATTTTACCAAGCATTGAACGCTTCCCGTGAACCACTTCATCGTGAGAAAGCGCAAGTACGAAATTTTCGGTAAAGGCATACATCAATGAAAATGTGATCAAATGATGATCGTATTTGCGGTGCACCGGATCTTTTTCAATGTATCGCAGAGTGTCATTCATCCAGCCCATGTTCCACTTTAGATTGAACCCTAAACCTCCGGCATATGTGGGATGACTAACACCGTCCCAGGCGGTAGATTCTTCTGCAATTGAGAGAATTCCAGGATGGTAATGAAACAGCGTTTCATGAAGCTGCTTCAAAAATTCTATTGCACCAATATTTTCACGACCGCCATGTCTATTTTTAACCCATTGCCCTTCCTTTCTATTGTAATCCAAATACAGCATTGCGGCGACTGCGTCTACTCTTATGCCGTCAATATGATATTCGTCAAACCAAAATAAAGCATTACTAATCAGAAAGTTACGAACTTCGTTACGCTCATAATTAAAAATTAGCGTGCCCCATTCTTTGTGCTCACCCTGAAGTGGATCTTCATGTTCATAAAGTGCAGTGCCGTCAAAACCTGCAAGTCCATGAGAGTCTTTAGGAAAGTGCCCTGGAACCCAATCCAGAATCACGCCTAATCCGGATGTATGGCAGCGGTCCACAAATTCCATGAACTCATGTGGTGTACCAAAACGAGAAGTCGGCGCAAAATAACCGGTAACCTGATAACCCCATGAACCGTCTAAAGGATGCTCTGCTACAGGCATCAATTCAAGGTGCGTGTAGCCCATTTCAACCGCGTATGGTATCAAGCGGTCAGCCAGTTCCGGATAGGTCAACGAACGGTTGTCCTCCTCAGGAACCCTCTGCCAAGAACCTAAATGCACTTCGTAAACATTGATCGGCTGCCGGAGAGGATCTCGATTTTCTCGTTCTTCCAGCCATTTTTGGTCTTGCCACCGAAAACCGTTCAATTCTGTTACTACTGAAGCCGTTGAAGGACGCTGTTCTGCAGTAAAAGCAACGGGATCACTCTTTAATAAAATTTCGTTTTGTCCGGTTTTAATTTCATACTTGTAGAGCATTCCTGCAGCTACCTCAGGAATAAAGAGTTCCCAAATACCGGAGTCTCCGAGAATTTGCATGGGATGCTTTCGTCCGTCCCAATAATTGAAATCTCCAACAATACTCACACGCTTGGCGTTTGGTGCCCAGACAGCGAACAGTGTACCTGGAACACCATCAATTTCTACGGGATGTGCACCAAGTTTGTGGTAAAATCTATGGTGATTCCCCTCAGCAAAGAGAAATTGATCGTATTCTGTAAGTTGTGTAGAGAAATAATATGGATCGAACCGAATATGTTCATTTCCGTTTTTGTAGGAAATTTTCAAACGATAAGGCTTCAGTTCCGGACGCGGAGGTATTTTCAGTTCAAATAAACCTTCTGGGTGAATTCGTTTTAATGAGGTAGCCTCAGCTTCCGTCTCGTTTTCCCAGAAAAGCGAAACCTTTTCTGCATCCGGTTCAAGAACACGTACAATCCAAACTTGCTGCTTATTTCTCTGACGGACTTCGTGAAAGCCGAGAACGGAGCGTGGTTCATGGAAATCACAGTCTAAAAGCAGCTTGATGGTATCTTTAGTTAAAGTGAGTTCTCCCATTATAGATTTCTTGTGTAATGCTATTTTTTTGTTTTAGATTATTCTCTTAGAAATGAAGTCTGTGGGCAAGTTTTTCTTTAAAGTTAAACTTGGTATAGTCATAGTTAGGAACAAAACAGCTAATGTATTATTTTTTTAGTTAAACTTGACCTGGCTGTTATCAGCTAGTTATCATAACGATGTTTATCAAACAATAAATATAAAATCATTGTGAAAATTAATTCTCGCATTTATGTTGCAGGACATCGTGGTCTGGTTGGTTCTGCAATTTACAGGTTACTCAAAAAGAGAGGATTTGAAAACCTCATTACCCGCACTCATTCCGAACTGGAACTGATGGATGCAGTGGCAGTTCAGAATATTTTTGAGGAAACAAAACCTGAATTTGTTTTTCTCGCTGCAGCAAAAGTAGGAGGTATTCACGCAAACAGTACTTACCCTGCTGATTTTATGCGTGAAAATTTAGTCGTTCAAACGAATGTTATTCACGAATCATGGAGGAATGGTGTAGAAAAATTAATGTTTCTAGGCAGTTCATGCATCTATCCTAAACTATGTCCTCAACCAATTAGTGAGGAGTCTTTACTGACTGGTGAATTGGAACCAACTAATGAGGCATATGCTCTCGCAAAAATTGCTGGTATCAAAACCTGTCAAAGTTACAATCAGCAGTACGGTACAAATTTTATTTCTGCAATGCCAACCAATCTTTATGGAATCAACGACAACTTTCATCCGGAAAACTCACACGTCCTGCCGGCCTTGATACGGAGATTTCATGAAGCAAAACTCGCCGATGCAGAGTCGATCAGCATCTGGGGGACAGGAAATCCAAGGCGTGAATTTTTGCATTCAGATGATCTTGCAGATGCTGTTTTGTTTCTGATGGAAAATTATAATGATTCTGAAATAGTCAACGTCGGCTGCGGTGAAGATCAAACGATCAGGGTCCTTGCAGAAACGATCAGTGAAGTCGTTGGCTATTCCGGGTCCTTGGCATTTGACTCGACACGTCCGGATGGTACTCCGCAAAAGATTCTGGATATTTCCAAAATCCGTGTTCTGGGCTGGACACCAGAAATTCCTTTAAAAAAGGGACTTGAACAAGTTTATAAGTGGTATACAGAGCAGGAATTTTCTGCTACATGAGTATTATTATACTGTTTTGGAAAAATGCTGATGTGCACTTTCTTCAAGATACCTGTCAAAAGGCATGGCCAGGTTCCTGGTAAATAGTATTCCCACATGTGTCAGCTCAATTTTTTCTAAACTTAAGTTCACTAGTCCTTCCTGTTTGAATTGTTCCAGCTTTTTCCAGGCCTGAGAAAAATGATCCTGAAATTCTATTTTATAACGTGTTTCAAAATCCGTAATTGAAATTTCTCCATGACACATCAGAGTTTCAATTAGGTCACGACGTAACAGATCTTCTTCATCCAGTGTCATTCCTTTGCGAGGTATGAGCTTTTTTTCTGTGGCTTCGTTCACGTATTGATCAATTTCTTTCGTGTTCTGCCAGTAACTGTCTCCAAAATCTGAAATTGCAGATACGCCCACACCTATCTGAGCCATGTTGTGCAGAGTTGTGTAACCCATGAAATTTCGATGCAGAGTTCTGTTTTTTGCTGCAAGAGCAAGTTCATCTGTGGGAAGCGCGTAGTGATCCATGCCGATCATTACATATCCTGCCTCAGCCAAAAAGCGGATAGTTTCCAGATATATTGCTATTTTCTCTTCAGGTGAAGGTAAATCTTTCTCCCTGATTGCACGCTTATGTGTTTTGAACATTCCGGGTAAATAGGCAAAGCTGTAGATCGCCAGCCGATCCGGGCGCATTTTATAGACTTCTTCAAGGGTTTTTCTAAAACTCTGTCTTGTTTGCAGCGGCAGTCCGTAAATCAGATCCATATTTATGCTTTTATAACCCAGATTGCGGGCAGTTTCCAATGTTCTCCATGACTGTTCCACTGTCTGATTTCGATTAATTGCTTGTTGGATTGCCGGATCCAAATCCTGTACTCCAAAACTGATCCTCCGGAAACCAAGTTCATAAAGCAGTTCCAGTTGTTTGTTAGTAGTTACCCTCGGATCGGCCTCCAAGGCCCATTCTCCATCTTCTTGTACATCAAAGCAGGAGTGGATCATCTCAACTACTCTTCGGAGTTGTGAATGGTTAAGAAAAGTCGGAGTTCCTCCTCCAAAATGAACTTGTGCTATTTTTTTTCGAACGCCCAGGAGTTTAGCTACACCGGCTATTTCCTGGTCAAGAGCATCGAGATATCTCTCGACTATTTCCTGATTGTTGGTGATATATTTATTGCAGCCGCAAAAAGTACAGAGTTGGCGGCAAAAAGGTATATGCAGGTAGAGAGAAATCGGTTGCTCATTCAGCCCTTCTTTTTGCAAACAGGCTGCATATTCCTCGGAGAAATATCCTTCGCTCCAGACAGGAACAGTTGGATAACTGGTATAACGCGGTCCCGGTCTATTGTAACGCTGAATGATCTCCGGTGTAACTGCAAGCAGGTCTGCTGTCATTTTTGTATAGCGGATTTTTATTTTTTTTCTTTACTAAAGAATGATGCCGTTTTAAAACCAGTGCCAAGAATCTTTAAACAATTTCTATTGAAATTTACGCAGAGGAAAAAGATTGACTGCGAAAAAAAACAGTACTGCAGCAATAACAATTGAGGGACCGGAAGGTGTGTCAATCTGCAGTGATGCCCACAAGCCAAGTCCAACTGAGGCCATACCTATAAGTGCACCTCCAAGTGCCATTTGTTCAGGAGTTCTACTGAAACGCCTCGCTGCAGAAACAGGAATTATTAAAAGTGAGGTGACCAGCAGAATTCCTATTATTTTCATGGATAAGGCAATCACAGCTGCAATCAAAAGCATGAAGATCAGTTGTACTCTGATAACTGGAACTCCTTCTGCCTGGGCAAGTTCACTGTCAAATGTAAGAGCAAGTAAAGGTCGCCAGAGCCAAAGAAATATCAGCATGATCAAAAGACCGCCGCCATAGATCCAGTAAAGATCTGTCATGTCTACTGCCAAAATGTCACCAAATAAATATCCCATTAAATCAACGTGCACCCAACTCATCAGGCTGATTGCCAACACTCCCATGGCCAGTGATGCATGAGAAAGTGTACCTAAAACAGCATCGTTTGCAAGCTGTTTTTGTCGTTGAAAAATAAAAAGAATCATTGCTACGGCGATGGCAACAACAAAAACACCGAAAATCAAATCAACTTCCAGAAAAATACCAAGTGCGACTCCCAGCAAAGCTGAATGAGCCATGGTGTCACCTAAGTAGGACATTCTTCGCCAGATCACGAAACAACCCAGTGGACCTGCAAGAATGGCAACTCCCATCCCGGCAATAACAGCCCGCCAAAAGAAATCATCTAAAATCATCATGGGCTGTCCTCACGCAATGTTCCGGATAATTGATGTGTATGGTCGTGATGGTGACTATATACAGCCAAAGCACTTCCGGAGTCTAAACCGAACAGCCGCAAGTATTCCGGATGCTGGCTCACATCTTCAGGTTCTCCCTCGCAGCACACATGGCGGTTCAAGCACAACACACGGTCTGTTGAAGCCATTACTACATGCAGATCATGTGAAACCATCAGCACACCGCAACCATGCTTATTTCTCAGGTTTCCAATTAGTTTGTACAATTCTGACTCTCCCATGTAGTCTACTCCCTGTACCGGTTCATCGAGAACAAGAAGTTCCGGATTTATCAAAAGTGTACGCGCCAGCATCACACGCTGAAATTCTCCTCCGGAAAGCTGATACACAGGCTTGTTTTTCAATGATAAAACACCGGTTTCATCCAGGACATTTTCAATTTGTCGAACGGAAAAATTTCCAGTCAAATTCATAATTCGGCTGACTGAAAGAGGAAGAATCGGATCTACAGTAATTTTTTGCGGCAGGTAGCCAATTCTGAGATTTGGTTTTTTATATATACTCCCGGTATTTGGAGGGATCACTCCCAACAAAACGCGGAACAGTGTGGTTTTACCGGCTCCGTTTGGTCCGATGATAGTCACAATTTCGCCAGCAGAGACAGTAAGCGAAACATCGGACAGCAACTCCTGTTCTCCGGCGAATAGAGACATATTTTCGGTTTGAAGCAGGATTTGTTTTTTTTCTTTTGCAGTTGAAAAATTTGCTGCAGTTTCTATCTTGGTTAGCATTGACAAATGAGTTAGTCAGAGTTATCCTGAAGTAAGCAATACTTATAACATATTTTACTCTTCAAAGCAAAGCCGCAAAGCAAAAACTGGATTTTGATGAAAACTGGAATTTGCTTTATTATTGTTATTCCACTTCTCTGGTTTAATCTGGCAATGGCAGCTTCAGATTTGAAAGTTGTGGTTTCAATAAAACCGTTTCACTCACTTGTTTCTACAGTAATGCAGGGGGTTTCAGAACCTGCTTTGCTTTTAAATGGAAACAACTCACCACATACCTATTCCCTGCGGCCAAGCGCTGCCGTCAAGCTTCAAAACGCAGATCTTGTTTTTTGGGGAGGAGAAAATCTGGAAGGATTTTTGGCCAAAGCAATTCATTCTCTGGCTGCAGGAGCCAGGGTGGTTTCATTTGAAGATACACCGGGACTCATACTGCGGCCCTTTCGCTCAGGTAAAGAGTGGCAGAAACTTGATCCTGAATCTGAAAATGATCAAGACCATTTAAAGAAACAGGAAATTCACAGGTTGCCCGGAAACGATCCGCACATTTGGCTGGATCCACTCAATGCTCAAAAAATCACCCAGAATTTAGTCCAAATATTGAGTGAGTTTGATCCTGAAAATGCGCAGACTTATCACAGTAACGGCAAAAAAACAATACTCCGACTTTCTGATTTAAACATACAATTGGAAACAAAAATGAGTTCTGTTTCATCAAAGTCTTATATTGTATTTCATGATGCATATCAATATTTTGAGAAGCGTTATCAACTCAATCCAATTGCTTCAGTTACAGTCAGTTCAGGTCCTTCAACAAGTGTTGGCAGGTTGATAGATATCCGTAAAAAAATAAAAAATAAAAACGTTCTTTGTATTTTCACGGAACCGCAATTTTCTCCCAAATTGGTGCAGACTGTCATTTCGGGAACTGCTGTAAAAAAAGGAATACTTGATCCTATTGGTACCAGCATTTCTCCGGGTCCAGAGATGTATTTTACTTTACTAAATAATATCAGCCATTCAATTAGTAATTGTTTTAAAAAATGATGTACGTGGAATAAACTATTTTCCATTAGAGAGATGATCCAATGTCCAAAATTAAGAAGATAAGAGAAGAAAATACTTTGGTACAGGATGATTCCGATAATTCGGTTTTTGATCAGTTTATCACACATTTTTTGCGTGGTATGTCAGAACGAATGCGTGAGACCTACAGCAATTCAGAGTTGGAAGTCTTTCTCAAAGATCGATTTGCTTTTTTCAGGAAAGCAGTCAGCAGGAGTGGAATGGTACAAGTCGTTCCTCATAAACTGCCATCTAACACACATGAAGAATCATACTTTGCCGGGAATGTAATAATAGAAATAGTTTCTCCAGATGCACCGTTTATCGTCGTTACTGTTGAGGCACTGTTGCGTCAGTTGGATTTAATGATTCATCGAAAACTTCATCCTATAATGGGAGTACGCCTGACTGCAGAGAAAGAGATTTTGGGAGTTATTTCTCCAGTAGATACATCAGAAAAATTTGATCATCTCTATCTGGAAATTGATGCTGATGCAGACATCGTTTCCTTGAAACGTATTGAAAACCTGATTGCCGGTCACATGCTGGCAGTTCAGCTTGTCCAGAATCAGCGTCAAAATATGTTGAAGCGGCTGGAATCAATGGAAAAAGAAATTGATACAGTTACTGTCATTTCCTCTGATACAAAGGAAGAGTGGTCGAAACTTTGTGGATGGTTGAAACTGGACAATTTTACTTTAATGGGTTTTATCACACTTGTAGCGCAGGATTCAGATTCTACGAATTTCATTAAAACTATAGACAATTCCGGACTGGGAATTTTGGCAGAGACCTTTCTAGCTAAATCCTCCAAGACTCTTTTGAATGTTGTAACTGCACGTCTTAGTAAGCGCCGTCACTCAGAATTCCCTTTTGCATTGGACCTGATTCGTTTCACCAGTCCGGTTTTACGTTTTGAAAACTTGATGATGCTGAGTATCCGTGTTCCGGATAAGAAATCAGGTATGGTTGAGCATGTTTTTCTCGGTCTGCTCAGGGGAAGCTCACTCCAAGTAAAAAATGTTGAAACGCCTCTTATTCACCAGAAGATGGACTATATTTTCAAAAACCGGAATATGCTGGTGAACAGTTATGACTACAATGAAGTCGTCCGGATATTCCGTGCAACACCAAAATTTGAATTATTCCGTTCATCAAGGAAAGAATTGATTCAGGTTTGCGATGGACTCCTTTCTGTCAACAATCCTAATAATATTTATTGTTTTCAGATAAATACCAGAGTTACAGGAGTATTAAAGTTGATGATAGTGATGCCCACTTCACTTTTCTCTGAGGAAGCGATTGAACACACTGTTGTCTTACTCAAGGCAAAAATTCCACATCAGCACTGTGACTGGTTTGAAGCACGCGGAAGTGAAAAATCACGTCTACATCTGGAATTTGAACTGCAGGAAGACACACTGGGAAAAAGTGAATTGCCTAATGTTGATTTGCTGCAGCTTGAAAATGAAATCAGCGGACTGATAAAACCGTGGAAAATTCAATTGCGCGAACTCCTGCAGAGTAAAAATACTGGTGATGAAGGTGCACGATTATATGAACGTTATGTCCCACTGATGCCTTCTCATTACAGTGCCCGTGTTGAAATATTGGAAGCCCTGGAAAATATTCAGTTCATGGAATTGCTGACCCGGGATGATGATCTTCAATTCGACTTAAAACACTTCTCAATTCCATCAGTACTTGGCAAGTCTGTTTCCCTGCTCTATGTTTACAGCAAAGAGAAAATACATTTGATTGAGATCATGCCTGTCCTGCAAAATCTTGGACTGCATGTAATCGACCAGTTGACGACAAGGATTGGTAATGATGAAAAAACTTTAGCTTTCATCCAGTCTTTTAGAGTAGTACGCAGTGACAGGAGAAAAATAGAAGAAGAGCATTTCAAACCATTGTTGGCACCAATAGTTAAACAGGTCTTCAAGAAAAAAACAGAAAATGACCCTTTGAATGGTTTGGCTTTACTGGCAAATTTAGCATGGCGGGAAATTAATGTACTTCAGCTTTATCGCAATCTATCTCTCCAATTAAGTGCACCTTTAACCAGTGAAACGATAAATGGGATTCTGCTCAGGCATCCCCTCTGCTCACGCTTGTTGTTTGAGACATTTGCCTGTCGATTTTCTCCTGAATCTTCTTTTGGTAATTTGATTTATCGTCAAGAAGTGCTTTTGCCGCAGAAAAAACATGAGTTCATTGAGAGTTTAGTAACAGTAAAACAGGTTACTGATGATGAAGTATTGCGTCGTTTGTTTGAATTGATTGAAAATACTTTGCGAACCAATTATTACCTGCAGCAAGATACTGAAGAAACAGGTATTTCCATCAAACTTGATTCTCGAAAAATAGAACAGATGCCGGACCCGGTGCCTTTCAAAGAAATATATGTGCATGATGTGGGGATGGAAGGTCTGCATTTACGTTTTGGACCAGTTGCACGGGGTGGACTTCGCTGGTCAGATCGGCCGGATGACCTCAGAACGGAAATATTGGGGCTTGTCAAAACACAACAAACAAAAAATGTGGTGATTGTTCCAGTTGGATCAAAAGGTGGTTTTGTGCTGAAAAACACTCCGGCATCACGTGAAGAAGCAATCACAGAATCTAAAAATCAATACAGACGTTTCATTAGTGCAATGCTGCAGATAACCGACAATTTTGACGCACAGGGTAAGATACAAACTCCAAGTCACGTTCTTTCCTACGATGATCCGGATCCATATCTGGTTGTTGCTGCAGACAAAGGGACGGCGACTTTTTCAGATATAGCCAACGAAGTGTCTGAAAAATGTGATTACTGGCTGGGCGACGCTTTTGCTTCAGGCGGTTCAGTCGGTTATGATCACAAAAGAGAAGGAATCACAGCCCGAGGAGGATGGGAATGCGTTAAACTGCACTTTAAGGAAATGGGGCGGGACATTCAGGCTGAACACACCACAGTAATTGGCATAGGAGACATGAGTGGAGATGTTTTTGGTAACGGGATGCTGCAGAGTAAAATGCTCCTTCTCAAAGCTGCATTCAATCATATGCATATCATTCTTGATCCTGATCCGGATGCTGAAAGTTCATGGCAGGAACGAAAACGTCTATTTGATTTGCCTGGTTCCAGCTGGATGGATTATTCTAGGGAAAGAATCAGTTCCGGAGGCGGAATCTATGAGCGTAATGCAAAATCCATTAAGCTGTCGCCTGAGATAAAAGGAATGCTTGGTACAGATGCAGACAGTTTAAAAGGTGAAGATGCAGTACGGCTTATTTTACAAATGGACGTAGATCTGCTGTGGTTTGGCGGCATAGGTACATACATTAAAACTGCTGATCAAACTCATTATCAAGTTGGAGACCAGGCAAACAACTCTTTACGAATTGATACTACTGAATGTCAAATGAAGGTTATTGGTGAGGGGGCTAATTTAGGCTTGACTCAATTGGCGCGCATTGATCTTGCTAACAATGGAGTTAGACTGAACACCGATGCTGTTGACAATTCCGGTGGTGTAAATATGTCGGATTATGAGGTTAATCTCAAAATATTACTCCAGCAGCTTCTTAGAAGAGGCATTGTAGGGTCAAAGGAAGAGCGAAATGATCTGCTTGCATCAGCAACCGATGAGGTTTCTGAGCTTGTATTAGCCAATAACCGCGGACAGCACCGTTTGATCTCAATGGACAGCATTCGTTCCAACCTCAATTTCCGTTTGTTCCGTAAGCTGATTGCGCACCTGCAGGAACAGGGTATGAATAAACGCGGCGAATACATTCCAACACGTACAGAACTTGATCAGTTGGAACATGCAAACATGCCTTTGCCGCGTCCGGTCCTTTCAGTATTGATGGCTTATGCAAAAATGGAGATCTACGAAGCGCTTACCTCTTCAGAAATGCCGCTTGAAAAAGAACTGACTGCAACGTATTTAGAGTATGTTCCTAAAACTTTAAAAAGTCACTTTGGTGAAAATGCCAACGATCATCCTCTGAAAAAGGAAATTGTTTCTACGGTTCTGACGAACAATATCACTAATCAGGCAGGTTCAACCTTTGTTTCCAGAATGGCACAAGTCACTGAACGGAGCATACCTGATATAATAAGGACCTATCTGATACTGGAGTCAAGCCTTGGTGCAACAGAAATACGGGAGCGTCTGTATTCTATGACAGATATCAGTGAGAAAGAGCGTTACGAAGTACTGATAGATTTGGAAGATGTTTTGAAGATGCTTGTTCGAAATGTACTGCAGAGTCAAGCAGTTCCACCGGGTTTTGAACAAATCGACCAATATCATGGATTATTGAGTGAACTGGTGGAGCATCCAGATAATTCTGTAGATACATTAAATTCAGAAAACGATCAATCTCCTCCAGATTCCGAGCGGGAAAAAGTTGAATCAGAAGATTTAAGCGAACAACGTGCAATTGACGCTGTCAGGACCTCACTGCGGCGTTTAAGATTAGCTCCGGATGTAATTCATTTGTGCATTAACAAAAAACTGGGTGTCTCTACGGCATATCGTATTGCAGAGAGTGTAGAACAGAAATTTGGACTAGACTGGCTTCGAGAACGTCTGATTTTGCAGGAGCCAGGCAATGATTGGGAACTGGAATTTCAGGACATTCTTTTACGTACATTGGATGCAAACAAATTGAGGCTGTTGGAAGTACTGCTTGCATCTCACAAAATTGAGACAATGAAAGAACAGGATTTCCCAACTTTACTGGAACCGCTGGAAGAAATGAATGCTGCCCATTTACGGGCATATATTCAGTCACTTGAGCAACTGAAAAGCGGTTCATTGATCAGTCTGACTTCAATTGCAGTAAATCTTAGTCATTTGGATTTTCTCAAAAACATCTCTTCAAAAATCTGAAAAACCTGACAATTAACTGGTATAAAAAATATATGATTGCAATGATCCTTGCCGGAGGAACAGGGACACGTCTCTGGCCTTATAGTCGCAGTATGACTCCCAAACAATTTCTCAATCTTGGTTCAACTCACGAATCCCTGTTCCAGGAAACATGCAGGCGTTTGGAAACACTTATTGATCCGGAGAAAATCTATGTTGTCGGTTCTGCATCACATGAAGGAGAGCTTCAGCAGCAGATGGCGCAAATATATCCGGACTATCGTCCTGAACAGTTGCTTATTGAACCGCTTAGCCGCAACACTGCACCGGCCATACTATGGGGGATTCTTCAGATTCCGGAAAATCAACGCGGTGAGCCGGTCGTCATTTTGGCTTCGGACCACCTGATAAAGGCACCTGAACATTTAATCGGTGCCTTAAAAAATGCGGAAACTCTGGCAAGTTCAGGTTATCTTGTGACTTTTGGTATACGTCCGGACCGGCCGGAAACAGGATATGGTTACATCAAGGCAGGAGAAGCACTTGAAGTCGGTTTTAAGGTTGCAGATTTTGTTGAAAAACCTGACCAGTCAACGGCAGAAAGTTATCTGGAATCCTCAGATTATACCTGGAATGCGAGTATTTTTATGGCAACCGCAGAAACCTGGCTGGATGAATTTCGTAATCATGCACCGGGATTGCTGGCCGTGTTCGAAAACGCAACTGTTTATGGAAAGGAGCTTGCTGATCCGGAAGTAATCCGGAAAATTTACCAATCCGTTGAATCAGACTCCATTGACTATGCACTGCTCGAAAAATCTAAGCCAGTAGCAGTTCTTCCTGTTGATATGGAATGGAGTGATCTTGGCAGCTGGGAAAACATCTAGAATGTTTCAGAGCAAGACAGACAGGGCAATGTCATAAGGGGCAACGTTATTTCGCATGACACACACAACTGCCTGATCTTCAGCAGCAAAAAGCTGGTAACGAGTATTGGTGCTGAGAATTTGATCATTGTTGAAACTGATGATGCGCTGCTGGTATGCGACATGACGCGTTCCCAGGATGTAAAAAAACTCGTGGAAACACTTAAAAGAGAGGAACGTCACGAATATAAGTTTCATGCACGGGTAATGCGTCCCTGGGGCTCTGCCACGACAATTCTGGAAAATACGAGCTATCGTATCCGCATGCTGGACATCAAGCCAGGAAAAAGTATGTCTCTCCGGAGCCATCAACAGCGTAGCGAACACTGGGTTGTGCTTGAGGGAACAGCTGATGTTCAGCGTGGTGATGAAAAGGTGATTCTGCAAGAAAATGAATCTGCATACATACCCAAAGGAATGCGGCACCGTCTTGGAAATTCCGGAAACACAACTCTGCAGATAATTGAGGTTCAGCAGGGAGAATACCTTGGTGATGACGGTATTGAAAGGTATTAGCTCTATGATGAGTTGAACTCCCAACTTAAGATGTTTCACAGGATGCTCAGAAAGGTCGTGAGTTAAAGAAATACGAGTGCCAAATTTGCATTTTTACAGGAAGATATATATTTTGGCCTATCTTGTGTAGACACTATACATAGATAAATAATTTTCTTAGTCTAAATTAAATTGAGGAAGACAATGAATGACTGGAACATTTACGTAATTCTGCTGAATTGCGCTTATACAATTTGGTTAGCAGCTTTTTTGGCAAAAAAAATTGTCTGGCTGAGGATACTCACTATTACAGGAAATATCCTAGTTGTACCCTATTACTTATATTTCCTTGAAACACCTCTGTGGAATACCATTGTCTGGGTTGGTGTCTATACTGTAATCAACTTGGTGATGCTCTTTATTATTTACCTGGAAAGCAGGCCGATCAAACTAAGTGATTTAGAACAGAAGATCTATGATCTGACATTCAAATCTCTCGGACCAAGGGTATTTAAAAAATTGATCGATCATGGATCTTTGGAGG
>Ga0208700_1000212_pt1 | contig 21255 bp, 18 predicted proteins | sample DeeseametaMP2016_FD_184179 | JGI IMG/M metagenome (GOLD analysis project Ga0208700, IMG submission 184179) | Marine microbial communities from the Deep Pacific Ocean - MP2016 (SPAdes) | ecosystem: Environmental > Aquatic > Marine > Oceanic | place: East of Hawaii, North Pacific Ocean | collected... | reverse complement strand
TACTCATTATGGTATAATTACAGCCATGACCGGAATTTTTGTAGATAGTGGTGGTGCTGTTGCTTACAATTCAAAAACTAATGAATATAAGAAAATTTTATTTGAATAATATGATCAATTATTTCATTTAATTTTTTTTTATTATTCTATTAACAGGGTTTAATATCCTTTCAATATAGTAGAGACTGACGAAACTTGTTACTAGTCAACTTTTTTGTAACTATTTTTTAAAAACATTTATAAATTTTTCAATAAATAATCTTAAAGACAAACTGTAAATAATTGTTTCTAAAAGAGAATATTCCTTTTAATCTCAAGCACACCATTCAAAATACTTTAAATTGAGAGCAGCAAAGTTTTTTGCCGTTCAAAAATAATCAGGCACACCTCAACAAAGAAAGCGGAGAACTTCTCAGAGTACGCTGAGTAGCCAGCCAAGCTACTCCAACACTTAAAGATGTAACTCCGATAACGCTGGCCAAACTAATCTGCCAGGTCCATTTCCAGAGGTTTTCAAAAAACCACCAGGCAAGCCCATATGAAATTGCCAAACTGACTGCAACTCCGAAAAATCCTGCAAAGAATCCCATTATTGCAAATTCAATCTGAATCATCTTTTGGATGTCTTGAAATCGTGCACCAAGTACCTTAAGCAGGTTCAATTCCCAAAGCCGGCCTTCCACTTCGTGACGGGCAATCGAAAAAACCACCACCAGGCCAGCCAAAATGGACAGATAGGCCATTAACCTGAGAGCTAAAACCATTTGATCTGAAATTTTCAGTACACGTTTAACCATTCTGGTTACATCAATCACAGAAACATTGGGAAATTCTTTTACAATCTGGTTTTGGAGTTGCAGCCTGCGAGTTTTATCCAAGCCACCCAGCGAAGCTAAAAACGTAGCTGGCGCATCTTCCAGTACACCAGTTTGAAAAAGGATGACGAAATTTGGCTGAAAGCTGTTCCATTTCACCCTTCTCAGGTTTACGACTTTTGCTTCAACTTCAATTTCCTGAACGTTAAATGTCAACAGATCTCCCAACTTTAATCTCATCCTTTCAGCAAACTTTTGTTCAAGGGAAACTTCCGCCGGCACAGTAGATTCCCAATCATAATTTATCGCCAATGCTTTTCCTGACACAATATATTCTGCATTTGACAGCTCTGTACGATATGACAAATTAAAAATATGCCTCCTAATGTGCTGCTCACGTTCCTGTTCACGAGTAACGGGTGCCTCATCATTGTTTGACTCAAATGCCTCACCATTTACTTTTTCCAGACTTGCTCTGACCATCGGTGAGAGGTAGTTCAACTGCGCATTTTCCCGGACTAAAACACTTTGCAGGTCATCAATTTGATCCGGCTGAATATCAAACAGAAACAAACTTGGTATACGATAGTCTTCAGGACGTGAAACTTCTTCCTGCAAACCCTGATAAATTTGTGGAATCAAATTTATCAGCAATGTTCCTAAAGCAAGTGCCAGAAAACATGAAATAGCACCTGTACGGTTACGTTCAAGATTCCGGAAAGCAAGACGTTTCATAGTTCTTCCTGCAGTAGTCCTTCCGCCGGAAACCTGACTAAGTTTCCCTGCAAGTATCAATATCCACCAGGCTATGCTACCCAGCAGTAAAATCGCAAACAGCAGCATTCCCACAAAAGTACTGCCCACCACCCATGAGTGTGACTGCCAGACAGACAAGCCCCAGGACAATACCAACAGCGGCAGGTAGCTCAGACCTTGACGCCAGATCTTATCCTTAACCTCATGACTGCCTATATTGCCATGAAAAAGCTGAAGCGGCTGTACCAGGCGAATTCTGGACAAAACTGGTAAACAGAAGACCAGGCTTCCAACTCCACCCAGAACTAACGCAAATAACATACTGCTCAAATTTACGTGTGTTTCGAAACCGCTTGGCAGAAATTGTTTCAGCAGTACTGGTAATAAAGGTAAGATTCCTAATGAAAATATTATCGCAAGCAGCGCAGCACCTGTTCCCAACAATCCCAGTTGCCATAATACCATGCGGTAAGTTTGCTGACGGGTTGCACCCAGGCTCATCATTATTGACATTTCCCGAAATCGGTTGACGAGATAATTACGAAAAAGATATGCTGCACCAATTCCTGCCAGAAAAACTGCAATCATGGCCACCAAACCCATATAATCGTTTAAGTAGCCCATCAGGCGTCCCAGATTGTCACCGGCTCTTTTATGTGTCAGTATTCTTATTTTTGAATCTGAACCGTCAAGTTTGTTTATTTGTTTTTGCAGTTTATCCACTAAACCAGACAAGTCAGTACCTTCCGGAACTCGATACAAACGCTGATGGCTTACTCTGCTTTTTTTTGTCAAAAGAGCAGTTTCCTCCATGTGGGAGTAACCGAGATAAATACGGGGAGCAAGTCCGAATGATGAAAATGAACTGCTTGGGTCAACTATAACTGAGTCTGCAATGCGGAAACTTTGCTCTCCAATTTTGATATACTCGCCTGCATTAAGTTCCAACATGTACAGCAGTTCCGGATAAACCCAGGCTTCTCCAGACAAATCCAAGCTTTGCTTCAGTTTCGCAGGATCCACTGAACCGACATTTTTCAAAATCATTTTTCCATAAAACGGATAGTCCTGTTCTATACCTGTGACCTGAACCAGACGTGACTGATCCTTAGTTGCCACCATGGTGAACAAACTTATTTTTCGTGTGGATAATGTATTATCAGGTAACTGAGATTCCAGGATATTCAAAGTTTTTTCTTCAAACGGAACATAGCTGGTCAAGGCAATATCAGCTCCGAGAATGGCTTGTGAGTTCCGACCCAAATGAGTATCCAGAGATTCTTTGAAGGATTCTAAAGCAATAAATCCGGCCAGACCGAGGGCCAGATTAAAAAGGAAAAAGAGACTGAAGCGCCGATTATTCAATAACTCCCGCAATGCCAGTTTTGGCCAGAAAAAGAACGACGGATTTTTCATTTAAAGGTTCCGAAATGAAGCGTCAACTGCCTTGAACATCGCTGTGCCAATACTGTGTTATGTGTTACAAGCAGCAGGGTCGTCCCCGTATTTTTCACCAGATCGAAAAGCAAATTTGCTACCTGTTCTCCTGTTGCATTGTCCAAATTTCCTGTGGGTTCGTCTGCAAGCAGAATTGAAGGCCGGATAACAACTGCTCTGGCAATGGCCACCCTTTGTGATTCTCCACCACTGAGTTGATGTGGAAAATGTTTTTCCCGCTCCGCAAGTCCCACTTGCAGCAGAGCCTCTTGTGCGCGTTCTATACTATCTTCTTGCCCAAACATTTCCAAAGGCAGGCTGACATTTTCCAATGCAGTCAGGTGCGGCATTAAATAAAACTGCTGAAAAATTATCCCGATGTTTTCAGCACGAAATTGAGTCAGTTTCACCTCACTCATTTCAGAAATTTCCATACCACGTATACGCAGTGATCCGGAAGTTTGACGGTCAAGTCCAGCCAGCAGAGACAATAACGTGGATTTTCCGCATCCGGATTCTCCAACAACCGCTAGCGTCTCTCCTTCATGAACTTCAAGATTTAAGTTTTTCAGAACTTCGATTTGGCCATGACCGGCCTGTGGAAAAGACTTATCAAGCCCCTTAATTTCAAGAATCATAAATTTGTTGTGTAAAAATATGCTGTTTTTTGATGATAAAATACTGTTTCAGTATACAAAATACTTTGACTGAAATCAAATTAAGTCCTGCTGTATTTAGTATCATTTTGTATCGTTAGAGCTACAACTGTTAAAATTAAACAACTTGAAATTTTTCTTTTGCAGTAAATTGTTTTATCTTGAATTTATTGTAGTTGTTGTTATTTCTATATATGAGTTTTTAAACACTTTTATTTTGAAATTTTATGGAAACCTTTAACATTTTTTTGATTGGTGCAGGAACAGGTACAGTTTTTTCAGTAATCAGTATGCTAGTGATCAATGCAAATAATGCTGAGCAATACCCTGTAGGCGGATTCCTGCCGGCACTGTGGATGGTAGCCGAGTTGGGAGTGGACTCCAAAATTGTTGTGGCCGGAATTCTAATGATGGGTGGAATGACAGGCTATTTCCTGATCCTGACAATTTGGAAAAGACGTCCTGAAGCATTGATAAAAACACGCCCTCAAGAAACTCATGTTTCCGGCGATTCAAAATTAGTGACTGAAGATGAACACTCAACTATAACCGTCAGCGGAAAGTCCCTAGCAGAATTTCTCTAGAAACTGTTTGAATTAGCGGATAATATTGTGTTCCGGACCAAAAGGGAAAGCCGTGATATTTTCTGCACCATCTTCCGTCACAACAAGAATATCATGTTCGCGGTATCCTCCGGCTCCAGGCAAAGTCTCCGGAAGCATCACCATAGGTTCTATTGAGACGACCATGTTCGGTTCGAGCACTGTTTCAATATCTTCACGCAGTTCAAGCCCGGCTTCACGTCCATAATAGTGAGAAAGACTTCCGAAGGAGTGTCCATATCCAAAGGTTCGGTATTGCAGCAAATCATGTTTGCTGAATATCTCATTCAGTTCCTCTGCAATATCACAACAGCGCACTCCCGGACGAATCAGTTCCAAGCCACGCCGATGGACCTCGACATTGACATCCCATATTTCCAAATGACGGTCTGATGCATGATCAAAAAATAAAGTCCTCTCTAAAGCAGTGTAATAGCCTCCAATCATAGGAAAACAGTTAAGGCTAAGAATATCCCCTTTTTGTATTTTACGTGTACTGACGGGATTGTGAGCACCATCCGTGTTGATTCCAGACTGAAACCAGGTCCAGGTATCCATTATGTCACTTTCAGGATAGCGTCTGGAAATTTCGCGAACCATCGCTTGAGTGGAGTGCAAAGCTACTTCGTATTCCGGAACCCTCTCCCCAATCGCCTCCACACAGGCCGCTCCTCCGATATCCGCTACCTGTGCACCATTGCGGATCAATTCTATTTCTTCTGCAGATTTTACCATCCGCTGCCGCATGGTCATTTTTGAAATGTCCACAAGTTCTGCATCAGACAAAGCGTCCTGAAGTTTCTTCAGGTTTTCCAGATTGATGTGATCATACTCTATCCCAACTCTCCCTGAATTCGTTACTTCCTGTTGCACAGCCTTGAAATAATTATCCTTTTCCCAGTCGGTAAAAATAACATTCTCCCCAAAACCCCGACGCCAAGGCTGTCCTCCGTCAATATTTGCAGTAATTGACTTAAGCTTATCCTGTGTCACCACCAATCCGTATGGTCGTCCGAAAGAGCAGTAAACGAAATGATTGTAATAATTGATATTATGAATTGAAGTAAAAATAACTGCATCTATATTTTCTGCAGCCATCTGAGTCCGCAATTTAGCCAAACGGTTTTCCATTTCAGCTGCAGAAAATATTGGGGCTTGTTTCCTGCCGTTTTGAATTGAAATAAGTTGATTCATAACCAATCTTTTTCTGTCAGATCCTATGTATAAATATTATTTATCTGGTGATTAACACAAACAAAAGTAGTACATTTTGAGATGTCCTTGATTTTTTTTGCACCAATATATGTACATGTACTCCGGACACCTCCTAAAAGATCTAGTAAGGTGTTTTCCAATGTCCCCTTGTAAGGTATTGATACAAGTTTGCCTTCACTCGCCTTATAATCCTTCCTTTTGTTATCACTGTAATATTTTTCCAACGCAGTACTGCTGGCCATTCCGTAAAACTCTACTGTTTTTTCTCCTGAAATTTTATTTTCCGTAATAGTCTCACTATTCTCATCATGACCGGCAAACAAGCCGCCCAGCATCACAAAATCGGCATTTGCTCCAAAGGCTTTACTAATGTCACCGGAACAAGTACAACCGCCGTCTGACATGACCATCCCGCCAATTCCGTGCGCTGCATCAGAACACTCGATAACTGCACTTAACTGAGGAATTCCGACTCCGGCCACATTTCTGGTAAGACATGCAGAGCCCCCTCCAATCCCAACTTTAACGATATCTGCTCCTGACAAAATAAGCTGTTCCGTCATTTCCGGCGTACAAACATTGCCGGCAATAATTATTTTGTTTTCAAACTCAGAGCGTGCCAGTTTAATAAAATCACAAAACTGTTCGGTGTAACCGTTGGCTACATCAATACAGATAAAATTAAAATCTTTTATTTGCTCACCAAGATCATACAGTGTCTGCAAACCTTCTGCGACTCCTATAGTAATTGCGACATTTTTCTTTATACCACTGGATATATTAAGTAATTCATCCGCAGTATGAAATTTATGCAAACAGGTCAGTACTTTGTGTTTGCTTAGGACTTCAGCCGAACCGATTGTTCCTACAGTATCCATATTTGCCGCAACAATCGGGACTCCTTTCCAGGACAGATTGGACCACTTAAATTTGAAATCCCTTTCCAGATCAACCTCTTTTCGGGAAGTATAGTAGCTGCGCTTCGGTTTAATCAGCACGTCTGAAAAATCATATTTGACTTCATTTTCTATATGCATATTTAATCCGTTATGTATTGTTGAGTATTTTCAAATTCCCAGGGGAAATGAATCCAGAGGTTTTCACTGTCTTTGGCTACTTCTCTGGCGTAAAAATGCGGCGTAAAATCACATTCATTGTTCCACCAGAGGGAGGCAAACTGTGGTTCCTGGCAAAATTCTTTGATTTCCTCATGAATTTTGTGGAATGTTTCGCCTCCATCACAAACGTCATCCACAATCAGTACTTTTTTGTGTGCTTGCTCAGGTTTATATTTTACCCAGATTGGAAAATCTCTCAGTGCTGTTTGAATTGGAACCATCGGCAATTGAAACCAGTGACTGAGGGCAACACCAGGAACAAGCCCGCCTCTTGAAACTCCAACAATAACATCCGGGTTATAGTCGGACAAAGAAACCTGCCTTGCAATTTTCTGAATATCGATCAGGCATTCCTTCCATGAATAATAGTATTTTTTGGACATCTGATCTAGTAAGTACCTATATAATGAAAAATTAAGGGAAATTTAAGAAGTCATAACAAACTGTCTGCATATCAATCATAACTAAAGCAATTACTACAGTAAAGACCATAGAGCTGAAAGTTATGTTTTAGTGCAATTAGTTTTTAATCCGTATCCACCAAACCGGCTCCGGCACCTGACTTGTGCGACTCCTCGGTGGAAGGAACCAGGCAGCGAGAAAATAATTTATGGATTATCGGCCAGGCTTCGTATAATGGTACTCCTGATTCCAAAACACCTTGCCTGTTTTTCTCAGAATATGTGGTTTTCTCAATCCACTTTTTAGAACTGAACAAACTACTTTCCGCAGATTTGATCGACACATCCGCTGGAATGTGCTGTTGAAAAATCTCATTTCCTTCCAATGAAGTTTTCCAGTTTCCATGCTGACCTGTCAAAACATTACAGAGAGTGCCTCCGGAATCCTGCCAGCAAATCTCCCAATTTCCGGATTTTAAAGCTCCAACAGCCGCTGCTATCAGAAAAGGGTGATCAACTTTTTCTACGACAAAATGCTGAGTTTTGTCTGAAACCGCTTTTTTTTCTAAAATCCAGTCACAAACTGAAGGTCCAGCAAAAAGTGCTGAAAGTTGTTTTCCTCCGGAAGGCGTCAGTACAGTTTCAGCGCCAATCTCAGTTTGACTTGCACAGAGACTGCTTTGAGCTTCATCAAGAGACTTTAGAGTTTTTGAAGTAATTCTGGCTGGATCAAGACCACTGGCTGCAATCCAAACGGAGGAACGCCCAAAATCCTCTGCCAAACCAAAAGACAGTCCTGCTCCTACCGCTGCTCTGGTAAAGTAAAACATTATTTCATTAAGAGATAGGACGATTTCAGGAGATTTCATGCTGCCACGATATCCGGACAGAACGGAAAAGCCCATTCGTCTGAATCGTTACCAACAAATTGATCTGGAAGAGGAGCACCCTGAAATAAGGTAATACGTGTCCATAACTCTGATTTTGGATCAAATTTAGAGGCTCCAAAAAAAGCCAGTTTAAAACGCAATAGATCGATGGGACGCATCTCGGCGTCCACAATGTTATCCCTTATTTCTGCATACGGAAAACGTACAACTGTCTGCACTCTGCGGACAATATTACGGAATTCCGGATGATTTTGAACAAACGTGCCTACAGAAATATCATCGGTAACGCTCTTAATTTTTTTGTTAAGCAGGAAAACATCACGTCCTACAGCAAGCGGCATTTCCTGTTCTGCCCCCGGATCAGCATATCTGTCTCCAAAACGTGGTTCCAGTTTTTCTTCGGAATAGTACCAAAAACGACGTTGTTTTTCCGGATCATCGAAGTCAATTTCCAACGCCCAGTTAAATGATTTCTGCAGCAATTCTCCCAACTGATTGAGGCTCATTGACGGCTCAAGTTCTATCCCAGTGGAAGTTTGCATATCATCTGCTAACTCATCTACAAGTTTCCCGTGCGATTCCAGTAATAGTGAGACTGTCAACTCCTGACCTTCAAGCGAAAAGTTGGCTTCTGCAAAGCGTAATATCCTCTCCCAGATAAGTGGCTGTTTAATATTTTCTTCATTCGCAAACCAGTTAGACAACTGCTTAAGGTCTTCACGTGTTTTTATTATTCGAGAAGTTTGTTGTTCATCCTCAACATTCCACTCAGCAATGTGTTGAGTTGCCTGAAACATAAATTTCCTAAATAAGGACAAGGATTCCGGAGTATGTGATTCAAGAGCAACAACTCTGGAAAGAGCAGTTTCGCGCGCTAAAACCCATTTATGGATCAACACTGGATGTTTTATCAGAAACGGAGCCATACCCAAACCGGTGGCATTTCCTATTCCGAGAAATTTACTGATTTCCGGATTTAAACTGACAGCCTTTCGTCCACCACGTTGTCTTGCAACATATTCAACCAGTTCTATAGTGAACCAGCGGAAAAGATAAACCGTGAGCAATTCTACCTGAAAAGATCCGCGCGTTTCCGAGCGATTGGATATTTTTTCCCTGTCAGCGCAACCGAATTTTCCACTGCCATAAACCGCTGTAGTACGCATCAGATAACCGACAGAAGCCAATAGCTCGATATCTGGCTGCTTTCCCTCAGACAACCTCGAAGCAACATGTTCAAACAGGCGCAAACTTTTATTGGCACGCGCCAGCACCAGTTCACTGGGGCTGAATCGACCAGCCTCTTGTTTTGGAGTGTTTTCAGAGAGTCTTTTTATGTCCGCCTCAGTTGGAATGCCATCGAAAAGATTGAAGGTTGCGTCCCATACCTCAGCTACCACACGGTCAGTGCGTTGCTCCGGGGCAATTTCATTTGTAAACGTTATCAGTGAATATGTACGCTCCGGAGTGTGGACAACATAAACCGAAGTTCCATAACCTTTCTCATCGACTTCAAAACGCAATTTCTCAAATTTCCATTTTTCTTTTGAGATTCTACGGGTCAGACTGCGCATAAAACTAAGGCGCGTCTGAAAAGAGGAACCCATTCTGGACAAACGCATTACCTTTTCAGGAGAACGCATTCCTTTTGAAACAACATGGGTTGGCTCAGGCATCTCGGCTTTCATCGTTTCTTCTACGGACCAAAAGATTTTTCAAAAAATTCAAGCCAGTTAAGCCCGGCAATTCGCTCTACTTCATTTTCAGAAAAACCTGTTTTTCTCAAACAACTGAAAATATTTTCAAAATCACGATTGTCGCGAAACCATTCCGGCTGTTCCGGAAAACCGGCCAGCTCCGCAGACCCTTCACCGAAATCCCTTTCGTTGCTCCAGGTACCGTTACGCATCCACTCAACCACGCTGTCAGGCTGGTTTTGACATAGATCACTGCCAATGCCGATCCTTTCAACTCCTATCATTTCCGCAGTCCTCGCAATCATGCCGCAGAAATCTTCCAGCAAACACGCTGATTTATCTTTCAAATGATGCGGATACATTGAAAAACCGAGCATTCCACCACTTTTACCTATAGCTTTTAAGACGTCATCAGTCTTGTTTCGCAGCGCCTCACACCAGAAAAAAGGGTTAGCATGAGTAATGGCAATTGGTCGTGCTGAAATTTCGATAGCCTCAAGAGTAGAACGACGCGCAGAATGGCTCATGTCAACAACCAGTCCAACCCTGTTCATTTCCTTGATCACTTGACGCCCCATCCTGGTTATTCCGGAATCGTCATCTTCATAACAGCCTGTTGCCAGCAGACTTTGATTGTTGTAAGAAAGCTGCATAAAACGTACGCCAAGTTGATGACAAATTTCAACTAAACCAATATCATCCTCAATTGGAGAGCAATTCTGGAAACCAAAGATAATTGCTGTTCGCCCCTCTTTCTGCGCTTTCAGCACATCCTCAGCGCAACGTCCCTGAAATATCAATTCGGAATGCAGCTTAAAAAGTCGGTTCCAGGCGATCACATTCTCTACCATCTCCTGAAAATCCTCATGGTAACAGATTGTCACATGCACAGCCGCTACTCCGCCTTCGTTCATCTCTCGGAAAATATCCTCTGACCAGTTGTTGTACTGGAGTCCGTCAATGATTAAGGGGAGTTTAGGAGTTTTCATGGATTTATTACTTGTTTGAGAACAAAACAAAATACTAATATTTACGCTTAATCTTAGATCCATTATATAGAATGTGTGAGTAATTTTCATCAGCAAATTTTCGCTGGGAAACTGAGCGGCTATCCATATCATATTGAGGTCGATACAATCTCATACCATCACGATCTTGTCTTTTCTTGCCGCGTATGTGCATCCAAATATTTTTGCCAACAATTTGTTCTACACTGGGTGTCATATATGATTGTAGAGAAAAGCCTATTCTTCTTTGCTTGCTTTTGTTTGGCTTTGAACCATGAATGGCTGCACCATGGTGAATTGACATTTCTCCAGGTTTCAGGATCAAATCAACAGCCTTTGATTTATCAACATCTTTGACAACTTGCCCCCGTGTTAAAATGTTATTTTCAGCAAATGTGTCTTCATGTTTGCGAATACTTTGCTTGTGACTGCCTGGAATCATCGACATACACCCCATTTCTATAGTGCTCGGAGTTAATGCAAACCAGGGCGTGAGGAAATCACTACTATTCATTCCCATATAGGTTGCATCCTGATGCCAGCTCACAAAGTGATTAGTCGAAGCATCTTTGATAAACATAACAGAGGACCATAAGGAAATATCCGGGCCTATCAAATCTTCTACTGCGTCCACAATAACATTGTTGTGAGCCAATTCATCCAGTACCATAAAAGTGAGGTGTAAATTATTACGCTTTTCTGGATTGAAATCTTCAGGAAACTTTTTTTCAGCTTCTTCAATTTTTGCCTTTATTGAGTACGCTTCTTCTTCTGACATGACGCGAATCGGCGAAACAAAACCATTTTGATGGTATTGCTGAATTTGTTCTTCTGTTAAGATTTTTGCCATTATTTTACTACTTTAAATTTAGTTTAAATTTGCGGCCACAAAGTTACGCCAGCTTTCGAAAATATTTGTCCGAAACCCCTCAGGTCATCTTCGATTCAGGCACGGCGTAGACAACGCTACATTTGTTCCTGATTGATGACGAAAACAGGTTTGCATAATTTTATTCAAGTTGTTCAAAATTTCGATAGAACGCAAAACACCACATCGCTAGCTCACATCTCGGTGGCAATCATCCCCAGGAAATCACCGATTCCGACCAGTGCCTTGTGGGTACGTCCGATCAAGGTTCCGTCACGACCAGCACAGTAAACGACAGGTTGACGTTCCAGTTTTTCCGGGAAATGGACTTGGCCAACGGCATCGCCCTTCTTGACGGGCTCATCCAGATCGATCAACGTCTCATAAATACCGGCATCGTTGCTGATTAAATAGCAGTCTGAATCCGGCATGTGCATCAATCTGGTCGGCGGAAGTCCCCTATCCTCGCAGCTTAGAGGCTTTTCGTCGATGATCTCAAAATGTGCCAGCAAGTTCCTAACTCCGATTTCAGTGATCAACACTGTTTCCGGTGTAGACGTTCCTCCTCCACCGAGTTCACAGCCGACAAAGATCTTGCCCATCTCCTCAACCTCTGTATCGAGCATGCCTTCGGCGTCCAGTTCAACAAGCTCCAGACTGATAGGAGCTCCGAAAGCCAGCATCGCCTGTTTCGCCCGTTCCATGAGTTCGGCATCAGGAATCCGGTGATAACAGGCGAAAGGAGAAAACATCATAGTCTTTCCACCGGAATGGATATCGAGAACGACATCGGCCAATGGCAGGATTTTATGGTGAACGAAATGAGCGATCATCAAGGAAACTGAGCCGTCACGTCTACCCGGAAAAGCCCTGTTCATGTTAACTCCGTCAATCGGTGACAGCCTACTACCGGTCAAAACAGCGGGAAAGTTCAGTGCTGGAATGATGATCACCTGACCTCTTATTCCCCCGGCTTCGAGAGTTCTAGCCAGTTTCATCAGGGCGATCGGTCCCTCGTATTCGTCTCCATGATTGCCGCCGGTTAGAAGCATCGTCTGCCCTGCACCGTTCCGGATCGAAACGATCGGTAGATGCACCGCCCCCCAGCCAGACTCGTTGCGGGAATGTGGGATAATTAAATGTCCGTGGTGCTTGCCGTCTGCCAATAAATCTATTGTTGCGCTTACTTTCGGTTCTGTATGATTCATATTACCATTCTCCTATAAATTATTAGATACACACCAGATGGCACAAGTTTAATTTAGGACTCAAGTTCCTGACGCATGGGACATATGACACCATTTGTTTTAATGTCTAAATAATTTTCATCTCCCACCGATAATTGGCAGTTCTGGTGCAGCACGCATGGATAAGAGTCGCGGAGCACCATTTTGCACAACGATGTTTTCTTCATGCACCATAATAAGCCCATCTCCATAATTTAGTGACGGCTCTAGTGTGATTACCATATTTTCCTCTAAAACAGTTTCATCAAAATCCGCATGAGAAGGCCATTCCGTGAGTTGCATTCCCAGACCATGGCCATATCGGCCAACCTCACCTCCATGAACATCAATTTCAGCAATAACACTTTGCATCGAATGAAATAACTCGCGACAGGTAGTTCCCGGCCTTGCGGCGGTCATACCCGCTTCTGTTGCACGCCACAGTATATCATAGGTTTGGTGCGACAAGTCGTCGGATTGCTCTATGGAAAAATTACGATCAAAGTCACAAAAATAACCGTCAAATGTTGCACCTGTGTCTAACATCAAAATATCTCCTGGCTTTAACGGCCTCTGTGAAGGTGGTGAAATTATATCGCGATAACCGCCTTGATCTGCTCCTCCTGCCAAATATGGGACATCATCCGCCCCTTGTGCCAGGCATTCCATGCGGAAAGCGCGAAAGGCTTCAGCAAGCGGTTGACCTTTGTAAAATATCTCGTTTGCACGCTCAAAGGTCCGCGAGGCAATGTTGCAAATATGTGAAATTTTCTCAATTTCTGCTTCTGATTTCACCATTCGCAAACTGCGCAGAATATCTGTAGCATCAACCAGCTCCATTCCCGGCAATCCAGACATCAAGCTTTCGTAATCTCCAAGAGGCATTCGCAAACTTGTTTCGTGGCCTTTCATGATGCCCAGTCGTGAACCTCGTATAGACAGTGGCTCAAGCAAATCAAGCAACAGGGTGATACCGTCATCTTTTGGTGATGGTGCACCCCATGTCCGAATATCCTCGATCCAGGTTTTACGCATCAGTGCCGCGCCAATTTCTGGAATAACGGCAATAGGTTTTTTATCAGCAGGAATGAAAAGAAACCAGGGGCGAGTTGGGCTTTGCCAAAACTGCGTATGGAATCCGCTGAAATAACGAACTTCAGGTTCTGTCATTAGCAAAATCCCAGCTAAATCTTCTGCTGCCATCAGTTTTTGTACTCGTTTTAGACGAGCCTCGAACTCACTAACAGGAAAACCTCGAACAGGGCTATCCATCATTTTTGCCTCCTTTTATGATCTGGTTAAATGTTTCGGTATCAGTAACTCCTTCGGAACCAATTAGCAAAACACGGGAAGTTTCATCTAAGCCAAGTTTCATGCGCAGTTCCTGTTGTTTGGAACAGCAGATAAGTACTGCAAGACCTGCAACAGCACTTTCTCCAGCCTTCATAACAGGGTCATTGCCTTCATAGGAAACATTGCTTCAATGGAAGCATTAAATAAGGGAACTTATTTTAAAATATTCTGAAACTAAAATATATTTATTGAAGTTTCTTAATTAGGAAGGCGTAACACCACGTAGGCGTTCTGTACGACGGCGCAACAATTCGAGTGTAGTTAAAAGCGCAATAGTGACGATAATCAATAAAGTTGCTGCCGCAAGAATTGTGGGGCTTATTTGTTCGCGAATTCCGGAAAACATTTGCCATGGTATCGTGCGTTGTCTATATGAACCAACGAAAAGTACAACCACTACTTCATCAAAAGAAGTAACAAAAGCAAAAAGAGCTCCGGAAATAACTCCTGGAGTAATCAAAGGTACAATGACTTTGAAAAAAGTTGTCGTGGGCGAGGCTCCTAAACTTTGAGAGGCACGAATCAAGTTATTGTCAAATCCAGTTAAGGTAGCGGTAACAGTGATAACAACGAATGGTGTACCGAGTACTGCATGAGCTAAAATCACACCTAAATGAGTCCCCTGCAAGCCAAGACGGCTGTAAAAAAAGAACATCCCGGCAGCAGCTATAATGAGAGGAACAATCATTGGTGAAATCAAAAGACTCATCAATAAAGTCCGATATGGCATATTTGGACGGGAAAGTCCTAATGAAGCCAAAGTTCCCAGGAAAGTTGCAATGATTGTAGAAAAAAAGGCAATGATGACTGAGTTACGGATGGCTCCCTGCCAGTTCAAGCTGGTAAAAAACTCTTCGTACCAAACTAGAGAATAGCCTGCAGGATCAAAAGCCAGCATTTCCTTCGTGAAAGTAAAAAACGGAACCGCATTAAAAGAAAGTGGTGTAATTACAAGCAGCGGAAAAATCAGAAAAAACAGCACGGCACCGCATATCACCCAAAATGTATAGTGCCAGATTCTTTCCGGAATACTTAAATATGGAGGCAAAGAACTCATAATTAACCTAACTTCATGTTGTCAATTCCAACGATTCGATCATAGAGCATAAATAAGGCTAATACGATTCCCAGCAAAATAACTCCTAATGCTGATCCCAATCCCCAGTTAAGAGAACTTGAAATATGATAAGCAATCCTGTTACTGATAAATGTCCCTGAACTTCCTCCCACCAATGCCGGAGTAATGTAGTAACCAATTGCAATGATGAAAACTAAAATTGAACCTGCACCTATGCCAGGACCAGTATTGGGGAAATAAACTTTCCAAAAAGCCTTCCATGGATGCGCCCCCAGGGAAACCGCTGCACGTACATAAGATTTCGGAATTGTTTTCATTACACTGAACAAAGGTAAAATCATAAAAGGCAACAGAATGTGCGTCATGGCTACCACAGTACCAGTAGCATTATGGATCATCGCCAACCGACCGTCATTGTTGATTATTCCCACTAATACCAGAAAATCATTGATTACCCCTTCTTGCTGTAAAAGAGCAATCCAGGAAGTGGTCCGCACAAGGAGTGAAGTCCAAAATGGCAGGAGTACAAAAATAATTAGAATATTACTCAAACGTGTAGACACTGTGGCCAGCATATAAGCCAAAGGGAAACCAATGATAAAAGTCAAAAATGTAATCAGAGAACTCAAAAGCATTGTTCTCCAAAAAAGTTTTAGATAAATGCTTTCTTTGCCTGGAAGAGATTCAACTTTGCCTGTTGTAGGATTTCGTTTGAAATCCAATGCAGCAAGGTAGTAACCATCAGTGTATTCGGTTGAAAATTGCTTAATTACCTGCCATGTATATATTTGCCCCCAGCGTTTATCAGATTTAATAAGGGCTTCTTTGTAGGGGGGGTTTTTGATTTTTTTCACTTTTCGTCCAGCTTTCCGGAACAAGCTGGAAAATCCAGAGCTTTCATAGTTCAGGCGTTGCCCGACTCTAGTATGTTTTCTTGCGATTTTTGCTTTTTTAATTTCTTCAACCATTGCAGCAAATACTACTTCATCCGGAAGTTCTCCAGAAGCTTCATCCCAGTTTTGTAAAGCTATTACTGATTTTGGCAGAATTTCTTTTGTAATTGAGTTGTCCACTGATAGCGACAGCATATCAGCAATTGGAATCAGAAAGGCAATCAGGATAAAAATCAGCAGAGGTAAAACCATTGAGAATGCAACAATTTTACTACGACGTTGTGCCCTCGCCAAGCTAATCTTGAGCGGAGTACCGTCGGCGGTAACTAAAACAGATTTTTCTTGGGGAATTTCCATCAAATAGGTAAGAAAACAAAGTAAACCGATTCAGCTTATCATTTAAAGATAGCTGCAAATACTGTCGTCAAATTAATACTATGCACCTATTTAAATGAGTAGCGTAATCCAACAAATTGAGAATGAACAAGCCGGGTTACGCTAACGCCAACCCGGCCTACGAAAGATTCGTATTTGTCCAACTGGATGATTACTTCAACAACCATGCGTTAAACTTGGCATCAAGGTCGTCACGATGGTCTGCCCAGAACTCATAGTTGAAAAGCAGAGTGGTTTTTGCATTGTTGGGATCAGTCGGCATATGCGGAGCCATTTCGATTCCAAGAGTTGCGTGTTTTCCTACAAGAGGTGCGGAAGACGCACGAGTCGGGCCATATGAAATGAATTTGGCCTGGTCAGCAAGACGCTGAGTATCGGTTGCAAAACGCAAAAACTTCATGACCTCAGCTTTGTTTTTAGTACCTTTAGGAACAACCCAACCGTCAAGGTCAAACACCTGCCAGTCCCAGAGCATGGCTACTGGTTGCTTTTGCTCCTCGATCAAAGCAAATAGGCGACCGTTGTAAGTTGAACCTACAATAACTTCGCCGTCAGCCAATAACTGTGGAGTTTGCGCTCCGGCAGTCCACCAGACTACTTGACTTTTGATCGTATCCAATTTCGCCAATGCACGATCTACTCCCGCACTTGTACCCAAGACATCATAAACCTTAGCCGGAGCAACACCGTCACAGATTAGTGCCCATTCCAAGTTATTGATTGGCTTCTTCTCCAAAGAGCGTTTACCGGGAAAAGACTTAAGATCGAAGATATCGCAAATACTGGACATCGGACGTGAAACCAAGTCTTTACGGTAACCAAAAGTCGTCGAATACACAATCTGAGGAACAAAGCATTCGGAAATAATGAAACCTCCAAAATCCTTGGAAGCCGGAGTTCCGTCCGGAGCTGGCGCCAAGTCTCTGTCGTGATCGATAACCTCAATAATGCCTTCGTCACAAAGTATCATTGTGTCTGATGCAACTGCATCAACCAAGTCCCAGGTGACATTACCTGCTTGGCTCATCGCACGTAATTTTGCGACCGCTGATCCGGCAGAATCATCATTGATGATAGTGATGCCAGGATTTAACTTCATATACGGGTCATGGTAAGCTTTCTGCTGACTGGCAGTATAAGCACCACCCCACGATACAACAACCAACTCGGTTGCCATTGCCTGACCGACAAAGCCGACCATTACCATAACAGCAGTTGCCGCCATAGCTCGTATGAATTTTTTCATACTATCTCCTTTTTTACAATTAAAAAACCCACAACGGGCTATTTTTCAGAAATCCCTGAATTGGGACCTCCTATTAAAAGATGCTGGCAGCGTGATGCTGGCAGTTTGAGTAAATCCAATGGCCAACTCCTTTATTCCAGCATCTTATGACACAAGTACATCCAATGCACGTGCATCTTCTGCTTTCCAGCCAACTTGAACCGTATCTCCGGGACTCAATTGTGCATGGTTTGCAGAGTTTGGAATCTTGACGATAAAATCGTCATGACCACAAACGTTCATACGGGAGCGAATATGATCTCCCAGATAAATCAATTCTTCTACTTTTCCTGTAACAGTACTTGAGCATTGCCCACTTTCCGGATTAACTTCAACTCGTTCAGGACGAAGTGAAATCATGGTGTCAAAACCTACTCCCTGTATGTTGACGCCAAGTGCCTTTAGTTTATCCCCATTCTCTGCCTCTACCGTACATATATCGCCATCAAGACCGATGACTTTACCATAAAGGGTGTTGTTCTCCCCAATGAACTGGGCCACAAAAGCATTTTCCGGTGCTTCGTAAAGCAAATCCGGTTCGGCCAGTTGCTGAATTACGCCGTCATCAAAAACCGCAATGCGGTTGGACATGGTCAAGGCTTCACTTTGATCGTGAGTCACATAAACCACTGTTACTTCCAGATTTTCGTGTATATGCTTTATTTCATACTGCATTTGCTCACGCAGTTGTTTGTCAAGCGCGCCCAACGGTTCATCCATCAAAACAAGTTTAGGCTCAAATACTAAAGAACGTGCCACTGCAACTCTCTGCTGTTGACCTCCGGAAAGTTGCATCGGACGGCGTGAACCGAAAGAACCCAACTGCACCATATCCAGAACTTTTTTGACACGGTCTTCAATATCGCTTTTTGACATCTTTCGGACTTGCAGGGGAAAAGCCAGATTTTCATTGACAGTCATGTGTGGGAACAAAGCATAGTTCTGGAATACCATGCCGATATTTCTTTTGTGTGGGGGAACGTTATTGATGGAGGTCCCATCGAGAATTATTTCACCGTGAGTCACTGTTTCAAATCCAGCTAACATCATCAGACAGGTAGTCTTTCCTGAACCTGAAGGACCAAGCATAGTAAGAAATTCACCTCTTTGCGTGTCTAAATTCAAATCTTTGACGACGAGTGTTTCGCCGTCATAGCTTTTTTGAACACCCTGGAAACTGACATAAGCTTCGCTAGAACTCATCTTTCCTTATATATAAAACTTAAATAAAAATAATCTTAGGCAGTAGAGCATTCTACATCTTGAAACGAAAGTGTCAAACATATTCTTTATAAATCTACCAAAAAAGAATAAACAACTTACGAAACACTAAAAAATAAAATAATTGACCAAAAACTCACTGCAAAAAATGAAAATTATCCTTGCAATGTCTGGTAAGTTAAGTCAGTTTCAATTTGGAGTCGTTCACTAAAACATGATTGAGAGCAAAAACTAAAAGGAAATGCTGAAAAAATCAAGGTCACTTTATAGAACCTGACTCACAATTACACATGAGGGGGAGTAGTCCGAAAAAATTTGTAATAATACATTGGTTCAGTTAAACTGCCGGTTACACGAAATTAGTTTGGGCTCTCATCCAATAAAACGTGAGTGCCGGTAAACATGTGAGCTTGAAGTTTGATCATATATACTAAATCGTGATTCATGAGTTTTCGTAAGATACTGATATTATTGACATTGACTTGTCATCTCGAGCAAAGGGAAAGATCCGATAAAGTGCTGATATCGTACAAGATCCCTCACATACGTTCGGGATGACACGACAAAACTCGTGACTGTCGAGTACACCAAATTAAGGGGGAAAAAAATGAGCATACACACTGAATACACATCCTACTCTGTGGAAAGCACAATATTTAAGGGATATCTGGCCTGGGATGAAACTACCAATGAGAAGCGGCCTGGAGTCCTGGTTTTTCCAGAATGGTGGGGAATGAATGAATACATCCAAAAAAGAACTAAACAAATTGCTGAGCTTGGCTTCGTCGCAATGGGTGTCGACATGTATGGTGAAGGTAAAACAGTAGACAATCCTGACGAAGCAGGATCGCTGATGAATACAGTAATCAGCGATAAAAAAATCGTTAAAGACCGTGTTCAGGCAGCCTACAATGTACTTAAGGGGCACCCACTGTCTGACTCCAGGCGCCTTGGGGCGATTGGTTATTGTTTCGGAGGCGCACTGGTTTTGAACATGGCTCGCTTAGGAATGGATCTCAGGGCTGTGGTGAGTTTTCACGGAGCCCTGGATTCATTCCATACACCTGCAGCTGGAGAAATAAAAGCTGAGGTGTTGGTATGTCACGGCGCCTCAGACCAGTTTATTTCACAGGAAGCAATTGATCAGTTCAAGTCTGAGATGGATACTGCGGGGGCCATCTTTGAATTCATTTCTTACGAAGGAGCCTTGCATGGTTTTTCAAACCCTGCTGCTGATAAACGCGGAAAAAAGTTTAACCTTCCGCTTGCCTATAATGAAAATGCTGACAGGAAATCCTGGGAAGCAATGAAGACATTGTTTGAACGAGTTCTATGAGGAATTTATACTTCGTTTAGATCTCAGCCGACATAGCGTTTCAGGATTGAAAGAACCTGTCCGTAATATCCGGTTCCAAACAGGTTGAGATGATTCAGCAGATGATAGAGATGGTAAAGCGGTTCCCGTTCAGGATATCCCTGAACAAGCGGAAAAGCTGATTCATATGCAGAATAGAAAGTTTTGGTGAAACCTCCAAAAAGCGAAGTCATTGCCAAATCTGCTTCCCGATGTCCATAATAAACTGCCGGATCAATCAGCCACGGACAACCATTTATATCGATTAAATAATTTCCACACCATAAATCACCATGCAGCAGAGATGGTTTTTCTTCTGTACCAGAAAGCAAATCCGGAATTTTTTCGTACAAAAGTTCAAGCAGGTTCCGCAGTTCCGGAGTCGAACATCCGTTTCGTTCCGCTAATTCGGCTTGAAATTGCAGACGGTTTTCCACATAAAAAGTGACCCAATTTTTGCTGCCGGCTTTTGCAGGTATGTTTAATTGTGGCGAGTCGCCTAAATAATTGTCTTCTGGAAAACCAAATTTGTCTCCGGTGAAGCAGTGAAGTTTCGCAAATTGAAAACCCAACTCCTCCATGCCTGAATCCGTGCTGTTCTTTCCTTCCTCAATCCATTCCAGCAACAGGAAATCCGGACCATTGGCCACAACTTCCGGAACACGTACCGCACCGGCTTTTCTCAATTCTTTAAGCCCTCTTGCCTCCGAATCAAACATTCCGGAATTACCTCTCCGTGCCTGTTTGAGAAAAAACACTTTTCCGGAACTCAGTTGTAGTTTGCGTGATTCCGCAATACAACCTCCGGAAACGGCGGTTGTCGATTTTATCGGCTCCGCGAATATTTTTTCCAGGCGAGACCGTAAATCCGCATTCATTGTTTTTTTGTCATGATGAAATCCAGCAAGCCTTGACAGGCATCTTCAAGAATATCCAGCACATTTTCGAAACCCTGATTTCCGCCATAATAAGGATCCGGAACATCAG
>Ga0208700_1000211_pt1 | contig 21335 bp, 22 predicted proteins | sample DeeseametaMP2016_FD_184179 | JGI IMG/M metagenome (GOLD analysis project Ga0208700, IMG submission 184179) | Marine microbial communities from the Deep Pacific Ocean - MP2016 (SPAdes) | ecosystem: Environmental > Aquatic > Marine > Oceanic | place: East of Hawaii, North Pacific Ocean | collected... | reverse complement strand
AGCCGCGGGTCGGGGATGGCGGTCGTGCCCTCGTCGGTGTGCTCGTCGAGGGTCAGCCACGAGACGCCGGTCGGGGCGTCGACCGGGCCACGCCAGCCGTGGTCGGCCCAGGCCCGGGAGAAGGGGGTGAACACCTTGTAGGGGTCGCCGGAGCCGTTGCGGACCCGTCCGGGCGCGACGGCGTACGGCGATCCGGTCCGCACCAGCTCGATGCCGGCGTCGGCCAGCGCCTTCTCCACCTCCTCGTCGCGCCGCGAGCCGTAGGGGCCGTGGTCGGCGGCGACGTGGACGGTGGTGGCCTGCACGGCCTTCGCCGCCAGGACGACCCGGCGCACCGGGTCGCCGCGCACCACCGACAGCTGCGTCCGTCGCTGGCGCAGCGAGGCGTCCAGCGAGCGCAGCGACGCCCCGAGGTAGGCGCGACGGCTCGGACCGCTCGGTCCCCAGAGCGCGGGGTCGAGCACGAAGAGCGGCAGCACGTCGCCGCTCTCGGCGGCCGCGATGAGCGCCGGGTTGTCGGCCAGGCGCAGGTCCCGGCGGAACCACATCACCGATGTCATGGGGCCCCAGCGTGCCAGCGGCGGGGGACCCGGACATCACCCGAGCGGCCGCCGGACCGGGCCCTGGGTGGGGGATGGGATGATGGCGTCCGTGAGTGACCTGATCGACACCACCGAGATGTACCTCCGGACGATCTACGAGCTGGTCGAGGAGGGCATCGTCCCCCTGCGCGCCCGGATCGCCGAGCGCCTCCACCAGTCGGGTCCGACGGTGTCCCAGACGGTGGCGCGCATGGAGCGCGACGGTCTGCTCACCGTCGAGGGCGACCGGCACCTGGAGCTGACCGAGGACGGCCGCCGCCTGGCCATCCGGGTCATGCGCAAGCACCGCCTCGCCGAGCGGCTCCTGACCGACGTCATCGGCCTGGACTGGGAGCTGGTCCACGAGGAGGCCTGCCGCTGGGAGCACGTGATCTCCGAGACCGTCGAGCGGCGCTTGATGGAGATCCTCGACCACCCGACGGAGTCGCCCTACGGCAACCCGATCCCCGGGCTCGACGAGCTGGGCGAGACGCCCGGCGCCGAGGGGTTCATGGACGGCGTGGAGTCGCTGTCCAAGGCCGCCGCCCGCGGCGAGGGCCGGGTGCTGGTGCGTCGCATCTCCGAGGAGATGCAGAAGGACGAGGACCTCATGAGCGCGCTGCGCCGGGTCGGCGCGATGCCCGACACGACCGTCACCGTCGCGCAGACCCCCGAGGGCGTCCTGGTCGGCGCCGGCGGCGAGACCGCCGAGATCGTCCCCGAGGCGGCCGACCACATCTTCGTCCGCCGCCTCTGAGGGCTGGCCGAGCCCGGTCCGAGTCGCGTGCTGGGCTCCTCGCCGGGCTCCTCGCCGGGCTCCTCGCCGGGCTCCTCGCCGGGCTCCTCGCCGGGCTCCTCGTCGGGCTCCTCGTCGGGGGCGTCGTCGGGTCCTGCTGGGGGTCATCGGCAGTCGGCGGCCGGACCTGAGAGCCGTCCAGACGGGTTCCGGACCGGGCGTGACCGCATTGCCGGACGCGTCGTTGTCGCGACATGCAGGCAATGTCTACGCTGGTGGAGCGCCGGGCGAGCGGCGACGGTCGATTCGAGGGTGTCATGGAGCTGATCTCGGTGCCGCTCAGCGCCGCGCTCCTGACCGACGGCCGGGGGGTCGGCGGCCGTTTCGTCGTGGCGCACTCCGAGTCCGCACTGGCTCGCGGCCTGGACCTCGACGAGCACGTCGTGGTGGTCGACCCGGACGGTGAGTTCCACGCCGCCGAGGTGATCGACGTCCGCTTCGAGCTCACCGACACCCACTACGAGCTCGAGCTGGGCGTGCGCCTCCCGCCGCACGTGGTGCGCGACCGGCTGGCGGGCGCGCGGGGCACCCGCCGCCGTGGGGACCGCGACTGGGTGGACACGGGCGACGTGCTCGACATGCTCGGCCGGCTCCGCGACGCTGCCAGCGAGGACCTGCGCGACGACCCGTGGGGCGGCCCCGGCGCCGGTCCCCGTCCTGTCTGACCCGTCCCGCCTGACCCGTCCCGGCTAGCCCGTGCCGATCTCTGCGGGCGAGCGCCGGGAGCGCCGCTGCTCCAGCGCGGAGAGGAACGGCGTGCAGCCGGTCTCGACGGCGTACGTCGCCAACGGGTCGCCCCGGGTCTCCCCGCGGTTGGCGATCACCACCGGGACCCCCAGCGAGGCGGCTCGGCGGACGAAGCGCAGCCCGCTCATCACCGTCAGGCTCGAGCCGACCACCAGCAGCGCACCGTCCCGCTCGGCGAGGGAGTCCACGGCCGCGTAGCAGTGCGCTACGCGGTCCTTGGGGACGTTCTCGCCGAAGAACACGACGTCGGGCTTGAGGACGCCGCCGCACCCGCAGGCGGGCACCACGAAGCCGTCGGTGTCCTCGAGGTCGACGTCGCCGTCGGGCCGGATGTGCACCGAGGGGTGCCGCTCGTGCCAGTCGGGGTTGAGCCGGCCCATCTCCTCGTGGAGCGCGGACCTGGCGCTGGTCCGACGGCACGACAGGCACACGACGTCGGCGATCCGGCCGTGCAGCGCGACCAACCGCGGGGTGCCGACGCGCTCGTGCAGCCCGTCGACGTTCTGGGTGATGAGGAGGTCCGGGGCGATCCGGGCCAGGACGTGGTGACCCTCGTTCGGGTCCGCGCGGCGCATCCGTCCCCACCCGAGGTGGCTGCGGGCCCAGTAGCGCTGCTGGGCGGTCGGGCCGGAGACGAACTCCTGGTAGGTCATCGGGCGTCGCGGGGGAGCGTCGGGGCCGCGGTAGTCGGGGATGCCGGAGTCGGTCGAGAGGCCCGCACCGGTGAGCACCACGAGGCGGCGGTCGGCGAGCAGGGCGAGCGCGGCGTCGGCGTACGACGCGCTGCGGCCGCGCGTGCCGGTGCCACTGCCCGCGGGAGTGGTCAGGGGGCTGCTCACGGTCGGTGGCCGGGTCGGTGGCCGGGCCGGCTCAACGGGCGTAACGGACCGCGGCGCGGGCCCGGGCCTTCTCGGCCTCGATCTCACGGTTCTTCGGTGCCGCGGACGTGGTGAGCGCGTCGAGGAGGTGCTGGGTCGCGTGCGCGACCTCGGCGACGGCGCGGTCGAAGGCCTCCTGGTTGGCCTGCGAGGGCCTGGTGGAGCCGCTGACCTTGCGGACGTACTGCAGCGCGGCCGCGCCGACCTCGTCGGACGTCGCCGGGGGCTCGAAGTTGTGGAGCGGGCGGATGTTGCGGCACATGCGTCGAGCGTACGTCGCCGCGCGCACCCCCGCGCCTGCTCCAGCAAGCAGTCGACGAGCGGGCGGGGGGCTTGCTAGCACGGTGGCTAGCGGCGTCGTCGTGGGACGATCTGCCAAGCAGGCAAGGAGTTTCGCTCGGGGCATCGCTGTTCGGTTGTGACCTGATGCACCCGCTTGCTGCTTGCAAGTGCTAGCACGAGCAAGCACTATGGAGGCATGGCCAAGGGAAAGGTGTCGACGGCAGTCGGCTCGCTGGGTGACTACCTCAAGGAGCAGCGCACGCAGGCGCAGCTCTCCTTGCGGCAGCTCGCCGAGCAGACCGGCGTCTCGAACCCCTACCTGAGCCAGATCGAACGCGGACTGCGGCGCCCGTCAGCGGAGGTGCTCCAGCAGATCGCGAAGGCGCTGCGGATCTCGGCCGAGCAGCTCTACATCCGCGCCGGGATCGTCAGCCCCGACGACGGCGTCGGTGGCTCGGTGGAGCTCGCGGTCCTCGCCGACACGGCGCTGACCGAGCGCCAGAAGCAGTCCCTGCTCGATGTCTACCAGTCCTTCCTCGCCATGAACGCCGGTCAGGCGACCGCCGAGCCGGGCGACGAGGAGTAACGACCCCCACACCCGCGGCCGTGGCACCCGCCACGACCCACCCGACGGGCCGCGAGGCTCACCGAAGGAGTAGTTCCGACATGGCCAAGGCCACTCTCCCCACCATCAAGATCGAGGACCTCAAGTCCGAGGCCACCAAGTCCCTGTACGCCGGTGCCGGGGTCGTGGACCTGGCGGTCGAGACCGTCCGCGAGTACGTCTCCGACGTGCAGAAGAAGCTGGTCGACCTGCAGAAGGACGCCACCACCCGCTTCGAGGGCGTGCAGAAGTCGGTCAAGGACTTCGACTTCGAGCCCAAGACCATCCGCACCCAGGTCGAGACCGTGGTCAACGCCCGCGTGGAGGCGCTGAGCGACGAGGCCAAGGCCCGCCGCACCGCCATCGAGAAGCGCGTCGCCGAGCTCCAGGGCGACGCCAAGGCCCTGCCGGTCACCGTGCGCAAGCAGCTCGACGAGACCACCGCGACCGCCACCGCGACCTACGCCGACCTGGCCAAGCGCGGCGAGGTCCTCGTGGGCCGCATCCGCAAGCAGGAGTCGACCCAGGCCACCAAGACCGCGGCGAAGACCACCACCGCGAAGGCCAAGACCACCAAGACCCAGGGCACCAAGACCGCGAAGACCGCGGCCAAGAAGACCACCACCGGTGCCAAGAAGTCGGCGACCACCGCCAAGAAGTCGGCCTCCTCCGCGGCCACCACCGCGAAGAAGTCTCCGGCCAAGAAGTCGGCGACCGCCACCAAGACCGCCGCCAAGAAGACCGCCACCACCGCGGCCACCGCCACCACCGAGGCGGCCAAGAAGGTCGGCGACTGACCGATCGCGCCTGACCCCTCCGGGTCACGCACACTCCCCGAGCCCCGCCACGCCTCCCTGCGTGGCGGGGCTCGGCCCGTCTGTGGGCGACCCGACCGGGACGAGGAAGGTCGGCGGCGAGGGTCTGACCGCGCAGGCGGAGGTCGGACCGATGTCAGTCGAACCTTCAGACCTCGACGTACGACGCCTCCTCGGCCGTCACGAGCAGCACCCGCTTGTCGGGCAGCCGGAGCAGCCGCACGTGGTCGACGTCGCTGCCGTGCTCGACCTCGACCAGCTCCTCGCTGATCGTCCCGTCGTCGAGCCGGATGATCGACAGCCAGCCCGTGCGCGCGCCGTACCCGCGGGTGATCACGCTCAGGCCGGTCCGCTGCCCGGGAATCCACGTGAAGGCCCGCGGGTCGGTGGCGGCGACGTGCCGGGTGCCGACCCGGTGGTCGAGCACGTCGAGCCGTCGCGGTGTCGCGAGGTCGGCCAGGTCGAACAGGCTGGTCTGCGCGCCCCACCGGCGCCCGGCCACCGGGCCCTCGCCGAGACCGAGCAGCCGGTGCGGCCCGAGCGGGTGCAGGTAGGCCGAGTAGCCGGGGACCTTCAGCTCGCCGACGACCCTCGGCGCGGTCTGGTCGGAGAGGTCGACGGTGTAGAGCGGGTCGACGCGGCGGAACGTCACCACCAGCGCCAGGTCGCCGAACCACCGCACCGCCTCGATCTCCTCACGGGGCCCGATCCGGTCGACCCGGCCGATCTCCTCCAGCCGGCTGCCGTCACGGCGCATCGTGACGATCGAGGAGAAGTCGCCGGTCTCCGAGGACGGCCCCACCGCCACGCGCAGCACGCCGTCGTGCTCGTCCATCGACCACCGGTCACGGATGGTGCCGTCGACCTCGCCGCTGGCGACGTACGTCGCCGCCGTGCCGTCCAGCTCGAGCTCGTGGATCTCGCTGGTGCCGTTCCAGCCGCCGCTCCAGCCGCCGGACGGGCCGCCCGGGACCGCACGGTCGACCAGCCAGCAGCAGCCCGTGGGTGCCCCACTCGTCGCGAGGTAGAGCCGGTCGAGCGAGGCGTAGACCAGGTCGGTGCCCACCGCGACACCGACCCCGTCGGCCGCGTCCAGCCCGGCCAGGGGAGCGGTGGCGTCCAGTCCGACCACGGCCACGGTCCCGGGCGTCGTGCCGTCCGCCTCGCCGGGGGTGCCGGGCAGGGCGACGTCGTCGCAGTCGAGAAGCCGCTCGGTCGTCGCACCGCCGTCCTCGGCGTACGTCGTCACGTGCGGCAGCCAGTCGTCGATCCCGCTGCCACGCACGGCCGCGAGGTTGCGCTGCAGCGCGCGGTCCTCGCTGCCCGCGCGGCGGCCGGGACGCGCGAAGTCGAGGTCGGGCAGGCCCGACCGGGTCACCCAGCGCACCGTCGAGCCGTGCTGTCGCGCGGCGAGCAGCTCGGCGTCGATGGTGAGGGTGTCGGTCAGCGTCGGCTCGTCGAGGTCGGTCACGTCGACCCGGAGGATCCGGGTACCGGGGGAGCCGTCGGCCTCCTGGTCGCCCCCGACGACGACCACGGTGTCGCCGACCAGCAGCAGCTCGGGGTCGACGACGTCGGGGAGGTCGATCCGCGCGGACTCCTCGACGGTCTCGCCGGTGACGTCGGCGAGCACCAGGTCGCTGGTGCGTCCGGTCCGCTCGACGCGGGCGAGCAGCCGGCCGTCGGACTTCGCGACGTCGGGCTCGTCGACGCCGGCCTCCTGCACGTTGGTGCCGGTCTTGGACTGGGTCGCGTTGGTCATCCCGCGCGCGTTCGTCGGCGCGGGCGCCTGTGCCGCGGCGAACCCCTGCAGCTCGAGCACGCCGTCGCGCGCGAAGGTCCGCCAGGCGCCGCCCACGTCCAGCAGCCCTCCCGACCAGCCCCACGGGGTGACCAGCTCCTCGGCGCCGTCGACGTACCAGTCGTGGAGCTGCTCGCAGGAGGCCGCGGGGGTCAGGTCGTCGCCCTGCCAGGCGACCGGCCGGGGTCTCGACGCCCGCTCCTCGCTGGCGCTCGTCTCTGCTCGACCACCGGGGCCGGCGTCGAGGGAGAGGCCGACCAGGACCCCCGCGCCGACGAGCGCGGTGGCGGTGAGCGAGGTGAGCAGGGTGCGGGCGCGCATGTGGCTGCGACGTACGAGGTGGACGCGCGGTTCCGGGGCCTGGACCCTCCTGACACGATGTGCCCATGGCTGACGCGCAGGGACAGACCCGCGACCTCGATCTCGCGCTCTTCGGGGCGACCGGCTTCACCGGCGGGCTGACCGCCGAGTACCTCGCCCGGAACGCCCCCGACGGGCTGCGCTGGGCGCTGGTGGGTCGCAACCTCGGGAAGCTCGAGCAGGTCCGCACCCACCTGGCCACGATCGAGCCGGGCCTCGCCCACCTCGAGCTGGTCGTCGCCGACACCTCCGACGCCGCCGCGCTCGCGGCGCTCGCCCGCCGCACCAAGGTCGTCGTCACCACGGTCGGCCCCTACCAGCAGCTCGGTGAGCCGCTGGTCGCCGCGTGCGCCGAGGCCGGCACGGACTACGTCGACATCACTGGCGAGCCCGAGTTCGTCGACACGATGTACGTCCGCCACCACGCCGCCGCCGAGCGCTCCGGCGCCCGGATCGTCCACGCGTGCGGCTTCGACTCGATCCCGCACGACCTCGGCGCCTACTTCACCGTCCAGCAGCTGCACGCCACCGGCCCGGTGACCCTGCGCGGCGTGGTCCGCGCGGCCGGTACCTTCTCCGGGGGGACCTTCCACTCCGCGCTGGGCGCCTTCGAGCGCAGCCGCCAGATGAGCCAGGCCTTCAAGGAGCGCCGTCGGGTCGAGCCCCGCCCCGAGGGCCGCAAGAGCCGCGCCGTCGCCGGCAAGCCGGGCAAGGACCCGGTGCTGGGCTACTACCTCCTGCCGATGCCCACCATCGACCCGCAGGTCGTGGCCCGCAGCGGTGCGGCGCTGGACGCCTACGGGAGCGACTTCCGCTACTCCCACTTCGCCGGCACCAAGACCCTGCGCTACGCCGCCGGCGGCGCGCTAGGGGTGGGGCTGATCGGCGTCGCCGCCAAGATCCCCCCGGCGCGCAACCTGCTGAAGTCCAAGGTCAAGCAGGGCGAGGGCCCCTCGGCCTCGCGGCGCGAGAAGTCCTGGTTCACCGTCGACTTCGTCGGCGAGGGCGACGGCCGCACCGTCCACACCCGCGTCTCCGGCGGCGACCCCGGCTACACCGAGACCGCGAAGATGCTTGCCGAGTCCGCGCTGTGCCTGGCCTTCGACGACAACCCGGCCGTCGCCGGGCAGGTCACCACCGCCCAGGCGATGGGCGACAACCTGCTGGCCCGCCTGCAGGCCGCGGGCATGAGCTTCGAGGTCGTCGACTGACCCTGCGGGCGCAGGCCGTCGACCCGACGGAGGCTGCGCGGCGGGCGGCCGCCTGGCCGCGGGTGCGGTGGATGGGCTCCAAGCACCGTCTGCTGCCGCACCTCGCGCAGGCGTTCGCCGACCTCGCCCCGGCGGGCGGTCGCGCCCTCGACGCGTTCAGCGGCTCGGGGGTCGTGTCCTACCTGCTCAAGCACCAGGGCTTCGGCGTACGCGCCAACGACTACCTCGGCTTCCCGGGTGTCGTGGCGCGCGCGGGGATCGTCAACGACGACGTCCGGCTCACCGAGGAGGACGTCGCGCGGATCTGCTCGCCGGCGGTCGACGACCGCGACTTCTGCCGCCGCACGTTCGACGGGGTCTTCTTCACCCCCGAGGACCTGGCGTTCCTCGACAGCGCGTGGAGCCACGTCGCGACGATGACCGGCCACGCCCGCTCGGTCGCGATCGCCGCGCTCTGCCTGGCCGCGGCCCGCCGCCAGCCGCGCGGGGTGTTCACGATCAGCGGCGACCTCAGCAGGTACGACGACGGGCGCCGCGACCTGCGCCTGAGCCTGCGCGAGCACTTCGTCGAGCGCGTCGCCGACTACCACCGGGCCCTCGTCGGGGGCGCCGCCTGCTCGGTCTCCACCGGCGAGGTGGGCGAGGTCGAGCGGGACGGCTGGGACCTGGTCTACCTCGACCCGCCCTACGCCCCGGTCAGCGACGACAACGACTACACCAAGCGCTTCCACTTCCTCGAGGGGCTCTCGCGCTACTGGGAGGGCGACGAGATCATGTGGGAGACCCGCACCCGCAAGCTGCCCAAGCGGGTCACGAAGTTCTCCTCGCGCCGCACGATCGAGGCGGCGTTCGGGGAGCTGTTCGAGCAGTTCCGCGCCGTGCCGCTGGTGCTCTCCTACTCCTCCCACGCCCTGCCGGACCGGGCGACGCTGGAGGGCCTGCTGCGCGAGGTGAAGGGCGAGGTGGAGGTGCGCACCGTCCCGCACACCTACTCCTACGGCACCCACCGCACCGCCGTGCGGCGGCGCGTCGACGAGCTACTGCTGATCGCCCCCTGAGCACCGCCGGCATCGGCGATACTCCGAGAATGACGTCGGGGGAGGACGTGCGGCGGCGCCGCGCGTGGACAGTGGTGGCAGCCGTCGCATGGGCGGGCTTCGCGCTCACCCTGAGCCTCTCCGCGCTCGGGTGGTACGCCGACAGCACGCCCGAGCCCGGGGTCTACGGCGAGACCGGCGACGGGGCGTACGGCGTGCTGCAGCGGGTCACCGACACGCTGAGCTACTTCACGATCTGGTCCAACGTGGTGGTCGCGCTCGCGGCGACGCTGCTCGCCCGTGGCGCTCGCGGCGCCACCTGGCAGCGGGTGCTCCTGCTCGACGCGCTGCTGATGATCGTGGTGACCGCGATCGTCTACCAGCTGCTGCTCGCCCCGAGCATCGACGTGCGGGGCTGGTCGATCATCACCGACCCCACCCAGCACGTGGTGGTGCCGGTGCTGGCAGTCGCGGCCTGGGTGTGGGCGGGGCCGCGCGGCTGGGTGTCGGGCCGTCTGGTGCCGCTGGCGCTGCTGGTGCCCGTGCTGTGGGTCGCGTGGATGCTGCTGCGGGGCGCGGTCATCGGGTCCTACCCCTACGGCTTCGTCGCGGTGGGCGAGCGGGGCTACCCGGCGGTGCTGGCCACCATCGCGATGATCCTCGCCTTCGGGCTGGTGGTCGCCGCGGTGCTGTGGGCGGTGGACACGGCCCTGTCACGGCGTACCCGCTCGCGGGCCCGACCCGTCACCGCCGGTGATCGCGACGACTCCAGGTCCAGACCACTGTGACGAGCGCGACGTCCCCGGGTGGGGATTGCTGACCGCCGGGTCAAGAAATGGGTTAAAAACCTCCGCCGACCTGCGGAGGTAACACGCCTGAAACATTTCCGGGCGAGGTTCTCAGCATGGCTAGGGGCGTAGCGGCCGCCCTCCGCCAGCACCTCGCCGACGACGGCTGGGTGGGAACCGACGACGGGGGGAACGCGTACCAGGTCCACCGGGACGAGGTCACCATGCACGTGGTGACCGTCGAGCAGGCGCGCACGGCACGCGGCCGGTCGAGGAGCATCGACCGCGCCGTGATGAGGTTGCTGAGCGGCATGCGCGACCCGGAGGAGCTGCACGCACTCGCCCTCCCCGCACGGGACCTGCCCACGGTGCTGACGGTGCCCGGTCGCGTGTGGATGATGCTGGGCGTGCGCGTGTACGCCGTCGAACCCGACGGGGCGGTGCACCAGCAGGTGATCACCTGACGCGGTGGTGCCCGGGGTCTGGGTCGCCGCGCGGTCTGACAGGATGACCGCCGCGGCCCCAGTAGCTCAGCGGATAGAGCAGCCGCCTCCTAAGCGAAAGGTCGCAGGTTCGACTCCTGCCTGGGGCACTTGGTGTGGGGTTCAGAGCAGCCGCGCTCCGTGGTCTGCGGAGCGAAAAGTCGCAGGTTCGACTCCTGCCTGGGGCACTCGTCTGCCGTCCCGACTTGGCCGGGACGACCCTGTCGCCGCACAATCGAGGAGCTTGGCGGACCCGGCTAGGTTCGCCGCACACGGCTCGCCGAGTGCAGCCGCCGGGCGCAGCGCAGCGCCACCGACGTACGCCGGAGCCACCGGCGCATCCCCCGGGCCGCACGTCGCGGCCGACCGCCAGGAGAACGACCCCGTGAGCACGCCCACCCCCACCCCGTCGGCCGAGGTGGCGACCCCGGAGCCGCGGGTGACGCGACGGGGCAAGCGGCGGGCCAAGCGCCGGCGCACGCACACCGTGGCCAAGGTGCTGGTCTCGACCCTCGTGGTGCTGGGCCTGGTCACGGGGCTGTCGGTGACCTACCTCTACCGCCACCTCAACGGCAACCTCACCGTCATGGACATCGACGACCAGCTGGTCGGCGACCGCCCGGACAAGGTCGAGGTCACCGGCCCACAGGAGCCGCTCAACGTCCTGGTGATGGGCTCGGACACCCGCGAGGGCGCCAACAACATCGACGGGCTCACCGGCGGCGGCGAGCGCTCGGACACGACGCTGCTGCTGCACTTCTCCGCGGACCGGGAGCGCGCCTACGGCGTGAGCATCCCGCGCGACTCGATGGTCGACCGGCCCGAGTGCCGCACCGAGGACGGCACGACGACCCCGGCGGCGTCGTACCAGATGTGGAACGTCGCCTACCAGCTCGCCGGACCGGCCTGCACGATCCAGCAGTTCGAGGCGCTCACCGGCATCCGGCTCGACCACTTCGTCGTCGTGGACTTCACCGGCTTCCAGGACATGGTCGACGCGGTCGGCGGCGTCGAGGTGTGCATCCCCGAGGACATCGACGACCGCGCCCACGGGATGTACCTCGAGGCCGGCACCCGCAAGCTCGAGGGCATCCAGGCGCTCAACTACGTCCGCCAGCGCTATGCCCTGTCCGGCGGCTCCGACATCGGCCGGATGAAGCGGCAGCAGGCGTTCATCGCCTCGATGGTCAACACCGTCGTCTCCTCCAACACCCTGGCCCGCCCCGACCGGCTGCTGGGGTTCCTGGAGGCCGCGACCGAGTCGCTGACCCTCGACGAAGACCTCGGCAACCTGTGGGAGCTGGCCAAGCTGGGCTACGAGTTCCGCGGGATCGGCCTGGACAACGTCCAGTTCATCACCATCCCCAACAAGGTCGACCCCAACGACCCCAACCGGCTGGTGTGGAAGCGGCAGGCCGACGTCGTGTGGAACCGCCTCAAGAACGACGAGCCCCTCACCAAGCGCCTGCAGACCGACGTCATCAGCGCGGCGAAGATCCCGGGCACGTCCTCCGACGAGGCGTCGGAGGCGCCGGACGACGGCGAGACCGCCTCGCAGGGTGGCGGCTCGGGCGCCAAGGGCAGCGGCGGCAACGCCCCCACCGCCTCGGACGAGGCGCTGGCCGCGGCCGGACTGTGCACGTGAGCGACCAGGGCGCCCCGGGCGGCGGTCGCCAGCGGCGTACGCCGGAGGAGCAGGCGGCCTGGGAGCGGCGCCGTCGTCGCGCGGAGGTCTTCGGGGAGAGCCTGCCCGAGACGACCTCCGACGAGCGCGAGCCCGACCCCCGCGACCGGCGCGACGGCGACACCTGGCTCAAGGAGCAGGTGCCGCCGCACCACGGCAGCTGAGGTCGGGCTCGACCGGAAGTGCTGGTGCCTCAGCCCTGGCGGGCGGTGAGGGCGTCGCGGATCTCGCGCAGCAGGACGGTGTCCTCGGGGGTGCCCGGGGCCGGGCTGGGGAAGTACTTCTCCTTGGCCTTGGTGTAGGGCAGCACGACGAGGAAGTAGACGACCGCCGCGAGGATCACGAACGCGATGACGGCGTTCATGAAGGCGCCGAAGGAGTTCTCCTCGTTGGTGAAGTAGTCGCTGGCGCCCTCGGGCATCTTCGAGGTCAGCCAGTTGGTGAAGGTCGTGACGACCGTGCCGAAGGCGGTGCCGATGATGACCGCGACGGCCAGGTCGACGAGGTTCCCGCGCAGCAGGAAGGTCTTGAAGCCACTCATGGTGCAGTCCTCCTAGTCGTGGCGGCCCGAGCGGCCGCGTCCTCCCGCGACGCTAGCGGGACCAGACGTAGGTCAGGAAGGTCGCCGCCCCGGCTGTTGCCAGGTTGTGGACGTCCGTTTCCTCGACGGCCAGCACGACGAGCCGGCCCCCGGGCTGGCCGAGCGGACCGGCGCCCCCGCCGGCGTCGGAGGCCGTCCCCGGCAGCGCCAGCACCGGTACGCCGGCAGCGACCGTGTCCGAGCTGCCCGCCTGCGGGTCGGTCGCCACGACGTCGATCCTGTCCCCGACGGCCAGCAGGTCGACCGCCCCGGCGTCGGGCAGTCGCACGGGGACGGCGACGCGGCCGGTCCCCACGAGCCCGTCGGAGGCGAGGTCCTGACCGACGACCCGGACCGCGGTGACCGGCTCGCCCCGGGCGACCGGCCCGGCGAGGACCGATCCCACCGGGTCGGCGAGCACGTCGTCGGGCACCGTGTCGGGCGGGAGCGTCGCGGTGGTCAGGTCGGAGGCAGCGAGGACCGTGCCCGTCGGTAGGGCGCGGGCCGCCACGACCACGTCGACCCCCGGTGGGACGGGCGCGGCCACGGCACGCACGCCTGCGACGACCGCGAGGCCGGCGCACAGCGCCGCGAGCAGCCGGCGCCGGCCGAGCACCGCGCGGCGCAGTCGTTGCCGGGCGGCACCGATCCGGCGGCGTACGGGGGAGGGGGTGGCGGGGGCGTGCGGTCCGGGCGGCATCCGGCGACGCTAGGACGGATCGGCCACCCTGGCCCGGGCCACTCCACAGGCGCACCGCACAGGACCGCCGGCCGTCCACAGGACGGCCGGGCTGCGGGTCAGGCGGCGGGTCGGGAGCGGGGTCAGGAGGCGGCTGCGGGAGCGCTGCTGGTGCTGCTCGAGCTGCTGCTGGAGGACCCCGACGTGCTCGTGCTGCTGGAGGACCCCGAGGTGCTGGAGCTGCTGCCCGAGCTGCTGCCGGAGTCGCTGGAGGAGGTGCTGGACGAGCCGGAGGAGGACGACGAGGAGCCCGAGCCGGAGCCCGAGCGGCTGTCGGTGCGGTAGAACCCGGAGCCCTTGAAGACGACGCCGACGGCGTTGTAGACCTTGCGCAGCCGGCCCTCGCACTGCGGGCACTCGGTCAGCGAGGCGTCCGAGAAGCTCTGGACCTGCTCGAAGGCGTGGTCGCACTCGGTGCAGGCGTACTGGTAGGTCGGCATCGGGTCTCCTCTCGCACGGGCCGGGGCACGGGGCGCGTCGTTGGCACTCTTCCCAGGCGAGTGCCAATGCTACGTCACGGCAGAATGGCCCGCACCATGAGCGAGCACACGCGACCGGCCGACCCCACGGCCGGCCCCACGGACGGAGCCACGACCGGTCCGGCCGCGTGGTGGCGCGCCTTCCGGCGGATGCCCGACTCGGTGCGGGTCTCGACCTACGTCGTGGCCGGCCTGGTGCTCTCGCTGGTGGTGGCCGGGTTGTTCGCGCTCGCGCTGGCCCGGCGGCCGCTGCCGCAGACCGGCGGCGAGCTCGAGGTGCCGGGCCTGGCCGGGACGGTGACGGTGCTGCGCGACGGGGCCGGCGTCCCCCAGGTCTACGCCGACAGCGTCACCGACCTCGCGATCGCCCAGGGCTACGTCACCGCCCAGGAGCGGTTCTTCCAGATGGACGTGCGCCGCCGCAGCGCGTCGGGCACGCTCGCCGAGCTCGTGGGTGCCGGCGCGCTGCCCGGGGACCGGGTCGCGCGCACGCTCGGCTTCCGGGTCGTCGCCCAGCAGGAGGTGGCGCTGCTGAGCCCCGACACCCGTGCGTTCCTGGAGGCCTACGCCGACGGGGTCAACGCCTACCTCGCCCAGCAGGAGCCCTCCGAGCTGGCCGTGGAGTACACCCTGCTCGACCTCGACGGTGCCGACTCGGCCCCGGAGGACTGGACGGCCGTGGACTCGCTGACCTGGCTGAAGGCCTACGGCTGGGACCTCGGCGGCGGCGCGGCCGACGAGGTCGAGCGCGTGCTGGTCGCCGACGCCGTGGGCTCCCAGCGGGCCGAGCAGCTGTGGCCGGCGTACTCCCACCAGACGGTGACGCCGGTCGTCACCGGCGGCGCGGTCGTCGACGGACGGTTCGAGCCCGGCGCCACCGAGGGCGGCAGCCGCAACCCCCAGCGGGTGGGCTTCGGGCCGCGCCGGGTGCGTGCGGTCGAGGCGGCCGGACGGGCGCTCGACGCGCTGCCGGAGGGCGTCGGTCGCGGCCCCGGCGTCGGGAGCAATGCGGTGGTCGTGGGTGCCGAGGCGTCCGCGACGGGCGCGCCGCTGTTGGCCGTCGACCCGCACCTCGCCGCCCAGGTGCCGGGACCGTTCATGCAGATGGGCCTGCACTGCCGCGACGTCGGGCCGGAGTGCCCCTGGGACGTCGCCGGTTTCTCGCTGCCCGGGGTGCCGGGCGTCGTGCAGGGACACAACGCCGAGGTGGCGTGGGGCATGGCCGCCGCCGGTCTCGACACGACCGACCTGGTCGTCGAGCGCATCCGCGACGGCCGGGTGCTGACCGACCGGCGCACCCGCCCCGTGCGCACCCGCACCGAGACCATCGACGTGGCCGGCGCCGGGTCCGAGCTGCTCACCGTCCGGACCACCCGGCACGGACCGATCCTCTCCGACATCGACCCCGCCGCCCGCGAGGCCGGCGAGGCGGCGCCGGCGGCACGGGGCGCGGACCTCGACGAGGAGCTGGCGATCGCGGTGCAGTGGGCCGGGTCGACACCGGCGCCGACCCTCGACGCGCTCGTCGACCTGGCGCTCGCCGAGGACGTCGCGACCGCGCGGCAGGCGCTCTCGTCGTGGGCGGTACCCGCCGTCGACGTCGTCCTCGCCGACCGCGAGGGGACCGTCGGCGTGCAGGTCGCCGGCGCCGTCCCGGTGCGCAAGTCCGGCCGCGACACCACCGAGCCGACGGCCGGCTGGCGCGCCGAGAACGAGTGGACCGGCCGGACGCTGCCGTACGGCGCGCTGCCGTTCACCACCCAGCCCGCCGACGGGGTCGCCGTGGCGGCCAACCAGGCCCCGGTCGGCACCGACTACCCCTTCCACCTCGGCACCACGTGGGACCCCGGCTCGCGCGCCTCGCGGCTGCGCGACCTCGTGGTCAGCGAGCCGCAGGACGTCGGGTCGCTGCAGGAGGCCCAGCGCGACAGCCTCTCCCCGCTGGCCCCGGTGCTGGTGCCGGCGCTGCTGGCAGTCGGGCTGGACGACGGGTACGCCGACGACGGCCAGCGGCTGCTGGAGGACTGGGACCTGACCCAGCCGGCCGCGAGCTCGGGCGCGGCTGCCGCGGCGTACCTCAACGCGACGTGGCGCGAGCTGCTCGCCCTCACCTTCCACGACGAGCTGCCGGCCCAGGTGTGGCCCGACGGCGGGCCGCGGTGGGTCGAGGTCGTGGCCGGTCTCCTGGACTCCCCGCAGGACCCGTGGTGGGACGACGTGACCACCGACCGGGTCGAGGACCGCGACGACGTGCTGCGGCGGGCGATGCTGGAGGCCCGCGACGAGCTGACCCGCCGCCAGGCCCGCGAGGCCGAGCAGTGGACCTGGGGCCACGTGCACCGGCTGTTCCTGACCTCACCCGGGCTGGTCGGCGACGGGGTGGCCCTCGACCTCGCCCGCCGCGTCGTCGAGCCCGACGCGTGGGAGGTGGGCGGTGGTCCGGGGGCGGTCGACGCGACCGGCTGGGACGCCTCGCGCGGCTTCGAGGTCACCACCACCCCCGCGATGCGGATGGTGCTCTCGCTGGAGGACTGGGACGACTCCCGCTGGGTGAGCCTCACCGGCGTCTCCGGACACCCGACCTCGTCGCACTACACCGACCAGACCGACCTGCTGGTGGCCGGCGGGACGCTGCCGTTCCTGTTCTCGCCCGAGGCCGTCGCCGACGCAGCCGACTCCGAGCTCACCCTGCGCCCGGCCCCCTAGCTGCCGAGAGGTCGCTGGCGCACGGCCGAGAGGTCGCTGGCGCACGCCGTGCGTGAGTGACGGGTGGGCCGTGCGTGAGTGACGGGTGGGCCGTGCGTGAGTGACGGGTGGGCCGTGCGTGAGTGACTTCTCGGCGGACGGAGCAGTGGGGGTCAGAAGCGGCGGATCCCGGCCGGGGTGGCGACGGCGGTGACGGGCCGGTCGTGCGGGGCCGCAGGGACGTCGAGACCGACCTCGTCGTCGTGGAGCAGCACGCAGGTGAACGTGCCGACCGGGACGCGGGCCAGGGCGCGGTCGTAGGAGCCGCCGCCGCGGCCCAGGCGCAGCCCGGTGGGGGAGACGGCCAGGCCGGGCACCAGCACCACGTCGGGGGTGGCGATCGCCTCGACGCCCAGGCGCGGGCCGGTCGGCTCGAGCAGGCCGCGGCTGGCCGAGCCGAGGTCCGCCTCGCCACGGTGCACGGCCCAGTCGAGGTCGTTGTCGGGCAGCAGCACCGGCAGCAGCACCCGCTTGCCGGCGGCGACCAGCGCCGCGAGGAGCGGGCCGGTCCCGGGCTCGCTCCCGACACCGACGTACGCCGCCACGCTGGCCGCCCGGCGTACCTCCGGGGCCTCCAGGAGGACCCGCGCGAGGTCGGCGGCGACGTCCAGGCGCTCGGGCAGCGGCCGCCGCCGTCGCGTGGTGAGGATCCGGTCGCGGACCGCGGTCTTGGCGGCCGCGACCGGGTCGCCGCCGGGGGTGGGCGGAGGGTCACCATGTGGGGGAACTTGCGCGGGCGGCACGGGACGACCCTACGATCGAGTCATGGGTTCCCCGGGCTTGAAGGCCGCGCGCGACAAGATGGTCGCCGAAGGCGTCGACGAGGTGGCGATCGAGACGTTCGCCCACTACTACCGACTCCTGGAGCACGGTGAGACGGGGATGATCCCCGAGTCGACGATCGACCCGGTCGACATGGAGTCGCTGGACGACGTCACCGTCGACGACGAGACCGCGCAGGCCGCGATCCGCACCACCGCCGTCATCAAGCTCAACGGCGGCCTCGGCACCTCGATGGGCATGGACCGCGCCAAGTCGCTGCTGTGCGTGCGCAAGGGGATGAGCTTCCTCGACATCATCTGCCGCCAGGTGCTGCACCTGCGCGAGACGCACCAGGCGCCGCTGCCGCTGATCTTCATGAACAGCTTCCGCACCTCCGAGGACACGATGGCGGCCGTCGCCCGCTACGACGACCTCCCGGTGGCGGGCCTGCCGCTGGAGTTCCTGCAGAACAAGGAGCCCAAGCTCCTCGCCAAGGACCTCACCCCGGTCAGCTGGCCCAAGGACCCCGACCTCGAGTGGTGCCCGCCCGGCCACGGCGACATCTACACCGCCCTGGTCGGCACCGGCCTGCTCGACGACCTGCTGGCCGCCGGCTACGAGCGCGTCTTCGTCTCCAACTCCGACAACCTCGGCGCGGTGCCCGACCCGCGGCTGGCCGGCTGGTTCGCCCAGACCGGTGCGCCCTTCGCGATCGAGGCCGTGCGGCGCACCCCGTCGGACCGCAAGGGCGGCCACTTCGCCCGCCGCAAGAACGACGGTCGCCTCGTGCTCCGCGAGACCGCGCAGACCCTCGACGAGGACAAGTCGGCGCTCGCCGACCTCGACCGGCACCGCTACTGCTCGACCAACAACCTGTGGGTCGACCTGCGCGCGCTGAAGGACGTCATGGACCAGCGCGACAACATCCTCGGCCTGCCGCTGATCCGCAACGTCAAGACCGTCGACCCGGGCGACAAGTCCAGCCCCGAGGTCATCCAGGTCGAGACCGCGATGGGTGCCGCGATCGAGGTCTTCGAGGGCGCGACCCTCATCGAGGTCGGCCGCGACCGCTTCGTGCCGGTCAAGACGACCAACGACCTGCTGGTGCTGCGCTCGGACGTCTACGACATCGGCGGCGACTTCGTGCTCGACCAGGTCGCCGGCGAGGTGCCGTTCGTCGACCTCGACGCCGACGTGTTCAAGCTCGTCGGGGAGTTCGACAAGCGGTTCCCCGAGGGCGCGCCCTCGCTGCGCAAGGCCACCAGCCTCACCGTCGAGGGCGACGTCACCTTCGGCCACGGCGTGCAGGTCATCGGCGAGGTCACCCTCGAGGGCGGGGCCGGCAAGCGTGTCGACGCCGGCGCCGTGCTCAGCGGCGACGCCTGACCCCGGATGGCCGACCAGCAGCCGATCACCGTCGAGGAGCACCTCGAGCGGGTGCTGGCCGCCGTCGCGCCCCTCGACGTCACCCACCAGCCGCTGCTCGACGCGCTGGGCCTGGCGGCCGCGGAGCCGGTGACCGCCGAGGTGTCGCTGCCCGGCTTCGACAACTCCGCGATGGACGGGTACGCCGTGCGGCTGGCCGACGTGGTGTCAGCCACCGCCGACGCCCCGGTGCACCTCCCCGTGGTCGGCGCCATCGGGGCCGGCGCAGCCGACCTCCGCGAGCTCCCCGAGGGCACCGCGGCCAAGATCATGACCGGCGCCCCCGTGCCGGCCGGCGCCGACTCGGTCGTCCCCTACGAGTGGACCGACCGGGGCGCCGAGCACGTGCGCATCGAGCGGGCGCCCACCGAGGGCCAGCACGTCCGCCGCGCCGGCGAGGACGTCACCGCCGGCGACCTGGTGCTCGAGGCCGGCACGGTCCTCGGCCCCCGTCAGCTCGGCCTGCTCGCCTCGCTCGGCCACGCCCGCGTGGCGGTGCGCCACCGGCCCCGCGTGGTGGTGCTCTCGACCGGCTCGGAGCTGCGCGAGCCGGGCCAGCCGCTGGGCCACGACTCGATCCACGACGGCAACTCCTTCCTGCTGGCCGCCGCCGCCCGTCGCGCCGGGGCGGTCGTCTACCGGGTCGGGATCGTCCCCGACCAGCCCGAGGCCTTCCTCGCCGCGCTCGAGGAGCAGCTGGTCCGCGCGGACGTCGTGGTCACCTCGGGCGGGGTCTCGATGGGCGACTTCGACGTGGTGAAGGCCGCGCTGCGCCCGCTGGGGACGGTCTGGTTCGGACCGGTCGCCATGCAGCCGGGCAAGCCGCAGGGCTTCGGGCACGTCGGGCACGCCCGGGTGCCGATCTTCACGCTCCCGGGCAACCCGGTGTCGGCGTACCTCTCCTTCGAGCTGTTCGTGCTGCCCGCGCTGCGCAAGATGATGGGCCTGACCCCGTGGTCGCGACCGCAGGTCACTGCGCGGCTGACCCACGCGATCACCTCGCCGCCGGGTCGACGCCAGCTGCTGCGCGCCCACCTCGACACCGCCGAGGGCACGGTGAGCCCGGTCGGCGGGCCGGGCTCGCACCTGGTCGGCGGGCTCGCCGATGCCGACGCCGTCGTCGTCGTCCCCGAGGACGTCACCGCCCTCGACGCCGGGGCGAGCGTCTCGGTGCTGCCCCTCGACACCGGACTGGACGGTGGAGCGTCATGACCGAGCCGCGGCTCACCCACGTCGACGAGCAGGGCGCCGCCCGCATGGTCGACGTCTCCGACAAGGCGGTCACGGCCCGCTCGGCGACCGCCACCGGCCGGGTCCTGGTCTCCGCCGAGGTCGTCGGCCTGCTGCGCGGCGAGGGCGTGCCCAAGGGTGACGCGCTCGCGGTGGCCCGGCTGGCCGGGATCATGGGCGCCAAGCAGACCCCGGCGCTCATCCCGCTGTGCCACCCGCTGGCGATCTCCGGGGTCGTCGTCGAGCTCGAGGTCGCCGACGACGCCGTCGAGATCACCGCCACCGTCCGCACCACCGACCGCACCGGCGTGGAGATGGAGGCGCTCACCGCCGTCACGGTCGCCGCGCTGACGGTCATCGACATGGTCAAGGCCGTCGACAAGGCCGCGGCCATCACCGACGTGCGCGTCGAGGCGAAGTCCGGCGGCCGCTCCGGCGACTGGAACCGGGCGTGACCGAGCCGCAGCCGTTGCCGGCAGCCGTCGTCGTCGCCAGCAACCGCGCCGCGGCCGGGGTGTACGCCGACGAGACCGGCCCCCTCATCACCGACGCGCTCCGGGGCTGGGGCTTCGAGGTCGACGCCCCCGCCGTGGTCCCCGACGGCGACCCGGTCCGCGACGCGATCGCCGCGGCCGTGGCCGCGGGCGCCCGGGTCGTGCTGACCACCGGCGGCACCGGCCTCACGCCCACCGACCGCACCCCCGAGGCGACCCGGCCGCTGCTGGACCGCGAGGTGCCCGGCATCGCCGAGGCGATCCGCGCCCACGGCGTGGCTAAGGGCATCCCCACGGCGATGCTGTCGCGCGGCGTGGCCGGCGTGTCCGGCGACTGCCTGGTGGTGAACCTCCCCGGCTCGCGCGGCGGGGTCAAGGACGGCCTCGCGGTCCTCGAGCCGGTGCTGCGCCACGCGGTCGAGCAGGTCGTCGGGAGCGACCACTGAGCGCGCTCCGGCCGCCCCGCGGGGCCTGGCCGGTCCGGCTGTCCGACCCGGCCCGACCCGACGTGGTGCTGCGTCCGCTGCGGCTCACCGATGCCAAGGACTGGCGCGAGGTGCGCCGTCGCAACGCGGGCTGGCTGATCCCGTGGGACGCCACGGTCCCGCCGGGGTCGACCGAGAAGCCCTCCTCCTTCGGGGCGCTCGTGCGCCGGCTGCGCGCGCAGGCGCGCCGGGGCACGACGTACCCCTTCGTCATCGAGGTCGACGGCGCGTTCGCCGGCCAGGTGACGGTCAACAACGTGGTCGGTGGGTCGGCGCGGTTCGCCTCGGTGGGCTACTGGATCGACCAGCGGTACGCCGGTCGCGGCTTCG
>Ga0208700_1000208_pt1 | contig 21493 bp, 19 predicted proteins | sample DeeseametaMP2016_FD_184179 | JGI IMG/M metagenome (GOLD analysis project Ga0208700, IMG submission 184179) | Marine microbial communities from the Deep Pacific Ocean - MP2016 (SPAdes) | ecosystem: Environmental > Aquatic > Marine > Oceanic | place: East of Hawaii, North Pacific Ocean | collected... | reverse complement strand
CTTCTATGCGGAAAACTGTAATTGCTGGGAATTGGGGGTTGGCTGGACCACCCCGGTGAACTGTTTTTCAAAGGGATCAAGCTTGTTTGGAGTTCTAGATATGGTGGGAAATGTCTGGGAGTGGTGCAGTTCCCTGCATTTTAATTATCCCTATCAAATTGATGACGGCCGGGAAGTTTTGAGTGCGGATGGTTGGCGGGTCCTCCGTGGAGGATCGTGGATGGATCATGAGTGGGGGGTGCGTGCCGCCAGACGACTGAGCGGAAACCCCATGACTGGAAGCCACAACACTGGTTTTCGTGTGGTCAGGGAAATATCCTAATGGAGAATCAATTATTTTTTTCAAAAATTAATGTATTAAAAGATGAATAAAACAACCAATAGAAAGGCGGAAAACTTGGCAATTACAAAAAGTGAAGTCATTAAAGCACTGAGAGATTGCTATGACCCCTGTTGTGAGGACCGAGGTATCAGTGTAGTTGATATGGGACTGATCGAAAACGTAAAGGTAAAGGGGTGCAATGTTGATATTGAAATTCTATTAACGACCGGATGGTGTCCCTCTGTCTCAATATTATTTCAAATGATGAAAGAGCGAGTGGAACAGTTTGAGGAAGTTGACGAAGTCAATGTAAACGTAGTTTGGGATCCGGTTTGGACTATGGACAGGCTGTCAGATTCAGCCCGTAAAAAGCTGACGCTTCCTTTGGAAGAACTGATTCCTTTAAGAGAAAAACGTTTAGCAGAACAACAAAAAGGAGGATAATAAAATGGCATTACCAAAAGATGTTTTTGTGTTCGACTGTGTGTGTCACATTTTTAACTTTGACAAGTCGAATGCATTTGGTCCAGCAGGTGATCTCTTTGATGAACACCTGTATGCTTTTCATTCTTTTCTAACAAAGGAGGGTGAGAAGGTATTAGATCGGGATGATTTCTTCCGCGAATGGAGCGTGGATGAAATCTACGAAATGGTCATAGAAGAGTCAGATACAGACATGATCGTCTCACAGCCCTTGCCGCTGACCGATCTCTTCAAAGACGGACTCTCGCCTTGGGAGAAGTGTGCAGAGATGGCCCAGAAACACCCTGACCGGGCAGTGTTTTGGGGATCAGTAAATCCGTTGGAAGGCAAAAAGGCTCTCGATCTTATGGAAGTTCAGGTGAAGGAGTTCGGTGCCAAAGCCTTCAAGTTCTACAATGTCCGTTACGACTATGGTCAGCCCTTTCCCTGGCGGATGGATGACCCTCGCATAGCCTATCCCGTGTTTGAAAAAGCACAGGAACTGGGTATAAACCTGATTGGCGTACACAAAGGTGTACCTCTAGGGCCCCAGCCAATTGAGCATACCCGTACCTGGGATATGGATGGTGCAGCGACCAATTTCCCGGATATAAACTTCATCATCTTCCACGTCGGCCTACCGTGGCTGGATGAAGTTCTGTGGCAGCTGATCCGCTATCCGAACCTGTACGCCTCTATCGCGGCGACACTCAACTTTATCGGCCGCCATCCGCGAGTCTTTGCGGAGGTGATGGCCAAGTTGATGTGGTGGTGCGGCGAGGACAAGGTCATCTATGGTGGTGAAGCTCCCATTTGGCATCCCCAATGGGCTTTGGAGGAGTTCTGGAACTTGGAGCTTCCCGAAGATCTCACTACAGAATACGGTTATCCGCCGCTTACAGAGCAGGCCAAACGGAAAATCCTTGGAGAAAACCTTGCCAGACTGCATGGCATTGATGTAGATGCCAAAAAGGCTGAGCTAGGTATCGCTTGAGAATCATCGCAGGTTTTTAACAGAGATGAGAAGGTTTTCCTCATCCATTTCCGATAATAACCTGTGCGGAATTTCTGAAACAACTAAATAAAGGAGATTATCTATGTTAGCATTTGGAATGACAACACTCAACTTCGCCTTGTGGGCGAATGCGCTGAACCTCCTGAAAGGAGATAAAAATGATGGGCCGATGGTTGGCACGGTGGGCAGTCTATATGGCGGCCTCGGGTTAATCATCACTGCCATCTGGTTTGGTTGGACTCAACCAGACAGCGCCCTTCTATCTATGACGACAGGAATGTACGGCCTCGTACTCCTTGGCTTTTATTTTATGCAGGCCAAGGGACTTGCCGCTGGACCATTAGGGAATCTGTGTCTTCTCGTTTTCCTAAACCAAGTAGTAGTCCTTGTGGCAATGTTTCGAGGGGGAACAGCATTCACCGATCCTGTTTTTCTGACTTTTGCTGCATATGGCATTCTAGTGCTCTTGTTCAACAGGTTGTTGGCAGGAAAAGTAGAGGGGAATATTGTCGGCTACTGGCTCATTGTGTGCGCCATTGGGACAGGTTACATACAGTTCGTGGTAACTGGAATCTGGCAGTAAGAAAAACCACAAGAAAAGAGTAGAAATATAACGTAGATGTTACCGGAAGCGGAAGCACCTGCCGCCGCTGTTGTTGTGGTATATCAAGACGAAATAGTGCAGCGAGGAAACGCTAATGTCTTACTCGAGTGATTTTCGCCAATCAATAGAAAAACCAGAACAGTTCTGGTTTAGACAGGCTGAAAAGATAGATTGGTTTAAATTCCCGGAAAAAATACTAACGCAGGATGAACGTGGTTTTTATCGGTGGTTCGAGGGTGGTTCCCTTAACACATGCTATCTAGCACTTGATCAACACGTGAACAATGGCCGGGGGAACCAGCCTGCACTTATTTATGATTCTCCTGTAACAGATCAAAAACAGACATTTACTTATGATCAACTTTTGGAACAGACTGCACTTTTTGCCGGTGCATTGGTGGATCTTGGAGTTGGAAAAGGAGATCGTGTTATCATTTATATGCCTATGGTACCTGAAGCAGTTATCGCCATGTTGGCTTGTGCGAGAGTAGGTGCGATTCACTCAGTCGTATTCGGCGGTTTTGCCGCCAATGAACTAGCTGTCCGAATTGATGATGCCAAACCGAAAGTGATTGTCTCCGCTTCATGCGGCATCGAATTCACAAATATAATTCCCTACAAACCACTTATCGATGCTGCTATTGAAGCCGCTAAAAATAAACCGGTGCATACAGTAATTCTAAAGCGTCCTCAGGCAGATTGCACAATGGTAGAAGGGAGGGACCACGATTGGCAGAAACTCCTAAATCAGGCCAGTCCCCACGAATGTGTTCCCTTACAGGCTACAGATCCTTTATATATCCTTTACACTTCGGGTACGACGGGAAAACCCAAAGGAATTGTACGCGATAATGGCGGACATGCTGTTGCACTGAATTACAGTATGGAAGCCATTTATAACGTGAATCCGGGGGATATCTATTGGGCTGCTTCAGACGTGGGCTGGATTGTAGGTCATTCTTACATTGTTTATGCACCTCTGATCCGTGGTTGTACCACGGTCCTTTTTGAGGGCAAACCGGTCAAAACGCCTGACCCAGGTGCATTCTGGAGAGTTATGTCAGAACATAAGGTAAAATCTTTTTTTACGGCACCGACAGCTTTTCGTGCGATTAAAAAAGAAGATCCAAAGGGAAAATATAAAGATCTTTATGATTTATCATGTTTGAAATCTGTATTCCTGGCCGGTGAACGCCTTGATCCACCTACCTATGAATGGTTATTCGTACTGCTGGACTGTCCGGTAATTGACCACTGGTGGCAGACAGAAACTGGCTGGCCGATTTGTTCCAATATGCTGGGAACGGAGTTAAAGGAAATAAAAGTGGGATCCGCCACGGTTCCGGTACCGGGATTCGATGTGCATGTGTTGAATAAAAATGGGCATGAGTCTAAGGCAGAAGAGACAGGTAGTATCGTCATTAAACTCCCCTTACCACCCGGTTGTCTGCCTACTTTGTGGAATGATGATGAGCGGTATAAAAATTCCTATATCTCTGATTTCCCCGGTTTTTACCTGACCGGTGATGGAGGTTACAAGGATGAGGATGGCTATGTTTTTGTGATGGGGCGGACCGATGACGTGATCAATGTTGCCGGTCACCGATTGTCAACCGGTGAAATGGAAGAATTAATTGGGGGTCATGAAGCAGTGGCTGAATGCGCAGTGGTTGGCATTGAAAACGAACTCAAGGGACAGGTACCTGCCGGATTTGTTGTACTCAAGGATGGATACACAGTAGATAATGAAAGTTTGGAAAGTGAATTGGTAAAGGTCATCCGCAACAATATTGGCGCCATAGCCAATTTCAAACAGGCTGCAATCGTAAAAAGGCTGCCCAAAACTAGGTCCGGGAAAATATTGCGGAAGTCAATTCGAAATTTAGCTGATCATGGTAACACACCAATTCCATCCACAATCGATGACCCACTAATTATCGATGAAATAAAAGATAAAATGGAAGAATTGGAGATTGGAATTGCATTCCAGCGCTGATATTATCCATTTCGGGTAAATTATTACAGCAAAGAATTATTGTTTAAACATAAACTAACGGTTCAGATTCGAATTTTTCCAGACAACCGCTGCAGCAAAAATAATATTTCTTACCCCTGTATTCAGACTGGTACTCAGCATGATTGAGGTCTACATCCATTCCGCAGATTGGATCCTTTTCCTGTCCTTCTTCAATTTGCACAAAGTCCAAAATTAAATCTTCTTTTTGTTTTGGCCGGGATTCCCGGACGATTTCAGCTATGATTGAAATGGCGATTTCTTCCGGTGTTACTGCACCAATATTTAACCCCGCAGGATATTTAATATTGGACACAGCTTTTTTAGTATGACCTTTATCCACCAGCCTTGCAATTAATTTTTCACCTTTTCTTTTACTGGCGATCAATGCTAGGTAGCTGGGTTTTGATGCTAAAGCCGCTTTTAGAGCACGAAAGTCACCCCTACCTTGGGTCGCAACAATGGCGATGGAAGGCTCTTCGAAAGATTCAAAATTCTTGGATGATTGAATCCTATCAGGAAGTGTTAATTCATCTATATCGGTACCCATCACATGCACGTTATAATTGAGTAAAGTACCCATTTTCGCTAGGGCTTCGGCAGCAGGTGTGGTACCGTAAATGAGCATTTGAGTCATAGGTAATACCGATTCAATATGGAATTCCAATGTACCACCACTTTCACAAGACATAGTTAGATTTTTTTTATAGGATTGGCTACCGTCATCTTCTTGGTGAGGACTCAGGCGGATGATGGATGATGTTTCATTATGAATACATTTGACGGCTTCCTTAATGATTACATCTTGTGAACAACCACCGCCGATCCAACCCTCCATTTTACCATCGACCGTAATGATTGCTTTTGCCATCGGTTTGGCTGATGTAGGAGCCACGGTGTTTATGACAGTGGCTATCGCGAAGGGAATGCCAGCTTTTTCGAGCTCCTCAGATCGCTGGATCCAATTAAAATACATCGCCTTTATTTCTTTTTGAAAACTCCCATTAGTCTTCCGGCCATGCCTTTAAGCGCGGCACCAGCTACTGCTGTTCCGCTAAGTGTGTTGTCTTCTTCGGTTATATTCTCATTGCCGTTTCCACTGCCTTCTAACTTGGCACACAAGGATGTTGTGAATTGGGTAAAGAGTTGGTTAGAAACATCCTCAATCATGCGCGACCCGAATTGGGCCAGCATACCTTGAATGGTGACAGTTGAATCACCCGTCACTTCCGTGGTACCGTCTCCGTTATCAGTGAGTTTTCCAACCATTTCCATGGTTGCACCGCCTTTGCCCTTCGTCTCCGTGCCCCGACCTTCTATTTCTATGGTGTGATTGGATTCATCGAGAGAACGAATGGTTACTTCACTTCGGTAACTGGATTTTATCGGTCCTACTTTTACTGTTAGCAATACCGAATGGTGATTGTCTCCCAGGTCGCCACTGTATTGGGATCCGGGAATACAGGTAGTAACTTTTTCAATATCGGTCATGAATTCCCAAACAGCACTCACGGGCGCACTGATAGTAAAGTTTTTGGACATGGAAACTTGCATTAGTGAACGCTAAAGTGCCTTAAGCAGCTTTTTTCTGGTTGATAGCGCGCCACACCTTTTCCGGTGTAAGGGGAATTTCCATATGTTTTACACCCAAGTGTGAAAGCGCGTCCACCACAGCATTGACGATGGCCGCGGGGGCCCCAACGGTTGCAGATTCACCCACACCTTTAGCACCCAAGGGATGATGGGGCGAGGGTGTGCAGGTTTTGTCCGTCTCCCATTTTGGTGTCTCAACGGCAGTGGGAACCAGATAATCCATGAAGCTACCACCGGTCATATTTCCTTCTTCATCATAGGAAATTTCTTCCAGCATGGCAGGCGCGAATCCCATGGTTAAGCCGCCATGAATCTGACCTTCGACAATCATGGGGTTGATGATATTGCCGCAGTCATCCACAGCCACAAAGCGGCGAATCTTAACCTCCCCCGTTCCGCTGTCGATGTCAACCACACAGATGTAACTACCGAATGGAAACGTCATATTTGGCGGATCGTAGTAGGAAACAGCTTCCAGTCCCGCCTCCATTCCCTGGGGATGGTTGGTGTAGGCGGCAAAGGCGACATCCTGGATAGTGGATGCTTTCTTCGGTATACCTTTCACAGAGAATTTCCCGGGCTCCCATTCCAGGTCATCTTCACTCACCTCCAAGAGATGGGCGGCGATTTTCTTGGCCTTGTTCCGGATTTTCCGACAAGCCATCGCTCCGGCTGCCCCTGCCACAGGTGTCGAACGGCTGGCGTAGGTGCCAAGACCGTAAGGGGCCGTATCAGTATCGCCTTCTTCAATGGAGATATCCGCCACAGGAATGCCAAGTTCTTCTGCAATGATTTGTGCATAGGTGGTTTCATGCCCTTGGCCCTGTGATTTAGTCCCAAAGCGGGCGGTAACCTTCCCGGTGGGATGAATCCGAATCTCAGAGCTGTCGAACATCTTGAGACCGAGAATATCGAAATCCTTGGAATTACCAGCACCGACAACCTCTGTAAAACTGGAAATGCCAACACCCATCAGTTCGCCACGTTCCCGCTTCTCCTTCTGTTCTTTCAGGAGTGCGTCATAGCCAATTTTTTTCATGGCCAGCTTCAGGGCCCCTTCATAATTGCCACTATCATATTCCCATCCCATAGGAGACTTGTATGGAAAGGCACTGGAAGGAATGAAGTTCTTCAAGCGGAGTTCTGCTGGATCCATGTCAAGATCGTCAGCTAACATGTCTACCATCCGTTCGATGGCATGCACTGCTTCGGTGACGCGGAACGAGCAACGATAGGCAATGCCGCCCGGGGGTTTGTTGGTGTAAACACCATCAACCTCGGTGAAGGCGTTCTTGAAGTCGTAAGAGCCGGTGCAGATGGAAAACAGACCTGCCGGCCATTTTGACGGATTGCAAGCGGCATCGGCATAGCCGTGATCTGCGATGGTCTTTATACGAAGAGCGTTCATGGTGCCGTCTTTGTCAGCCGCAATCTCACATTTCATGTGATAATCACGAGCGAAAGAGTCGGCCTGCAGATTTTCCCTGCGATCTTCAATCCATTTAATTGGTAGACCAGTTACGACTGAAGCGGCAATAGCAATGATGTATCCGGGATAAATTGGAACTTTACCACCAAATCCACCGCCAATATCGGGGGAGATGACCCGGATTTTATCTTCCTGTAAACCTACATGCCCGGCTACCAGCGCAATGACGGTTCTAATGGCATGCGGAGCCTGGGTGGTCATCCAGCAGGTCAGCTGTCCTGTTACACTATTGAATTCAGAAATGATACCGCAGGTCTCGATGGAGGCCACATGAATGCGCGGCAGGTAAATATCCTGTTTCACAGTCACATCAGCATCTTTAAAGGCCTGGGCTGTTCCTTCCTTGTCACCTGATTCCCAATGAAATATATGGTTAGAGTCCTGGCCTTCCTTATCATCGCGAATAATCGGTGCATCCTTTTCCAAAGCCTTGAAAGGATCGATGACAACAGGCAGCGGTTCGTACTCGACCTCAACGAGCTCTACGCCATCAGCCGCACTGTACCGATCAGTGGCAACCACAGCAGCAACCTCCTGGGCTTGATAACAAACCTTTTCCACCGGCAGCACCATTTGGGTGTCCGACATTAAAGTAGGCATCATGTGCAGGTTGTATTCTTTCAATGTCTCACCCGTGATGACGGCAGCTACACCCGGAAGTGCAAGTGCTTTCTCGGTATTGATACTTTTGATCTTGGCATGGGCATAGGGACTGCGTACAATGTCCATGTAGACCATACCCGGTCGAACAATATCGTCTATAAAATTACCTTGACCCCGAATGAATCGGGGGTCTTCCTTACGTTTTACGGAATGTCCCATTCCGCCGATTTCAAATGATGTTCTCGGTTCAGCCATTTCTCGCCTCCTTACTCTGCGGGAGTTTCTTGAAGTTTGTTAGCAGCATATTGCACCGCTTTCACAATATTCATATAACCGGTACACCGGCATAAGTTGCCCGAAATTCCCCAGCGGATTTCATCGTCTGTGGGGTTCGGATTCTTATCAAGCAAAGCCTTACTTGCCATGATCATTCCTGGGGTGCAGAAACCGCACTGCAGGCCATGCTCTTCCATAAATCCTGCCTGAAGGGGATGTAGATCTCCATTTTGAACCATGCCTTCAATGGTAGTCACCTCACGGCCATTGGCCTGTACGGCAAATACGGTACAGGATTTGACCGCTGTTCCATCCAGCAGAACGGTGCAGGCCCCGCAATGGGTTGTGTCGCAGCCAATGTGGGTTCCTGTCAGGCCGCAATTATCCCGAATTAAATGGACCAAAAGCAGCCGGTCTTCTACCTCAGCACTTTTGGCTTCACCATTAATCGTTACTGTAATCGATTGGGTAGCCATATCAATTTCCTCCTTCGGCTCTTTCTTTTGCAAGCATGATCGCCCTGGCAGTCAGGGTTTTTACCATTGCACGCTTATACTCTTCTGAACCACGATGATCTCCGACCGGCTGGGAAGCGGCTGCTGCCAGTTCCGCCGCCTTATCCGCGTCTTCCTGCGAAACGGTAGTACCCACCAATGCATCCTGTGCTTCCATAGCGCGTATGGGAGTCGGCCCAACATTGGTGAGGGCAATTCCGGCACTAGTGCAGTTATCGCCATCAAATCGGAGTGCGGCGGCCGCACCGGCAATGGCGTAGTCACCTACTTTTCGTTCCAGCTTTTTATATGCAGCACCTGATTTGCCATCATTCATCGGGATTCTTAATTCGGTCAGAATCTCATTTTGTTCAAGGGCTGTCATGAGTGGCCCCTTGAAAAAGTCATCAATTGCGATTGTACGCTCTCGATTGCCGAAAATTCCTCCTGGTCCTTTTATGACAACTTCTGCGCCAAGGGCGACCATGGTTGCCGGATGATCATTGGCTGGATCGCCGTGGGCAATATTGCCGCCAACAGTTGCCATATTGCGCACCAATGGATCAGCGATGACCTCCGAAGTATCTTTTAAAATGGGATATTTTTCTGCAACCAAATCTGATGTTTCGAGCGTAGCTTCGCGTGTCATAGCGCCGATACAAAGGTATCCATTCTCTTCTTTAATATAGTTGAGATCGGAAAGTCCATTTATATCGACAAGGTTGGTTGGTTCTGCAAGACGCAGTTTCATCATGGGGATCAGGCTATGTCCGCCGGCAAGGATTTTAGCGTCTTCGCCAAGTTCACCAAGCAGTTTGATGGCCTCATCCAAGGTTGCAGGTGCATGATAGTCAAATGATCCTGGGATCATAGTACGCCTCCTTTTCTATTTATCCTCTCGTACTGTAACGTGCGCTGGCCTCTCCAATAGGGCCGTGAAGTGTAGTTATAATCCAAATAATAATCAAGGAATACCCAATCAATTTATTTGCCCTTCCATTGACATTTAGGTGATAAAGACCTATTTTTGCCTGCATGAATTTGAAGAACATCCAATCTATAGAAAATGTTCAGGATCGGCTGGAAAAGCATAATTACATTGCAGATCGGCCTTTGGCTACATCGCTCTACTTATCTTTAAGAATGGAAAAACCCATTTTTCTTGAGGGTGAACCGGGTGTGGGCAAAACAGAAGTGGGTAAAGTATTGGCCCAAATTCTAGGTACGGACCTGATTAGACTGCAGTGTTATGAGGGTTTAGATGTACATAATGCCATTTATGAGTGGAATTATTCCCGGCAGATTTTGCAAATCCGCATGATGGAAGCGGAGGGCCAAACGAGTAAAGATGACATTTCAAAGGAAATTTTTGGCTCAGAATTTTTGATTAAACGGCCCCTATACCAGGCCATTGATTATAGCGGTGATAATCCACCTGTTCTATTGATCGACGAATTGGATCGGGCAGATGAGGAATTCGAGGCCTATTTATTAGAGGTACTTTCGGAATATCAAATCTCGATACCTGAAATCGGAACTGTAAAAGCGACAAAACCACCGGTGGTAGTTATTACTTCCAATCGTACCAGAGAGATCCATGATGCATTGAAGCGGCGCTGCCTTTACCATTGGATTAGTTATCCATCCGCGGATCAGGAATTTGAAATAATTAAACGAAAAATTCCCGAAGTGAATGATGCTCTCGGCCGGCAGGTCGTCGCTTTTGTCCAGGCTATGCGTCAGCAGGATTTTTATAAACTACCGGGTATTTCCGAAACGATTGACTGGGCCAATGCGCTGATAAAACTGGGCACAACGGAACTATCGACCGAAATAACCTCCGATACATTGGGTGCGCTCCTCAAATACCAGGATGATATTGAAAAAATGGATAACGAGACTACCCATGGCTTGGTCCAGCGCGCATTTGCAGAAGCTAATCTGATTTCCGTTTAATACACTTGCTGTGAATACAGTAGTCCAATCCCAACTCCATGATGCCATAACTGTATTTGGACGGTTCCTTCGCCAGGCTGGTTATAGTGTTGGTACTGGAGAAATTATGACCGCCATTGATGCTAGTTCGAAAATAGACCTGTTAAATCGAGACGACTTTCGCCATGCACTGAAAGCCTGTCTTATTACGGACCATAAGTTCATTCCCTTGTTTGATCAATTATTTGATCTTTACTGGCGCAATCCTGATCGGATCGAAAATGTATCTGATATTCTGCGCAAATTATATGAATCCCGTTTGTCCCAGGCAGAACTCCAGAGCATGAAAGACCAAATAAAAGAACTTTATCATAAGCGGCTGGAAAGTTTGAAAGAAAGGGAAAAAAACGCTAAAGAAGATAGCGAAGAAAAAACAATTGATGTTTTCCTTTATAGCCCGGAGGAAATTTTGCGGGAAAAACGTTTTGATGCCTATACCACTGAAGAACTGGAAGAAACCAAAAAATTTATCAGTCGCTGGAAATGGGAGTTCGGAGAAAGAAAACTGCGTCGCTTACATGCAGGACGAACCCCTTACCGCTTGGATATTCGCGGTACGATACGTAAAAATATATTCCCTGCACAAGATTTTATAGAATTGCAGTGGAAAGAAAGAAAAACAAAGGTAAGGCCGTTGGTACTACTCACAGACATCAGTGGTTCAATGGACCATTATACACGGATTTTACTCCATTTCATTTTTACCATTCACTTGGTTAATAAGCATATTGAGGCATTTACTTTTGGTACCCGTTTAACTCGGATTACACATTATTTACGGCAAAAGAATATCAATGATGCCTTGGATTTGGTCAATGAATCAGTAAAAGATTGGTCCGGCGGTACAAAAATTGGGGAAACATTGGAAACCTTTAATCGATTGTGGGCCCGAAGGGTGCTTAGCGGCGGGGCAGTAGTCCTAATCATCAGCGACGGTTGGGATACAGGAAATATCGAACTGTTAAAAAAAGAATCAGAACGGTTGCACCGCAGCTGCCACCGCCTGATATGGTTGAATCCCAACCTGGGTTATAAGGATTATGAACCATTGACACAGGGCATACAAACAATCCTGCCCAATGTGGATGACTTTTTGCCAATTCATAATCTGAATAGTTTAATTGAATTGGGCCGCATATTAAAACAACTGGATAAAAGACAAACTTTCAGGGCAATGGCATGAAAATTTCAGCGACTATCCTGGCAGCGGGCCAGTCTTCCCGAATGGAAGACGATAATAAACTTCTACTATCCATTCTGGGATCACCCATGATCAGCAATGTCTGTAAAACGGTTTTGGCTGCCGGTATCGATCCCGTTGTAGTTGTAACAGGGTTTGAAAGTGATCTTGTGACTCAAGCAATCCCTACAGGTGTCAATGAAATTATCTTTAATTCTCATTGGCAATCAGGTATGGCCAGTTCCATTTATAAGGGGATGTCTATCTTGCCCCAAAATGTGGATGGCAATATGATTGTTTTAGGCGATATGCCAATGATATCCAAGGATACTTTAATCTTGTTGATGGATGAGTTTATTGCACAAAGAGGTAAACATATTATCTATCCGGTATACATGGAACGTCAGGCGAATCCAGTGATTTTTCCCAAAAAGTATTTCCAAGAAATATTGGCATCAACAGGAGACCGCGGCTGCAAAAGAGTATTAAAACAATATCCAGATGATGCTGTGGGTGTATCAATTGATTCACAGGATGTGGTCCTTGATTGCGACAATGAGATTGATTATTTTAGGTTATTAGAAGAGATGCAGGAATTCGATGTCAAAACATAGAGATATTTTTAAAAAAATTACGGACCTTGATGCATCAGAAACACCATTTGCAATAGCATCTATTTTCAAGGTCAATGGCTCATCGTCTGGAAAGGTTGGCGATAAGGCATTATTTGATGAAAATGGTAAGCGAATTGTTGGCTATATAGGTGGTGGGTGTATAGAAAATCGAGTCGCCGCAACAGCGAAAGAAACTTTAATAGATGGTGTACCCAGGACTGTTGAAATTGATCTAGACAGTGATCAAATGGATATGGGTATTCCATGTGGAGGTTATATGTCTGTAATTGTTGAACCACAAATGATTAATCCAACCCTTCTTATTAGAGGCATGGGCCGGGTTGTAGAAGTATTATGTCAGCTGGCCAGCGTATTAAAATTCAAAGTGGTGTTACAAACTTCAGAAGATGAAAAAGACCGATACCCCGAAGCAGAAAGAATTATATGCGAACCGCTGGAAATGGATGACATTGATTTTAAAGTGGATTATTTTATATTAGCTACCCACCACCGCAATGATGATAAAATTTCCTGTGAAGCCTTGAAAAAGGGAATCCCCTATGTGGGTGTTGTTGCCAGCAATAAGAAAACGGGAATTATCACTGAATATTTGTTGAAAAACGGTATTTCTGCAGCTGACCTTAAACGATTTCATGCACCAACCGGTCTGGATTTGAAATCAAAATCGGCAGAAGAGATTGCATTAAGTATTTTATCTGAAATGGTCATGTTAAAAAATGGCGGAACAGGTGAACCTATGCGCGACTTGAATAATTCTGACCAACCCAATGTCGAGGGTTAATCAACGATTAATTATACCTAGCGTAATTCATTTAAATTATTACTAATGACCAAACCTATTTATCTGGATAACCAGGCTACGACCCCTTTGGACCCAGCGGTCCTTGAAGCCATGCTGCCATATTTCAATGACAAATTTGGTAATGCAGCCAGCGTACATCATTCTTTTGGGCATGAAGCAAAAGAGGCAGTAGAAAGATCTAGGACAATTATTGCCAAGGAGTTAAACACCAGCGCAAGGGAAATTGTATTTACCAGTGGTGCCACGGAATCAATCAATCTTGCTATAAAAGGTATCTCCGAGAAATTAAAGGAGAAAGGCAAGCACATTATAACACAGGTCACAGAACATAATGCTGTGTTGGATACTTGTTCAGCATTGGAGAGACGGGGCTGGGAGATTACCAAATTACCCGTCAAACAGGATGGCCGGATAGATCCGAGGATGATCGAAGATGCAATTCGCAAAGATACTGTTTTAGTGACAATCATGCATGCAAATAATGAGATCGGGGTAATTCAGCCCGTTCGAGAAATTGGTGATATTTGTAAACGACATGGTGTTTATTTCCTGGTTGATGCATCCCAATCATTTGCTAAGATATCGGTCGATGCCCAAGGGATTAATATTGACCTGTTAGCATTTACCGCACACAAGATCTATGGGCCGAAAGGTATTGGTGCACTTTTCATTAAAAAGAAAAACCCTTCAGTGGAGCTCGAACTGCAAATAGATGGCGGGGGACACGAACGCGGATTCCGCTCCGGAACCCTTCCTGTGGCTCTTATCGTTGGATTTGGGAAAGCTGTTGAACTTTGTTCACAAAATCGAGATGCTGAAAATAAACGCCTAAAACAATATCGCGATCAACTCATTGATGATATTATGACCGCACATACCGATGTTATTTTAAATGGCAGCAGGGAGCAAAGGCTGTCAAATAATTTGAATCTTTGTTTTCCTGGCATAGAAGCTGAAACAATGATTATGAATATGAAAAATATTGCCTGTTCTACCGGGTCCGCCTGCACCAGCGCATCCTTGGAACCTTCTCATGTAATCACAGCATTGGGGTATGATACAGAACTAGCCCATACAGCCATACGCTTTAGTCTGGGTAGATTTAATAATGCAGATGAAATCGCTGCCGCAGGTAATATAATAATTAATGCAGCTACTGCTGCTAAGCAGAAAAAAAGTAATTACCTTTAGAGAATTGATTGTTGTTCTTTAATCCATCTTTTAACTTGCAGCTAATATTATGGCCAGTTTTTTAATAAATATAAATGGGGAAAAACGGCAGGTTAAAGTAGATGGTAATACACCACTACTTTGGGTTTTACGTGATGAACTGAAACTAACTGGTACGAAATATGGCTGTGGACGCGGACTTTGTGGCGCCTGTACCGTGCATATCGATGGCGAAGCAACCCGGTCTTGCATAACCGCCATTGAAAACATGCAGGGCAGCGAGATTACCACCATTGAAGGATTATCCCAACATTCCGATCATCCGGTTCAAAAAGCCTGGGTGGCAGAGGATGTGCCACAATGCGGTTATTGCCAGTCTGGTCAGATCATGACAGCTGCTGCCTTTTTAGAGAGAAATAGTAATCCCGATAAAGACGATATAAATGCTGCTATGAAAATGAATATTTGCCGTTGTGGGACTTACCAGAGGATCCGTAAGGCAATCGGACGTGCTGCAGAGGAATTGCAAAATGGCTGAGAAATCAGTTATAAACCGCCGGGATTTTATCAAAGTCGTATCGACTACCGGAGCTGGTCTGGTAATTGGCTTTCATTTACCCTTTAAGAATAGAGTCCAAGCTGCTGCCCTTGGATCCGTTATACAATTTAAACCGAATGCCTGGGTTACTGTGCATCCTGATGAATTAGTTACAATTACTGTTAGTAAATCGGAGATGGGTCAGGGAGTTTGGACATCCTTACCGATGCTTATTGCCGAAGAAATGGAACTGGATTGGACCAAGGTACAGATTAAACAGGCGCCAGTAGATAAGGAACGCTATGGTAGGCAGGGGACAGGCGGTAGTTTTTCAATACGCGGTTCATGGGAAAAATTGAGAAAAGCCGGTGCAGTTGGTAAGGATATGCTCAGGAATGCTGCAGCTCATGAGTGGTCTGTTCCCAAGAATGAATGTTACGCAGAAAAGGGTTTTATCATTCATCAGCCAAGTGGAAAGAAACTGAGCTATGGCGATCTATCCGGGAAAGCAGCAACACTTGATATTCCAAAAGAGGTGGTCCTTAAGGATCCCGATAATTTTCGCATCATTGGTAAAAAATTACCGAGGAAAGATACACCGCTAAAAGTAAATGGCACAGCCCAATTTGCCATGGATATTGACCTACCGAATATGGTTTATGCATTCATTGTACGTTGTCCAATCTTTGGCGGGGAATTGAAATCGATAAACGATACCAGGGCAAGAGAGATAGAAGGCGTGCTTGATGTATTTGCGGTTGAAAATGGTGTGGCTATAGTAGGAACATCCACTTGGGCAGCTCTAAAAGGACGAAAAGCATTGGCTATCACTTGGGATGAGGGACCAAATAAGGATGTAGATAGTAAATCGATATATGAGTATTTAAAGAAACGCAGTCGGAAAAGAGGTGCTACTGGAAGGAATAATGGTAATGTAAAACGTGCGTTGAACAAAGCGGACACAATAGTTGAAGCAGTTTATGAACTTCCCTTCCAAGCTCACGCCACCATGGAGCCAATGAATTGTGTGGTAGATGTCCAATCCGATCTCTGCCGAATTTGGGCACCGACCCAGGCTCCCCAACAGGCCAGAAAAAGAGCCGCAGAAATCTCAGGGTTACCACTGGACAAAGTTGAAGTAAATGTTACCTTTCTTGGGGGAGGATTTGGTCGTCGAACTTTTAATGATTTTATTGATGATGGCCTGGCAGTGTCGAAGCGCATGGGAAAACCAGTTAAATTGATCTGGAAAAGGGAAGATGATATGCGCCATGATTACTACCGTCCTGCCAGCCGACATGTATTAAAGGGTGGATTGACAAAAAGCGGCAAAACAACTGCCTGGACTCATCGAGTAGTTGCACCATCCATTATTTTTGGACAAATGTTTAAATACCCTATACCATTTAAGGATAAGCTGGATGGAGCACTTGTGGCACTTGAGGGCGCCAAGAATCTGCCTTATGAAATCCCTAACATCCGTGTAGATTATAAATCAGCAAATACTGCTGTACCAATTGGGTGGTGGCGATCTGTCTACAATTCTCAGAATGCCTATGCCAATGAATGCTTTATGGATGAACTCGCCCATGCGGCCAATATGGATCCGTTACAATATCGCTTGCAATTGCTTGCTGATGCGCCCCGGCACGGTAACATCTTGAAATTAGCGGCCGAAAAAGCTGGCTGGGGTGAGTCAACACCCGCTGGTCATTATAAAGGATTATCCTGTCACGAATCTTTTGGTTCATATGTTGCCCAAGTAGCGGAAGTATCCATCGGGGAAGACAATGTTGTACATGTCCATCGGGTAGTTTGTGCAATAGACTGTGGGCAAACTGTTAATCCTTCCATTGTAGAGGCGCAGATGGAAAGTTCTATTGTCTACGGTCTTTCGGCAACTTTGCATGGGGAGATTACCATCGAAAATGGCGCTGTGGTTCAGAGCAACTTTCACGAATTTGAAGTACTCCGGATGGATGAAATGCCGGAAATAGAAGTACATAATATTAACAGCACTGCTACCCCTGGTGGAGTTGGAGAACCCGGGCTGCCTCCTATTGCGCCAGCTGTTGCTAATGCGGTTTTTGCTGCAACTGGTATACGCGTGCGGAAGCTTCCAATAAAACCAGAAGATTTACGTTCTTAAATATTAGTCGACTTCATTTTTAATAATGATAATGAAGTTAACATAATTCACGTCATGGTGATCTAACTTTGAAAAAAGCTGTCTCAGGTTTTAGTTCTATCACTGATTCGTTAAAGATCGCCTCAAAAGTTGGATTTGGGAATTTCTATCGGTCCATCACTTCAAGAAACACCTGCAAAACCTGCGCACTGGGCATGGGCGGGCAAAAAGGCGGAATGACCAATGAAGTCTCCAGCTTTCCTGAAATATGCAAGAAAAGTATCCAGGCCCAACTGAGTGACATTCAGCAAGCGATACCTGAATCCTTTTTTCAAGATAACACTATCGCTGATTTCAAACAGATCACTCCGAGAAAACTGGAAAGATTGGGCCGACTGAATACACCATTGTACAAAAAAAGAGAGAGTAACCAATATATACCAATTAGCTGGAACAAAGCCCTGAAAAAGATATTTGCTACACTGCAGCAAACAGATCCAGAGAGAACATTTTTCTATAGTTCCGGAAGATCATCCAATGAGGCAGCATTTCTATTACAATTATTCGTAAGAGTCTATGGCACAAATAACATCAACAATTGCTCATACTATTGCCACCAGGCTTCCGGGGTCGGCCTAAGCGCTACCATCGGCAGCGGGACTGCCACTGTTGTTTTAGAAGATTTACGACAGTCGGATATGATTTGGGTTATCGGAGCTAATCCATCGTCAAATCATCCACGCTTACTCACGGAGCTGCTCCGCTGCCGCAGGCGGGGCGGTAAAGTAATTATTGTTAATCCTATAAAAGAACCCGGTCTGGTTCGATTTAACGTCCCCAGTGATTGGAGATCGATGCTTCTTGGGGATAATGAAATTGCCACAGATTTCGTACAGCCGAATATAGGTGGTGACATTGCATTATTTAAGGGTATTGCGAAGATACTGATCGAAAGTGGAAATATTGACATGGCATTCATCGAGGACCATACGTCAGGGTACCAAGGTTACGCACAAGATATCATGGAAACTTCATGGACAGATATAACAACATCGTCTGCTATTGACAGGGCCCAGTTCAACCACCTTGCTGATCTATATTTATCTGCTGAAAATGTTATCTTTAGCTGGGCTATGGGAATCACGCATCACGATCATGGGGTGGATAATGTCGAATCAATTGTAAATCTTGCTCTAATCAGGGGTATGGTTGGGAAGGAAAATGCCGGTCTTCTACCGCTAAGGGGCCACTCAAATGTACAGGGGGTTGGTTCTATGGGGGTTACCCCAGCCCTGAAGGATACTGTGTTGAAAAAACTCGAAAAACAGATGGGATTTTTGGTGCCCCAGGCAAATGGTTTGGATACAATGGGATGTATTAAATCAGCCTATAACGGTGAGATGGATTTTGCCTTTCTAATGGGCGGTAACCTATATGCTGCTACACCGGATGCACAGTATTCTGAGCAAGCCCTAAGCAATGTTCCATTTAAGGTCTTTCTAACCACTACCTTAAACCAAAGCCATTTTTTCGGTGTGGGCGAGGAAACAATCATATTGCCTGTAGCAGCACGGGATGAAGAGAAACAACCAACCACCCAGGAATCCATGTTTAATTTTGTGCGTATGAGCGATGGTGGTATCGTCAGGCTAAATAACGTTAGGTCAGAAATAGATATTATTGCAGATATTGCAGCGGGAACGCTGGGCAACGACAAGATTGATTTTTTGACCTTCAAGAAACACGCTAATATTCGCGATGCAATTGGGCAGATCATTCCGGGATTTGAGAATATTAAGGAAATTGATCGTACGAAGGAGGAATTTCAAATCGGTAATAGAACCTTTCATAAACCAGAGTTTGCTACAGTAGATGGAAATGCTATTTTCAAGACAATAAAGATTCCGCCATCAAAGGGAAAAAATGGACAATTCAAAATGACCAGTATCCGCAGTGAGGGTCAGTTTAATACCATTGTTTATGAGGAAGCAGATACTTTTCGGAACATTAATGAACGTTGGGTAGTGCTGATGAATGCGTCCGACATTCAGAAACTCGGATTATGCCAGGGGGATAAAGTGGACCTGCATAGTGCAACAGGAAAAATGAAAGCAGTCAAAATACAGTCATTTGATATTGCTGAAGGAAATGTGGCGACCTTTTTTCCCGAAGGAAATAAATTAATTTCCACAGTCATTGATGAACGTAGCAAAACACCCAGTTTTAAATCCACGGCAATAAACATTACACCTGTGTACAGTAATTAGTCGAATCTTTTCGTATTTAACTCCGTCGGGTTTTCGAAGAAACAATAGTTTCATAATCATCCGGTGTATTCATATTGAAAAAAGCATCCTTATCCGAGTCCATGGTGATTATAGTGAAATTTTCATTTTCAACTAAGCTCTGCAAACTAAAATCTTCATTTTCAAGTCTAGAATTGAGTAGCGACATTAATCGACGGTTGTAAAACCCTGCTAAGGGTTCTAATCCTTTCCTGGTTTTGGGTATAACACCATAACTATTTTTATGTTTTTCCCCCCATAATTTTTCGATTACTGTTACGGTCAACAGCGGTAAATCACAAGACAGAATCAAATTCCATTCACTTTGAGTATGGTGCAGGGCTGTGTATAAACCATTAAATGGCGCCCGCAAAATTAATTTGTCTGCGATAAAAGGCTTATCCAGTTCAATAGGCTGATCCTTGCCAACCACCCACCTAGAGCCAAAATCGCTACATTTTTCCCAAAGATGATCTAAAACAGGTTTCCCATCAATTTGAACCTTCCATTTTCGAGATCCAAAGCGTTGGCTTTGCCCACCAATGAGAATGTATGCTGATGCATGGATCATGGGATATACGATTACTAGAGTGAATTAATTTATTTCACCCCAGCTATATTAAATACAAAAATAGATTAATTGGATATAAATTGGCTTGTAAATCTGGAGATCCTACATTAATAATTCAAATATTTCATTACGCTCATAATATTGTATTAATAGCCTGAATTAATGTCCATCCATCCCCTAGACATAACAATAGTCATTCTTTACTTGAGCATGGTCGTATCGATTAGGTTTTACTTAAACACGCGCGCTTCCCACAAGCTCGATACTTATTTTCTTGCTGGTAGATCAGTTTCATGGTATATCCTCGGCGTGTCAAACTCATCATCGATGGTTAATATTACCGGGACTATGCGACATATATCATTAAGATTTGAGAGCCATTGATACATCGATTGCCACCAAACAAACTGTTGATGTGCATTCCAATTTTAGGCAACCGAAAATGATGGATTGGGCATCCTGAAAAATTAATGGTTAAAAAATTATTACTATTTATTTTACCGGTTACACTTACTATTGGCTTTTCACAGCAGCGTAAAATGGGACTTGATGAACCAAATGAAAATGAAATTGATTTGAAATATCTATTTTTCCTGCCCAAGGACTTTTATAGCGATAAAAATACACGCTGGCCGCTGATATTGTTTCTTCACGGCATGGGCGAAAGAGGTGCTGACCTAGAATTGGTAAAAATACACGGCATTCCCAAGATAGTAGAGGCTCAAACAGATTTTCCGTTTATTACTGTATCACCCCAATGTCCAATTGAATATGTGTGGCAGGACGATGACATGCAGCAAGCAGTAGAGGGCATCTTGCTGAAAATAATAAAAAATTATCGGGTAGATAAAATGCGAGTCTATATTACCGGATTAAGTATGGGGGGGTACGGTACTTGGGCACTAGCTGCCCGCCGTCCTGATCTCTTTGCCGCGGCTGTGCCCATATGTGGCGGCGGTGATCCGGCAACTGTTAATGTATTGAAAAATTTGCCAATCTGGGTTTTTCATGGAGGTCTCGATGAGGTAGTATTGCCCGAAGAATCGGAAAAAATGGTTAGAGCGCTGGAAAAAGAAGGGGGCAAGGTCCGTTATACATTATATCCAGAAGCGTACCATGATTCGTGGACAGAAACGTATGATAACCCTGCACTGTATGATTGGTTACTAAACAATAGAAAAGCAGAAAATTAAGGAATGACGCTTATAATGAAGGTACGGGATTTAGCCAAAATGATTGATCATTCGCTTTTGCACCCTACCATGACCGAGCAGGATTTACGGAATGGTTGTGAAATAGCGAAAAAATACGGTGTTG
>Ga0208700_1000207_pt1 | contig 21644 bp, 19 predicted proteins | sample DeeseametaMP2016_FD_184179 | JGI IMG/M metagenome (GOLD analysis project Ga0208700, IMG submission 184179) | Marine microbial communities from the Deep Pacific Ocean - MP2016 (SPAdes) | ecosystem: Environmental > Aquatic > Marine > Oceanic | place: East of Hawaii, North Pacific Ocean | collected... | reverse complement strand
GCGCACCGGGACGTGAAGCTCGCGGTCGCGCTGAGCAGGTTCACCGCGCTGGCCGAAGCCCTGGCGGAGGGGCGGGTAAACACCGAGCAGGCCCACGCCATCGCCCGGGCACTGGGTGACCTGGAGACCGACGGGCCGGCGGAGCTGGAGCCGGTGGTGGTCGAGCAGGCGGAGAAGCACCTGGTCGACTGCGCACGGGTTCGACGCCAAGCACCTCAAGGTCCTGGGCCGCCATGTCCTGACCGTGGTGGCACCCGAGGTCGGGGAAGCGCACGAGGCGAAGCTGCTGGAGGACGAAGAACGCCGCGCCGCCGAACGCACCCGACTCACGTTCGCCGGTGACGGGCACGGGATGGTGCACGGCCGGTTCTCCATCCCCACCTTGCACGGCGCGATGCTCGCCAAGGCGATCCAGGCGCTGACCTGGGCCACGCAGGACCCCGCCGAGGTCCGCCAGACCCGACCCACCTCGGTCGCAGCTGGAGCGGCGTTCACCGAGCTGCTGGAACGCATGGACGCCGCCGACCTCCCGAGTGTCGGAGGTGTCGGGGCGACGGTGGTGGTGACCATGACCATCGACTCCTTGATGGGTGGACTCGCGGCGGCAGCACTGGACACCGGCGAGGTGATCTCCGCGGGCGCGGCACGCCGGCTGGCCTGCGAGGCGGGGGTGATCCCGATGGTGCTGGGCGGGACGTCGGAGGTTCTCGACGTCGGCCGCCGACGCAGGTTCCACACCAAGGCTCAGCGGCTCGCGATCGCGCAGCGCGACAAGACCTGCGTCGTCGGTGGCTGCGACGCCCCGCCGAGCAGGTGCCACGTCCACCACGTCATCCCCTGGTCGGAAGGCGGCGGCACCAGCGTCAAGGACGGGCGGCTCTACTGCTCGGCCCACCACGCGATGGTCCACGACCCGAAGCGATCCGGGCGGATGCGGACGTAGAGGATCGGGGGTTTCGAGACGGCGCTGGCGCGCCTCCTCAACCACCGACCTCACGGCGCTGGCGCGCCTCCTCAACCACCGATCCGCGTCGGCGCTTCGTTGCGGGGTCTCGACGCCTGCTCGACCAGCGACGGGTTCGCGACTCGCGGACGGAACCCAGCGCAGCCCCCCGGCGTCGTACGGTCAACTCCTCCAACCTGACTAGGAGCGTCGACGATGTCCCTGCGTGCCTTCTTCGCCGCCCTGGCGGCGAGCGCCCTCGTCGTCGCCGTGGCGGTGGGTCTCTGGACGTGGCGGACCGGCGGGGACGCCGGCGAGCAGGCTGAGGACCCGGCGTCGGCCGAGCTCGACTCCCGAGGGCCCTGCCCTCCGTCGCTGCCCGAGCCCGAGGACGATGACGGGTACGGCTTCGGCTCCGGCACCGCCGCTGCCGACTCCCCCGGGCTGAGTCCACAGGCGCGCGCCTGGACCTGCACCTACGAGGCCGTCGGCCGTCCGCGGGACAGCGGGAACGGCACCTTCTACACCTGGGACCTCGCCGACGACCCCACCGAGGTGGACGCAGCGCTGCTGCCCGACCTCGTCGACGCCACCAACGCCTTGGGGTCGCCGCCGTCGGAGTACGGCTGCACAGCGGACCTGGGCCCGCGGACCGTGCTGGTCCTCGCCACGGATGACGGCAACCTCACCGGCGTCGTCATCGACCGCTACGGCTGCCGGGAGGTGCGACTCACCGCGGACCCGTGGAGCGGAGCGCCCGGCGAGACGCCGGCCCCCGGCGTCCCGCGCGGCGTGCTGTTCGACGGCCGCGCCCTGCTGGACCTGCTGGCCCTCGAGCCGCCGGCCGCGGACTCAGCGCCGCAGTGACCGCTCCAGGTGGTCGACCAGCTCGGTGACGACGTCAGCGACGGGGCGGTCCTGCCCCGAGCGCAGCCAGTCCGAGAGCCACACCTGGAGGGCGGAGACGACCAGGCCCGCGGCGACGGCCGGACGGAGCGGAGCCACGTCGCCGGCACGTGCCGCGGCGGCGTACCCCTCCTCGATGGTGCGCAGCCCGTCCGACCACACCGTGCGCTGCACCCCGACACCCTCGGCGCTGGCCCACGCCGTGCCGACCCGCAGGCTCATCGCGAGGTAGTCCGGCCGCTCCATGAGGTACGACGCTGTCGACCCGACCCCGGCGAGCAGCCGCTCCAGGCCGACCCGGCCGGCGGTGGCCGCGGCGACCGTCTCGAGCAGCCCGGCCATCCGCGAGCCCTGCAGCTCGTCCCAGATCTCGGCCTTGCCGGCGAAGGTCTTGTAGACCGTGGCCAGCGACAGCCCGGCCTCCCGCGCCACGTCGGGCATCCGCGCGTCGGCGTACCCGACCCTCGCGAACTCGCGCTCCGCGGCGTCGAGCACGCGCTCGCGATAGAGGGCGGCGCGCTCCTCGGCGACCGACGTCCCTGACGTCATCACGGACCTCCCAGACCCCTTGACGACCAGATCAGAACAGTGGTTCTGTTCACCAGAACGCAGATTCTACACACGAGGACGAGCATGAGGTCGACACCGTGAAGCCCACGCTCCCGATGAACCCCACCGGCTGGTTCCAGGTCGCCTGGTCCGACGAGGTCCGGGTCGGGCAGGTGCACCGGATGCGCTACTTCGGGCGCGACCTGGTCGCCTGGCGCGGCCACTCCGGTCGCGTCACCGTCATGGACGCCTACTGCGAGCACCTCGGGGCCCACCTGGGCTACGGCGGCACCGTCGTCGAGGACCGCATCCGTTGCCCCTTCCACGGCTGGGAGTGGACCGAGCAGGGCCGCAACCACTGCATCCCCTACGAGGACCGGCCCAACCTGGGCAAGCGGATCAACACCATGCCGGTGGTCGAGCGCAACGAGTCGATCTACGTCTGGCACGACGTCGACCGCCGCCCCCCGCACTTCGACGTCCCCGACGTGTTCACCGGCTTCGCCAGCGACGGGGCCAGCGACGGGGCCAGCGACGGGGAGACCACCGGCCCGCAGGACTACTACCCGCTCTGCGAGCACGCCCGCCTGCTCGACACGAGCCTCGAGCTGCACCCGCAGTACGTCCTGGAGAACGGCGTGGACTTCGCGCACTTCAAGTACGTCCACCAGGTGCCGATCGTCCCGAAGTTCACCCGCCAGGAGTTCGAGGACCCGATCGCCTTCGTCGACTTCACCATCACCTTCGACGAACGCGACGCGGGCGGCTCGATCGAGGACATCGACTCGGGCGTCGAGGCGCTCAACTGCGGCGTCGGCCTGGCGGTGACCAAGTCCTGGGGGATGATCGACAACCGCACCGTGCTTGCCACGACGCCGGTCGACGACTCGACCTGCGACGTCCGCTTCAGCGTGTGGATCGGCCGCCGCGAGGGCGACGACCGGGACCACTCCGAGTCCGCCGACAAGCACGCCCGCGGCGTCATCGAGCAGGTCGAGGCCGACCTGGTCATCTGGTCGCACCAGAAGTACGCCTCCCCCGCAGCCCTCTCGCGCGGGGAGTACCCCGGCTTCACCGCCCTGCGCACCTGGGCCCAGCAGTTCTACCCGCCGGCCGACACCCCGAGCACCGCCAGCACCCCCAGCAGCCAGGAGGCCCCCGCATGAGCCAGCCCATCCGCCTCTTCCAGGTCGCCACCGGCAACCTCGGCAGCGAGATGATCGGTCGCATCCAGCGCCACCCGGACCTCGAGCTGGTCGGTCTGCACTGCTACACCGCCGACAAGATCGGCCGCGACGCCGGCGAGATCGTCGGTGGCGACCCGATCGGGGTGATCGCCACCGGCACCGTCGAGGAGATCATCGCCGCCCGTCCCGACGTCCTCACCTTCCACGGCGTCTTCCCCGACGAGGACCTCTACGTGAAGGTGCTCGAGGCCGGCATCGACGTCGTGACCACCGCCGACTGGATCACCGGCTACCACCGCGACACCAACCACCCCCACCCGTCGGGCCGCAGGGTCAGCGAGCTCATCGCGGCCGCGTGCGAGGCGGGCGGCTCGACGTTCTACGGCACCGGCATGAACCCCGGCCTCAACCAGATCCTGGGCGTCGTGTGCACCGCCGACGTCGCCGACATCACCAACGTCACCACCATCGAGTCCGTCGACGTCTCCTGCCACCACTCCGCCGACACCTGGCGCGAGGTCGGCTACGGCCGCCCCGTCGACGACCCCGCCCTCCCCGCGATGCTGCAGAGGTTCACCGAGGTCTTCGCCGACTCGGTCCACCTCAAGGCCGACTGCTTCGGGCTCGAGCTCGACGAGGTCCGCTTCGAGTACGAGCTCGGCGCCTGCACCAAGGACGTCGACCTCGGGTGGTACCACCTGCCGAAGGGCTCGCTCGGCGGCAGCTACATCAAGTTCGTCGGAGTCGTCGACGACGTGCCGCGCGTGGAGACCCACCTGGAGTGGCAGATGACGCCGCACACCGATCCCAGCTGGGACATCAAGGGGTGCTACATCACCCAGGTCACCGGCGACCCGCAGATCTACAACAAGCACATGGTCTTCCCCGGCCCCGGCAACGACCTGTCCAGGCCCGAGGACTTCGCGTCCCTGGGCATGACGGTCACGGGCATGCCCGCGCTGCACTCGATCCGGGCTGTGCACGAGGCACGGCCCGGCATCATCACCAGCGCGGACCTGCCCCTGCGCGCCTTCGGCGGGCGGTTCAGCCCGGAGGTGCGACAGCGGGGCTGAGCCTGGCCAGGAAGTAGGCCTGGCTGCCCGTGCGGTGGGCGGTCACCCGGATGCCGAGGACGCGCTCCTCACCGTCGGCGTGCACCACCGGCACCTGCAACGGCACGTCCATCAGCACGTCGCGGCCGTTGGTGGCGTGCAGGGTCGTGCCGGCGACGTGCGCCTGGTGGAACCTCGGTGGCACCACCGCGAGGACCGGGCGCCCCAGGAGCTCGTGCTCGTCGGCGTACCCCAGCAGCGCGAGCGCCTGCGGCGTCACGCCCACCAGCACCGACTCCTCGTCGGCCAGCAGCGCCGCCCCCGCGCCCTCGAGGAGCTGGGCACCCACGGTCTCCTCCACCACCCGTCGTACGCCGCTGGGCGCGACGGTGCCGGGCCAGGCCTGCGGCTCGGCGCCGTCCACCGCCTGCCGGGCCACCTCGCCGCACAGCCACTCGCGCAGCTGCTCGATCTCCGGCTGCGTGGGCGGCCCCAGCAACCGGCCGTCGCGGGCGGCGGCCACCGCCGCGGCCAGCGTGCGGTCCAGGGCGGCGAAGCTGGCCACCGAGCGCTCGGGGACCTCCAGCACCACCTCGGCAGCGGCCTCGGGTCCGTCCTCGGCGATGGACAGCACGGCGTCCGGTCCGCCCTCGGCCGAGGGAGGCGCCGGCACCCCCTCGCGCAGCAGGTCGAGCGCGTCGCTGGCGGCCGCGTGCGTCTCCAGGGCCGCGGGATCCTCGGCCAGGACCATGAGGAGGTACTCCCGCAGCAGCGCCGCCGCGTGCTCCTGCCAGGCCCAGTGCATGAGCAGCGGCACCCGCTGCAGCACGACGCGCCGACCGGGCACCGAGCCCTTCGCGGGCTCGTCGGGTGCGACCTCGAGACCCGGGGGCACCCCGATCTGGAACCACACCGTCTTGCCGTCGGGGTGCCGCGACACGTCCCACCGGTCGACGACGGAGTCGACCAGCCGCAGCCCGCGACCGGTGGCCGAGGTCACCGAGTGGGCGCGCGGCACCGGGCTGTGGGCGCTGCCGTCCTGGACCTCGACCCGGACGCCGCGCGGGCCGGCGGTGACCCTCAGCAGCACGGAGGTGCCGGCGTGCACGAGCGCGTTGGTGACCAGCTCGGAGGTGGCCAGCATCGCCTCGTCGTCGACGGGCTGGACCTCACCGGAGCGGTCGACCACCACGGTGCCCTGCTCGGCGATCGCCTCGCGCACCACCCGGCGGGCTCGACCGACACTGGTCGGGTCGGCGGGCAGCATCACCGCGGTGGCGTGCTCGCGCGCCGGAGCGCGGTCGGGCTCGACCGCCGCCCTGGGCAGCTCCTCCCCGACCCGCACGGCCACGAGGGCGACGTCGTCGTCGCGCTTGTCGGCGGGCACCATCGCGGCCACCAGCCCGTCGCTCCACGTCGACAGCGGGACCCGCTCGTCGAGCTCCAGCGATCCGGCGGTCTCGCACAACCGCTCCAGGCCGACGTCGAGATCCTCACCGCGACGCTCGACCAGGCCGTCGGTGTAGAGCACCAGCAGCGCCCCGTGCGCGAGCACCGCCGTGGACTCGGTGCGCTCGGCGGTCGGGTCCAGCCCGAGCAACAGGTCGTCGGCGCCGCTCTCCAGGAGGCGGCAGTCCCCGTCCGCGCCGCGCACCGCCGGGGGCGGGTGACCCGCGCTCGACCACCGCACGGACCGCGCCCCGGTCTCGTCGTCCTCGGCGGAGATGCGGGCGACCAGCGCGGTCGCCGTCGTCTGGGACCCCAGCCGGTGCAGCACCTTGTCGACGCCGCGCAGCAGGTCCGCGGGGCCCTCCTCGGAGTGCACGGCGATGCCGCGCAGCAGGCTGCGCATCTGCCCCATCGCCGCCGCGGACTCGGTGTCGTGCCCGACCACGTCACCGACGACCACCACGGTGTCGCCGGACTCGAGCACGAAGGCGTCGTACCAGTCGCCGCCGACCTGCGCGGTGTGCGCGGCCGCCTCGTAGCAGACCGCGACCTCGAGGCCCTCGGGGTGCGGGGCACGGCTGAGCAGGCTGCGCTGGAGGCCCTCGGCGAGGTCGCGCTGCTCGGCGAAGAGCCGCGCGTTGTCGATGGCTAGACCCGCCCGGGAGGCGATCGCGGTCAGGGTGTCGAGCTCCTCCTCGCTGAACTCCGTGTCCGGTCGCGCCGCGACCACGACCACCCCGACCAGCCGCTCGCGGCCGCGCAGCGGCAGGGCGACGACGGGGCCGGTGACGTCGGGCAGCGCGTCGGCGACCAGCGCGGCGCGCAGCGTCGGGTCGGTCACGTCGGTGACGACGCGGTCGCGGTCCAGCGAGGCCATCACCTCGCGGGGCAGGAACTGGACCGAGCCGGCACCGCTGCGTCCCCGCACGTCGGTCTCGTCCTGCACGTGCCACCCACCGACCTGCCGCAGGACCGCGAAGCGACCGTCGAGCGCGGCGGTGTCCACGAGCGCGGCAGCGGCGGCGGCGCCCAGCCGTGGGACCAGCAGCCGCGCCAGACGGTGCAGCGCCTCGCTGGGCTCCAGAGTGCCGGTCAGCTCCGTGGTGACCCGCGCGAGCAGCTCGTCGCGCTCGGCGATGACCCGCATCTGCTGCTGGGCGCGGTGCCGGGCCGTCACGTCATTGAAGTAGACGCCGAGACCGTCCGGGCTCGGCCAGGCCCGCACCTCGTACCAGGCGTCCAGGGGCTCGGGGTAGTAGGCGTCGAAGCCCACCGGCTCACCGGACTCCATCGCCTTGCGGTAGTGCCGCTCGAAGTCGCTGTCGACCGCCGAGGGGAAGGCCTCCCAGATGACCGCGCCGAGCAGCTCGTGTCGAGGCATCTGCAGCAGCCGCAGCGCCTCGGAGTTGGCCATCGTGAACCGCCAGTCGCGCCCCAGGTGGAAGAAGGCGGTCGGCATCGACTCCAGCGTCCTGGCCACCACCGCCTCCGCCTCCACGGTGGCGGTGGTGTCGTACGCCGCACCGATCAGCCGCCCGGCCCGGCCGTCCTCGCCGGCGATGGCCCGCCCTCGAGCCGCTACCCACCTCTGCTCTCCCCCCGGCGGGATGATGCGGTACTCCGCGACGTACTCCCCGCACGTCGCGATCGCCTGCTCCAGCGCCGCGCTCACGCGGGGCAGGTCGTCGGGGTGCAGGGCGGCGTTGAACGCCTCGATGGTCCCGCCGAACTGCTCGCGGGTCATCCCGAAGACGGTCAGCAGCCGGTCGTCCCAGCGCAGCTCGCCGGTGCGCAGGTCCCAGTCGAACGTGCCGATGCCGGCGGCGTCGACCGCGAGCTGCCACATGACCTGCTCGACGTCGGGGCCGGCCGGGGCCCCGGCATCGTGCGCGTTCACGGAGGACATCTCATCACCTCGGCGGCCCGGGCGCCCGTTGCCAGCGTCGAACCCCCCGGAGGGGTGAGCGGGTGGGCTCGCGCTGCTCAGGCCAGGTCCAGGGTCCCCAGGTCGCGGATGGCGGCAGCCGCACGACGGACCATGGCCGCGAACATCCTCATCCCCCGCTCGGTGCGCTGACCGTAGGCGCAGCCGAAGGAGGCGACCAGCGGGGCCTGCAGCTGGGCGAAGCGGTAGTCGTCCCAGCACGTCGCGAGGTCGTAGCCCTCGACGCCCAGCTCCACGAGCCTGGCGTGGTACGCCGCCACGACCGCCTCCTCGCAGGACCGTCGCACCTCGGGCTCCAGCGAGGTGGCCACGAGGTAGGCGAGGTCCCTGGCGGGCAGCGCCAGCGAGAGGGTCTGCCAGTCGAGCGCCGCGACCTCCCCGTGGCCACCGCCGGGGGTGAACATCAGGTTGTCGAGGCGGTAGTCGCCGTGGACGAGGCCGAAGCGTCCGGGCCTGCCCAGCAGCCAGTCCCGGGTCCCGGGCACGCACCCACGCAGCGTCTCGGCGGTCGCCGCGTCGACCAGGTCGCCCAGGCCGTCGAGGAACAGGTCCATCGTGGCGGGGTACATCTCCTCCAGGAGTGCCACGCTGTCCTCGTCGTTGAGCGTCAGGCCCGGCAGCTCCAGCAGCGTCTCGTCGCACCAGCGGGGCCCGTGGAGGCCGGCGAGGTTGACCGCCGCGTCACGGACCTGGGCCGGGCTGGCACCAGCCACCTGGTCACCCTGCTCCAGGGGCGCGAGGTCCTCGAGCAGCAGCACGAAGTGACCGGTGTCCTCCTCGATGCGGGACCCGTGCACGGAGGGCACCCGGCACGCCAGGGTCGGTGCGATCCGGTCGTAGAACAGCAGCTCCATCCGGTAGGCGCCGGCGAGCAGCTCGCGCGAGCCCGGGTCGGGCAGCTTGAGCAGCAGGCTGGGGGGCAGGCCCGGGTCGCCGGTGGGACGGATGCGGTAGCAGGTGCCGATCTGCCCCGTGCCGACCTGCGTGACGTCGAGCGAGTCCACCGGCAGCCCCACGAGGTCGGCGAGCCACTCCGGGGTGACGTCCTCGGCGGTCGAGACCGCCCACGACGGAGCCCCGCTCACGACATCCACCCCGGGTTGGCGGGCAGCGCGTCGAGGCCGGGCGGGCGCAGCGGCGCCCATGCCTCCACCACCGGACGAAGCTCGGTCGGGGTGGCGCCATGCAGCACCACGGAGTCCGCGCCGGCGTCGAGCTGGTCCTGGATCCGGGCGGCGCACTGCTGCGCCGAGCCGGTCGCGGAGGCCGCCAGCCACTCGGCGGGGAGCAGCCGGTCGGCGAGCTGCTGCAGGTCGTCGGGGGTGCCGATGGCGTCGAACGCACCGGCGTACCCGGTCACGAACGGGTCCTCCCGGAACCGTCGGAGCACCTGGGGGTCCCAGCCGTTGGCCCTCACCAGCACGGCACCGTAGCCCTGGAGGTACGTCGCCAGCCGCCCGACCAGCTTGCGCAGCCGCGCCTGCTCGTCGATGGAGTCCTCGATCGTGGCGAGCACCGACCAGACCCGCACCGAGGCCGGGTCGCGCCCGGCGCGCTCGGCGGAGTCGCGGACCACCCGCACCATCCGCGCCAGCGCCTCGTCGGTGAGGAAGGTGTGCAGCACGACCCCGTCGGCGACCCGGCCGGCGAGCTCCAGCGACCTGTCGCCGATGGCCATCATCAGCACCGGGATCCGCTCGTCGAAGGTGCTGTCCTGGTGGAGGTAGGGGTAGCTCCCGGCGGGCCCCTCGTGCCCGACGACGGACTCGCCGCGCCAGAGCCGGCGGTAGATGCCGATGGCGTCCTCCATCTGGGCACCGGTGATGCGTGGCAGCCCCATCAGGTCGAACAGCACGTCGAAGCCGCGTCCGAGGCCCAGCGCGTAGCGGCCCTCGCTCATCCGGTGCGCCGTCGCGGCCATCGTGGCGGTCACCAGCGGGTGCCTGGTCACGTGGTTGGTCGCCGCGGTCGCGATGCCGAGCCGCTCGGTGACACCGGCGACCGCGCCGGCCATCACCCCGGCGTCCTTGACGTTGAACCGCTCGGAGAGGAAGAGCGAGCCGAGCCCGATCTCCTCGGCGAGCCGCGCCTCGGCGACCACGTCGCGCGGGGAGTCGGTGTGGCCGGCCAGGCCGTAGCCGGCCAGCTCCGGGTACTGCACTGCCGTCCCTGGACTCACGGGGCTCACCTCATGGCCTCCATCTGCTGCCCGACGAAGCGGGCGGTCATCCGTCGCGCGAAGCCGGGAGCCAGGCGCCCCACGGCGTAGGTCACCTTCGAGCGCGACGGCGCGATCACCAGGGCCTCGTCGCGGGCGACGCCGCGGAGCACGGCGTCGGCCAGCTCGTCGGGGTCCAGGGCCTTCGACATGCCCTGGCCGGTCAGGTAGTAGCGGCGTCCGTCGAAGCCACCCTGCTGGCCGGAGTCGAGGATCGGGGTCTCCACCGCCGAGGGGCACACCGCGGTCACGCCGACGCCGTGGTGCACGGCCTCGCTGCGCAGGCTCAGGCTCAGGCCCACGACCGCGTGCTTGGTCATGCAGTAGCTCGTGATCAGGCCCGCCGGCATCAGCCCGCCCATCGAGGCGGTGTTGACGATGCGCCCGCCGCGCTGCCGCACCATGAGCGGGTACGCCGCTGCCACGCCGTGCGTGACGCCGCGGATGTTCACGTCGATGATCCGGTCCCACTGCTCCACGCTGAGCTCCTCGGTGCGCGAGCCCCAGGTGATCCCGGCGTTGTTGACCATCAGGTCGAGGCGACCGTGCTCGGCCACGACCTCGTCGACGCACGCCTGGACGTCGGCGGCGTCGGTGACGTCGAGGCGCCGGGCCGTGCCCGGGCCACCGAGCGACGCCGCGACCCGCTGCGCCGCCGGGAGGTCCACGTCGGCCACCACGACCGTCGCCCCGGCGACGGCGAGGGCCCGGCACAGCGCGGCGCCGATGCCGGAGCCGCCGCCGGTGACGATCGCGTGCTGGCCGGCGAAGCCCTGGCCCCTCACGAGAGGCCCTTCACGTGCCGAGCATCCGGTTCACGTGCCCGAGCAGGTCGGGGTAGCGCTGCGTGTGCGCGCCTCCGTTGAGGTCCATGACCTCGCCTGTCATCCAGGACGACTCCTCCGAGCACAGCCACGACACCGCGGCGGCCACCTCCTCCGGCGTACCGGGGCGGCCCAGCGGGGTGTTGGCCACGTAGTCGTCCTTGACGCCCGGGATGTCCATCGCGGGAGCGGTGAGCGGCGTGACCACGAGGCCGGGCGAGACGGCGTTGACGCGGATGCCGGCGGGCCCCAGCTCGAGGGCCGCGACCTCGGTGAGCATCGCCAGGCCCGCCTTCGCCGAGCAGTAGGCGCTCATGCCGCCGCCGGGCTGCCGGGCGTTGAGGGAGGTCAGGCTGACCACCGCTCCCCCGCGCACCAGGTGCCGGGCGGCCTGCTGGACGACCAGGAACCCGCCGACCAGGTTCACGTCGACGACCGCGCGGAACTGGTCGACGGGGAGGTCCTTGACCTCGCCGAGGGTGCTGGTGCCGGCGGAGTTCACGACGGCGTGGACGACGTCCAGGCCCTCGAACAGGGCAGCCACCGACGCCTCGTCGGTCACCTCGACCTCACGGGCCACGTGACCGTCGCCGGCGAGCCGGGCCGCCACCGACTCGGCCGCGCCCAGGTCCCGGTCGGCCACGACCACGGCGTACCCGTCACTCGCCAGGCGTACGGCGCAGGCCGCACCGATCCCCGAGCCGCCACCGACCACGACGGCCCGGCGCGAGCCCACGCCGCCCCCGTTCATGTCGCCGGTCACGTCGCCGGTCACGTGGCGATGAAGAGGATCTCGTCCCGGCCGTAGCTCATGCCGGGGTGCTCCGCCGCGAGGTGCTCCTGGGTCTTCTCGACCAGCTCGTCCTCGTCGGTCCCCTTGATCACCGTGCCGCACGGGCAGCTCAGCCGGGTCTTCATGATGGCTCCACCTTCATTCGTTGACGCGTGTCAAAACACGTTCTAGTGTGCCGCACGTCACGCCGTCAAGGGCGTGGAACGAAGGAGGACCAGTGCGGACAGCGATCATCGGGGCCGGGATCAGCGGCCTGACCGCGGGCAAGATGCTCAGCGACTACGGGGTGGACTACACCTGCTACGAGTCCTCGGACCGGATCGGCGGCAACTGGGCCTTCGGCAACCCCAACGGGCACTCCAGCGCCTACCGGTCGCTGCACATCGACACCTCCAAGCACCGGCTGTCCTTCAAGGACTTCCCGATGCCGGAGGACTACCCCGACTTCCCGCACCACACCCAGATCAAGGCCTACCTCGACTCCTACGCCGAGGCCTTCGGCCTGCTCGAGCGCATCTCGTTCCAGAACGGCGTCGAGAAGGCGACCCCGCGCGAGGGCGGCGGCTGGCACCTGGCGCTGCAGGACGGCAGCACCGACGAGGTCGACCTGCTCGTGGTCGCCAACGGCCACCACTGGGACCCCCGGATGGCCGACTTCCCCGGCGAGTTCACCGGCGAGTCGATCCACTCCCACCACTACATCGACCCCGAGACGCCGCTGCACCTCAAGGGCAAGCGCATCCTCGTCGTCGGCATCGGCAACTCCGCCGCCGACATCTCCGTGGAGCTGTCCAGCAGGTCGCTGCAGAACGACGTGACGCTCTCGACCCGGTCCAGCGCCTGGATCGTGCCGAAGTACGCCTACGGCCTGCCGGCCGACAAGTACTTCGTCACCAGCCCGCACATCCCCTTGAAGTGGCAGCGCTGGTTCCTGCAGAAGATGCAGGTGATGACCGGGTCCAACCCCGAGCTCTACGGACTGCCCGCGCCCAACCACAAGTTCTTCGAGGCCCACCCCACCCAGAGCGTCGAGCTGCCGCTGCGCCTCGGCTCCGGCGACATCACCCCGAAGGGCAACGTCGCGCGCCTGGACGGCGAGACGGTCCACTTCGAGGACGGCACGAGCGCCGACTTCGACGTCATCGTCTACGCCACCGGCTACAACATCACCTTCCCGTTCTTCGACGAGGACGTGATCTCCGCCCCCGAGAACAACATCCGGCTCTTCAAGCGGATGTTCCTGCCCGAGCGCCGCGACACGGTCTTCATGGGCTTCGCCCAGGCCACCCCGACGCTCTTCCCGTTCGTCGAGGCGCAGGCCCGCCTGCTGGCGGCGTACGCCGTCGGGGCCTACGAGCCGCCGTCGGCCGCCGAGATGGAGCAGGTCATCGACGCCGACCACGAGAAGTACATGGGCCACGTGCTCGACCGTCCGCGGCACACCCAGCAGCTGGACTACTTCGTCTACGAGCACGACCTGCGCGCCAAGGAGATCCCCGCCGGCCTCGCCCGCGCTCGCTCCCGCGCCGGCGCCCGCGTGGGTGCCGCGTCGTGAAGGTCCGCGACCAGCGGCGCGCCGCGCTGCTGGAGTCCCTCGACACCCTGCTGCGCGAGAGCTCGCTGGACGAGATCAACATCGCCGACATCTCGCGGCGCGCGGGTCTGACCCGCTCGGCGTTCTACTTCTACTTCGAGTCCAAGCACCTCGCGGTCGCCGCCCTGATGGAGCAGGTGTACGTCGGTGCGCTGGCCGCCACGAAGCGTCTCGCCGACCCCGCGCTCGCCCCCGAGGAGCGCGTCCGCGGCATGGTCGAGACGCTCTTCGACTCCGTGGAGGAGAACCACCACCTCTTCCGCGCCACGCTGGAGGCCCGGGGCCAGAGCGCGACCCTGCGGCAGCTCTGGGACGCCGACCGCACCTCCTTCGCCGCGATGGTCGCCGACCTGGTCCGCAGCGAGCGGTCCGCCGGCCGGGCGACCGAGGGCCCCGACGCGCTCGCGCTGGCCACCATGCTGCTCGAGCTCAACGACCGGGCGCTGGAGCGCCTGGTCCAGGGCGACCTGCCCCGCTCCGACCTGGTCGAGACGATCGTCGCGATCTGGGTGCGCACGCTCTTCAGCCCCACCCCCGAGACCCCCGAGACCCCCGAGACCACCGCCCAGGAGCAGCGATGAAGCACGACGAGATCACCTTCGACTCCCACGGCACCACCTGCGCGGCCCGGCACTGGACCGGGGCCGGCTCCGCCCTGGAGTCCGACGCGGGGCGTCCGGTGGTGGTGATGGCGCACGGTCTCGCCGGCACCGTGGACTCGGGCCTGGTTCCCTTCGCCGAGGCGCTGGCCGAGGCGGGGATGGACGTCGTCGCCTTCGACTACCGCGGCTTCGGTGCCTCCCAGGGCTCCCCCCGCCAGCGGGTCCGGGTCGCCGACCAGGTCGACGACTACCGCGCCGCGGTCACCGCCGCCCAGCGACTCCCCGGGGTCGACGCCTCGCGCGTCGTGCTCTGGGGCGTGTCGCTGGCCGGCGGCCACGTGCTGCAGGTGGCCACCGGGCGTGACGACGTGGCCGCGGTCGTCAGCCTGACCCCGCTCGTCGACGGCCTCGCCGCCGCCCGCCACGCCGTGGGGCACCACCGCCCGAGCACCATGCTGCGCTCGACCGTCTCCGGCGTACGCAGCAGGGTGAGCGGGGCCCGCGGTGGCCGGCCGGTCACGATGCCCGTCGTCGCGCGGCCCGGCGAGGTCGGCGCCCTGACCCTCGAGGGCTGCTACGAGGACTACCTCTCGATCGCGGGCCCGACCTGGGTCAACGAGGTCGACGCCGACGTGGCCCTCGAGCTGGGCTCGCGCGACGCCGCCAAGGCCGCCAAGCAGCTGCGGGTGCCGATGCTGGTCCAGATCGCCGACTTCGACCGCAGCGCTCCCCCGCGCGCGGCTGCCAAGGCCGCCTTCAACGCGCGCGCCGAGGTGCGTCACTACCCCTGCGACCACTTCGACGTGTGGCCCGGCAAGCAGTGGTTCGACGCCGCCTCGTCCCACCAGGTCTCCTTCCTGACCCGGGTGCTCACGGACTGAGGAGTCCGCCGAGTACTACGACGGACGGGCAGCGGCGTCGACTGCGCAGACAGCGCATCCGTGCAGCAGACTCCGGGCAGTGACCACCTCGGACCAGCACGCGAGCGACTCCTCACTCACCACCCGGCCCACCCACGGCGACGGCCACGGCGACGGCCCCGGAGACGGCCCCGGAGACGGCCCCGGAGACGGCCCGGGCGACGGCCCCGGAGCCCAGCCCTCGCTCGGGTCCTCTGCCGGACGGCCGGTTACCGCCGCCACATCGCGCAGACCGTGCAGGGGCTGCTGGGCCTCTACCTGCTCATCTGCCTGGCCGAGCTCGCCCTCTACCTCTGGAGCGTCGCCACGCTGCGGGGCTGGGCGGAGCGTCCCGGGACCTACGACCTCGGCACCGCGGAGACGCTGGACGGCTGGACGCTGGCCGCAGCCTTCACCGACCTCGCGATGATCCTGCTGATCGGCGTCTCGTTCATCGTCTGGCTCTACTCGACCCACCGCAGCGACCGGATGTACCGCCCGGCACTGCGTCATCGGTCCGGGTGGGCGATCGGCGGGTGGTTCGTGCCGGTCCTGAACCTGTGGCGCCCCCTGCAGATGGTCAACGACGTGCGCCGCGGCGCCCTCGGGCACGACCCGGCCACCGGGTCGGGCCTGGTCGCGACATGGTGGGGTGTGCTGCTGGCCAGCAGCGTCGCGTCCCGGGCCTCGCTGGCGCTCATGCCGGCCGAGGACGCGGCCTTCGTCGCCGCGATGGACGGCTTGGCGGACGTCGCTGTCGCCGACAGCGTGCTCGCCGCGACCGACGCGCTCGCCTGCGTGCTGGCCATCGCGGTCGTGCGCCACGTGTCGGCCCTGCTGGCCACGCCGGCCCCGACCCGCTGACCTGCTGGCCTGCTGACCTGGTGGCCTGCTGCCCGCGGGTGGTCAGCCGGTGACCTGCTCCTCGGCCCAGCGGTAGTCCGCCTTGCCGCTGGGCGAGCGGACGACGTGGTCGACCCGCAGGAGCTCCTTGGGCAGCTTGTAGCGGGCGATGTGCTCCGAGGCGGTGGCCAGCAGCTCGTCGTCGGGCACGCCCTCATGACCAGCGGCGAGCGAGACGATGGCCACCGGCTCCGCACCCCAGCGCTCGGACGGGCGTCCCACGACCACGACGTCGCGCACGGCCGGGTGCGCTCCCACGGCCCGCTCGACCTCCTCGGCGAAGATCTTCTCCCCGCCGGAGTTGATGGTCACCCCGTCCCGGCCCAGCAGCCGGATCCGGCCGTCCGCGAGCATCTCGGCGCGGTCCCCGGGCACCGAGAACCGCTCGCCGTCGATCATCGGGAAGGTACGCGCGGTCTTCTCGGCGTCGCCGAGGTAGCCCAGCGGCACCCGGCCGCGCTGCGCCAGCCAGCCGCCGGCCGCCCCCTGCGCCTCGTCGGGCGAGAGGACGTGCGAGAGGTCCTCGGCCACCACCGTCGTGGTCGGGACCGGGGTGAACGTCGCCGCCTCGGCCTCCATGCCCTTCAGGCTTATCGAGCTCATCTGCAGGCCCGTCTCCGAGGAGCCGGCCGCGTCCATCACCAGGATGTGCGGCAGCAGCTCCATCAGCCGGGCCCGCACCGTGGGCGAGAGCGGGGCAGCCCCGTTGTTGACCGCCGCCAGGCCGGACAGGTCGTGGTCGCCGGCCTCGAGCGCCGCGATGAGCGGGCGGACCATCGCGTCCCCGACCACGGGCAGCGAGACGCAGCCCTCCCGGACCACGGTGCGCAGCACCGCGTCGGCGTCGAAGCTCCTCACGTCCTCGGGCAGCACGATCTTCCCGCCGCTGGTGATCATGTGGAACGTCGACCACTGCGCCGCACCGTGCATGAACGGCAGCGCCATCAGCAGCGTCATGCCACCACCCGCGTTGCGCGCGTTCTCCGCGATCGCCTCGTAGGACTCGTACGGCTCGGTCGTGCCGAACGGCGTCCCGCCCATCGAGGTGACGTACATGTCGTCCTGGCGCCACAGCACGCCCTTGGGCATGCCGGTGGTGCCGCCGGTGTAGACGACGTACAGGTCGTCCCCGGTCGGCTCCGGCAGCACCGCCGCGCCCTCGGGGGTGGCGACGGCGTCCTCCCACCACACGGCCCCGGGCAGCAGGTCCGCACCGGACTCGTCGGGCACCTGGACGAGCACGTCGAGGGTCGGCACCTGCGCGCGCACGGCGGCGACCTGCTCGGCGAAGCAGGAGTGGTAGACCAGCGCCCGGGTCCCGGCGTCGACAAGGAGGTAGGCCAGCTCCTCGGCGACGTAGCGGTAGTTGACGTTGATCGGCACCGCCCGAGCGCGGTAGGAGGCGATCATGGCCTCGAGGTACTCCGGCCCGTTGTAGAGGTAGAGGCCCACGTGGTCCTGGCCGGACTCGTGCCCGGCCAGGTCGTCCCGCTCGGTGTGGCAGCCCAGGCCGCCGGAGGCCAGGAAGCGGGCGAACCCGTCGGCGTGCGCCTGCACCTGCGCGTAGGTCAGCCGCAGGTCGCCGTGGACGAGCACCTCCTGCTCAGGCACGGCGGCGGCGACGGTGGCGAAGACGGACGAGAGGTTGAACCCGGTGGTCACTAGAACAGGTTATAGAAAGACGTGCGCGGACGTGACCTGTCCCACACAGGAATCGCCACCGATGTCAGGCCGGGCTCAGACCGGCGTCAGCAGCTCGGCCGGGATCCACTCCTGCACCAGGCCCCAGCCGTGGGGACGGATGCGTGCGGCGTACACCACCAGGCCCTCCCAGCGCCTGTCGCGCTGACGCCACTCCAGGAGCAGGCCCGGCCGCTTCTCCCCGTCGCCGTCCACGGCGTCGGCGACCCAGCAGTGCCGGGCGGGGCAGCGCGGGCCGAGGGGTGCCGCGCCCGACGGCACGCCGCCGGTGCGCACACGGTCACGCAGAGGGATGCCGCTCCCCCGCTTCACCATCCCGCCGGCCACCGGACCATCGTGCCACAGGTTCGAACACCTGCTCGACCGCGGCTGTCGAGCGAAGGCTCGGTCGACGCAGGTCAGGCGTCCTCGGCCAGGTCCTCGCCGTGCGTGCCGGGCCGCGGCGCCCATGGCAGCTCCTTGGCGGGGCGTACGACGACGAGGCGGTCGCCCCGCGCCAGCTGGGTCACCACGGGGTCGAAGTAGCGGTAGACCTTCTCGTCGCGCACCACGGCGATCACCTGGTCGGGCAGGCGCTGCGGCTGCTGGCCGACCTCGGAGACCAGCAGCTCGCGCTCGGCGACCTCGAGACCGTCGCCGTAGGTCAGCAGGTCCTCCATGACCGACCCCAGGGTTGGTGAGACGGTCGAGAGACCCAGCAGGCGACCCACGGCGTCGGAGGAGGTGATGACCGAGTCCGCGCCCGACTGGCGCATCAGTGGCGCGTTCTCCTGCTCGCGCACCGCCGCGACGATCCAGGCGTCGGGGTTGAGCTGGCGCACCGTGAGGGTCGCCAGCACGTTGGAGTCGTCGCGGTCGGTGGTGATGATGACCTGCTCGGCGTCGGCGACGCCCGCGCGACGCAGCACCTCGCGCCGGGTGGCGTCACCGGTGACGACCGCCAGTCCGTCCGCGTGGGCGTCCTGCATCGCCACGGGGCTCGGGTCGACGACCACGACGTCCTCGAGCTCGGTGCCGTTGTTGACCAGCGTCTCGACCGCGCTGCGGCCCTTGGTGCCGTAGCCGATGACGACGACGTGCTTGCCCATGCGCTTCCTCCAGCGTGCGACCCGGAACATCTCGCGGCCCTGGGAGGCCAGCACCTCCAGGGTCGTGCCGATCAGCAGGACCAGGAAGGCGATGCGGGCGGGGGTGATGACGAAGGCGTTGATCAGCCGCGCGTGCGGCTCCACCGGGGCGATGTCGCCGTAGCCGGTCGTGCTCAACGTGACGGTCGTGTAGTAGATGGCGTCGATCAGGCTGACCCCCGAGCCGGGGTCGCCGTTGTCGACGTAGCCGTCGCGGTCGATCCAGACCAGCAGGACGGTGCCGACCAGGATGCCCAGCGCCAGCAGCAGTCGACGGCTCAGCTCGAACCACGGCGAGCGGACGCGCTCGGGCAGCGAGACGAGGTTGGGGATGCGCCGGGGCGCCCCGTCGTCCTCGTTCACCATGCCCCCACCACGTCTCGGTCCGCGCGCTCGCCGGCCCGACGGACCGACCACCGGAGCAGCAACCTACTGGACACGGGCACGCTCCGACGTACGACGGGCCCGGGCACGGGTGGTGGCCGCCTGCGGGAAGACGGTGTCGAAGGCCGCGTTGACCGCCGCGCCGATGAGCACGGCGATGGCCACCAGGTAGAGCCACAGCAGGACGGCGATGGGTGCGGCGAGCGGGCCGTAGATGGAGCGGGAGTCCGCGGCGGTGACCGTCAGCACCCAGCGCAGGGCGTAGGAGCCGAGCACCCAGGCCACCAGCGAGAAGGTGGCGCCGGGGAGGTTGAAGGACCAGTTCGTCCGGACCGGCACGGACACGTGGTAGAGCGTGGCCAGGAAGCAGATGCTCAGCACCACCACCAGCGGCCAGTAGAACGTCATCAGCATGTCGACGCGGTTGGGCAGCACCTGTCGCACCAGCGTCGGCCCCGCGACCACCAGCGGGATGGAGACGATGCCGGTGATCATCGCCAGCACGTAGAGCACGAAGGACAGTGCGCGGGTGCGGACGATCCCGCGCTCCCCGCCCAGGCCGTGCATCACCGTGATGGTGTCGACGAAGACGTTGAGCGCCCGCGAGCCCGACCACAGCGCCAGCACGAACCCCAGCGAGATGACGTCGAACCGACCGCCCTCGAGCACGTCGTCGATGGTGGGCTCGATGACCGTGCTCACCGCGCGGTCGGTGAGCACGCGGGAGGAGAACTCCAGGACCCCGGCCCGCACGTCCTCGACCTGTGCGGGGGTGAACTGGTCGGTGACGTAGCCGATGCCCCCGGCGAGGGCGAAGACCAGCGGCGGCACCGACAGCACCGCGAAGAAGGCGGCCTCGGCGGCCAGCCCCGTGACCCGGTAGCGCAGGCAGGACGCGACGGTCGTCACGACCAGGCGCCACACCTGGTGCGCGACGTGCCGGGAGGCCTCCCGGACCCGGTCGCCGTCGAGGGCGCGACCGCTGACCGAGGGCATGGAACTACGGTAGCCACATGGAGCCCCGCACCCCCGCTCGTGCCGACCTGCGCGTCGTGTCCAACCAGGCCCCGCCGCTGGCCGGCCACAACGTCGTCACCGCCGACGCGGCCCTCGTCGAGGCCGTGCTGCGGCACGGGTCCCAGGAGGTGCTGGACTCCCTGGTCGACCTCGGAGCCGAGGCCGGTTCCGCGGAGGCCCGCGAGCACGGGATGCTCGCCAACGAGCACCACCCCGAGCTCACCCCCTACGACCGCTACGGCCACCGCGTCGACGAGGTCCGCTTCCACCCGTCCTGGCACTGGCTGATGGAGCGCGCCGTCGGGCACGGCCTCGCCGCCGCCCCGTGGGAGGAGCAGGCCGACGGTGCTGCCCACGCCCACGTGCGTCGCGCCGCCGGGTTCATGGCCTGGTCGCACACCGAGCCCGGCCACGGGTGCCCCATCTCCATGACGTACGCCGCCGTGCCGGCGCTGCGGGCCGACGACGCCCTCGCCAAGGAGTGGACGCCGCTGCTGGCGTCGCGACGCTACGACCCGGGGGTCCGTGCGCTGACCGACAAGGTCGGTGCGCTGGCCGGCATGGGCATGACCGAGAAGCAGGGCGGATCCGACGTCCGGGCCAACGTCACCCGCGCCGTCCCGGTGCCCGGAGCCGACGGCACCTACACCCTGCACGGCCACAAGTGGTTCACCAGCGCCCCGATGAACGACGTCTTCCTCGTCCTGGCCCAGGCCGAGGGGGGCGTCACGTGCTTCGTCGTCCCGCGGGTGCTGGCAGACGGCACCCGCAACCAGCTCGACGTGGTGCGCCTGAAGGACAAGCTCGGCAACCGCTCCAACGCGTCCTCGGAGCTGGAGCTCGACGGCACCGTCGCCCACCGCCTGGGCGACGAGGGCCGCGGAGTGCGCACCATCATCGAGATGGTGGCCGCGACGCGCCTCGACTGCGTCCTGGGCTCCACCTCCCTGATGCGTCGCGCGGTCTCGGAGGCCTCCTGGCACGTCACCCACCGCTCGGCCTTCGGCTCGCGCCTGGTCGACAAGCCGCTCATGCAGAACGTCATCGCCGACCTGCACGTCGAGACCGAGGCCGCCACAGCGATCGCGATGCGACTGGCCGCGGCCGTCGACGCCCCGCACGACGAGCACGAGCGGGCGCTGCGCCGCATCGCGCTGCCGCTGGCGAAGTTCTGGGTCTGCAAGCGCACCCCGTTCATGGTCGCGGAGGCGCTGGAGTGCCTCGGCGGCAATGGGTACGTCGAGGAGTCCGGCATGCCGCTGCTCTACCGCGAGGCCCCGCTGAACTCGGTGTGGGAGGGCTCGGGCAACGTCAACGCCCTCGACGTCCTGCGGGCCCTCGGCCGCGAGCCCGAGGTGCTCGACGCCTGGATCACCGAGGTCGGGAAGGCGCGCGGCGGCGACGCCCGCCTGGACCGCGCCATCGAGGACACGCTGGCGATGATCGGCGGCCTGATGGGCGAGCCCGACCAGCTCGAGCGCCAGGCCCGTCGCCTGGCCGGCCGGATGGCGGCCGTGCTGCAGGGCTCGCTGCTCGTGCGCCACGCACCCG
>Ga0208700_1000202_pt1 | contig 21748 bp, 14 predicted proteins | sample DeeseametaMP2016_FD_184179 | JGI IMG/M metagenome (GOLD analysis project Ga0208700, IMG submission 184179) | Marine microbial communities from the Deep Pacific Ocean - MP2016 (SPAdes) | ecosystem: Environmental > Aquatic > Marine > Oceanic | place: East of Hawaii, North Pacific Ocean | collected... | reverse complement strand
CCCCCGCCGTCACCGGCAGCGGCGCCGAGTACCGAGCCGTCTTCCCACGGACCGTCGGCCTGTACGTGGGCAGCCAGGTGAGTGTGCTGGGGATCAAGGTCGGCGAGATCACCGGCCTCGAGCCCCAAGGGACTGCGGTCCAGGTGAGCTTCACCGTCGACGACGACCTGCGTATCCCGGCCCAGGCCCGGGCGGTCGTGGTCGCCCCCACGCTGGTCAGCGACCGTCGGCTGGAGCTGACGCCCGTCTACAGCGGTGGCCCGGCGCTCGAGCCGGACAGCGAGATCCCCTTGGAACGCACTGCTGTCCCGGTGGAGGTCGACGAGGTCCTGCAAGAGGTGCAGGACCTGTCCACAGCACTCGGCCCGCGTGGGGCGAACCGGGACGGAGCCCTCAACGATCTCCTCCAGGCGGGTTCACGGACGTTGAAGGGCAACGGTTCGCGACTCAACGACACCGTGACCGAGTTCAGCCGCGCCGTCGAGACTGCCTCGGGGACCGGCGATGACCTCGCCTCGACCCTCACCAATCTTGCTCAACTGACCCGTGCGCTGGCAGCCAGTGATGCCCCGGTGCGCCGACTGGCCTCCACGCTGGAGGCAGTCTCCGGCAGCCTGGCGGCGCAACGTGACGCTCTGGTGGGAACGGTGGATGGACTCGCCGTTGCCATGCAGGAGGTCCGCTCGCTCGTGCGGGACAGCGGTCCGGCGCTGACGCGCAACACGGCTGGTCTCCTGGATGTCACCCGCACCATTCTCAAGGAGGAGCAGGCCCTGCGCGAGACACTCAACCTCGCGCCGGTGACACTGCAGAACTTCATCGGGACCTTTGACCCGCAGACGTCCGCGCTCACCGCGCGCATCGCCGTCAACGGCACCCTGACGACGGACCCGAGCCTGGTGCTCTGCCAGCTCATCTCCAGCAACGGCCTGGGTCGGCTGTGCCCCATCGTCAACACGCTCGTCGATCCGGTGGAACCGTTGCTCCAGGGGCTGCCCCAGCCCCTCGGTGAGGGCGCCGAGCTCGGTGACGGAGTCGTCGAAGGCTCGGGAGGACGACGATGAGACGATGGCTGATGGTCGCCGTCGTGGCCGCGCTGACCACCAGCGGATGCTCACGGGCCCCCCAGCTCCAGGACGTGGGGCTACCGGGGTCGCGGGTCCAGGACGGCTACGAGATCTCCGCGGTCTTCGACGACGTCCTGGACCTGGTCCCGCTGGCGACGGTGAAGCTCGACGGCGTCAAGGTGGGAGTGGTCAGCTCCGTCGAGCTCGCCGATGACTACGCCGCCCGAGCGGTCCTGACGATCGAACCGGACGCGGAGATCCCTCGACAGGCCACGGCCAGCATCGAGCAGACCAGCCTGTTGGGCGAGAAGTACATCGAGCTCGAGAGTCCTGGAGACGGTCCGCCAGATGCGATGAGGGAGGGGGAGGTCATTCCTCTGTCCAGGACGGGCGCCGGGGTGGAGGTGGAGACACTTCTCAGCGGGGCATCGGCCCTACTCAACGGCGGCGGGATCGGCCAGCTGGAGGTCGTGACCCGCGAGCTGAACTTGGCGCTGCAAGGCCGCGAGAAGACGGTGCGGACCGGGCTGCGCGACCTGGACGCCGTGGTGGCCACCCTCAACCGCCGCCGGGGCGACATCGTGCGCGCCATCGACGGACTGGACCAGATCAGCAGGACCGTGGCCGCCGACCGCGTGGTGGTCGAGAGCGCCCTCGATGAGCTGCCCTCGGGCATCGAGGCGCTGGCGGGACAGCGGCGCGCCCTGACCCAAGCCCTCGCCGAGCTCGACGGCCTCGGTCAGGTGGCGAGCCGGGTCATCGGGCGCACGAAGGCCGACACGGTGGCCAACCTGCGCCTGCTGGACCCGATCCTCACTGAGATCGCCAAGGCCGCACCGTCGTTCTTCGACACCCTGGACACGTTGTTGACCTACCCGTTCGCCCGCAACATCTATGGCGGGATCGCCGGGGACTACGTGCAGCTGGCGGGCGAGCTGGAGATCGACCTCGCCGCGCTGCTGCGCGATGGCTTCGGGCCCGGACCGGCGCTGGGTGACCCTGAGCCACGCATCCAGTGCGGCCAGTTCGGACCCAACTGCGTGCGGGGACCCCTCACTCCGGTACCCGAACCAGCGGGTCGCAAGAAGCAGTCGAGTCCGCCTCCCGACGTCATGGGCGGGCGCGAGCTGCTCGAAGGACTTGGAGGTCTGGGGCGATGAGCCATGGTCGTTACCGTCTGCGTCTTCTGGTGTTCCTGGTGATCGCCTCGCTCGGTACCACCATCGTGGGCCTCCAGTACGTCGGGCTGGATCGCTACCTGTGGAACCGTCCCATCCAGGTGCGGGCCACCACCGCCCACGCCGGAGGCATCTTCCCCAACGCGGAGGTGACCTACCGGGGCGTGGCGGTCGGCCGGGTGGACGCTGTGGAGCTGACCGACGACGGGGTCTCGATCGTGATGGCGCTCGAGCCGGACAGCGAGGTCCCCCGCGATGTGCGAGCCGTGGTGGAGAACCGCTCCGCGATCGGGGAGCAGTACGTCGACCTGCAGCCGAACCAGGTCGGCGAACCGTTCCTGGCCGACGGCGATGTCGTCGAGCGTGGGGAGACCGACATCCCGCCGCGTCTCGACGGGGTCCTGCTCAGCGTGCAGGAGCTCGTCGAGTCGGTGGACAGGCGGGCGCTGCGAACGGTGGTGGCCGAGGTCGGCAAGGGTCTGGGCGGGCTCGGCCCAGAGCTCAGGACCATCGTGGAGCAGACCGACAACATCGTCGAAGACCTCACCGTCGCGCTGCCTGACACCCGTGAGGTCCTCATCAACGGCCGCACAGTCCTCGGCACCCAACGAGACACCTCACGCTCCCTCGAGGCGTGGGCCCGGGACCTGGAGCTGGTGACCGACGAGGTCGCAGCCGCCGATGACTCGGTCCGGTCACTCATCCGGGAGACGTCGGCCACCCTCCCCGACGTCATCGACCTGGTGAAGGACAACGACCAGCAGCTACCGTTGCTCATGCAGGACCTCCTGACCGTCGGCGACATCGTCGAGGCCCGCCTGGACGGCGTGCGGGTCTTCCTCGTCGCCTTTCCCCGACTCATCCAGAACACCTTCAACGTGGTGCAGGGCGACGGCTTCGTACACTTCGACGTGGCCTTGGACTACTCCAGCGGTGTGTGCACCTCGGAGGGGTACTCCGGCACGGTCAAGTCCGTGCAGGCCGAGCCGGTCGAGGAGCTGGGCAACCCGGACAAGCGCGCGAACCTGAACGCCTACTGTGCCGAGCCGCCTGGCAGCAGCACCACGGTGCGTGGATCGCAGAACGTCCCGAAGCTCCCCGGCGACACCTACGACCCGGCGACCCAGAAGGTGGACAATCCACGCCTGGGCAAGCTCGGCCCCGACGACGTACCGACTCGGTCCTACGAGGACGGGGGCCGCTCGGAGAAGAGCACCGACGCATCTCCCCCCGGGTCCGTAGTGCTCAACCAGCGGACGGGGGTCGTCAGCGGTCCCGACGGTCCCCTGCTGGTCTTGGGGAGGATGGATGCACCGGAGAGCCAGGCCGTCAGCTGGCAGGACCTGTTGGTCGGCTCCCTGTCCCGGAGGGGGTCCTCGTGAGGTCGCCCAGGCTGCGTGCTCGACCGCTCCTGGTGGTCCTGGTGGTGGTGCCCTGCATGGTCGTCGCAGCGTGGAGTGGCCTCAGCCTGCGTTCCTCCACCCACGACTCCGACGACCGTGAAGCCGCGCTCGAGGCTGCCCGCAGGGCTGCCCAGACCTTCACGACGTACGACTACCGAGAGCTCGACGGCAGCTTCGACGCCCTGCTGGCCCTGGGGACCGAGAACTTCCGCTCGAGCTTCGGCGAAGCGGTGAAGCAGCTGCGACCCATCATCAGGCGTGAGAAGGCGCGGTCGGCCGGCGAGGTCGTGGCGACAGCGCTCGGCGACTCCACCGGTGACGACTCCGTGATGGTGCTGGTGGCGATGGACGTGAGGGTGGACAACCGTTCGGCACAGCAAGGTGAGGAACGCCGGTTCAGGCTGCGGCTCGCCATGCAGCGCGTCGAGGGTGAGTGGCTCCTGGACGAGATTGCGACGGTCACGTGAAGCGAACGGCTCAGCACGACTCCGAGGAGAGGGTCCGCGACATGCCTGGCCCGGGGCCGAGACAGGCTCAGGGCCTGTCCACGTGGCGAGTGGTGGTCATTCTCCTGCTGGCTCTGGCGTGCGTCGGCACCGGTCTCCTGGCACGGACTGCCCTCGAGGCGTCCACGCGCGAGGACCGACGCCAGGACGCTCTGGAGGTCGCGGAGAAGGCTGCCGTGGCGATCTTGAGCTATGACCACGCCCGGCTGGACGAGGACGTCGAAGCAGCCCGGGCCTTTCTCACGCCGAGCTTTGCTCGGGAGTACACCGAGTACACCGGGTCGACAGTAGAACCGAGGGCCAGGAGATACCGCGCCGTGCTCACGACCGAGGTACTGGCCTCCGGGCTGGAGACGATCGAGGGCGAGGAGGCCACGGCCCTGCTCTATCTCAACCAGACGACTCGCAGCTCGCAGCTGGTGGCGCCCAGGCTGGACGTCAGCACGGTCGAGATCAGACTCGTCTGGACCGACGGACAGTGGCTCGTAGCAGGCGTGGAACCGATCTGATCCACGGCGACAGGCTCAGCCGGGACGACTCGCGGGCGGTGTGACGGGCACGCTCGCCTGCTCGACCGTCGGGTGGGCGGCGGTCGAGGGCGATGGCGCCGACGATCGCGACGACCCAGATCCCGGCGATCGTGAACAGGGCTGCCTGGAAGCCGGTCTCGCCACCGCCGTACGCCGCCATCAGGGCGACCGAGACGGCCGAGCCGGTGGTGAAGCCGAGGTAGCGCAGCACCTGGTTGAACGCCATCGCCGAGCCGGTCTCGGCGGCGGGGACGTGGGGGACCATCAGCACCGCGAGGCTGGAGAACGTGAAGCCGGAGCCGAGGCCGCCGAGGGCCATCACGGCCAGCGCCTGCCACAGGTGGTCGTGCCAGACCGCCAGCGCAAGCGTGGCGCTCATGAACATCAGGCTGCCCGCCGGCAGCAGGGTGCGGCGGCCGACCCGGGCCAGCACGAGGCGGGCGAGCTGGTTGCCGAGGACCGACATGAGGGAGTAGGGCACGAGCACCATGCCGGCCGCGAGCACGCTCTCCCCGAGGCCGAAGCCGGGGGAGTCGGCGCGGACGAGGACGACGACGAGCGTGAGCAGGGAGTACATCCCCAGCCCGGCGACGACGGCCACCAGGTTGGGCGCGGCGATGCCGGGGCGCACGGCCAGGCGGAGGTCGACGAGGGGGAACCTGCTGCGCAGCGTGTACGCCGTCCAGCCGGCCAGCCCGAGCACCCCGAGGGTCCCCAGGCCGATCGTCCGGGCGCTGGTCCAGCCCCACACCTCGCCCTCGGAGACCGCGAGCAGCGTCGCCAGCATCGCGACCGTCAGCCCCGCGGCCCCGACCCAGTCGACGCGGCCGCGGTCGTCGCCCGGGGCCGGTGGGACGAAGCGCCAGGCCATCAGCAGGCTGATGGCGGTCAGCACCGCGCCGAGCAGGTAGGCCGCGACGAGTCCGCCGAGCTCGGCCATCAGTGCGGTGAGGGGGTACCCCAGCCCCGCGCCCGCCACCATCGTCACGCTCAGCAACGCGATCGCGCGGGAGGTGCGCTCGCCTGTCGTCTCGTCCCTGGCCACCGCCATCGCCAGCGGCAGGAGCGACATCCCGATGCCCTGCAGCGCCCGGGCCGCCACGAGCAGGCCGAAGCTGCCCAGCGGCACTGACGCCGCGGCCAGGCCGGTGCCAGCCAGGACCGTCGCCAGACCCGCGAGGATGGTCGGGCGGCGTACCCTCCCGGCCGCGAAGCGTCCCACCACCGGCGTGCTCACCGCCCCCGCGAGCAGCGCGGCCGTCAGGCTCCACTGCGCGGTCGTCAGGCGGACGTCGAAGGCGTCGACCACGCTCGGCACCAGCGGGGCGCCCAGGCTGCTGGTGATCGCGGTGATCGTGGTCAGCAGGACGAGCGTGGTGATCAGGAAGGGGCGGGTCGCCGGTGTGTGTGGTCTCGACGCCCGCTCGTCGCCGGCGCTCCTCGCCGCTCGACCACCGTGTGCGGTCGACGAGGCGCCCTGGTTGTCCACGTCAACCACGGTAGGCGCTCAGGTCGGTGGGACCGGTGTCCGCGGACCGCTCTAGGGTGGTCGGGTGAGCGAGGACACATCTCGGACCGTCCCTCCGACCCTGTGGGAGCCCGCCGCGTGGGAGGAGTCCCGACTGGGCCGCTTCGCGCTGCGGCTGGAGCACGACTACGGCGTCGACCTCGGGCGTGACTACGAGGCGCTGCGCACGTGGAGCCTCGAGCACCTCGACACCTTCTGGCTCGAGGTGTGGCGCGAGCTGCGGCTGCCGGCCTCGCCCGAGCCGACGGTGGCGCTGGCCGACGAGCGGCTGCCGGGAGCCGTGTGGTTCCCCGAGGTCACCACCAACTACGCCGAGGCGATGCTCGCGCTGCCCGGCCGTGCCGAGGACGACGTCGTGGTCGTCTCGCGGTCCCAGTCGCGCGAGGAGCGCACCTGGACCGCCGCCGAGCTGCGGCTCGACGTCGCCCGCGTCCGGGCAGGCCTGGTGTCGCTCGGGGTCGAGCGGGGCGACCGCGTGGCGGCGTACGCGCCCAACATCGGCGAGACGCTGGTCCTGCTGCTCGCGACCGCCTCGCTGGGCGCGGTGTTCTGCTCGGTGGCCCCGGAGTTCGGCACCCAGTCGGTCGTCGACCGCCTCGGGCAGATCGAGCCGACGGTGCTGATGGTCGTCGACGGCTACCGGTACGGCGACAAGCCGGTCTCGCGCGAGGCGGAGGTCGCCGAGGTGCTGGCCGCGCTGCCGTCGGTGACCGGCGTGATCCACCTGCCCTACCTCGACGCCGCCTCGACCGGCCCCGCCAGCACCGACTCCCGGCACACCGTGCTGTGGGGCGACCTGCACCCCGACCTGCGCGAGGTCGTGGCCTTCGAGCCGGTGCCGTTCGACCACCCGCTCTACGTGCTGTTCTCCAGCGGCACCACCGGGCTGCCGAAGGCGATCCTGCACGGCCACGGCGGCATCACCCTCGGCCACGCGGCCGCGCTGGCGCTGTTCACCGACCTGGGGCCCGAGGACCGGTTCTCGTGGTTCTCCACGACCGGCTGGATGATGTGGAACTACCTCGTCTCCGGGCTGCTCGTCGGCTCGACCGTCGTCCTCTTCGACGGCAACCCCGCCCACCCCTCGCTCATGTCGCAGTGGGAGCTCGCCGCCGACGCGGAGCTGACCTACTACGGCACGTCCGCGCCGTTCCTGATGGCGTGCCGCAAGGAGGGGCTGACCCCAGGCTCCGCGGTCGACCTCTCCCGGCTGCGGGGTGTCGGGTCGACCGGTGCGCCGCTGCCGGCCGAGGGGTTCCGGTGGGTGCACTCGGCGGTCTCGTCGACCGCCCAGCTCGGCTCGATGTCGGGTGGCACCGACGTGTGCAACGCCTTCGTCGGCGCGACCCCGCTGACCCCCGTGTGGGAGGGCGAGATCTCCGCGCGACTGCCCGGGATCGGGGTCGAGGCCTACGCCGAGTCCGCGCTCGGGGCCGGTGACTGGGAGCCGGTGGTCGACCAGGTCGGCGAGCTCGTCATCACCCGCCCCATGCCGTCGATGCCGGTCGGCTTCTGGGGCGACGAGGACGGGTCGCGCTACCACTCGGCGTACTTCGAGGACATCCCCGGCGTGTGGCGGCACGGCGACTGGGTGACCGTCACCTCGCGCGGCTCGCTGGTCATCACCGGGCGCTCGGACGCCACGCTCAACCGCGGGGGAGTGCGGCTGGGGACGTCGGAGTTCTACCGGGTCGTGGAGGAGCTTCCTGAGGTCAAGGACTCGCTCGTGGTGCACCTCGAGGACCCGGTCGGCGGGGCGGGGGAGCTGGTGCTGTTCGTGTCGCTCGCGCCGGGGGTGTCTGCGTCGGATGACCTGCCGCGGACGATCGCCGGGGTGCTGCGCAGCCGGCTCTCTCCCCGCCACGTCCCCGACACGCTCCAGGTCGTCCGGGCCCTGCCGCGCACGCTGTCGGGCAAGAAGCTCGAGGTGCCGGTCAAGAAGATCCTCCGCGGTGCCCCGCCCGAGGACGTCGTCGCCTCGGGCGCGCTCGACGACCCTTCCGCGCTGGCCGACATCGCGGCGTACGCCGCGTCGCGCGGCTGAAGTCACTTCCGTCCCTGGCGTCACAGGGGTCGCGCGGCCGGGTTAGTCCGCATTCTTTCTCACCCTTACTGCGCAGTATGGGTGAGAAAGAATTCGTCGTATCCCGGCCGCACCCCATCTGACAGGCCCCCCTGTCTAGTCCGGTACGCCGCTGGCCGACCGGGCCCGCGGGTGACCTGGAACACCCCCGGAACACGCGTGACCTGACAGCCGACTGACACCTCAGCGGCCCGGTGGCCGACCGCTGGCACGCGCCGCAGGCGGACAACATTGATACCGCCTCTTTACGGCTCGATACCCCCGTGAGTACGTTCCGGCCCGGGTGGGAGGCCCGTCCCTCCACCCGTCGGCTGGGGAGGGAACCCACCTTGCTCGGTCGTGTGCTCCCTCCATGTCCGACCTCCCCCCACAGGAGCCCCCGTGCTCAGTCGTCCCGTCCTGCGCCGACCCCTGCCCCCACGCCTGCCGCGACGCCTCGCGGCGACCGTGGCAGCGCTCGTCGCCGTCCCCGGACTCGCCCTCCTCCCGACCGCCCCGGCCCACGCCGCGCTCAGCAGCCCGACCACCGACAGCACCGCCTCCGGCGTCGTCGTCGTCCGCGAGGCCAACGGGGCCTCCAACAACTGCGTCGCCGGCCAGGGGTCGCCCTACACCCGCTTCCAGGTCACCCGCGCCGACGGCACCGTCGTCGGCTCCGACCAGCAGTCCGGCACCGGCGCCAAGACCTACTCCTGGTCCTCGGTCGGACAGCCTCGTGGCGCCTACGTCGCCCGCTCCTGGACCCGCTCCGCGCAGAAGTCCGGCTTCCTCAACCTCGGCTGCACCAACCGCTCCGAGGAGGCCCAGCCGCCGGTGTCCTTCACCGTCGACAACCACGCAGCCGTCGCGCTGAGCCTGCCGTCGACCAGCGTCACCGGCGAGGACCTGACCGTCGGCGTGCAGACCTCGATCGTCGGCACCGGCGTCACGGGTCAGCCCCTCGGCGAGCGCGAGGTCACCCTCACCCTGCCCGGCGTCGAGGAGCTCGAGCCCGTCGTCGTCACCACAGACGCCACCGGTGCCGGCACCGCCACTCTCGACCTGCCCGACCTCGCCACCGGCGAGCTCACCGTCGCCGCCGAGGTCACCACCGACGACCTCTACACCGGCGACTCGGCCACTGCGACCACGCAGCTGACGCCGCGTGCGACCCACGTGTTCTACCGCGGCCACACCCGCGGCCAGCCCGGCACCGACGCCGAGCTCGTCGGCCGCCTCGTCGACGTCACCGCCGACTCCGAGCGCTACGGCGAGCGCGTCCCCGGCCGCTCGGTCGTCCTCGCCCTCGGCGACGACGCCACCCCCGCCGTCACCGACGCCTCCGGCGACGCCCGCCGCCAGGCCCCGGTCACCGGCGCCTCCCGCGTCACCAGCGTCTCGGCCACCTTCCCCGGCGACGACGTGTACGCCGGCAGCTCGGAGACCCTGAAGTTCTACGTCGGCGACGCGGCGGCCGAGCCGGCCCCGGTCGTCGCCACGCCCGTGCAGGGCAACGCCACCGGCCTGGTCGGCTGGCTCGGCGGACTGCTCGGCCCGGTGGTCACCGTCATCGAGACGATCGTCTCCCCGGTCGAGGACGCCGTCGGCGTCCCCGCCATCTCCGGCCTGCTCGAGGCACTCGTCCCGACCCTCCAGGACGGCGCCGGCACCCTCGGTGCCGGCGTCGACGAGGCGCTGGCCACCATCGACCGCGAGGTCCTCGGCCGTACCCCGCTCGCGGACCTGTCGAGCACCGCGCAGTACACCTGGCGCGCCGTGACCCTCGGTGAGGGCGACGTCGTCCGGCGCGAGGAGTTCGGGGCCGTCATCGGCGTACCCCAGCTGCTCGACGTGACCGGCGACGGCACCGCCGACCTGATCGCCAACATCCGCCTCGTCGGGGTCGGCGTCAGCAGCACCGACGGCTTCTCGGCCACCCCGCGGCTGGAGGTCGTGCGCATCGGCGACGTCAGCCAGGAGCTGCCGATGAGCCTGCAGGCCGTGCTCGACCTCGGCGGCGACGAGGAGTACCGCTTCGGCTACGACACCCGCGCCTCCAACGCCCCGCGCGACTTCGCGGCCGACCTCGTGCTCGCCGACGGTGGCGTGACCCTCGAGGTCGCCAGCTCCGGCGAGGACGCGCTCGACGTGACCGGCGCTGTCGTCCCGGCCGCCGCCGACGGCCAGTCGGCCCCCACCCCGACCGAGCCCGCCGACCTCGAGGCCCCGCTCCCCGCGCCCCCGGCGCCGGCCGAGCAGCGCTTCGCCATCAGCTTCGACAGCGCCCCGTCCCAGGCCGCCCTCGGCCTCGACCTCGGGTCCGACTCCCGCCTGGCCGCCCGGTTCAGCACCGACCGGCCGACCGCGGTGTCGCTGTCGATGACCGACGACTCCGGCGCCGACCGGGTCTTCCTCGCCGACGGCCTCATCGACGACGTCGAGGGCGAGGTCGGCATCCTCGTCGACGGCGACACCGACAGCGGCCTGACCGCCGAGGTCACCAGCCCCACCGGGCTGGAGGAGCTGTCGCTGCGTGCCGTCGAGCTCGACGCGGGCCGCACCGCATCCGACGTGCGGCTCGCGCTCACCGACGTGCCCGATACCGTCAGCTTCGCCCTCGACGCCGCCGGCGCCGGGGCCCTGACCGCCAGCGGACCGATCGGCGTCTTCGAGGCCGGCTACGCGTCCGGTCGGGAGCTCGCGCTGCTCGACGACCCGGCGTACCTCCGTCTCGACGAGCAGGGCGACGCCTCGTCCGTCGCGCTGCGGCTGCCCGGCTTCGAGGGGCTCTCGCTCGACCTGACCGACGACCTCGCCATCGGCCTCACCACGGCGCCCACCCCGCTGCGCGCCCTGGCGAACCTCGACGGTCTCGAGCTCGACGCCCGCGTCCTCGACGCGCCGCGCCGGCTCGACCTGGCCCTCGGCCGTGACGGCGCCGTCCGCATCGCCGGCTCCGACCCGATCTCCGAGGTACTCGTCGACGCGCACGACGACGCCGGGATCTTCGACGGCTCCACCGACCTGTCCCTGCGGCTGGTCGACGTGCCGAGCCTGCTCGAGGTCGGCGTCACCGACGGCGGCGTCTCCTTCGGCACCGGCGGCGAGCCGATCGGCCTGCTGGAGGTCTTCGCCGACAGCGGTACGCCGGTGGACCTGCCGGCCGACGCCGACGGCCTGGTCCTGCGCAGCTCGCCCGCCGGCACCCAGGTCGCCGGGCGCGTCACCGGTCTGCGCACCATCTCGGCCTCCCTCGACGGGCTGCCCGAGGTGCTGCTCGACACGGTCGCCGGCAAGGTGTTCGGCATCGAGCTGGTCGAGACCGACGCCGGCGGCGCCGAGACCGGCCGCCTCACCGCGTCGATCGACCACCTGGTCCCCAACGTCCGGCTCGGCCTGGTCGACGACGGCTCCGGTGCGACACGTCTGCGGTACTCCGCGGACGAGCCCACCAACGCCCTCACCTTCGACCTCGGGGACCTGCGTGGCTCCATCAGCAACCCGCTGCCGCGGGCGCTGGAGGTCTGCCAGGCCGGCGACGAGGCGTGCCTGCCCGACGTGGGTCTCGCCGACCCGACGCTCGGCTCGGTGCGGCTGTGGGCCGACGAGACGACCACCCTCGACATCGTCGACCCGAGCGGGTCGATGAACGTCAACGGCCTGCGACTGCGGGTGCTCGACCTCACCGGCTCGATCGACGGCGACACCGGTGGCCCGTTGTACCTCAACACCACCGAGTACGGCGAGGGCTGCGAGACCGGCTGCGCCCGACCCATCGAGGGCGGCTCGATCACCTCCGACATGGACTCGGTGAAGCTGACCTTCGCCCCGGGCAACGGGTTCAACGCCGACCGGGCGCTGACGAACCTCAAGGTCGACAAGATCCTCGGCGTCCCGGTCGGGCTGTCGGGGCAGAGCGGGACCGGCGCGATCACCTGCGTGCCGGCCACCACGATCCAGGTCAGGGTGCTGGACCTGTTCAACGTGTCCATCAAGGACGCGCTGTGCAACGTGCCGCGCACCAACTGACCTGACGACCCGGCCCAGGCGTCGGGGTCCGGGACGGGCGGCTCCCTCCGCTCGCCCCGCACCCCGGCGTCTCGGTCGTGGGTGCTCGGCCTGTCCCACGCGTCACTGGTGTCACAGGGGTCGCACGGCGGGGTTACTCCGCATTCTTTTTCACCCTTACTGCGCAGTAAGGGTGAGATCGAATGCGTCGTATCCCGGTCCGGCCGCCCTCACGCAGCCGGCAGGCCCACCCGGAACCCAGCACCCCCGAGGGCCGACGTCTCGTAGTCGATGGTGCCGTCGTTGGCGGTGAGCAGGTCGCGGACGATGTAGAGCCCCAGGCCGGAGCCGCGCTGCTTGCTGGTGCGGGCCTCCTGGGAGCGGCTGTAGCGCTCGAAGAGCTGCGGCACGAAGCGGGCGGGCACCCCGGGGCCGTCGTCCTCGACGAGGATCCCCACCCGCCGGTCGTTGACTTGCGTGGTCACGCGGACGTGGTGGCCGCCGTACTTCCTGGCGTTGCCGATCAGGTTGGTCATCACCTGCTCCAGGTGCACCGGGTCGACCCAGGCGACGGCGGGGACCAGCCCGGACAGGTCGACGTCGAGCTCCTGCTCGTTCATCTCCGCCGCGCTCAGGGCCGCCTGCACCGCGGTGCCGACCGCCTCGCGCACGTCGACGGCGGTGGGTCGGGCGGTCAGCCGGCCGGAGTCGATCGACTCGGTGGTCAGCGCGTTCTCCAGCAGGTCCACGATCGTCGTGGAGGCACGCTCGATGCGCCGCGCGACCGAGGTGACCTCGTCGTGGTACGGCCCGGTCGACAGCAGCTGTGCGAACCCCGCGATGACCGCCGCGGGCGTGCGCAGGTCGTGGGCGAGCATCGCGGTGAAGTCCTGGAGCGCCTGCACCTGCTTCTTGTGCGCGGTGATGTCGAGGATCTGGGAGATGAAGTAGAGCGGCTGGTCGTCCTCGTCGCGCACCAGCGCCACCGACAGCAGCGCCCACACGGTGCGGCCGGTGCGGGTGAAGTAGCGCTTCTCCATCTGGTACGACGTGATCTCGCCGTCCAGCGTCTGCTGGAGCAGCCCGAGGTCGAGGTCGAGGTCCTCGGGGTGGGTGATGTCCTGGAAGGTCATCGCCAGCAGGTCGGCCTCGTCGTACTCCAGCATCTGCAGCAGGGCGCTGTTGACCTGCCTCCACGAGCCGTCGAGCTCGACGATGGCCTGCCCGATCGGGGCGTGGGCGAAGGTCAGCTCGTTGCGCGCCAGCTGCTCGCGCAGGGCGCGCTGGAAAGCACGGTCGGTCTGCTCGACGCTCATCCCGCTCCCCCTCGCTCGCCCGCCGGGCACGGGCGTGCCCTCCAGGATCGTAAAGGGGGGCTCCCGGCCCGTCCCGTGATCGGGGCGGCCTTCACTTTTGACCCCATCGTCATCCACGGGATCCGCGCGGACCTTAGGGTCGTGCCCATGCACCTTCTCGACTGCCCGACGCAGGACTACGCCTGGGGGACGGCCCAGGACATCCCGTTCTTCCTGGCGCGGCCCTCCACCGGCGCGCCGGTGGCCGAGGTGTGGATGGGCACCCACCCGCTGGGCCCGGCGATGGTCGACGGCGAGCACGGCAAGGTGCCGCTCTCCGACGTCGCCGGGGAGCTGCCGTTCATGATGAAGATCCTCTCCGCGGCCCGGCCGCTGTCGATCCAGGTTCACCCCAACGCCGAGCTGGCGCGCAAGGGCTTCGAGGCCGAGGAGGCCGCCGGGATCCCGCTGGACGCGCCGCACCGGCTCTACAAGGACGCCAACCCCAAGCCGGAGATGGTCTACGCGCTGACGCCGTTCGACACCCTGGTCGGGTTCCGGCCGACGGCGGAGATCCTGCGGATCCTCTCGCCGCTGGACCACCCGGTCGCGCAGCGGATGGTCGACCAGCTGACCCGCAACCCCGGCTTCCACGGCATCGTGCGGATGCTGGAGCGGCTGCTGATGGAGCCGCCGTCGGTGCACGAGGTGCACCAGGTCGTGGCGCTGTGCCACGCGCGCCTGGGCCTAGGTCTGGACATCAAGCGCGCCTACGCCTCGGTCGTGGAGATCGCGCCGCACTACCCCGGTGACGTCGGGGTGATCGTGTCGATGCTGCTCAACCGGCTCACGCTCCAGCCCGGTGAGGCCGCCTACCTCGGCGCCGGCATCATCCACGCCCACATGAGCGGCATGTGCGTGGAGGTGATGGTCAACTCCGACAACGTGCTGCGCGCCGGGTTGACCCCCAAGCACCTCGACCCCGCCGGGGTGGTGGCCAGCATCGACGCCGAGATGTCGCGCCTGGCGCGGGTCACCCCCGAGCTGGTCGGCACCAGCACCGACGTCTTCGAGCCCGGCGAGGGGGAGTTCGGGCTGGCGGTGTGCCAGACCTCGCAGGCCGACCGCGACGGCGTGGAGCTGCCCGAGATCGACGCCCGCATCCTGGTCTGCACCGGTGGCGAGGTCGAGCTGACCAACGCCCACGGGGAGACGCTGCGCCTCACGCGCGGGTCGGTGATGTACGCCGGCCCCGAGGACGGCGCCCTCCGCGTCCGTGGCACCGGCGAGGTCGCCCAGGCCTACCACCCCGCCCAGGAGGGCCGGCGCCGCAAGATGCTCGACCTGGTCTGAGGGCTACTCCGCCGGGGTGCTCGTGGCCTGGTCGTCGGCCACCCGCCGGGCGCGGCTGCGACCCAGCACCACCGCCGCGCACAACCCGCCGAGCACCAGCAGGTCGGCCCAGGTGAGGAACCGGTCCAGCGAGAGACTCTCGCGCAGGTCCATCAGCGCCGTGTGCCCGTTGACGAACATCAGGTAGCTGCCCAGGTAGTACGCCGCCAGCAGCGCGCCCAGCGCACCTGCGACGGCCCCCGTGCGCGCCCACGCGCCGTCGCGCCAGCGCTCCACGCAGACGATCGCGAGGGCGGCGTACACCAGCACGCGCGCGACCTCGTGGACGAAGTACTCCACCGGCATCCCGAGAACCATGGGCGTCACCCTGCCACGGAGCGCCGACGGTCTTGACGTGCGGTGTGAGCCTTGGCACAGTCTCCCTGTCCGACCGAGCGATCGCTCGGTCTCGGGAGGGACAGGAGGCTCGGGAGATGCAGACCGCACAGGGGAGTCTGGACGTCGGTCTGGACGCAGCGTGGCGCGCACGGGTGGTCGCGGCACCGCGCGGCGTCGCCGTGCTGCACGAGGACGTGGTGTGGTCCGCGGAGGAGCTCGACGCACGCGTGGACGCGATGGCCGTGGGCCTCGAGCGCGCCGGCATCGGCGGCGGCGACCGGGTGGGGCTGCTGCTCCAGAACGTCCCCGACGCGCTCACGACGCTGCTCGCCGCCTGGCGACGCGGCGCGACCGTGGCCCTGCTCAACCCGATGTACGCCGGTGAGGAGCTGCGGCACCTGCTGCGCGACTCCGGCGCCCGGCTCGTCGTCACCGACTCCTCGCTGTGCGCCCGCCTGGCCGAGGCGGCGACCGGCACCGACGTCGAGACCGTGTGGGCCACCACCGACACCGGCACCGCCGACCGCCCCGCGGTCCCGGCCGGGGTGACCGCCCTCGACGACGTCGTCGCCGAGCACGCCGGCAGCACCCCGAGCACGGTCACGACCGAGCCCGAGGACGTCGCCCTGCTGACCTACACCTCCGGCACGACCGGCCCGCCCAAGGGCGCGATGAACACCCACGCCAACGTCCTCGCCGTGGCGGCGGGCGTCCGCGAGCAGATGGGCCTGGGGGCCGAGGACCGCGTGCTGTGCGTGGCCCCGGTCTTCCACATCACCGGCGCGGTCATCACCACGGCCGCACCGCTGCTGGCCGGCTCCGCCGTCGTGCTCGTCGGGCGGACCTCCCCGGAGAAGATCGTCGAGGCCTGCCGCCGCAACGGCGTCACGACCACGACCGGCTCGATCACCGTCTACCACGGCCTCGCCCAGGCCGAGGGCGCCGACCGCGGCACCTTCGCGAGCATCCGGCACCTGTGGTCCGGCGGCGCGCCGGTGCCGCCGGCGACCGTGGACCGCTTCGCCGACTCCTTCGGGCTCTACATCCACAACATCTTTGGCATGACCGAGACCACCTCGGCCTGCATCGCCGTCCCGCTCGGGGAGCGGGCCCCCGTCGACCCGGTCACCGGCTCCCTGGCCATCGGCAAGCCCTACCCCGGCGTCGAGGTGCGGGTGCTGAACCCTGCCGGCGAGCCGCTCGGCCCGCGCGAGCACGGAGAGCTGGAGATCACCGGCCCGAGCATCGTGCCCGGTTACTGGCGCAACGAGGAGGCGACGGCGCGCACCATGCCCGGCGGCCGGCTGCGCACCGGTGACGGCGCGATGGTCGACGAGGACGGCTGGGTCTACATCGTCGACCGGCTCAAGGACCAGATCAACACCTCCGGCTACAAGGTGTGGCCGCGCGAGGTCGAGGACGTCCTCACCCGGCACGACGCGGTGCACCAGGTCGCGGTCGTCGGGGAGCCCGACGACTACCGCGGCGAGGCGGTCGTGGCGCACGTCGTGCTCGTGCCGGGCGGCTCGGCCGACCCCGAGGAGCTGGTCGCCTTCGCACGCGAGCGGCTGGCGGCGTACAAGGTGCCGCGGCGGGTGGTCCTCACCGACGCGCTCCCCACCACCGCCACCGGCAAGATCCAGCGTCGCGCGCTGCGCGGCACCTGACGCTCCGGCGGGCTCCCACCCCGCCCACCCCGACCACCCCCTCTCGGACCTCTCGGACGCTCGACCCACCCCTCTCTCGGAAGGCTGCCCATGCTCTCCTCCCTGTCCCGACCCCTGAGCCGCTTCGTGGAGCGGTGGATACCCGGCCCGCTGGCGCTGGCGGTCCTGCTCACCGCCGTCGTGGCGGTGATGGCGCTGACCATGACCGACGCCTCCGCCGACGAGGTCGTGCTGGCCTGGGGCGACGGCCTCACCGGCCTGCTCGCCTTCATGACCCAGGTGGCGCTGGTGCTGCTGCTGGGCTACTCGCTGGCCAACGTCGGCCCCGCGCACAAGCTCCTGGTCAAGGTCGCGCAGCTGCCGCGCAGCCCCCGCCAGGCCTACGGGTACCTCGCGCTGGTCGGCGGCCTGGCCTCGCTGGTCAGCTTCGGCCTCGGGCTGATCGTCGCGGGCGTCATGGCGGTCGAGGTCTCGCGGGTCTTCCGCGACCGCGGCCGGCCGCTGCACTACCCGCTGCTGGTCGCGGCCGGCTACTCCGGCTTCGTGGTGTGGCACATGGGCTACTCCGGCTCGGGCCCGCTGAACGCCGCCACCGAGGGCGGTGCCTACACCGACCTGCCCGGCGGGCTGGTCCCCGTCGCGGAGACGACCTTCTCCTCCTGGAACATCATCGCCACGCTGGTCACGCTGGTCGTCATCACCGTCGCGATGATGGCGCTCGCCCCCTCGGACGAGAAGGACGTGATCGCCGCCCCCGACGCGGTGTACGACGAGGCGGCCGAGGCCCCGGCGGCGACGTCGGTCGACCACGAGACCCGGCCCTCGCCGGCGGACCGCATCGACACCTTCCGCGGCGTCACGCTGCTGGCCGGGGTCTTCATGTCGACGTACCTCGTGCTGTTCTTCTACGACAACGGGTTCACGCTCAACCTCGACCTGGTCAACTGGACCTTCCTGGCGCTGATCCTGCTGCTCGTCGGCAACGCCAAGGAGCTCGCCGAGCTGATCGCCCGCGGCGGCCGCACCGTCGGCGAGGTGCTGCTGCAGTACCCGCTCTACGCCGGCATCATCGGGATGATGGGCGCGACCGGCCTGGTCGAGATCATCAGCGAGTTCTTCATCGACGTCTCCAGCCCGGGCACGCTGGGCGTGCTGGCCTTCCTCTCCGCGGGGCTGCTCAACATGTTCGTGCCCTCCGGCGGCGGCCAGTTCGCACTGATGGCGCCCCTGTTCGCCGGGGCCGCCGACGCCCAGGGGGTCGACCAGTCGGTGGTGATCATGGCGATCGCGTACGGCGACCAGTGGACCAACATGATCCAGCCGTTCTGGGCGGTGCCGCTGCTGGCGGTCGCGGGCCTGCGGGTGCGCGACATCCTGGGCTACACCTTCGTGACGCTGGTGCTGTCCGGCATCGTCTTCGCAGGGACGCTGATGATCGTCGGCGCCGGCTGAGCCGACGCCGACGCCCCAGCACAGAGGCGCCGGGGTCGTCCGCGAGGACGGCCTCGGCGCCTCGGGCGTCGTACGGCGTGAGTGGCGCGGTCAGCTACGGGCGGCCTTGCGGGCGCGCGAGGCGATCTTGGCGCGCTCGTTCTGGTCGAGGATGACCTTGCGGATGCGGACGCTGTCGGGGGTGACCTCGACGCACTCGTCCTCGCGGCAGAACTCCAGGCACTGCTCCAGGCTGAGCTTGCGCGGCGGGATGAGCTTCTCGAAGTTGTCGGAGGTGGCGGACCGGATGTTGGTCTGCTGCTTCTCCTTGGTGATGTTGACGTCCATGTCGTCGGCGCGGGAGTTCTCGCCGACGATCATGCCCTCGTAGACCTCGGTGGTCGGCTCGACGAACATCGTGCCGCGCTCCTGGAGCGAGGTCATCGCGTACGCCGTCGCCGCACCCTTGCGGTCCGCGACCAGCGAGCCGGAGTTGCGCGAGCGGATCTCGCCGGCCCACGGCTCGTAGCCCTCGGAGATGTGGTGGGCGATGCCGGTGCCGCGGGTCTCGGTGAGGAACTCGGTGCGGAAGCCGATCAGGCCGCGCGCGGGGACGACGAACTCCATGCGCACCCAGCCGGTGCCGTGGTTGGTCATCTGCTCCATGCGGCCCTTGCGGGTGGCCAGCAGCTCGGTGATCGCGCCGAGGTACTCCTCGGGGGCGTCGATCGTGAGGCGCTCCATCGGCTCGTGGACCTTGCCGTCGACCTCCTTGGTGACCACCTGCGGCTTGCCGACGGTCAGCTCGTAGCCCTCGCGGCGCATCTGCTCCACGAGGATCGCCAGCGCCAGCTCGCCGCGGCCCTGGACCTCCCACGCGTCGGGGCGGTCGGTCGGGAGGATCTTGAGCGAGACGTTGCCGATGAGCTCGGAGTCCAGGCGGTCCTTGACCAGGCGGGCGGTGACCTTCGAGCCCTTGATCCTGCCCACGAGCGGGGAGGTGTTGGTGCCGATGGTCATCGAGATGGCCGGGTCGTCGACGTGGATCAGCGGCAGGGCGACCGGGTTCTCCGGGTCGGCCAGGGTCTCGCCGATGGTGATGTCGGGGATGCCGGCGATGGCGACGATGTCACCGGGGTGGGCGACCTCGCCGGGCTTGCGCTCCAGGCCCTCGGTGATGAGGAGCTCGGAGATGCGGACGTTCTTGACCTCGCCGCTGCGCTGCATCCAGGCCACGGTCTGGCCCTTCTTCAGCTCGCCCTGGTGGATGCGCAGCAGCGCCAGGCGACCCAGGAACGGGCTGGAGTCGAGGTTGGTGACGTGTGCCTGCAGGGGCGCGCCCTCGACGTACTTCGGGGCGGGGATGGTCTCGATGATCGTGCGGAACAGCGGCTCGAGGTCCTGGGAGTCACCGGGCAGGGTGCCGTCCTCGGGCTGCTCGAGGCTGGCGACGCCGGCCTTGCCCGAGGCGTAGACGACCGGGAAGTCCAGGGCGTCCTGGGAGTGCGACTCGTCGAGCAGGTCCATGAACAGCTCGTAGGTCTCGTCGACGACCTCGGAGATCCGGGCGTCGGACCGGTCGGTCTTGTTGACGACCAGGATCACCGGCATGTCGGCGTTGAGCGCCTTGCGCAGCACGAAGCGGGTCTGGGGCAGCGGGCCCTCGGAGGCGTCGACGAGCAGCACGATGCCGTCGACCATCGACAGGCCGCGCTCGACCTCGCCACCGAAGTCGGCGTGGCCGGGGGTGTCGATGATGTTGATGGTCATGCCGTCGGGCGCCGAGGGGCCGACGTACTTCACCGCGGTGTTCTTCGCGAGGATCGTGATGCCCTTCTCGCGCTCGAGGTCACCGGAGTCCATGACGCGCTCGGCGACGCCCTCGGCCTCGTGGGCGCTGAACGCGCCGGCCTGGTGGAGCATCGCGTCGACGAGGGTGGTCTTCCCGTGGTCGACGTGGGCGACGATGGCGACGTTGCGGAGCTGGGCGGAGCGGGTCTCTGGCACGGGCCACGAGTCTAGGTCCGGCGCGCGGATACGCCGATTCCTTGCCGCCGGGCGCCCCGCCGCCTCAGCCCGCCAGCGACCCCCCGAAGATCTGCCAGGCCAGGGCGCTCTTGGCGACCAGGCTCAGCACCAGGTACGCCTTCTCGCCGAAGCCGTAGCTCGCCCAGGGCCCCACGCCGCGGTACTGCAGCCACTGGTTGAGCCCGAAGCTGGAGAAGAACACGAACAGGCTCACGACGATCCCGTAGACGAAGCCCGGCACCTCCGGGGCGCCGACGGTGCTGACCACGATCGCCACCCACGGCGCCAGCCCGGCGACGGTGCCCGCCCAGAACGGCAGCATCGTGCGGGTCGGCTCGCCGGGCGGGTTCACGGCCTCCTGGACCCAGCCGAAGAGGATCATCGCGACGTTGGCGCCGGCGATCGCGATCACCGCGGAGACCTCCGTGATGCCGTTGTAGGAGGCGATGAGCAGGATCATCAGCGTGGCGCTGACGGAGTACTCCACCCAGCGGAACCGGTTGATCCCGGCCCGCAGGTCGCGCTCGTAGACCGCGCGCGCCACCGTCGCGGTCAGCCCGTGGTCGAGTGCGGCCAGCAGGAGGAACGCTGCGACGGCGTACCCGATCCGGACGTCGAAGAGTGCCTCGCCCTGCGGCGGCGTGGTGCCCGGCGGGCCCTCGGGGAAGGTCTCGACGACGCTGATCGCGAAGTCGCCGGCCAGCACCAGCACGAGCACCGCCTGGGCGGCGTGCAGGATCGTGAGGCCGAGGTTCCAGCGGCGCAGGGAGGCCAGGGCGGCGTCGTCGGTGCCGCTCGCGCGGGGAGGTGCGGAGGTGGAGGTGCTCATGCCTCCTCAGTATCCACTCGCGGCTGCTTCGTGCAGGTGGCCGCTTCACCCCCTTGTCCCTCGGGACGTCATCCGTCCCGCGGGAGCGGGGGTGCCCGGGAGATCCACAGCTCGGTCGAACTTCGGTAACGCGGGTCGTTGGGCCCTTCCCGGGCGGGTGCCGGCTCCCTACGCTCGGGCGGGTGACGTTGGCTGGGGGGCCGCGCGATCACGCGCGAGGACGACTCGCGTCGGCGGTGGCCGGCGCTTTGCTGGTGACCTCCGGGATCGCCTCGACGACCGTCGGTGCGGCGGTGCCCGCGGTGGCCGACGACCCGCCCGCGGCGACGGTCGAGCCGGAGTCGACCGAGCAGGAGTCGGCCGAGCCGGACGAGGCGGGGCCGAGCACGCTCGGGCCCATCGCCGTGGCGGTGAACAGCCGCGGGACGTCGTACGTCGGGTTCGAGCACGGGCGCGGGGTGGTGCGGCTGGGCGCCGACGGCAGG
>Ga0208700_1000201_pt1 | contig 21847 bp, 10 predicted proteins | sample DeeseametaMP2016_FD_184179 | JGI IMG/M metagenome (GOLD analysis project Ga0208700, IMG submission 184179) | Marine microbial communities from the Deep Pacific Ocean - MP2016 (SPAdes) | ecosystem: Environmental > Aquatic > Marine > Oceanic | place: East of Hawaii, North Pacific Ocean | collected... | reverse complement strand
GGAAATTGGGAGTTTTTATATCCGAAAGATCATTTTTTGGATTTGGTTGATCAAGCTAATTTTCCTGTAATTGCTTACAATTTGACTGACAGAGAATGGGAGGAACCTGTTCTCGACCAGTATGTTGTCAAGAAAGTCGGCAATTTGAAAGTTGCCCTGATCGGCTTGACTTATCCCTGGACTGCTCTGACTTCTGCAATTACAGGTGCCGCAAAATGGTTTAAGTTTGGAATCAAGGAAGAAGAAGCAAGAGATTTGATTGCGGATATTCGCAAAAATGAAAATCCTGATCTTATTGTTTTCGTCTCACACGGAGGTTATGGTTTAGATCAAAAATTTGCTCAGCGAGTGGATGGAATTGATATCTATCTCAGCGGTCACACACACGACGAGGTATTTGATCCTGTTGTCTGGAACGACACCATCATCTTCCAGGGCGGTGCACATGGGAAATATGTTGTCAGTCTTGATGTTGATGTTAAAGATAAGAAAATACAAAATTTTGATTATCGTTTACTCAAAGTAAGACAGAATCAAATTGAGCCTGACCCGGAAATTGAAAAACTGATTGAAGAAGCATACGAGCCTTACAAAAAGCAGTTGAGCGAAGTGGTTGGGCAGACCAAAGTCATGCTGTACCGGCGGGACTATTTTCAGAGCAGCATGGGAAATTTGCTGACTGACGCAATGAGAGATTCTCAAAAAACCGACATCGCTTTTTTTCCTGCTTGGAGATATGGAGCGACAATGATGCCGGGAAAAATAACTGCTGAAGATGTTTATAACATTGTACCAACAGACGGTCATGTTTTTACATATTCTATGGGAGGAAAAGGACTAAAAACTCTGCTCGAAAATATTTTGGGTTCAGTGGTCAATAAAGATCCTTACACAAGAGTTGGCGGAGATATGATTCGTTTTTCCGGAATGAAACTTGTTGCAGATTTAGCAAAATCACCCGGAAATAGAATTGTCTCATTGACAGTTGGCGGGAAACCATTCTCGAAAGATGCAGTTTACAGCGTTGCTTCCGCACACACAAGGTTTCAGAACGGCCCCCTTTTTGGGGCGTCGAAAGTTAAGGACACAGGAATAGTTTTTGTGGAAGAATTGATCAACTATATCCGCAAGAATTCACCAATAACTTCTGCTTTGGATGATAGAATAAATATTTTGGGATTTCAATAAGTTAATGAAGATATCTAAATAATTTTAATGGAGAAGAACAATGGCAAAAACAATCCGGGATCCACGCATAAGAATTTCCAGGCGTATCAAAAAAGATAAAGTGTTTAAGGTCAAAGTTAAATTCGACCATCCCTCCTTTACCGGCCTGGGAATAGTTGACGCTGAAACAAAGCCGGTATTTAGCAGGGCAATTCCCGTTTCCTTCATTAGAAACATGTTTGTCTATTATGGTGACCAACTGGTCAGCCGCTTTCGCATGTCATCCGGAATTGCCGATGATCCTCTCTTCACATTTAAATTAAAAGCCATTCAGGAAACACCTGTCAAGGTGGTTTTTGTGGACAATCTTGGAAAAAAGTGGGAAGCGTCCAAAAAGATAAAATTCAGTAACTAGACTTTTTAGAAAAAATTATAGGGCGGTTTTACTAAGTGCATCCTCCATTTTGTTAGCAAAATGAACCAAGGTGTTTATGAAAAAAATATTTAGTTTTATTATCTTGTCATTCTTCTTTTTGATCATGGGTTCCCATGCTGTTTTTGCCGGAACAATTGAAGAGGAGTTTAAGATCGAAGGGTTAATCTCGCCTGCAAGTCCCAAGGCTTTGAAATCCGCGCTGGAAAAAGAATTAGAGGTTAAAGTAATTGATTTAAATCTAAAAAATACAAAAACCGGATGGCCGGTTCTTACTGTTCAATTTGATTCCGGAGCAATCTCAAGAGAAAAAATTGAAAATGTCATTGGAGAGATTGAGGATCCTGCAGGACATAAGTACAAGGTACATCATGGTCCCCTTCTGGCGAATGCTCCGATTCTTGATGAAGAAGAGGAGGCTATCGCAATCCTGGGTGATACTGCCGAAGTGTTTCCAAACATGAAGAACCCCATTACGGATAAAGCAGCTTCAGCAAGTCGTGGGGGAAAGTTATTTGTAAATAACTGTGCTAAATGCCATGGTTTAAGTGGAAATGGTTATGGAACAGTTGCTCTCAGCTTCACTACCTGGCCCAGGCAACTGTGGGTCTGGAACAACACAGGTGAAGAAACAGACGGATATCTATTTTGGTTTATTACTAATGGACGTTCGGATATGCCGCCGTTTGGCTTGATTTTATCTGAAAATAACCGCTGGGATTTGATAAATTACATCAAAACAATCAAGAATCCAGGTGAATAATTAGTGTCCTGGCAGTACCTGTATAATTCATTCAAACTGCTTTAAACCTCAATCTTTGTATGCCAGGTTGGCGATTGTGTAACACGACCTGCTTTTGGTGTAATAGTTTTTCAGAGTACTCGTAAAGAAAAAAATCCGACGAAAGCAACCTAGAAAAATGACACGATGGAAGTTGCTCAGGATATTGTCAAAAAGGTTTTTATGGGGAAAAATTTCAAAGATCTTCTTGATGATCTGATCAAAGAAATTGAAGTACGAAACTATCTGATTAAGCGCATCAGCAATATAGATAATATCCACAAAAGGTATAGTCAAGGTATTGCTCCGGATATTGATTTCCAACATTACAAAATAGTTGAATTTTGTAACCTCGAAAGTTGCAGCGGGCTAATTTCTTCAAATTTTCTTGCCGGTGTTTTTATGCCAGTAAGATTCGTCGTTTTCCAGCGTTTTGAGCAAGAAGAAATAAATATCGCGTTTCTAAAACCGACTTCCTTTGCCCGCCTTTTTAACTCCAATAAAATGATGAATTTTGCAAAATCATTAGAGCAGGATATGAATTATGTGCTGGAAGAAATTGTTTTTTAAGAGCAAAATATTTTTATTGGTCTTTGTGCTTTTATTTTTCTTATCTGAATATATTTTTATACTTACGGCGCACGAAAAAAAAGTGTCAGGGACAAATAATTTTCATGGTGGAGATTTTACTTTAAAGTCTACAGAAGGCCCTTTCTCACTCAAAGATTTACGTGGTTCGGTTGTCCTCTTGTTTTTCGGTTACACCTCCTGCCCAAATGTTTGCCCAATTTCCTTAGCCACCATCAGCAATGTCTTTTCCCAAATGTCGCCTGATGAGTTGAAAAGAACAAAGGCACTATTCATTAGTCTTGATCCTGAAAAAGACAATCTTGAGATACTCAAACAATACACAGATTATTTTCATCCAAACATAGTAGGACTTACTGACGATATTAAAACATTGACCAAAGTTGCAAAGCAATATGGTGTAAAATACAAAAAAACACTTGTTCAGGATTCTGCGTTAGGCTACGTGATTTCTCACTCAGATGATATTTTTGTGGTCGGACCGGACGGAAAACCGAAAAAAACATTCCCGCATGATACGAATACAGTTCCTCTTCTTGCGCAAATTAAACGACTTTTGGTAGTAAATTGATACCAGTTTTGTTATCAATAATAAAACGTTTAAATCACCTGGAAAGTGATCATGAATTCATTTATCAAATTTAGTTTATGTCTTTTGGTGTTTCTCCAATTGAATGCAACATCTTTTGCTTTTGAGCATGAGGATTCTGATGTCCATTTTCTAGAATATGATCCCAATGTCATCCAAAAGAACAGGTTTAAGAAAAAACCATATTTTTTACTATTTGCCGCTCAATGGTGCCATTGGTGTCATGTCTTCAACGAGAAAACACTCACTGATGAAAAAGTAATTTCTTACCTCAACGAAAATTTTGTCAATGTGTTTATCGATGCAAATATCAACACAAGTGCTTATCAAAAATATAAGGCAAAAGGAGTTCCGTTTACAGTATTTTTGAATCCTGACACATCAGAATATTATAAGTATTCCGGAACCCTTTACGCAGAGCCTTTTCTTGAAGTCATTCAGGATGTGATTCAAAATGTGAAACAAGGAAAAACTGTTGATGGAGAGAAAATATTTGCATTTGAATATAATCCGCCTACAAAATTCAATAAATCAACTTTAGATAATATGCGCAATACTTACATTAAAGGCGTTTTGGATAATTTTGATACTGAAGAATATGGAGTTGGAAACGGAATAAAAACAATCCTTCCGGAAACTTTCCTCTATCTCATAAAATCTACCAAAGGAGAAAATCGACAGGACTCAGTTTTATGGATTTCTGAAACACTAAAAAAAGCAATTGAGAAAATTTATGATCCGGTAGAAGGCGGATTTTTTCGTTTTGCCGAAACCGGTGATTGGCAAGTACCTCATTATGAAAAAATGGCTGGTCTTAATGCTGGAACAGTTTTACTCTTGTACAAAGTGAATGAGGAAAATCCAAATCCAAAATTCATTGAAGTGGCTCTGCAAAGTATTCACTATTTGTCTAATACATTATACGATGAGGAGACTGGTTCTTTTCTCAGTTTTCAAGCAGCAGACACATCGTATTATTTTTTGAATGAGAATCGCCGAAAAAATGTAAAACCGCCTTTGGTAATCAGTAAGGTTTTTACAGATCATTTAGCTGTAACACTCACTTATTTCTTGGATGTACTTGATTATTCAAAAGATAATAATCTCGAAAACAAAGTGATCCATTCACTTGATTTTCTTTCCGGAATGATTCTCAATAACAAGCGAATTTATCACTTTTATACTATCAAAGAAAAACAGTGGCGTGGTAAAAGCGGTCTTCAGGATCATGTTTTGCTGGCAAAACTGTTTCAGCGGGCGGCGGACAAATTCCAAAATGAAAGCTACAATAAGGCTTATTCAAAAATGCTTCGATTTTCAAAGTTGAATTATTATGATGAGAAAAAACAAATTTTTGTTGATCCCGAATTAGATACAAATGATTATGAGTATTTGATGGCTATGAACGGTGATATTGTATTTGCCTTGATGGGACAAAGTAAGAAATCTGCTATTCCACAGTTGAGTCCCGTGAAACCGATAATAACATATTTTTCTGGATTGGATGAGTTCCTTGAAGATAAATTTTGGGATAGTAAAAGCTGGGATTTTCTTGAACGGTCTGCATCTTTTTTATCTTCAGCAGACAGTTTTTTGGCAACTCAAAGCAATCCTTAAAATATATACATATTTTAATAAAGGTACTCGACAGTCACAGGTTATTTCGTGTTATCCCGAATGTGTGTGATAATTTATATATAATATCAGTATATTATCAGATTTATACTTTTGGTCGAGATGACATACTGCAGTAAATAATTGCAATATCTTACGAGATTTCACAACTCATGAGTGTAGGTAAATATATGAATATTGGAAATCATTTTGAATCTACTGAAAGGGGGTTTGTTATTCGAAACTTTGCAATAATTTTGATTCTTTTAGCTGGAATAAGCTTGTTTACGTCTGGCTGCGTCACACTGGGAAAAGACTTTCCTGAGGCAAATGTATCTGTGATTAAGATTGGTCAGACTACCAAAAATGAGACACGAAAGTTGTTTGGACCTCCGTGGCTTTCAGGAATTCAGGATGGAGAACTGGCCTGGACTTACGGTAATTATGATTATTCTCTTTTTGGTAAAAGGGAGGCGAAGGATCTTGTCATTCAGTTTGATGAAAAAGGTGTAGTGACTACCTACACTTTCAGTACTACGGATCACGATGAATAGGTGCGTTTGTAATAACTGTAGTAAAAGTCTTTTTTAAATGATCCTTGTCATTTACTGGAAAAACAAATAGTTTATGAATTTTAGGAAGAAAATAATATGAATGGTGACACATTAGCAAAAATCTTACTGGTTTTGATAACTCTGTGCTTTGCAACTGTTGCTTCAGCTGCAGAGAAAGTACCATTCGGTTCAGAACCGCTTGCTCCGGAAGAAGCTTTTGTGATGGATCACATCATTGTAGGGCCTTCCGAAGCAGTTATTCGCTGGCAAATTCCAAAGTTCTATTATCTATACAAAAAAAAGTTCATTTTCACCAGTAAAGATCTTATCATTGAGAATGTTCAGTTTCCTCCACCAGAAGTTATTGATGACCCCTATTTTGGTTCAAGTGAAATTTATCATAATGTCGTGGAAGCTACGTTACATCTTACTCCAACAATCAAAGGAGAATCTAAGGGAATTCTGGAAATTGGCTTCCAGGGTTGTTGGGAGGGCGGAGTTTGCTATCCTCCTGTAAAAACTTCATTAAAACTGTCCGGACTTTAAACTGTTTCAACTGAAATTTTTCAATATAGTACAAGGCCTTTTTTTCTGTAACCAAAATATTTCGGGCTGGTTGAAAAATAATATTTTTCAATGATATCAATCATAAATTATTCGATTGATGAAAAAAACTCCAAGGAGTTTCAAAAAAATGTTTTATTTTTCTGTTTCTGAAATTCCAACTACAATGTCAAATATTTCATAGATTCTCAAATCTTCCCGCCACAAGTTTGCATCTGCAGTCAAGACCACCTGCCCCTCTTTTTGCTCTATGTTTTTAACATGCAAGTCCAGCTGCATGTATTTATTTTGTGGAATAATTTGTCCACGATATTTCCAGGCAACCTTGCTCAAAACAGGCAAAAACCTTGGACTTTTGAATGAGTTTCCAATTCCCTGCTGCAAGGCAAAAGCCTGCAAAGCTTGAATTATTGCTTCCACTCCAAGTGAACCGGGCATAACTGGATCCCCGTGAAAATGACAAGGGAAAAACCAGTCTTCCGGATTGACTTCTTTGCGTGCATAAACATAGCCCTTGCTGAATTTTCCGCCTTCCGGCACGATCCGGATAATATCAGAAAAACTGAGTTGTCCGGAACATAAATGAAAATGAGGATGCTCAGGTTTTTCGCCCAAAACCTTCCGGTAATCAACGGAGTTCAAGTCCAGTAAAATTGAAGAGTCAGACGCGTTTTCATCAATCCACGGAACGGCTTTTTTACCTCCGTCTAAACCAACTTGAGCAGCCAATGACTCGCCGGTAAAATAGCCAAACATTGTATCACCCTCAAAAAAAAATTGTCCATCACAGCTCAAAGAAAAACGATGCGTTTGAATGATAGTGTTTCCGGAGGCAACCGTGGTTAGTAACTTGACTTCATTCAAAACCGTTTTTCCGCGTAAATCCGGATTCCTGAGTAAAGTTCCGTTTCCGTCAAGGTTGCGGTAATACAAGTCAAGTTCCGGATAAGTCAAAATTGCTCCGGAATGAGTTGAAATAAAACCGCACGGTTGTAAAGCAATTTCCATCAAAACGGAATACGGCATGTTTTCAGGATAAGAATTATTACGAAAAAACCAGGCATCTTCAGGAACGTCATATTCACTGACCAAGGTCATCGGCTCATCAAACTCCATCCTTTTTCCGTGCAGATCATAGACTCGCGAAATTAGCTGCAATTCGCCATTGGGATTTCGCTGCATGGAACGGCCTTTGTAGATGGCAAATTCGGAACCGAAACATTTTTCCACATCTCCCAAAGCAAATTCCCAAATCATCTGTTCGTCTGCAGCAAGCTGCCTGTCACTAGTTTCCGGCACTTGAATATTAGAATCCGGTGTTTTGATTTCTCCACCGGAATATGCTTTGCGTTGGTTTTTAGAAACACGAAGCAAATTGCCGCCGCCTGAGCTTCCGGTTTTTTCCGCCAGTTGAACTCCCAGGTCTCGAAAATCAACCACGATTCTGTCGCCAACCAAAATATCGATGTCTGCAATTGCATACGGATGAGGCTCCAAACCGATCTCTTTGATTTCAACCCGATAGGTCATTTTAGGATCGCCCGGAATCACCTGCCCCCGGCAACGTACAATTTGCGGCAACCCATGAATCGGTTGAAATGTAGCGTCTTCCACTAAGGTTTGCAACCCCAGATGAAGAAGAAAAAACTGAAGCAGCTGTACACAGCCTTCTGCCATCAGGGATCCAGCCATAACCGGATCATCCTTAAAATGACATGGGAAATACCAGTCATCCGGAGCTAAATCTTTTTCTGCAACTATGTATCCCAGACCATACGGACCACCATGCGGCTCTACTGACATAATTCTGTCTGACATCAAAAACTGATCCGGTGCATTTTTTAATGATGGATTTTTCCCCTGCTGATTATATTCCGGACCAAAACATCCGGCAGGATTTCCGGCTGAAATCTCGAGTAATTCTTGTCGAGTAAATGTTGTTTTTGTACAGTGAAGAAGCGGCGGGAATTTGATTTTATCCGCTTTTTCTTTGAGCTCTAATTCCTGTGCTGTATGAATCACACCTTTGCCCTGAGATAAATCTTCATCTGAGAAAAATCCCGCACAGCCGTTATCCATCCTGAGTACCATTTTGTTGCCGACAAAACACTCATAATTAAAAAAGAACAGCAAATTCTGATCATGTTTTGCAAACGAATTGATAGATATTTCGTAGCGCAAAGTTTGTCCTTCAAGCGGCATGTCGTCAAGGTATGTCAATGTACAATCCAGCAGTCGGTAAACTTGCTCACCTTTGCAGTCAAAATCAATACCCAAATAACTGATCAGCATCAAATCACATTGTCCGGACTCTACTGCAACTGCCCACGGAATTTGACCGTCAGTTGTGTACCACGCGTTTTCTGGAATGTCGTATTCTGTGGTGATCGTTGAAGGCTTGAACTCTCCAAGTTTTGCGTCAAGCTGTGTCACACGGCTGACCAGTAAATATGGTTCCATCGGTAATCGCACACAGCGTCGGTAGGAATCAATTTCAGCATATTCGGCACCAAAAACATTGGCAATGCTGCCGCCTGCAAGTTCCAGTAAATCATGATAGTCAAAAATGCAGGGTTTTGTTTGTGGTACAGGTTGCTGTGTCTCCGGTGTCGTTTTTTGAGAAACTGTATGTTGAAAAGTATTGGAAACTGAAATTCCTTTTGTGTTCGTATTTGAACTGATCAATTCTGCCAGCTGACGCATTCCATGCTGTCGAACATTCAAAAATGCTGAGTGTGCCGAATTTCGGTGAGAACCGTATTCACCCGGAAATGGTGAAAAAGAGGAAACAGAAACATTCCCCGGTGCGTAGTCCGGGGCTACCAAATTTGTACTCGCACGGCCAGACGCGCTCCCACTTTGAAACTCTGAAACTTTGAAACTTTGAAACTCAGTGCCTTGATGCCTTAGTGCCTTAGTGCCTTTAAAAAGTTTATCAGCACCTTTTTCAAAAACTTGCTGAACTGGAGTGCCTCCAAGTTTGATAGTCTGCATAAGTTGTTTTTCCGCTTGGACAGGCTGGGACGGGAAAAGCGCTTCCAGCTTAACCGGAACTCGGTGACTTATCAGACTGGACAAAGCCTGAAGAATCATTTCTCTGTTGTCAGTACCCTTACGGTTAACACTGATCGAAAGGTGAGGCCGTTTATCCAAAGTTTTACTGATCCACTTTGAGCAGGTTGTTCGAGGTCCTAAATCCACAAAAATACGGGCTCCATCTGCATAAACTTTTTCGATGAGACGACTATAATCCACGGTTTTTCCGTAAATGGTAGCAACATTGTGCGCCAATGTTTTGCTGTCTAATTTTGAAACTTCATAATCGATTGCAGAATAAAAATCAATATCCGGACATTCAACAACTTTATCTGTGTGAACACGTTTAATTTCTTCATATTCTGTTTTGACCGGCTCACAGTGCACCACATCTGTGACCGGAATTGGATGTACAGGCCGTCCCAGTTGCTGAATCACACGCTCACAAGCTGTCGGTTCGCCTGCAATCACAACTTCTTCCGGCGTGTTGATCAAAATCAGATAAACATGTGCTTCGTTTTCAACTTCCTGCTGTACAATTTGTGGAGAAAGCTGGAGAGAATAACATCCCCAAAGTGGTTTTTGTCTAAATTCATCAGGTCCCAAATCCCAGGCTTCACGTACTGCATTCATGGGTCCGGCCAACCTTTCTTCAAAAAGCTTGGATCTATTCAGAATGTCGCTCATATTTGACATGCTTTCCCACACTCCAAGTCCATACAGCATAGAAATTTCGCCCATGCTGTAACCGAACGCTATGTCCGGTTCAAGACCAAAGCCTTTGCGCATAACATGTGTATTCAACACTGCAGAGCTGACCCCGCTTTCAAACATTGCAATAGGAGTGTGGATAAAATCTTTCTGCAACTCCGTTACTTCCGCATCAGTCAAGCGTTCCAAGGTTCGGGGATACAGCCGCCGTTCCTGGAGAAGTTCCCCCAAATAATTACTTCCCCTCCGTTTATCTGCGGGGCCGGTCTGATTCAGGTACTGTTCATCCAACTCGTGTAGACCCGGAAACATTTGAAACAAAGAACGTCCACAATCGACATACGCACTAAAACCTCCCGGATAAGTGAAAGCAACCTTCCCCTCCCGCGATAAAGGTGATGCAGTAAAATAACTGCCACGTGGAGAATTCCAATCACCGCTGCCGGTAAAAGAAGTTTCAATTCCGGATTTTGCTGCATCAATTTCTTTTTGCAGTTCATCACGACTAGAGCCGATCAGTACTGCCGCAAATTTTTCTTCATTATTATTTGAACGCACATAATATTGGTAAGCAAGAGATCCCGGTTCTTTGCCGGAAAGCAAATCTTTTTCTAATTCAAGCAACCCTTTGCTGATTGCTGATTTTTCCTGCCCTGTCACAAGAAACAAATTCAAGTCGCCAGATTCGGCAATTTTAATTGTTTGACGTAATTCGGGTGATGCTTCCGAAAGTATCAGATGTGAACAAATATTGTCTATGCCCAAACTACTGACGGCTGCATGTCTTCGTTTAATTCCCGATTGGATCAGCCATGGACGAGATTCCACCGGAAAATAAAACTGTTTTGCGGACTGCAGTTCTGTTTTGGGTGACTTCCACTCAGGAACTCCGGGAATGAAACGATGGTGCAGGCAAAGCGCAGCCTTAATCAAACTTGCCATTCCGGATGCTGCAAAAGTATGCCCCACATTTGACTTGATGCTTCCCAAAGCACAACCTGCGTCAACTTTAGCATAAGCTTGAGCCAACCCGCTCATTTCTGCGGAATCTTCAACAGTGTTTCCGCTGCCGAAAACTTCGAGCATTCCAATCTCACCAGCCGAGACATTTGCCTCTGTTAAAGCCTGATTTGCTGCGTTTTCAACCGATTCTGGAGTTAAACCAGTTGAGAAAGCTATTGAATCAACTGTTGCAAAAATTTGTTCATCATCCTTTTTTGCTGATTCTACACTTTTTAAAATAACCGTCCCGGCCCCTTCTCCGATCAACCAGCCGTTGGAATTCTTGTCAAAACTTAGCGTAGCCTCGCCGGAATTCAGGGGTAAATTTCTTTGACGCAACAAAACTTGTTCCGGACTACCCGCAAGATCAACAGCTGTTACGACTACTGCATCAACATTATCTTCAAGCAACAAGATTTGCGCAATTTCGAGTGCTCTCAGAACTGAGTTTTCTTCAGCTGAAATTGTCATTGCAGGACCAGAAAAATCCCAGAGTGATGATATCCTGGTTGCCATTATGTTGCCGATAAAACTCGTAAAGCGGTTAATTGGCACTTCCTCCAGCAAACTGTTCCTGGACAAATTGATCAAATCTTTTCGTTCCTCGTCACTCAAAACAATTCCTGCTGCTTGCAAGCTGTCTTGAATTTGTGTAGAAAGATTAACCCGCCCCCTGAACCGGTGAATTTCAAGTTCAGTTTCCATGGCTACCAGTACCGCAACATTTTGACCTTCTCCTAATTTTGTTTTTTTAATTGCCCGGTCTGTTACTTCCAGCGTCAATAATTGTTGAGGTATCAAACGTTCTTTTGGGTTGGGCTGCAATTTGAAACGCAGAAAATCCATTTCAAATGATTCAAGCCATGCACCCTGAGGATGATTCTTTAATTCCGGATGCTGCTCAAAACCTTTCCAGCGCTCCGGCGGAAGAGAACGGAAGTGCTGCTTGTTGTCATATATCGTTTGATAAAATTCATGCAATCCTTTGCATCCGCCAAAAATTGCTTCCATACCGACAATTGCCATGATCTGTGAATTTTGAGTTTTTGGAAAATCAATTCGCTTAGAAGCCTTAACTCCTGACTCAAAAATAAGGTGGGCATTTGTTCCTCCAAAACCAAAAGCACTCACTGCAGCCCTGCGATCCTTTCGATTGTGTGGCCACACTGCGGTTTTTTGGACGATTTGTTTTTCAGAAACACCTCCATTTTTGGAAGTCATTGCAGCTTTAACACCCCTGGTTGCAGGTATTTCTCCATGTTGGAGTGCTAAAATAACTTTTATCATTCCGCCCATTCCTGCGGCAGTCAGCATATGACCCAAGTTTGATTTTGCAGAACCAATTAGCGGTTTAATTTTCTTTACTTCAGGAAGGTCCGGAGATGCAAAAAATTGTTCCATTGAGTCCAATTCTACTTTGTCGCCCAGAGGAGTTCCAGTAGCATGACATTCGATATAGTCAATTTTTTCTGGAGGAACTTTCGAGGATTCGTAAGCACGTTGATAGGCCAGAACCTGGCCCTTGGAATTCGGACTTAGCACAAATTGGCCCCGTCCGTCATTAGACAAACCAATTCCGGATATTACCGCATGAATTTTGTCAGCATCACGCTCTGCATCACACAAACGTTTGAGAACAAACATTCCTGCTCCCTGGCTGGCAAGCAACCCTCCAGAGTTATTATCAAGTGGATTGAAAGTCTGAGGAGATTCCGGAAAGGCCTGAAAGATCGAAAAACCCATATTCACAAAAAACGGATCCGCGGCACTTACCGCTCCGGCCAGCATTAAATCGGTTTTTCCGGAGTGCAGATAATGACAGGCAAGCGCGACTGCATACAATGATGACGCACAAGCAGCATCCAGCACTAAACTTCGGGCAGACAAACCCAATGCTTGTGAAACAACTGCTGCAGGAAGTCCGGAAATATGTGAATTCAGCTGAGCATTATCTGTTTCTGCAGCAAATGAACCTAAGTTGAAATCAGGACGATTCAGCACTTTCTGCAGATGAGGCTCAATCACTTTTTGGTACAAAGGCAGTAGTATATGATTGGATGCTTTGGTTGGAAAAGACAGATTACCCAGTACTATGCCGCATTCTTTAAGTATCTTGGTGTTTTCGATATAACCACTGTCACGCAACGCTTCACGAGCCACGTGAAGAGGCCATTGAAATGTTGCTCCCAGTTTTTCGATGGTTTCTGCAGACAGTAGATAACCATCTGCATCCATTTTAAAATCATTAATATAACCACCGCGTGCACAATAATATTTATCCGGAGTCCCTTTTTTCTCTGCAAAAAATCGGGACGGATCCGCATCCATGTCTGCGGCAGCGGCGGAGGTACATGAATCTTTTTCCTGCAGTAAATTTTTCCAGTAATCTTCGGGGGTTTTTGCCTCAGGAAAGAGGCATGACAGGCCGATAACGGCAATAGGTTGCATTTATTTATTGATTTCCAATTTGCTTTCTGTGTTGTTCTTTTCAGCTAGCCAATAAATTATTTTTGTCAATGTATGAAGAACCTCTAAAAAGAAAAAATAACACACTTGTATGTCATTCCCGCGAAAGCTGGAATCCATTGCTTCAGACACTTACAAGTTTCTGGATTCCCGCTTTGGCGAGAATAACAATTATTTTCGACACAAACCAAACCCCGAAACGGAGTTCGGGGCTACCAACTTTGTAGGGGCACGGTGAGCTTTGTACGAGAACAGCCCACTTAGTACGGGCACGGTACGACGTGACCATACTTTGAATCCTTGAAACTTCTTTTGCTATTTTACTCAGTGCCTTAGTGTCTTCTTTTACTTTGAAACTCTGAAACTCTATTTTAGTTATTTTTTCCAAATAATGCATTTAAGGACTTACTTAGAGTAACTTCTGAACCCAACATTCGTGTATATAATAAGCCCTGCTCATCATGTAAAAACAGGTTTGCGTTGAGAGTAGAAGCAGAACTTTTATTGACACTCATACTTAGAAAAAATCTTGTTGCAGGTTCCACGTTGCGGAAATGTTCCAGCAGATCTGTTTTAAGGGGAAGGCTGCCGGATTGATGAAAACGCCAGGCCCAAATCAACATGGCCTGAAAAGCAAGGTCTGCTGCAAATGGATTGAAATCACTGGTTGCAAATTGTCCTTGTTCTGCAGCAGAAACATCCGGCAGTCTGCATTCGAGAGTCAAACCCTGCTCACCAATATTCAGCACCTGTTCTATTCCCTGAAATTTTGGTCCATGAAACAAAGTGCCATCCTGATAAAAAGTTGAACCAGGCAGATTGTGTGAGTTACTCATATCAATCCGGTCATGCAGCGGTGCCTCCGGAACCTGCTGAACCATGCGAACTTTAGTACTGTAATGAAAACGGGGAAGTTTTTTGCTGCCGCTTTCAGATCCAGAGAGACTGGAAACCTTTACTTCAACATCCGTAAAATTTCCGTTTAAACGTTCAATCTCCTGCAGTTCCAGTATGTATTCGGCAGCCAGGGATTCATCAAATTTTACTCCATTCAGTACTTTAAAGTTTTCACAGTTGGACAGCCTGAACCCAGGCAATTCCTGTGCACATACATCAACCATCCAGGCCATTGCATGGACGGCAGGCAAAACAGGATTTTTACCAATTTTATGATCCTGAAAAACCGGACTTTCTTCCAAATTAACTCTTCGGGATATTTTCCATTTTCGCATACCTTTTTCCGGTTCACCTGGAACCACCATTGAATTTCCAATCAGTACAATCGGATTCTCCTGACCTGCAGATGTAACCTCTTCTACAAACACACGGGTTCCGTCTTCAACAGAAATTACTTCAACGTTACGCTCCTCAAATAGACTTTTTAATTCTGGAGTAACCATTCCGCCTTCCCATGGTCCCCAATTGAAGGATGTAACATGGCATTTTGGATTATTTTGCTTGAATAAAAGTGCAATCCGGTTTAGAGCCTCATTGGCAACGGCATAATCCGACTGTCCGGCATTACCGTAAAAACCAGCGGCAGATGAAAACAACAGCAGATGAGTTAATTTTTTTGGATTTATGCTTTTCAAAAGAGCATCAATCCCGTTTATTTTGGTGGAGCAGACTGCATCAAAATCGTCGCTGGTTTTTTTCTCAATCAGCTTATCTGCCAAAACACCTGCACCATGAATAATTCCAGTCACCGGACCAATTTTTTTAACAACCGGAGCAATTGCCGTTTTCAACTTTTTTGCATCAGTTACATCTGCACTGACATATTCCGCATTTCCGCCGGCATTGCTGATGCGTTCCAAATTTTTCCGGATGTCCCGGCCCGCTTCCACTTTTCCAACCAGTTGATTTACTTTTGCAGGAGTCGGTTTTTCTCCAGAATCAACCAGTGACTTCATGGCCGCCTGCTTGAGTTTTGTCTTATCTTCATCAACTCCTTTGGCCCATTCCGGTTCATCTTCAATGGTAGAGCGACCCAGCAGGATGAAACTGCAGGGCTGCGTTTGAGCGAGTTTAGCAACACATTCTGCTGTAACTCCTCTTGCACCGCCACTGACCAAAAATACAGATTTTTTTGTTAAAGATTTACTGCTGTTTTTAGTTGTTAAATCTCGAATAATTTTTGGTTGAACTGTCATTCGCCTGGTACCGGACTTTCCTGATCCGGAATAGCCAACCTCCTTGATCCGCAAATCCGGATCGAGAAGTTCCTGTAAAATACAGCTTGCTCCAGTATCTGCGGTAAGCTCCGGCTGCAAATCCACAAAACGGCAAAAAACATCCGGCCACTCTACACCTGCTGTTTTAATCAATCCTGAAAGTCCACTGCCAACTGCACCAAACTGTCCGGATCCCATTCCAAGTTCACCATCAAGACGGGTTACTGTCACAAAATGGCTGCGACTTGAATCAGATTTTCCGGCTTCATTCAGGAAAGTGCAAACATTTTTTGCAGTGAGAAATGCCTGCTTGAGAAAAGCATTGGCACCATCTTCCAGCTTTGATTCAGCAGGTGCTGAAGAAGCAGGGTGAAGATGAATGAATCCGCCGATATTTCCGCGTTTTTCTGTCAGGGATTTGAGTGATGTTTCTAGTTCAGATTCTGCTGAAGAAGACAGTTCAATTAGTGGAATTTCTTTGGCAAAGGGTTTTCGCTTCTTTTTTACAAGTTCAGAAATACCCGAGAAACGCAAAATCACAGGTGACCATCCTTGTTCACTTAAAGCTTTTGCCAGAACCGGTGCCAATGAAGAACCGTCGTCTGTGATCAAACAAAGGGGATTTTCAGGAAGTTCCGCATGCAGTACATCCGGTGGAGCCAGCGGTACCACATGAGCTAAACCAAGGGTGACTTGATGCTCTGGAACTGAGAATTCAGATTTTGGGTTCAGGAGTTTTTTTTTACAGAGTCGGAATCTGTTGAAACAGGTGCAGGAATAATAGTTGTTCCTGCAGTCTCTGATGGAGCAAGTGAACTCAAATGATCAACAATTTCCTTCAGTGTCCGCAGTTCACTCATTTCACTACCGCTGACCTGCGGTAAATGGGGAAGCTGTTCCTGCAGAGACCACATAATTTCGACACGCTTAATTGAATCAATACCAAGGTCTGCTTCCATGTCCATACCAAGTTCAAGCATTTCTGCAGGATAACCCGTTTTTTCACCGATGATAGCCAAGAGAGCGGGAGCTATCTCACCGGGAACGGGGTCTGATGAAACTGCCCCACTGCCGTTTCCATTTCCGCCTGGAGAACCTGCACTTACCGATAAAGGTGCCGGCTCGAGATCAAGATTTGATTTTTGAACGACAACTTCTCCACCGGACGCAGGTAAAAGTGATTTGATGTGCTCGATAATTTGACCGACCGTCCTAAGTTCCGCAACTTCGTTTGCACCAATCTGCGGTAAATCCTCAAATTGTTCCTGCAGCGACCACATTATTTCAACACGCTTGATTGAATCTATCCCAAGGTCTGCTTCCATGTCCATTCCAAGCTCCAGCATTTCTGTAGGATAACCGGTTTTTTCACTGATAATTGACATAAAAACCGGACCGGGATCCTGACCAGTGTCTGGTGTTGGATTTTGAGTGTTTAGTTCTGAATCTGGAATTGCGACAGTAGACGGGATTTCTCTTGAAGCTTCAGAAACATCTCTGCCAATTTTACTCTTTAAGTGATCAATAATTTGACCAAGTGTACGCATTTCAGCAAGTTCATCTCCTGGGACTTCCGGCAATTCAGGAATCTTATCCTTAACCGCCCCAAGAATTTCTACACGTTTGATTGAATCAATGCCAAGGTCTGACTCCATGTCCATTCCAGGTTCCAGCATCTCCAGTGGATAGCCCGTTTTTTCGCCGACAATAGCCATCATTGCCGCAGTGATATCTTCTGCGGAAACTCCCGAGCTTGAAGCCGCAGATGCAGTAGCAGTAATTTCACTTGTAAGCGTGCCTGCAGTTTGTAGGGCAGAATCATCTGTACCCAATTTGCTCTGCAGATGCGCAACAATTTCGCCAAGGGTCCTCATTTCGGCCAAATCATCACCAGGAACTTCCGGCAATGCAGGAATTTTATCCTGAACCGCTCCAAGAATCTCTACACGTTTGATCGAATCAATGCCTAAGTCTGATTCCAAGTCCATTCCAAGTTCCAGCATTTCCTGTGGATAACCCGTTTTTTCGCTGACAATAGCCATCATTGTGACAGTGACTTCTTCAGTAGAAACTGCAGATGTTGCAGCTGGAAGCGGAACTGGCTGTACTTGAGCAGAAATTGCTGCCGGAATTGGTGCAGAAACGACCGGCGCTGGTACAGGAACAGCTGCTGTTGCAGCTGGAAGCGGTACTGGCTGTACTTGAGTAGAAATTGCTGCCGGAATTGGTGCAGAAACGACTGGCGCTGCAGAAAATTGCTGTCCGGGACCTCCCAGCTGCAGTTCAGTGATCTTTAAAGCAGATTGAGTCTGTTCTGACTGCTGATTCAAGTATTGTTCATGTACCCGTAATGTTTCACTTTGGTGTGTATGAAACATCTGCATCTGCTGATCAACTTCAGGAGGATAGGCTGCACCCTGTGAAGCCAACTCTATCCTCTGCTGCATCAATTGGTAAACGGTTCGCGCATACTCAGCCTGCTGATCTAAATATTGCCGATGAACCTGCAAAGTTTCATTTTGATGCTGGTAAAAACCTGACAGACTTTTCTCCATTGTTTCGAGGGGTTTGGTCGGAGCAGGAGATTGCTGAGAAGGAGGTTGTTGATTACTCATAGTAGAAATATTTGCTGGTCTTTGTTTTGCTGGTTCATTTTTCAGTTTTAAAGAAGCATCAAACAACTGTTGATTGCCCGTAGCTGTCTGCAAACCGGAAGTACCTGAAACAGGAGAACTTGTGCCAGTAGAAGTAGAGAATACTGGAACTGAGCCGGAACTGGAAATGGAAGCAACCGGACTACTAACCTGAAAACCGTCATTCATTGCATTTTCAAATTCCTGACGAGTTTTTTCGCTGACATAATTTGTACCGTTCAAACGAACATTCATTGCTGACTTTGTTATCGGTGCTTCCTGAGAAGGTAGAGCAAATGGGTCAAATTTCTGTAAAGGCAATCCTATCACACAGAGTTTGACCATTGCTTCCCGGAGGAGTCGATCACTGTCTTTTTTTGGATTTTCATTTAGAGCAACGGCAGTGTATTCTTCTCCGGAAAGAATATTATCGACTAATTTGGTTAAAACGTTTTTGGGGCCAAATTCAATAAAAATTCGGCCGCCGGCCTGGTGGATATTTTCAATTTCTTCACGAAACCTGACCAAATTGAGAATATGTGATTCCAGTTGTTTTTGAATTGTTTTTGCTGTTGCAGGATATGCTTTTGCAGTTGCATTTGAATAAACCGGAATTTGCGGCTTGTTAAATTTTACCGAGCGGATAGCTTTTGCAAATGGTTTTTGCGCATGTCCCACCAGCGGAGTGTGAAATGCGGCAGATACCGGAAGTTTCACAACCGTGTACTTTTTTACTTTGAGGGCATCATGTGCTTGTAAAATATCTGCGGTTGGTCCTCCAAGCACAACCTGTTTTTTGGAGTTCAAATTTGCCATTACTACGTCTGGAAACTCAGTGAGATCTGCTTCAAGTTTCTCAACCTCTCCCATGACGGCCAACATACTTCCGGCATCAAAATCTGGATCATCCGGAGCAGCCATTGCCTGCCCCCTGGCGTAGGCCAATTTGTAATAATCATCTTCGGCAATCACTCCAGCGGCCCAAAGTGCAGTCAGTTCGCCGAAACTGTGGCCGGCCGCAAAATCTATTTGAAGTCCTGCATCACGAGCTATCCGGAGCAGTCCGGCACTGATTCCGCCAATTGCAGGCTGCACATTTTCGGTTAGCTGCAGCTGTGCCTGCTGGGCTTCAAGTTCTTCATCTTCAAAAACTGCAATTGGAAATACTAAATCTGATAAGGGCCTGGCAGCGGCAGCAGACTTTCCGTTTTTTCCTGTAAAAAGCTTATCCAGGGCACTAAAAGGAGATGCCATGGCAGGAAAGTTAAAAAACAACTCCTTAGCCATGTTCATATATTGAGAACCCTGTCCGGAGAAAAGCGCGACTACTTTCCCTTTGGTTTCCAACGCCTTTTCGCGATATACGATTCCTTTTACGTTCCACTCTGTTTTGTCAGCTTTACTTTCCAGTGTGGAGATCGCCTGCCCAAGCAGTTCCACTGTGTTTTCCAGGGAATCTGTTACAAATCCCAACCGTGCATGTTTTTTGGGAATCGAATTTTCCCGTGAACTTTCAAGCAGTTGACTGTGACGCTGTTCTGCTCCTTCTGTCTCCAGTTCTGCCAGCAAATTGTTACAGGCTTTGTCCAGTTCTTTGGGTGTTGCTGCGGACAAAAACACAGTCTGAGATGTTTTGTGCATCCGGAAGGGGCCGGAATGAACGTTCTGGAATTCTTCTAAAACATAATGAAAATTTGTTCCTCCAAAACCAAAAGCACTAACGCCCGCACGCCTGAGTTCTCCATCGGTGATCCAAGGCCGCGGTTCAGTATTCAGATAAAATGGAGTATTTTCTATACCAAGTTTTTTGCTGGGACGATCAATGTTGATGGAAGGAGGAAGAATTTTGTGGTGCAGGGCAAGTGCTGTTTTGATCAAACCGGCAATTCCCGCGGCAGCTTTTGTGTGACCAATTTGGGATTTAATACTGCCGAGAGCAATATGCTGATAATCCGGATAACAGGATTTTTCAGGTTTCTTTTCAGTAAAAACCTCTTTTAATCCTTCAAATTCTGCTACATCACCTGCAGCAGTTCCAGTACCGTGTGCCTCAAGCATCCCAATGCAGAGCGGTTCCACATTTGCGTCTTCATAAGCCCTGCGCAATGCTTTGGCCTGGCCTCCGGAACGTGGAGCATAAATACTTTTGAATTTTCCGTCGCTTGAGGTTCCAATCCCTTTTACAACTGCATAAATGCGGTCACCGTCCCGCTCGGCATCTTCCAAACGTTTGAGGACAACCATACCCAGTCCTTCACCTATCATCACGCCGCCTGAATCTTCATCGAAGGGTCTTGGATTTTCGCCCTTTGTGAAAGCAGGTGTTTTACTGAAACACAAGTACATCATAGGAGAGTTATCCGCGTCAACGCCGCCGGCAATCATCATGTCTGAGCGATATTCCAGCAAATCGCTAATAGCCATTTTCATGGCACTTAGTGAACTCGCACAGGCCGCATCAACCGTACAGTTTGTACCACCCAGGTTCAAACGGTTGGCAATGCGTCCGGCAATAACGTTTCCCAGCAAACCGGGAAATGAATTTTCCTCCCAGCGAACATAGGCTTTTTTCATCTTTTCAATTATTTGCCCTGTGTCACTTTCTGAAATTCCGCTGCGCCGCAAAACTTTTTCCCAGATTGGATACTGAAGCCGTGAAGTCAGAGAGCCAAGTAGCTTCATTCCGGATGTTACACCAAGTATCACGCCAGTTGCGTCAAGTACCTCGTCACTTGTTTCTCCATAACCGGCGTCCTTCATCGCAGATTTTGCAACCAGCAGTCCCAGCAGTTGAGTAACATCTGTCACTTCCAGAATGTTTGGTGGAATTCCAAACTCCATTGGATTAAAATCAATGTCCGGGATAAAACCGCCACGCTTGCAGTACGTTTTGTCTGGAGCTTCAGAATCAATATCGTAATAATCTTCAATGTTCCAGCGTGACTTTGGAATATCAATGATGCTGTCGATTTTATTGATGATGTTATCCCAGTACTGATGCAAATTTGGAGCATCGGGAAACAATGCAGACATGCCGACAATCGCAATTGGGCGGTTGTACATTCTGGCATTAATCATGTTTTGTGGTTCTGTCTGGCGGGAGGATTTGGCGGTCATTCTTTTTTCAGTGCTGGTGACTTTCTAATGTGTTCCGGGCTGTGTATCCGCAAAGTATTTTGGTCCCAGTATCTAAAAAATAGCAGGAAGCCTTGACGCAGGAGTTTATAACACCTTCAAGCTTCATGCCGAATATAGCATAAATAAACTGTATAAGTCTATGATTTTAACGTTAAAGGGCTTTCTGTTGCAAGTTCTTCCTGATTAGAGCTGGGTTATAATTATGTTTCAGTAAAAATTCCTTGAAATTCTAAACAAAATCGTTTAACTTTAACTTACCAAATTAAAGCTGATTATGTTCCCCAATAGCTCAGTTGGTAGAGCAGATGACTGTTAATCATCGGGTCGCTGGTTCGAGTCCGGCTTGGGGAGCCAGCTATAGCATGTACTTAGCTCTATTTAGGTGTTTTTCAATTTT
>Ga0208700_1000198_pt1 | contig 21984 bp, 19 predicted proteins | sample DeeseametaMP2016_FD_184179 | JGI IMG/M metagenome (GOLD analysis project Ga0208700, IMG submission 184179) | Marine microbial communities from the Deep Pacific Ocean - MP2016 (SPAdes) | ecosystem: Environmental > Aquatic > Marine > Oceanic | place: East of Hawaii, North Pacific Ocean | collected... | reverse complement strand
ACCTCGCCCCTCGCCGCCCGCCACGCCGCGAACCAGGCGGCGTCCGCGTCCTGCCAGGCCAGCGAGCCGCCTCGGGTCAGCCACACCAGCGGCGCCTCGTGACGTCGACGCCACAGCAGGGCGCCGAGCACGTCGGTCCGCAGGGCGTGGTCGCCCCCGTGCTCGGCCGGCACCACGGTGGCCCGGCCGAGCGGGGCGCCGACGTGGAGGAGCGTCGGGAAGTGCCTGCGGTGCTCGCCGGTCGCGTGCTCGAGCACCGCCGCGCGAGCCGTCCGCTCGCGACGGTCCCCGCGGCCGGGGAGCGGGTCGATCGGGTCACGGTGCACCCCGTCACGATGCCCGGTCACGCCTGCTGTCGCCGGGCGTCATCCACAGGCGGGTGAGCCGAGGGTCCGCTACCGTGCCGGAGAGGTCGAGTCGTGCCCCGACGGTCGGGTTGCCGGCCGACCGGAGCCGGGAGGGCGCGATGAGCACGGTCGTGGTGGGGTACGTCGCCAAGCCGGAGGGCGAGGCAGCCCTCGACAGGGCGGTCGAGGAGGCACGACTGCGAGGGTCCTCGCTGGTCGTCGTGAGCTCCCACCGCGGTGGCCAGGAGTACGACGAGGGCCGCGCCGCCACCGCCCAGGCCGAGCTCGACACCGTCCGCGCCCGGCTGGAGTCGAGCGGTGTCCCGTTCACCCTGCGCCAGACCGTCCGTGGCTTCGAGCCGGCCGAGGACCTCGTCGCCGTCGCGGAGGAGCACTCCGCGGACCTGCTGGTGATCGGCCTGCGGCGTCGGTCGCCGGTCGGCAAGCTGATCCTCGGCAGCCAGGCCCAGCGGGTGCTGCTCGATGCCCCCTGCGCCGTGCTGGCCGTCAAGGCCGGGTCCTGACCCTGCCGGCCCCGCGGGGGTGAGACACCTCCTCACCGTCGTCGCTGACCGGCCGTCGACCTGCCTGCCGGCGTGCCGATCCATACCCGCCGGTGTATCCGCAGGTCAGCGGCTCGTCACAACGGGTGAGGACCGGTCTCACCGGCGTCGGTAAAGCCCACGCTCAGGGCTGTTCGGAGTTGTTCGGGAACCCCGTCCACGCCTGACGACCTGCGTAAAGCCGCCGAGACTTCTGTCCGTGGCCGACCCCCGATCGGCCTCTCGGACGACTCTCTTGGAGGCTGGCGTGCTCGACGTCTCGATGCCCTCGCCCACCCGGGCGATGGTCGCGGCGACTGCTCTCGTGACCCCGGCGGCCCACGGCGACCTCGAGGTGCGCGTGTGGCCGCCCGAGGACGTGTGGCACGTCGCCGAGGGCCTCAGTGCTGCGGGGCTGCGCTGGGAGCCGGCACTGCCCGACGAGACCGGCGTGCCGCAGTCGCTGCTTGTGCAGCGGCGCTGTGCCGCCGACGTCGAGCTGGTGCTCGACGGGCTCGGGCTCCCCGGCCTGGCGGCGCTGGGCTACCTGCCCCCCGACGCCCGCGGCGAGTGCCGCCGCGTGGCCGGGTCGGCGCCCCAGGACGACCGCATGCGTGGGGACGTGGTCTTCCTCGAGCTGCGCGAACTGCCCTACGGGGGTCGGTGGCAGCTGCGGGGCTTCGGCTCCCCGGCGGCGCTGAGCACGCTGGCCCGGGCCTGCGCACCCCTGGCCGTCGGGCTCGTCGAGCCCGACCCCACGACGTACGCCGACCGCTCGGTCGTCCTGGAGCTGGCCGGCCGTCCCACGGTGGTCCAGGAGCTCGTCGAGCACCTCGACGCCGCGGGGCTCGACGGTCACGTCCGGGTGCTGCGCGTCCACGACGCCATCGACGCCTGACCGCGTCGGGCCTCGCCCAGATGGTCGGGCAGGTCGTCGTCCCCGCCGTCGGGCAGGATGGCGTCATGGCGATCCACATCACCGGCGACGAGGTCGCCGACCAGGTGCTCACCGACGACCCCTTCGCGCTGCTGGTCGGGATGATGCTCGACCAGCAGTACCCCATGGAGCACGCCTTCCGCGGCCCGGCCAAGGTGCTCGAGCGCTTCGGGACCCTCGACCCGGCCCGCATCGCCGCTGCCGACCCCGAGGAGTTCGCCGCCCTGTGCGCGACGCCGCCGGCGATCCACCGCTTCCCGGGCTCGATGGCCGCGCGGCTGCAGGAGCTGGCGCGCCTGGTGAGCGAGGACCACGACGGGGACGCCTCGCGGCTGTGGACGCAGGCCTCGGACGGTCGGGACCTCCTCAAGCGCATCATGGCGCTGCCCGGCTTCGGCAAGCAGAAGGCGCAGATCTTCGTCGCCCTGCTCGCCAAGCAGCTCGACGTGCGCCCCGAGGGCTGGGAGACCGCCGTGGGCGACTACGCGCTGGAGGGGCACCGATCGGTGGCCGACGTCGTCGACGAGGGCTCCCTGCAGAAGGTGCGCGACTTCAAGAAGCAGAAGAAGGCCGCGGCCAAGGCCGGATCCTGAGGCGGGGCTGAGGGGTGACTGAGGCGTTCCTGAGCCGGAGCACCCGCCGAAGGAGCTCCGGGACACGACCGCAGGGCCGTCCCCGTTGCGGGGGTGTCATCACCCCCGTGGCAGAATGACGACGCGGCTCTTGACGACTCCGGGCTCTGCCGCGCCCCTACGCCAGTTCACGAGAGGTGTTCGTGACTTCGAACGCACGCAAGATCCCTGCCGAGGTGCTGACGCACCCCGCCATCGTGACCCTCGTCGAGCGAGGTGCCCCCTCGGGCAGCGTCACTCCGGAGGAGGTCCGTCGGGCCAGTGAGGACGCCGCCATCGAGCCGCGGCACCTCAAGGCACTGCTCGGCCACCTCAGCGAGCAGGGCATCTCCGTGAACATCGACGTCGCCAGCACCCGTGCGGTCGCGGCGACCTCGACGCGCAAGACGACCACGGCCACCGCCAAGAAGGCGGCTGCGAAGAAGGCGGCGCCGGCGAAGAAGGCCGCGCCCGCCAAGAAGGCGGCCCCGGCGAAGAAGACCGCGGCCAAGAAGACGGCCGATGCCGCCGAGACCGTCGAGGTCGAGGTCGAGGCCGCCGCCCCGGTGATCGGCCCCGACGGCAAGAAGGTCCTGCCCGACGTACCCGACGAGCAGTTCGAGAAGGACGTCGCCGCCGACCCCACGATCAAGCAGGACGAGGAGGAGGCCACCGCCACCTCCAGCTTCGTGGTCTCGGCCGCGGACGAGTCCGACGAGCCGGTCCAGCAGGTCATGGTCGCCGGCGCGACCGCCGACCCGGTCAAGGACTACCTCAAGCAGATCGGCAAGGTCCCGCTGCTCAACGCCGAGATGGAGGTCGAGCTCGCCAAGCGGATCGAGGCCGGCCTGTTCTCGGAGGAGAAGCTGGCCAAGGGCGGCAAGATCAAGCCCGAGCTCCTCGAGGAGCTCGAGTGGATCTCCGAGGACGGTCGTCGCGCCAAGAACCACCTGCTCGAGGCCAACCTGCGCCTCGTCGTGTCGCTGGCCAAGCGCTACACCGGCCGCGGCATGCTCTTCCTGGACCTCATCCAGGAGGGCAACCTCGGTCTGATCCGTGCGGTCGAGAAGTTCGACTACACCAAGGGCTACAAGTTCTCGACCTACGCGACGTGGTGGATCCGTCAGGCCATCACCCGCGCGATGGCCGACCAGGCGCGCACCATCCGCATCCCGGTGCACATGGTCGAGGTCATCAACAAGCTGGCCCGCGTCCAGCGCCAGATGCTCCAGGACCTCGGGCGCGAGCCCACCCCGGAGGAGCTGGCCAAGGAGCTCGACATGACCCCCGAGAAGGTCATCGAGGTCCAGAAGTACGGCCGCGAGCCGATCTCGCTGCACACCCCGCTCGGCGAGGACGGCGACTCGGAGTTCGGTGACCTCATCGAGGACTCCGAGGCCATCGTCCCGGCAGACGCGGTGTCCTTCACGCTCCTGCAGGAGCAGCTGCACGCGGTCCTCGACACGCTCTCGGAGCGTGAGGCCGGCGTGGTCTCGATGCGCTTCGGCCTCACCGACGGTCAGCCGAAGACCCTCGACGAGATCGGCAAGGTCTACGGCGTGACCCGTGAGCGGATCCGCCAGATCGAGTCCAAGACCATGTCGAAGCTGCGGCACCCCTCGCGCTCGCAGGTCCTGCGCGACTACCTCGACTGACCGACCTGCCGCCGAGCCGGTGTATTGATACGCCGGCTCGACCGGCTCGTCGAGGTCGCACCAGCTCAGCCGGCCGCGACCAGGCCCACGGCCAGCGCGCACAGCGCCAGGCCGACGGCCTGGCCGCGGCCGATCTGCTCCCGCAGCACGGTCGCGGCGAGCAGCACCGTGAAGGCCGGGTAGAGCGAGGCGATGACGGCGACCACGCTGAGGTAGCCGCCGTGGGTCGCCACGAGGAACAGACCGGTCGCCAACGCGCCCAGCAGCCCCGCGACGGCGCCCCAGGCGACCGGGCGCGATCGTGGCAGCCAGTCGCCGCCGACGGCGGCCGCGAGACCGGCCACGACGACCGCGGCCACCACCTGGTTGAGCGCCAGCGGCAGCAGCCCGGCGGAGTCCGGCACCTGAGCCAGGCCGGCGAAGAGGGTGCCGAAGCCCAGCCCGGCCAGCACGCCGTCGAGCGTGCCGGACGCGCTGTGCGCGGGGCCGGTGTCAACGTCCGCGGCCAGCTCGTCCTCGGCCGGGCGGGAGACCCACCAGATGCCGGGGAGAGCGGCAGCGACGCCCAGCCAGACCAGGGACGAGGGTCGCTCCCCGGAGGCCAGGCCGACCGCCAGCGGGACGAGTGCGGCTCCGACGGCGCTCACGGGCGCGACCACGCCCATCCGCCCCGAGGCCAGGCCGCGGTAGAGGAACCCGGTGCCGACCCCGTTGCCGAGTCCGGCCACCACAGCCCACGCGTGGTCGGTGGCGGTGGGGGAGCCGGGGTCCAGGAGCGCGACCAGCGCCGTCGTCGTACCCCCGGCGAGCAGGGCGAGGAAGCCGACGGACCAGGACGCGCCGGTACGTCGGGAGGTCAGGCCGCCGACGAAGTCGGCGAGGCCGTAGGCCGCTGCCGAGGCCAGGGCGAGCAGCACGGGCACCGTGCATCTCCTGTCTGAAGACGCCGACGGCCCCGGACATCACTGTCCGGGGCCGTGCGGGTGGTCTGGTCGGGTGGGCTCAGTCCTGGCCGAGCTTGTGGGTCTCGTCGTGGACGGTCACGGCCACCTGCTTGAGCGCGTCGCCGTGCTCGCGGGCGTGGTGGGCGCAGAAGAGCAGCTCACCGCCCGTCTGCAGCTCGACACGGAGGTAGGCCTGCGCGCCGCAACGGTCGCAGCGGTCCGCTGCGGTCAGCGCGGTGCTCGGGGCAACGGCAGTAGTCACTTCGGCCTCATTTCTGTACTCACTCGGTGCTGGTGACAACGTAGCGAGGGACCTGAAAGATTCCTCGCTGCGTGTGGCGCACGCGACAGTGGGTGGTGCGATGTTCCCATCGGCCGCCCTCCTGTCCGGTTGAGTGGATCCGGTGCGTTCTGGACTGTCCGGAACGACGCTGTCCCTGGGGTTGTTCCCCCACCCGGCGGACGATCACTCGCCCTCCTGGGTGAAGTCTCTCTCGTCCTGGGACGTCGCGTGGACGGTTCCGGATCCCGAGCCCGATCGTGTCCACATCGTGACGTCCGCAGGAGCGGTCCTGCGGTGCTGCTGTGCGGTCCTGCGATGGTCCTGCCAGGTCGTGCGGTGGTGCGGTGCTGCGGGGAAGAAGTGCTCTGACACTAGACCTGCCCGTGGGGGCGTGCCGCGAGCCGGTCACGGCGTGTCGTCGACTAGATTCTGGTCAGTGACGCAGGCCCCCGAGACCGCCCCGAAGCGCCAGCACCAGAGGAGCTCCGAGATCGCCGACAACACCTACAACGCCGCCCACCTCCTGGTCCTGGAGGGCCTGGAGGCGGTGCGCAAGCGGCCGGGCATGTACATCGGGTCCACCGACACCCGCGGCCTCATGCACTGCGTGTGGGAGATCATCGACAACGGTGTGGACGAGGCGCTCGCCGGCGCGGCGGACCGCGTGGAGGTCCTGCTGCACCCGGACGGGTCGGTCGAGGTCCACGACAACGGCCGCGGCATCCCCACCGACAAGGAGCCGCGCACCGGCCTGCCCGGTGTGGAGGTCGTCGCGACCAAGCTGCACGCAGGCGGCAAGTTCGGCGGCGGCTCGTACGTCGCCACCGGCGGCCTGCACGGCGTGGGCCTCTCGGTGGTCAACGCGCTGTCCTCGCGCATGGACATCGACGTGGAGCGCTCCCCGGCGGTCCAGGGGCTGTCGTTCCAGCGCGGCGTGCCGGGCGTCTTCGCCGAAGAGGGACCCGGTGGCGACTTCGAGCCCCGCTCGGGCCTGACCCGCAAGGGCGGCCGGGTCGCCAAGGGCCGCACCGGCACCCGCATCCGCTTCTGGCCGGACCGGCAGATCTTCACCCGCGACGCGACCTACGTCTACGACGAGCTGGTCACCCGCGCCCGTCAGACCTCCTTCATCGTGCCCGGCCTGGAGATCGTCGTCCGCGACCTGCGCGGCGAGGAGCCGGTCGAGGAGAGCTTCAAGCACGACGGCGGCATCACCGAGTTCGCCGACTTCCTCAGCCCCGACGAGCCGGTGACCTCGATCCTGCGCCTGCAGGGCTCCGACGTCTTCACCGAGACCGTCCCGCTGCTCGACGACAAGGGGCACATGACCCCGCAGGAGATCGAGCGCGAGCTGACCGTGGACGTCGCGGTGCGCTGGGGCACCGGTTACGAGACGACGCTGCGTTCCTTCGTCAACGTCATCGCCACGCCCAAGGGCGGCACCCACGTCAGCGGGTTCGAGACCGCGCTGACCAAGACGTTCAACGACGTCATGCGCGCCTCGAAGGCTCTGAAGGTCAACGACCCCGACGTCATCAAGGACGACGTGCTCGAGGGCCTGACCTCGGTCGTGACCGTGCGTCTGGCCGAGCCGCAGTTCGAGGGCCAGACCAAGGAGATCCTCGGCACGCCCGCGGCCCGCACCATCGTGCGCAAGGTCGTGGCCCGCGAGCTCAAGGCGTTCCTGACCTCGACCAAGCGGGCCGAGAAGGCCGAGGCCAAGCTGGTGATGGAGAAGGTCGCCGGCGCCCAGAAGACGCGCATCGCGGCCCGCCAGCACAAGGAGACCCAGCGCCGGAAGAACGCGCTGGAGTCCTCCGCGCTCCCGGCCAAGCTGGCCGACTGCCGCTCGGGCGACAACGACCGCAGCGAGCTGTTCATCGTCGAGGGTGACTCCGCGCTCGGCACCGCCAAGCTCGCGCGCAACTCCGAGTTCCAGGCGCTGCTGCCGATCCGCGGCAAGATCCTCAACGTCCAGAAGGCCTCGGTCGGCGACATGCTCAAGAACGCCGAGTGCGCCTCGATCATCCAGGTGGTCGGGGCCGGCTCGGGCCGCACCTTCGAGCTCGAGGCCCGACGCTACGGCCGGATCATCTTCATGGCCGACGCCGACTCCGACGGCGCCCACATCCGCTGCCTGCTGGCCACGCTGTTCTTCAAGTACATGCCCGACCTGATCCGTGACGGCCGCGTCTACACCGCCGTGCCGCCGCTGCACCGCATCGAGATCTCCAACCCCAAGAAGGGGATGGAGAAGTACGTCTACACCTATTCCGACGCCGAGCTGCAGCGGAAGCTGGCCGAGCTGCGGAAGAAGAACGTGCGGTGGAAGGACCCGGTCCAGCGCTACAAGGGCCTCGGTGAGATGGACGCCGACCAGCTGGCCGAGACGACGATGGACCCCCGCCGCCGCACCCTGCGCCGCCTGACCATCGACGACGCCGAGGGCGCCACCGAGGTCTTCGACCTGCTGATGGGCTCCGAGGTGGCTCCTCGCAAGGAGTTCATCGTAGTGAACGGGGGACATATGAGCGAGGAAGACCTCGACATCTGATGGAGCGTCGTGCCCTACGGCGCCTCTTCGTGAAGGCGTTCAAGGCTCACGGCCTGCACTACGCCGAGGGTGGTTGGCAGGTCGAGCACGATGACGTGACGTGGTCCGTGTCGCTCCACACTGACGGCTCCGGTGTCGCAGCGCCATACCGGCTCGTTCTGGGAGCGTCAGTTCGCGAACTCGCTCCGCTGGCACCGCGTGACGCGTGGGACTGCTACCTCTTTCTGCCGCTCTACGACTCGAGCCAGAAGGAGCGCGGTCATCGGCTCTCACCATGCCGGATGCCGCGTTCCCGGAGTGGCGGGGAACAGACGAGGAGCGCGCCGAGGTCATCGCCGGGTGCGTCGACGGCGTCATGGGCTACATCAGTTCGGTGGACTCCGTCGACAGGCTCCGCGAGCGGTACGCCGCAGGCGACTACGACAACGCGGGCATCATCTTGCCTATGCGCTCGCTCTTGGAGCGGCCAGCCTGACGGGCGACTGCACGACCTCCGAGTGCTGCCCCAGATGGTGACTCTTATCGCCCACTCGCATCAGACTTTCCGCGACCGGCGATGTTAAGTCGCGTGCCTGACGCTCGATACCGGCCCGCGCGGCGCGCTGCGGGTTCCGGATAGTGCGCACGTGAGCCGTGAAAGCATCGAGGCATGAAGGATGCGGGAGACGCGGGCACCGTCGACAAGTGGTTGGCTGCCTTCGCGAGGGGCGGCCCGGACACGAGCTTCGATACCCGCCACATCGACGAACTCGACTGGAATCACCACCGACGCCAGGACATGGTCGAGGAGTCGCTGGCGTGTCTGGACGAGGCGGCGTCGGCCGCATCCGCCCTCTCGTTAGGAGCGTTGAACGTCAGACTGGCGATACCTCTGAGAGCGACTGAGATGGACGAGCGTGTTCCGACGTGGGGAGGACTCGAACTGCACGAACTTGAGCCGCCCAGCCTCTACATCGCGAGAGATGTCGACGTGTTCAACCGGGCCTTCGTCGAGGAGTTCCGCGCCGTGATGGCTGCGCCTGACGCCATGCCGGGCGCCGCCGCCTACTACGTCTGTCATCGGGACGAGCGTGAGGTCTCGCTCGGGTGGGAGTGTGGCCGCACGGTCTGGGTCGCACATGAAATGTCGGCGTGATGGAGGAAGCTGATGAATGAGGCGCACATGCGCTCCCGCACCCGGTTCATCGTCCAGGGTGCCTACGACGTGGACGTCGAGGCCCTCGACGCGTGACGGCAGGCGCCGAGCGGTGATGGGGCAGGATGCGGGCGTGCGCACGCCCGGACAGATCGCCGACCTCGTCGACACCGTGCTGGCCCTCCCGCTGCACCGCAGCCTGGGGATCGCGCTGACGGTGCCCGGTGACCCGACCTCGGGCCTGACGCTCGAGGTGGGGGAGGCGACCCGCAACCCGGGCGGCGTCCTGCACGGTGGTCTGGTGCCGCTGCTGGTCGACGTGACCTGCTTCCTTCGACTGCTGCCCGAGCTGTCGGCCGACCGGCACGCGGTCACGGTCAGCAGCACGGCCTCGCTGCTCGCCGCCGTACCCGCAGGCGGTGTCGTCACGACCACGGCCCGAGTGGACCGCCTGGGGCGCACCCAGGCGTTCCTGTCCGGTGAGCTGCGGTGCGGTGACCGCCTCGTGGCGACCGGTCAGGTGGTCAAGGCCGTCGTCCCGGCGTGAGGTCGTAGACCTGTCTCGTGTGGCTCAGCGCGGTCCATGGCACGCGCTGGGCCACACGAGGCGGTGCGGCCCAGTGCGGCCCGATCAGTACTTCTGGTCCAGCAGGCCGCTGTCGACGTCGTAGAGGAAGCCGCCGACCTCGACCGACTCCGGGACCAGCGGGTGCGAGCGCACCCGGTGGACGTCGAGGCCGAGGGTGGCGACCTGGTCCTCGATGACGTGGAAGCGCTGCCAGGTGGCGTCCACGCCGGCGGAGGCCGCGACGCGCTCGCGCAGGGTCTCCTCGGAGTTCGAGGCCACCGCGCACCGGGAGTGGGGGACCACCAGGACGCGCTTGACGTTGAGCAGGTGCACGCCGAGGACGATCGCCTCCAACGCGGCCTCGGTCACGCGGCCGCCGGGGTTGCGGAAGATCTTGGCGTCGCCGGGCTCCAGGCCGATCATGCGCAGCGGGTCGATCCGGCTGTCCATGCAGGTCACCAGGGCGACGCCGGCCTTGGCGATGCCGTCGAAGCCGCCGTAGGCGAAGTCGGTCGCGAACTCACGGTTCGCAGCGAGCAGGTCGTCGAAAGGAGAGTCGGTCACGGACCGAGAAGTTAGCCGATCCCGAGGCCCGTCCGGGTGGGTGTCCCACGGGTGGCCGCTCCGCGGAGCAGCACCAGCGCCAGGACCGCCGCGACCAGCGCGCAGCCGGCGGCTCCCAGGAACACGGTCTGCTCCTGGGCGATGCCGGCGGCCTTGAGCAGGTCGGAGTACTCCGAGCACCGGGTCGTCCCAGCCGGGCAGACGTCCTGCACCGGGGGGACCCCGGCCTGTTCGGCGTAGTAGCGGCGCAGCCCGATGGTCGTCAGCGCCGAGATCCCGACCAGCATGCCGACCATCCGCGCCACCACGACCATCGCCGAGGCGACCCCGTGGACCGCGTCGGCGGTGCTGGCCAGGATCGCGGCGTTGACCGGGGCGAGCGCCAGACCGAAGCCGAAGCCGCCGACCACCAGAGGCACGGTCGCCGTCCAGGACTCCAGGCTGGTGATGTCCCACCGCGACATCGCCAGGAATCCTCCGGCGGCCATCAGCATCCCCACCGCGGCCACGAGGCCGGCCGGCAGCATGCGGGTGAGGTAGCCGCCGACCACCGCTCCGACGGGAAGGGCCGCCAGGAACCGCAGCAGCACCAGGGCAGCCATCAGCTGCGACTCGGGGTAGACCGTGGTGCGGGCGAAGAGCGGGACGTCGATGAGGGCGGCGATCAGCGCCGTGCCCACGAAGAAGCTGACGACCACCGACCCCCAGGCCGGTCGAGCCGCCAGGGTGCCGCGGGGGAGCAGGGGCGCCTCGGCGCGGCGTAGGTGCACCACGAAGGCGACGGTGCCGATCGCGGCACCGAGGAGGTACCACCAGCCCTGATCGGAGAAGACCTCGATCTTGGGGTCCGCGGTCGCGAACGCGAGGATCACCCCGCCGAGGGCCACGGCGAGGTACGTCGCCCCCACCAGGTCGGCCTCGCGGAGCGAACGGCCCCAGGCGCGCAGGTCCACCAGCGGGCGGCGGGCCGTCAGGGTGCGCAGCAGCAGCAGGACGACGGCAGCGATCGCGACCGCGCCGATCGGCGTGAGCCACCGGCCACCGTCCTCGACGAAGGGGATGAACAGCTGACCCCACGTGAGGTCGGTCAGCAGCTGGGTCGGTGGCTGGAACACCAGGCCCCCCGCGGCCATCGCGATCAGCAGGAGCAGGATGCCGAGCCAGTCGAGGTGGTCTCGACGCCCGCTCGTCGCTGGCGCTCCTCGCTGCTCGACCACCGGGGGTGGCCCGCTCGTCGCTGGCGCTCCTCGCTGCTCGACCACCGGGGGTGGCCCGCTCGTCGCTGGCGCTCCTCGCTGCTCGACCACCGGGGGTGACGCGGTCTCGTGGCTCGCTGCGCCCGCACCTCGACCAGCGACGCCCTCCCGGGAGGCCGCGGCGGCGATCGCGGCGGCGAGGACGAGGCCGACGGCCAGGTTGAGCAGGAAGATCACGCGCCAGTCGGCGACGGCGAGGACCACCGCGCCCAGCAGCGGCCCCAGGACCGAGCCGATCTCCTGGACCGCCGAGACGATCCCAAGCGGGATCGCGCGCCGGTGGACGGGGTAGAGGTCGGCGACCAGGGCGAGCGTCGCGGGCACCAGCCCGCCGCCGCCGACGCCCTGGAGGAAGCGTCCACCGACCATCGTGGTCATGTCGTAGGCGGCGGCGGTGAGGATCGAGCCGAACGCGAAGACGACCAGGGCGGCCGTCAGCACCGGCACCCGACCGCGCAGGTCGGCGATGCGCCCGATGAGCGGCAGCATCGCGACGTACCCCAGCAGGAAGCCCGAGACGATGGGCGCCGCCCGCTGCAGCTGCTCGGGGGAGAGGCCGATGCCCTGCATCATGTCCACGAGGGCCAGGACGACGACGTAGGTGTCGGCGGCCGCGAACGCGACCGCACCCGCCGCCAGCCCCAGCAGCAGCCTGGACCTGGGCGCCGGGCCCGCGCCGGGATCGCTCACCGGGTGACGCTCACTCGGGAGCGGTGATGGTGGGCTCGGTGCCGTAGTCGGCGAAGGAGATGGCGTAGGTCATCGACCCCGCGCCGTAGAAGTCGCCGGTCAGCTCCATCGACCGCAGCTCGTCGTCGTCGCTCACGGTGTACGTCGCGTCGAACTCGCCCGTCGCGCTCGGGATGATCCCCGAGACGACGTCGCCGGCGACCGTGCCGGAGTAGGTGGTGAGGATGTCGCGGTTGTCGGTGCCGCCGCGGACCTGGTCGCCCTGCTCGAGGCCCTCGGTCTCGACCAGCAGCGAGGAGAAGCCGGTCTCGGGGTCCATGAGCCCGGCCGGGTCCGGGGCGCCGTACTCGGCCGGGTCGACCTCGGACCAGCCGATGGTCAGCGGCACCTGGGCGTAGACGGTGCCGTCGACCGCCACGACCGGGACGGTGGGCTCGATGCCGGCGTAGCGGACCACGATCGAGCCGTCGAAGGCCGGGTCGTGGGTGCCGACGCCCTCGGCGCGCAGCAGGCCGTCGACGCCCTCGGAGAGGTCGTCGGTGGACAGCGTGATCCGCACCCCGCTGGTCTCGTCGAAGGTCGCCTTGGCCGCGGCCATCACCTCGGCCGGGTCCGCGGACTCCTCGCCCGGCTCGTCGGAGCCGCTGCAGGCGGCCAGGGGCAGGGCGAGCAGCACGGCGGCGAGCGGCGCGGCGGTGCGGCGCGCGCGCCGGGGCGCAAGGGTCGAGGGAGCCATGTCCTCAGCCTTCCACAGGGGCGGTCGCGGGCACCCGGGCCGAGACCGGCCCGGCCACCGCGACGATGGGCTGGCTGGCCGGGATGCCGGAGCCGTCGCGGCGTCCGGTGGCCTCGGGGAGGTCCACCGGCGCCCCGCTGCTCGCTGCGGCTCGGGCCGGGGCCGTGCCGACCCACGCGAGCACGAGCGCGTCCTCGCCCTTGAGGAAGCGGTGGCAGCGCACGCCGCCGGTGGCACGCCCCTTGGGCGGGTACTCGCTGAACGGGGTCACCTTGACCGCACCGGCGTCGGTGCCTGCGAGCGCCGAGGAGGCGCCCGAGACGGTCACGACCACCGAGCCCTCGGGCGCGGCCGGGTCGACCGCGCCGAACCACACGACGTGCTGACCGTCGGTGACGCGCACGCCGGCGATGCCGCCGCCGGCGCGACCCTGGGGGCGCACGCCGTCGGCGCCGAAGTGGAGCAGCTGGGCGTCGGAGGTGACGAAGCACAGCGTCTCCTCGCCGGTGGCGAGCTCGACCGCGCCGACGACCTCGTCGCCGTCCTTGAGGCCGATCACGTCCCACTCGTCGCGGTTGAGGACCTCGGGGTTGACCCGCTTCACCACGCCCTGGCGGGTCCCGAGCGCCAGGCCCGGACCGTCGTCGCGCAGCGTGCACAGCGCCAGCGCCCGCTCGCCCGTCTCCAGGGAGAGGACCTCCGAGAGCGGCAGGCCGCCCTGCAGGTTGGGGTCGTTGGCCGAGGCGGGGATCGCCGGCAGGTCCAGCACGCCCAGGCGCAGGAGCCGCCCGCGGGAGGTGATCACCCCGATGTCACTGCGGGCGGTCGTGGCCACCACGCTGGTGACGACGTCGTGGTTGGTGCGGCCCTCGCCCGAGCCGGGGGCCTCGCCGCTGCTGGAGCGTGCCAGCAGTCCGGTGGAGGACAGGAACGCGAAGCAGGGGTCGTCGGGGACCTCGAGCGGCACCGCGGCGGCCGGCGCCGGGGTGCCGGCGGACTCCAGCAGCACGGTGCGGCGCGGGGTGCCGTAGGTCTTGGCGACCTCGGCCAGCTCCTCGGAGACCACCGAGCGCAGCAGGGCGTCGTCGGCGAGGATCGCGTCGAGCTCCTCGATCTCGCGCCGCAGCTGCTCCTGCTCCTTCTCCAGCTCGATCCGGCTGAAGCGGGTCAGCCGCCGCAGCTGCATCTCCAGGATGTACTCGGCCTGGGGGACCGAGAGGTCGAAGACGCCCATCAGGCGCTCCTTGGCCGCCGAGGCGTCGTCGCTGGAGCGGATCACCGCGATGACCTCGTCGATGTCGAGCAGCGCGATCAGCAGGCCGTCGACCAGGTGCAGCCGCTCGGCCTTCTTGCCGCGGCGGAACGTCGAGCGCCGGCGTACGACGTCGTAGCGGTGCTCGAGGAACACCTCGAGCATCTGCTTGAGGCCCAGCGTGCGCGGCTGGCCGTCGACCAGCGCGACGTTGTTGATGCCGAAGGAGTCCTCCATCGGCGTCTGGCGGTAGAGCTGCTCGAGCAGCGCCTCGGGGACGAAGCCGTTCTTGACCTCGATCACCAGCCGCAGGCCGTTGTCGCGGTCGGTGAGGTCCTTGATGTCGGAGATGCCCTGCAGCTTCTTGCCCTGGACCAGCGTCTTGATGCGCTCCACGACCTTCTCGGTGCCGACGCCGTAGGGCAGCTCGGTGACCACGATGCCCTTGCGGCGACCGATCGTCTCCACGCGCGCGGTGGCACGCATCTTGAACGACCCCTTGCCCGCCTCGTAGGCGTCGCGGATGCCGTCGAGGCCCACGATCTTGCCGCCGGTGGGCAGGTCGGGTCCGGGAATGAAGCGCATCAGGTCGTCGAGGTCGGCCTTCGGCTGCTTGATCAGGTGACGCAGCGCCTGCACCACCTCGACCAGGTTGTGCGGCGCGCAGTTGGTCGCCATGCCGACCGCGATGCCGCTGGTGCCGTTGACCAGCAGGTTGGGGATGGCCGCCGGCAGCACGCTCGGCTCCATCTCGCGGGAGTCGTAGTTGGGCCGGAAGTCGACGGTGTCCTCGTCGATGGAGGCGGTCATCGCGACCGCCGGGGGCGCCATCCGGCACTCGGTGTAGCGCATGGCAGCCGGCGGGTCGTCGGGCGAGCCGAAGTTCCCGTGGCCGTCGACCATCGGCAGCCGGACCGTCCAGCTCTGCGCCTGCCGGACCAGGGCGTCGTAGATCGCCCCGTCGCCGTGCGGGTGCAGGCGGCCCATCACCTCACCGACGACGCGGGCGCTCTTGACGTGCCCGCGGTCGGGGAACAGGCGCATGTCCTGCATCGTGTAGAGGATGCGCCGCTGCACCGGCTTGAGGCCGTCGCGGGCGTCGGGCAGCGCCCGGGAGTAGATGACGGAGTAGGCGTACTCCAGGAACGAGGCCTGCATCTCGTCCCGGATGTCGGTGTCGAGGATGTGCTCCTCGAAGTCGTCGTCGGGGAGGTCGCTCTTGGTACGCCGTGCCATGGGCCCATTCTCACCGTCGGCGCCGACGGTCCCGGCAGGGGCACGCCGACCGGTACATTTCGTGACGTGAGTGCCGCCCCCGAGCAGCCCCCGGCTCCCGCCGCGCCCCCGCGGCACTGGGAGGCCGACGTCCTGCTGCGCGACGGCAGCACCGCCCACATCCGGCCGATCCGGCCCGAGGACGCCGAGCTGCTGGTCGACTTCTACGGCCGCGTCTCGGACCGTTCGAAGTACTACCGCTTCTTCTCGCCGATGCCGCGGCTGTCCGACCGCGACGTCGAGCGCTTCACCAGGGTCGACCACGACCGCCGGGTCGCGCTCGTGCTGGTGCTCCAGGGCCGGATGATCGCGGTCGGCCGCTACGACACGCTGCGCGCCGGCGAGGCCGAGGTCGCCTTCCTCGTCGAGGACGCGCACCAGGGCCGTGGCATCGCCCAGCTGCTGCTCGAGCACCTCGCCCAGGCCGGTCGCGAGCGCGGGCTGGAGAAGTTCGTCGCCGAGGTGCTGCCGGACAACTCGCGGATGATCCAGACCTTCCGCGACGCCGGCTACCGCGTCGCGACGGAGTACGAGGACGGCGTGCTCGTCCTGGAGTTCCCCATCGACGCCACCGACACCGCCATCGGGGTCATGCAGGGCCGCGAGCATCGCGCGGAGGCGGCGTCGATCGAGCGGTTCTTCAACCCCCGGTCGGTCGCCATCATCGGCGCCAGCCGTCGTCAGGAGACGATCGGTCAGACGCTGGTCCGCAACCTGGTCAACGGCGACTTCACCGGCCGGGTCTACGCGGTCAACCCGACGGCAGGTGCGGTGTCCGGCCTGCCGGCGTACAAGTCGGTCACCGACGTGCCCGACGACGTCGACGTCGCGATCGTCGCGGTCCCGGCCGACGCCGTGCAGGACGTCGTGCTCGACTGCGCCGCCAAGGGCGTGCACGGGCTCGTGGTCATCTCCAGCGGCTTCGCCGAGACCGGCGAGGAGGGCCGGCAGCGCCAGCGGCGCCTGGTCGGGCTCTCGCGCTCCTACGGCCTGCGGCTGATCGGCCCCAACTGCCTGGGCATCATCAACACCGACCCGGCCGTCTCCATCAACGCCTCGCTCTCGCAGGTGATGCCGCCCCGCGGACGCGCAGGCTTCTTCTGCCAGTCCGGTGCCCTGGGCTCGGCGATCCTGGAGAAGGTGCAGAACCGCGGGCTCGGCCTGTCGACCTTCGTCAGCGCCGGCAACCGCGCCGACGTCTCCGGCAACGACCTGCTGCAGTACTGGGAGGAGGACGACTCCACCGAGGTCGTCCTGCTCTACCTCGAGTCCATCGGCAACCCGCGCAAGTTCTCCCGCATCGCGCGCCGGGTGAGCCTGCGCAAGCCGATCGTCGCGGTCCGCTCCGGCCGCACCACCCAGGGCGTCCCCATGGGCCACGCGGTGCGCAAGATCGCCGCGCCGCCGGCCGCCGTGGACGCGATGTTCCGGCAGGCCGGCGTCATCCAGGTCGACACGCTCGAGGAGATGTTCGACGTCGCCCAGCTGGTGGCCCACCAGCCGCTGCCGCGCGGGCGCCGGGTCGCCATCGTCGGCAACTCCGACGCGCTCGGGCTGCTGGCCGCCGACGCCGCGGCCGCGGTCGGGCTGGTCGTCAACAAGTCGGTGGCGCTGGGCGCCGAGGCAGGAGCCGAGGACTTCGAGGACGCCCTCGACGCCGCCATCGACGACCCCGACGTCGACTCGGTGGTGGCGGTCTACATCCCACCGCTCAACGTCTCCGGGGAGGAGGTCGCCAACGTGCTGGCGGCCATCGGCGAGCAGTCCGACAAGCCGCTGGTCTCGACCTTCCTCGGGGTCGAGGGCGTCCCCGAGCTGCTGCGCGTCCCCGACGTGGCCGGCTCGACCGCCGGGCGCGGGTCCGTGCCGTCGTACCCCGCCGTCGAGGCGGCGGTGCGCGCGCTCGCGCGCGTCGTCGAGTACGCCGTGTGGCTGCGCACCCCGGACGGCCCGCCCCCGAGCCCCGACGAGGTCGACGGTGACCGGGCACGCGAGATCGTGACCCGTCTGCTCGGCAACCGGCCCGGCGGCGTCGACGTCGCCCGCGACGAGCTGCGCGACCTGCTGGCCTGCTACGACATCGACCTGTGGCCGGCCCCGTCGGTCTCCACGGTCGAGGAGGCGATCGAGGCCGCCGAGGCGTTCGGGTGGGACGTGGTGCTCAAGGCGACCGCCGAGCACCTGCGGGAGCGGCCGGACCTCGCCCACGTGTGGCGCAACATCGACGGCCCCGACCACATGCGCGACGCCTGGGCCTCGCTGCACGCGCTGGTGGGGGACGAGGAGTCCGGTGGGTTCATCGTCCAGCGCACCGCCCCGCCGGGCGTGCCGATCACCATCCGCAGCCTCGAGGACCCGCTGTTCGGCCCGGTCGTCTCCTTCGGCATCTCCGGTCCGATGACCGAGCTGCTCGCCGACCGCTCCTACCGCATCCCGCCCCTGGGGTCGCGCGACGCGGCCGCCATGGTGCGCGAGGTGCGGTCCGCGCCGATGCTCTTCGGCTACCGCGGCGCCGACGTGGTCGACGTGGGCGAGGTCGAGCGGCTCATCCGGCGCGTCGCCCAGCTGCAGAACGACATCCCCGCCGTCAGCGCCCTCGAGCTCGGACTGGTGCTGGCCGGGCCGCACGGCTCCACGGTGCTGAGCGCCGAGGCGCGCCTGGAGCAGGTCTCCGACGCGCGCTCGGACTGGTTCGTGCGCAGGATGCCCTCGCAGCCCGGGGACACCCTCCCGTCCTGAGGGCGAGCAGCAAGTAGGCTCACCGCCATGGTGATCTCCGACAGGGCGCGCCTGCTCTTCGTGCACGTGCAGAAGACGGGCGGGTCGACCATCCACAACCGGCTGACCGAGGTCCTCCCGGACGCTCGACAGGTCAAGGGCGTGGACCGGCACGGCACCCTGAACCAGATCCTGCGCATCGAGCCGGAGCTGTCGACGTACTGGACCTTCGGCATGGTCCGGAACCCCTGGGCGCGGATGCTGTCCTGGTACAACATGGTCGACCGGTTCCGCAGCTCCAAGGAGGGCGGCGCGAGCCGCCTGGACCGCAAGAACAACTTCATGCGGACCGTGGGGGAGACCTGCCCCGACTTCGAGGCCTTCGTGATGAAGGGCCTCGACGAGTTCAAGCGGCTGCAGACCCCGCAGTGGCGCTATCTCGCGACCAAGACGCGGCGCGCCGACTTCATCGGTCGCCAGGAGACGCTCGAGGCCGACCTGCGCGCCGTGCACGCGAAGTTCGACATCGAGTGGACGCCGCTCAACAGCGTCAACATCGACCGCTCGCGGCCCGACTACAAGTCCGGCGACCCCGAGCTCGGCGGACGCGACACCCGCTACCGCGAGCAGTACACCGACGAGATGCGCAACCGGGTCGAGGCCGTCTTCGCCCGCGACGTGCAGGCCTTCGGCTACGAGTTCTGAGGGCGACCTGATGCGTTCCACCCGCACCGACGACCGTGACGTGGCCCCCGAGCTGCGCAAGGCCATCGAGCGCACCGGCTACTACCCCGAGGTCGTGCACGACGCCGTGGCCTCCGCCGTCGCCGGCGAGCAGGTCGTGTCCTTCTACGTCCACCACGAGCCGACCTTCGAGCACGACGAGGTACGCCGCCACCAGAGCGTCGTCGTCCTCACCCCGACCCGCCTGCTGCTGGCCCACACCGACGAGCACGCCGGGGACGACCTGCTCCCCGAGCCCTACACCTCCACCTCCACCGAGGCGATCTCGCTGGCCGCGGTCAAGTCGGTGGTCGTGACCCGGATGGTCACCAACCCCACCAAGGGGCCGAGCCGACCCGCCGAGGCCAACGTCACCATCGGCTGGGGCGGCGTGAGCCGCGTCGACCTCGAGCCCGCGGGCTGCAACGACCCCAGCTGCGACGCCGACCACGGCTACACCGGGGTCCTGGCCTCCGACGACTTCTCGCTGCGCGTCTCGGCCGCCGCCGACGGGCAGGACGCGGTCGTGGGGCTGCTCGCCTTCGCCGAGCAGCTCAGCGCCCGGACCCAGTCCTGAGCGGGCTCCCGGTGGAGGGCTTCCTCGCGCCCGCCTACGGCGAGCGGTCGCTGGGTGACGTGGTGCCGGCCGTCGGTCGCGCGCTCGGCGTGACCGTGCCGACCGACCCGGCCGGCGCTGTGGCACCCGGGGGTCTCGTGCTGCCCGAGGCGCCGTCGTACGTCGTGTTCCTGGTCGACGGGCTCGGGACGCGGCTCCTGGAGCGCTACGCGCATGCGGCGCCCTACCTCTCCTCGCTGCGCTCGGCCGCTCCGACCGCCACCGCGGGCGTCCCGTCCACGACGGCCACCTCGCTGACCTCGCTGGGCACGGGGCTGGTGCCCGGCGCGCACGGCGTCGTCGGCTTCACCTCCCGCATCCCCGGCACCGACCGGCTGCTCAACGCGCTGTTCTGGGACAAGGACGTCGACCCGCTGGAGTGGCAGCCGCACCCCACCGCCTTCGCCGGCCTGCGCTCGGCCGGGGTCACCGTCACCGTGGTCAACAAGCGCGAGTTCGGCGGCAGCGGTCTGACCGTGGCCGCGCACCGCGGGGCGGACTACGTGGGCGCCGACAAGGTGGGGGAACGGATCGCCGCCGCCGTGGCCGCGTCGGCCGAGCGACCCTCGCTCACCTACCTCTACGACGGCGACCTCGACTGGACCGGGCACCGCTACGGGGTGGCGTCCTCCCAGTGGCTGCAGCAGCTGGCGATCATCGACGCCGAGGCCGAGCAGCTCCGCGAGGCGCTGCCGGCCTCCGTGCGCCTCGTGGTCGTCGCGGACCACGGCATGGTCGACTCACCGCCGGAGTCGCGCATCGACGTCGACACCGTGACCGAGCTGCGCGACGGACTGGCGCTGTTCGGCGGCGAGGCCCGCTTCCGCCAGCTCTACTGCCAGCGGGGGGCGGTCGACGACGTGGTCGCCACCTGGCGCGAGGTCCTGGGCGACCGGGCCACCGTGCTGCGGCGCGAGGAGGCCATCGCGCGCGGCTGGTTCGGTGCCGTCGGCACCGGGGTGCTGCCGCGCATCGGTGACGTGGTGGCCGCCTGCCACGGCGACCACGCCATCCTCTCGACCGCGGAGTGGGGCTACGAGGCGACGCTGGTCGGCCTGCACGGCTCGTTGACGCCCGAGGAGATGCTCATCCCGGTGCTGGTCGACTGAGGCTCGGCCGATCCGGGCTCGCTGGTAGGGTCCACCCGTTCGATCTTCCTTTAACGAGGCGTCCCGTGAGGCGCAGAAGGAGGTCCGGGAGCGCGTGTCAGAGCAGCCGCCTTCCAGCCCCACCCCCCACCCCGGTGACCAGACCGACGCCCCCTCGGTGGCCCCCGTGCCAGGAGAGCCCGAGGGCAGGATCGTCCTCGACGAGCGCGACATCGCCCGGGCGCTGACCCGGATCTCCCACGAGATCCTCGAGCGCAACAAGGGCGCCGCCGACCTGGTGCTGCTGGGCATCCCGAGCCGCGGCGTGCCGCTGGCGAAGCGGGTGGCCGAGCGGATCGCCGCGGTCGAGGGCGTCGAGGTGCCCGTGGGCAGCCTCGACATCACCATGTACCGCGACGACCTGCGCAAGCACCCGGCCCGCGGGCCGCAGCACACCGAGATCCCGTCGGGGGGCATCGACGGCCGCACGGTCGTGCTGGTCGACGACGTGCTCTACTCCGGCCGCACCGTGCGAGCCGCCCTGGACGCGATGAACGACATCGGCCGTCCCGACGTCGTCCGCCTCGCGGTCCTGGTCGACCGCGGGCACCGCGACCTCCCGATCCGCGCCGACCACGTCGGCAAGAACCTCCCCAGCGCCCGCACCGAGCGGGTCGCGGTCCGGCTCTCCGAGCTCGACGACGTCGAGGGGGTCTGGATCTCGTGAAGAAGCACCTGCTCTCCATCGACGACGTCACCGCCGACGACATCGCGGAGATCTTCGCGACCGCGGCGGAGATGCACGACGTGCAGCGTCGCGACGTCAAGAAGCTGCCCGCGCTGCGCGGCCGGACCGTCATCAACCTCTTCTTCGAGGACTCCACCCGCACCCGGTCCTCCTTCGAGATCGCCGGCAAGTGGCTCTCGGCCGACACCATCAACATCACCGGCAAGGGCTCCTCGACCTCCAAGGGGGAGAGCCTGCGCGACACCGTGCTGACCATCGCCTCCATGGGCGTCGACGCCCTGGTCATGCGCCACTCGGCCAGCGGTGCCGCCCTGCAGGTCAGCCAGTGGGTGGACGCCTCGGTCATCAACGCCGGCGACGGCACCCACGAGCACCCTTCGCAGGCCCTGCTCGACGCCTACACGCTGCAGCGCCGCCTCGGCAGCCTCGAGGGCCGGCACGTGGTCATGGTCGGCGACCTCACCCACAGCCGGGTCTTCCGCAGCAACGTGCTGTGCCTGACCAAGCTCGGCGCCCGCGTCACCGTCGTGGCCCCGCCCACCCTGATGCCCAGCGGCGTGACCGAGTGGAGCCGCGCGGCCGGGTTCGAGACGTCGTACGACGTCGACGCGGTGCTGCCCACCGCCGACGCCGTGATGATGCTGCGGGTGCAGAAGGAGCGGATGAGCGGCGGGTTCTTCCCCTCGCCGCGGGAGTACACCGTCGGCTACGGCCTCACCCGCGACCGGCTCGCCCTGCTGGG
>Ga0208700_1000197_pt1 | contig 22020 bp, 22 predicted proteins | sample DeeseametaMP2016_FD_184179 | JGI IMG/M metagenome (GOLD analysis project Ga0208700, IMG submission 184179) | Marine microbial communities from the Deep Pacific Ocean - MP2016 (SPAdes) | ecosystem: Environmental > Aquatic > Marine > Oceanic | place: East of Hawaii, North Pacific Ocean | collected... | reverse complement strand
ATTAAAAACATATTCCTGCCAGTAATTACAATATTACTAACCTTTTTCATATCTTCGTGCAGCAAGGAAGTTTCGTTCAGAATTGAGATAGGGGACAAGGAAACTCTTCATGAAGAAGAACGTAAATCCATTCCTGGACCGCGAACCTGTTTTTGGACACGTGGACCCGCAAGCAAAGATCCTTACATTAATATCGCCTACCCTGATGCTAGTGTTTATTATTGGAATGCTGCCTTTACTGTTCCCGAAGGTGCCCAATTGCATCTTGAAGGTGAATTTCCTCACTCAAGATATATGTCACTAATTAGCTATGACGGCCGGGGTACGCCAATAGAGTCTTTGGCTGATTATCTTATTGTACCTGAAGAGAATTCCGTAAACCCTTTTGTAGAAGGGGCAAATAGAACAATAAAAAAAAGAACTTACACAATTGAGATTGTTAATCTTCTTCCAGAAATAAGAAGAAAAGAAGGAACCCGGCTGAAGCTTCAAACCGATGTTAAAGGTTCTGGCCCACAAAAAGAAATCAGTTACCGAAATTCCCTAAATGCAACACAATACGCACATGGGCAACAATCAATTATCTATCGAATTTATGTCCCGGATAAAGATAAAAATGAATCTGGAGGGGTACCTTTACCTGAACCTGTTTTAACCCTGAAAAATGGGGATGTATTAAGAAGAGACGATGCATGTGATGCGTTACGCACCAACCAAGTGGCGCAAATCACTATCGATGCAGTTGGGTTGCCCATGACGGTATACTCACAACTTGTAAATCAGCCTGGTAAACCGGACACATGGCCTGCGACAGTACCGCCAACTTGGTACCTTCAATATGACAGGGATTTTCTTCTAGGTATTTATAACGGGCAGCTACCAAAATCCGCTAGAAAAAGCACAGGAGGCTTTTATCCAAATCTCGATAACAATTATGTAAGGACCATTATTAACCGTAAACACGGGAAAGTCTTTGTTATGAAGGGGAAGTTGCCCAAAACCCCAAAAACCTATCATGGTGATAAATTCATGACCAAAGGAGAGTTGGTATACTGGTCTGTTTGCTCCAATCAAGGATTTGCAAATACCCGGGTGAACGATTGCCTTTTTGATGAGCAGGTTCCTGTGAATAAAAATGGTGAATATCTCATTGCGGTAAGTCGAGAAGAAGACCGCCCTCGGAATGCCTATCCCGAATGTGGAGTTGGTTGGTTACCGATGGCCGATGATGGTGACGGCGCTATTGACGAAGACGTCACTGTTATTCAAATTAGGAACATGTTGGCCTCTCCAGATTTTGAACATGCAATACAAAACGTAAATGAGATTGGTAAAGAAAAGGAGGTAATGGGGCCTTATTTACCTGTTTCTTTTTACACTACAACAGGAGCATTTGAAATTATTTTCCCATGCCTTAACTGATACGGATGAATTACCTGAACAGTCAATAACATAACGTCTATAAATAAAAAACACCGCTAATAAAGGGTTAATCAATTAAACCAGACTCCATAGCCTCGGCTTCGTAGTGCTTTACCTAACATCTCTTCAATTTCTTCAGCGTCTTTTCTGGTTGGAATTGGGTTATACTTCTCATAGAGGTCTGGTCTAAGCTTAATACCATAATACTTTGCAAATTTGTTTGACTTATAACCCTCTTTATGTTGCTCAAACCTGAGGGATGGTTTTCTTGAAGATTGACCTACATAGAGACAACTATTTCCACTAATATACTTTGGGTTTTTAGCTCGAAATTTCCTCAGTTCTGCTACTGCTGGGTCTAATTCTATAACATATACAAAGTATTGTTTCATACATTAAATCTACTCCCGCCCTTAAAAAAAACCCCGGCAATAGGCGAAGGTTATTTGATAATCAATGAAAATTCTTGAAAAATATATTCTAGGCGACCACCAGATATAACTTTTCCAGAAATTGTGCCATTCTGCACATTAATTAATGCTTTTTTTAACGCATATAAGGATTGAGGCTGAGCAATCGGACTATTGTGTGCCGGATGCAAAGTGGTCAGATGCGGAACCATATTACAAAGACGTTTCACAGAATTATAAAACACATCTAAATCTGTTTCCGGAACAAATAACCAGATGGGGCCCTCATAATAAATATCCCCTACCCAAAGTAACCCCAAGTCTAAATCGAGAAGAGAAATTGCATCAGGTGTGTGCCCCGGGGTGCTCAATACTTCAAGAATACGATCGCCTAAATCTATTTTATAACCATCTCTGATGAATGTCTTAACTATAAAAGATGGGGTATAATATGTTGCAGGATTGATTTCAGCCGGTAAGGAACCACATAATGCTTCTTCTAATATTTCTTCTCGCACAAGTTCATTAGAATAACCATCTATATTATTTCTTGTATAGTCTGTATCCATCGCTAGAATATCTCTGAATTCTGAATTACCACCTATATGGTCAAAGTGTGTATGTGAATTGAGGACAACTACCGGCAAGATCGTAAGCTCATTAACAACTTCACTTATTTTCCCTATGCCGTTGCCCGTATCAAAAAGCAGGGCTTTTTCCCTGCCCAAAATCAAATAAGAAATTACTTCCTGCCATTGCTGTGGTTCATATATTGCAAAAACATCATTATTTAATCGATATACTTCGAACCATTTATTTGATACATTAACGCGTTCAAGGTTAGCATAAATTGCACGCGGTAAATCATGACACCAGCCTTCTGAAATAATGCTTAGTGAATCAATGCCACTGGTTCCTTGAGAATAGATATATCCAGCAACAACCAATAATAATTTCAATCGTTTAGTAATTTCCAAATCTACCCGCACTGTTACAAACAAAAAACTCCGCTATGCGGGGTTTGATTTTTGTTTAATCAATGAGCGATATATCTACCGCTTTATCTCCTCTATCGCCTTTCACAACCTTGAATTCTACTTTATCACCATCTTTGACATAAATCTCGTGGGATAGTCCTGTCTCGTGGAAAAAATAGTCATTACCATCATCTCCCGTTATGAAACCAAATTTTCTTACTTTATTATAGAATTTAATTTTTCCTTTTTGCATCGTTTCCTCCAATGATATCTAGACAATTTACAAACACCACCACAAACAAAAAACCCCGCTGGTGGGCGTGGCTTGATATTTTACTAATTAAAGAATCTATTTCAACAGCACCATCTTCTTGGTCTGCCTTAACTCACCTGTCTGTATCATATACAAGTAGAGACCAGCTGATACTGGTGCCCCGGTACCATTGGTAGCATTCCATTGCACTGATTTGTAACCAGCACTTTGCTTACTGCTGACCCCACCATACATCGCAAGGGAAGCAGGTAGAAGAAAGATCCCAAACCCAATCATATTTCCCACGACAAGTGCCGTACTCATCCACAATCCTAACTTTTGTTTGCCAGGATTTTTAGAATTCAAATTCATCAGGGAAATCACATCATTGTATCGGAATAACTGGTCGTGAATGTACCCTCAACATAATCACCAAAATGGAATGGCTCATATCGAGGTGGATTATTTTTACTGCAGAATTCATCCAGCGGAACCACGACCGTATCAAAGTTCGGCTCAAAGAAGAATGGAAGGGAGCAACGAGTTTCATGTTCTGGCGGAATCACACGATGAACGGTTGCCTTATAATGATCATTGGTCCACCGCTGGATCATATGGCCAATATTGATCAGAAAGGTTCCAGGGATTATCGGGGCGCTGACCCATTCGGAATCAGAAATTTTTACTTCCAGCCCACCAATGTTATCTTGAAGTAAAATGGTGAGAAATCCGTAATCAATGTGAGCCCCAATTCCATCACCCACATTTTCATCCTGATTTTTTCCATATGGGGGATAATTCGAGATTCGCATAAAACTGTGAGATTTACTCATAAAAGGCGCAAAAAAGTTTTTCTCCAATCCCAGGCTCATAGCCAGTCCCTCCGTGATCCTTCTGCCCAACACAATCGTAAGATCCCAGTGTCTTTCCAGTACTTTTCTGAAATTGGGTTGGTTCTCCGGCCATTGGTTGGGTCCCACCAATTGGTTCCCTGCTATTACTTCAGGATGGCTCGGTTCAAGATCAAGTCCAAAATCTACACATTCATGCCAGTCATACTTCTCATTGGTGAGTTCCTTACCCAGGGGTGTATATCCCCGGAATACGTCCGATTTACCAATATGAATTTTCATTTTTTCTTCTTCCGGCAGATTGAAAAACTCCTGCATCGTAGGAATCACAGCATCAAGATGGTCCTGTGGAATTTGATAGTTCTTTACATAAAAAAACCCAACATTTTTACAGGCATTGCCTATTTCCTTGGCTGTCTTTCTTACCGATTTTGGATTGTTGTGCGTACCTACCAGTGGAGCAATATCAATGATCGGAATTTCCTTAAAGGATGAATTATTTGTAATCATTGTTCACAATTCTCTTTATTGATCTGATTTTAATAATTTCATCCAGCCCGGAATCGCGAAGATGATCTGGCACCAGTTCTACTATTTTGTATTTCCGATTGCACAGGTCAGGAAAATATTCAAGGTTTACCGGTTCCATTTGTATTTGACCTCGCCGCCTATGATGGTGTACACAATTTCTGTTTCAGGGATCTCATCTTCAGGAACGGTCATGATATCCTTTGAAAGAACGGTGATGTCTGCCAGTTTACCGGGAGTGATGGATCCTTTGAGATCTTCTTCAAAGGAAGCATAGGCATTATTGATCGTGTATGATCGCAGTGCCTGGTCACGGGTCAGCCGCTGCTCCGGCTGAAAAATGCTACCATCAGGAAGCTCCCTAGAGATGGAACAGTGAAAACTGGCGATAGGGCTTATTTCTTCCACCGGCGGGTCGGTCCCATTCATGATCAGCGCACCGGACTCAGCCATGGACCGGAAGACATAACCACGTTCCCTGGTACGCTCTGCTCCCAGGCGGTCCAGCACCCAGGGACCATCAGAACAGGCGAAGATGCCCTGTGTCCCTGGAATCACCCCCAGGGCAGCATACCTGGGCAGGTCATCGGGATGGGTAACCTGGGCATGCTCTATTCGCCAGCGGTAATCCTGCTTCTCAGGATGGAGGTTAAATTGTTCTTCGTAAATATTAAACAGTTCCCGCGCCGCCCGGTCCCCTATGCCCTGAATAGCCAGCTGATAATCATGCTTGATGGCCAGTTCCGCTGAATGCCGAATCTCGGAAATAGGCGTTACATTTAATCCAAAACTCCTGGGGAGGTCAGTATAAGGCTCCAGCAGCCAGCCGCCGTGAGTCCCCAGAGCGCCGTCAAGAACCTTCTCTCCAATGCAGCGGATGGTGAGAAAATTGTTTCCGTATCCCACCAACCGATAATCTGCCAGTTTTTCTGCCATTTCAACGGCAGGCTCCTGGACGGCCATATAAAGGCGAATCGGCAGGCTGCCTTCCGCAGCCATTATTTTTAAGTGATCAAGCTCTTCCCAGGTTGAACCCATATCCTGGAAACTGGTAATGCCATTTTCGATAGCATTTTGCGCCGCCAGTACCACCTGCCGGCGCATATCCGTTTCAATCTCTTTTGCGGTGCGCTGGGCTTTATAAGCCGCCAGGGCATCCCTTGCCGGCTGGGCCGCATATTCTCGGAGCATCCCGATGGGTTCGCCATGCTCATCCCTGACGATCTCACCGCCCGAAGGATCGACTGATCTGCGGGATATCCCCGCCGCCTGCATTGCTGCCTGATTGATAAAGACACCGTGGCCGCTGGTGTGACTAAGAAACACGGGATTCTGCGGACTCGCCGCACTCAGTTTATGGTGGAATGGCAAACCTTCCACGTTGGGCTGCGGCTTGGTATCCCACTTGTCCTGATGCCAGCCTCGTCCGATGATCCAAGTTCCAGGTTTTATCTTCTCAACTTCCGCTGCTACCAAAGAAACGATGGCATCCCAATTCTCAGCATACCGCAGTTCCAATTCCATTAGAGAAGCGCCCAGAGAATAAAAGTGGCCATGTCCTTCGATAAATCCGGGAATGGCCAACATTCCCTTCAGGTCCATCACCTGGGTTTCCCTGCCTGTAAAACGAAGCATATCACGATCGCTTCCTACCGCAGCAATCCGGTCCCCTTTTATTGCCAGAGCTGAAACCTGAGGCCATTGACCATCCACTGTTACGATCCTGCCATTACGAAGCACCAGGTCAGCCGGCCCATCAGGCCCCTGACAGGCAAGAGACATAAAAATACCTGTAACTATTGTACTTAAAGCCCCGAACTGTTTCCTTGAAAAGACAGAGCGAATTATACAATAAAGATTCATTTCAATCTCATTGTTATATATTCAAATCTAACCACACCCACACAAATAAAAAATCCCGCTATTGGGCGGGGCTGATTTGAAGTAAAGTCGTTTCATTACTTAATAAAAAAATGATAAATCAATAATCCAATAAGCAGACCTTTAACAAAGGAAATCCAAACAATGCCATAATCAGATACTTTTAATTTTTTTCCCCACCATTTTATGATTTGTTTGTGCCAAGTAACAAATGTGCTCATTGATTTAATATTGGGGTAAGCATGGTCATTCCTTCATCTTAACTTGTCCTGATTCCCTTTGACCAGTTGGTTTGGTAGGTGTCAAGTTGTCACCAAGATCGGCACGCATATGATTTGCAAGTCGCTTGATATAGTTCATTACTTCGGGATACTCATCTGCAACATTCTTTGTTTCACTTGGATCTTGGTGTAAGCTGTAGAGTTCTATTCCAGTCTTTACGCTGTAGTCGTATTTTCCCGGAACACCCCCGCTACCTACTGGGTTATCAACCATGCTTCGATATCCGTGTGGGAAGTGGAGTTTCCATTCTCCCCAGCGGACCGCCTCTAAATCATTTTTCTTGTAATAAAAGTAGTACGCTTCTTGCGGTGATTTAGCGCCATTTTCCCCTTCAAGCAACGCTGTTGCACTTTTTCCATCCACCTGGTGCGAAGGCAAGGGCGCATCAATCCATTCTGCAATGGTTGGCAGCATGTCAATTGTCATCAATGGTTCATTGGAAACTTTGCCAGCAGGAATCGTGCCTGTCCACCTTGCAACGAATGGAACACGTACACCACCTTCAAAAGTCGTGCCTTTGCCTTCTCGATAAATACCTGTTTGACCAGCATGATCTCCATAGCTGAGCCATGGTCCATTGTCAGAGGTAAAAATAACGAGCGTGTTTTCTTCTAAACCAAGTTTGTCAATGGTGTCTAAAATTTGACCGCAGCCTTCATCAACTTCACCAACTACATCTGCATATAGTCCCATTCCGGTTTTGCCATTCCATTCATCTGAACAGTAGAGTGGTACATGCACCATTGGGTGCGGCACATAAATGAAAAATGGTTCGTCCTTGTGTTCTTTGATGAAATCAATTGTTCGCTGTGTAAAGTTACCTGTAAAGTTTCTTTGGTCTGGATTTTCGCCAACTTGCACTTCGTCCTTGAAATATGGAAGCGGCGGATAGGTACCCTTTGGTGCTTCTGGATGCATCGGCCACATGTCATTTGAATAGGGGATACCTTCAAATGTGTCGAACCCGTGTCTCGTGGGAAGGAATTGTATGTGATGGCCTAAGTGCCATTTTCCAAAAATTGCTGTTGCATATCCCTTCGATTTAAATAATTCGGCAAGAGTTATTTCACCACCATAAATACCATGGGTTGCATTGGGTCCAAGCGCACCAGTTATTCCAATTCGATTTGGATAACAGCCTGTTAATAGAGCAGATCTGGAAGCTGAACAAACTGGTTGTGCTACGTAAAAATCCGTGAGGACTAACCCTTCTTCTGCCATTTGATCTAATCGAGGTGTTTTGACATGCGTACCTCCATTAAACCCAACATCCGCCCAACCCATATCATCCATGAAAATAATGATGACATTGGGAGATTTACGAACATCATCTTTCATTGATGCTGCACATACAAATAAAGAACAATAGCAAATTAAGGCAAGGAAATATTTCATATCAACACGCAAAATCTAACACAGCCAACCATAAACAAAAAAACCCTCTGGGCGGGGCAATTTAACATTCCTCTATAAAATTAAAGAATTTCTCAAGTTTAGCTACGTCTAATTTATCTTTTGTTCTCACACCAGTGCATAAGTCCAATCCAAATGGTTGCACTTTCTCTATAGCTTGTTTCACATTTTCAGGATTTAATCCCCCTGCTAAAAATATAGGGATATTTATTGCCTTTCTTATTGCCCTGCTTAATTCCCAATTGTGTACCCTGCCTGTACCGCCTAATTCCTTTATCTTTGCATTTGGATTTCCGCTATCCAATAAGAGATAATCAACCTCTTCTGAAATCTTTATTGCTTCTACCACACTCTTTTCATCAATGACATGAATTACTTGAACTAATTTAATGTTCGGCAGGGCTGTTCTAATATCTGCGTATGTACCGCTTGCAAGTTTGTCAACAATCTGAATGGTATTAGTTTTTACCCTTTGCTGGTGTTTAATGATTTCATCAGGATTCGTTTCACTCGTTAGTAAGAAGGTGTCGATTGGCGTAGGTACGAATTGTGCTATTTCAAATATCAAGTTATCTGGTATAATACCTGGGCCACTTGGCATATTGCCAACTAATCCTAAAGCTGATGCACCATATTGAATAGCTGTGTGCGCTTCTGCTTTACTTCTAATGCAGCAAATTTTGACTCTGGGTTTTGTTGTACTTTTCATTACTGTTGATTTAGGCAATTTTACACCCCACCAACCTAAATATCAAAAAATAGCATAACAATATGCGTGGCTATTTTAAGGGTACACCCCACAAGTATTAAATGTCCATAAACAAAAAACCCCGCTAACGCGCGGGAATTGGTTGGCTAATAGGAATGCAAGGATAACAAAATGATAATAAATATTATTCGATAAAAACTCCTTTTGCTTCACTCCCTAACTCTCCAGACATATCGTCATCCAGGTAGTGAAGCTCGCCATTGAGCCAGTAGCAGGCACTCTCACCGCTGTCATCATAATTCGGGCCCCGGGTCGCAATGCCCACAACAATAACATTCCCGTCCGCAACTCGAATATCATAGGCCACACCTGTTCCGAAATTAGTAAGTGGGCCTCCTTCCAGGTCATGGATGGTGCTGTTTTTCCAATATTGTGGAAAATCTCCGCCCGTGGTTTCCTCTTCACCGTAAAATTCATACCGATTCGTGTAACCTGCGAGATAAACATCGTCACCATCTATAGTAATACCATTTGCATACGATCCGTAAATATCCATACTCGAGCCTCCCAGAGGCAGGTCGGTCCTGTTGGTATGGCGCCAATAACAAGCTTTTGGCGGATACCCTGAAAAATTATCCAGCTTAGTTGTGTTTCCCGCATAATACCTCATATTGCCAACCTCATCAAAGGTGATATCATAGACTTCCCCATCTTCTGCTGCTGGAAGGTTCGATCTATTATTACCATTTTTCCAAAAGCAGGGAACGTAGTAATGATGATTGCTCATATAGTAACCGCCTACATAAACATCACCATTGTTACGAATTCCAATTGCAAATGCCTGCGATTCTCTATTGGTTGTCAGGTTGGTCCGTTCTCCGTTTTTCCAGTAACAGGATCCATTATCAAACCATCCAGCAACATACACATCATCACCATCCACAGCAATTGCTTCTCCTTCTCCCCAAGTTCCTGGGAGATCAAATCGTTCCTGGTTAATCCAATAGCAAGCATTCTCACCGCAGGTCCCTGACGTATAAACATCGCCATCAACAACCACGATATCTGTCACCCAATCACCCCCAGGGAGTTCTACCCGGGATCCATTTACCCAGTAGCAGGCACCATCAGCATCACTGCCGGCAATATATATTTTACGACCCGGGATAACAGGATTATCTTCATTTTCGTCATCTGCGCATCCAGTCCAATACAAAAGTGGCATAATAACTAATACAATTTGAAATCTCTTCATATAAGTAATATTACACCCTACCAGTCCTAAATGTCTATAAACAAAAAACCCCGCTTCTTGGCGGGGCTTGATCTTTAGATTGAAGATTTCAAATTATTTTAATTCATTCATCACTGTAAAAGGGTTCATATCAACTATAAAAACAGTATGATTAAACTTCTTTTTATAACGGATCGGCTTTTCAAACAAATCCAAAGACCAGCGGAAGTAGATAAGTAACAAAAACAAACCAGCAGCAATAAACTGGGAGAAAACTAACAACCTTCTTTCTTAACAGATCAAAATTAATATGCTGACGTATTACCCTAACATAAGCGAACGCAATACTTATTAGGTGAATGAATACTATCCAATTGACACCCAGTACACAAAATCGATTTGGTGTAAGTCCATATTCAATTAAACGGAATGTAATAGCTGAAAGTGCTAGTAAATTAATTAATATAGTAGCAATTACCAGCAGGACGTTAATGTAATCTGTTAACGAAATTTGAGAATCACGACCACGAGTTGCAACCGAAAAAACTACTATACCTAATATCAGGATTAACAATCCGTTAAACACGACAAGAAATTCTCGATTAACAAACGGACTATTGCCCTCTATCATCATCACCATGATATATGATAAAACAAAAATAAAAAATAGTGGAGAAAAAACTTTCGCTAGTAATACTGCAATATGCAGTCTTCTTTGTAATACTGAATCATAAAGATAGGTTGCTACCAACGGTGTGGAAACAAATCCAATTACCCCAACATTTGATAGATACCACTCCTCGACATTGACATTCATTAGTTCGAAAAGCCCAATTGTAAATGCGGTTAGCACTCCACCTCCGATTAAAATCAGTGTGCTCAAAACAAGAAGTTCACCGCAATAATTGATAAAGGCAATACGTTGTTCAGTATCTCGCCATGTCTGCTGAACAAAACAAATACCCAGCAATATAAGTGTAGTTAGAGGTAAATGGATGAGCGCCATGGTAATCGAATCAGATGATTGCCAATCTGGTAACAATGTTAGATAAATTGAAGTCAAAATACTGAAGATTGCCAGCCCTATAGAAAGTCCTTGATTGGGATTCTTAAAGAGAAAATAAGTGGCGACTGACAGGAAGGTAAAAAAAGGTGCAAACCTTGGGTAATACCAAATTTCAGTAAGAAAATTCTCAGGAATTCTAACTATAAGTCCAAAGAAAGCAGCTAACAACAATACAACTGTTATTGGTACTGCAGATGGGTTTTCAAATACACCGTTATATTCGAGACGGACACGCCAAAACTGGAATGCGGTTGAATCAGGTTTTAGGGCAGCGGCGGATAGCAAAGCTGCCTTGAAAGCTTCAGGGTCCGACCAATATAGGTTTTCCAATCCATGAGGATCGTCTTCTTTTGCCAAAATTTGATTCATGCTTAACTTTGTCATATTCATCGATATTTAGAATTTCCATTCCGAGTTTTATACGAGACGTGATTATTTAATATGAATTTCTGCATAACATAAATCTACCAACATCCCCACAAACAAAAAACCCCGCTACCAAGCGGGGGTAATTAGTACTGTTTCATATATCATATAATTTCATTGCTTGCAGGAATTCATTTGGCTGTTGCGTACCAATTAGTATGCCCTTTCCAGTAGACATTTGAATCTGTATTCCAATATTCCCACTAACAGTATAGGCTTTACCAGACTTATTAAAACGAATACCCCAACCTCCATATTCAATGATTGGTCTATATTGCCGTATCTCATATTTTATTATTTCACTGAAAGGAATTATTCGAGTTGTGAATGGTGAAAATTTAATGTGTATACTGTCATCTTTTACTTCGGTGATTAGCTTCATACTGTAGAAAAGCCAAATGAAACAGAAACCGATAAAAATTAATATTACGCAAAGTAATATGCTTATCATTCCACTAAAAATAGGAAAAAAGAGAGCAAATAACACAATTAAGAGGAGTGTCCAAATCCATTTTTGCCTGAATTGTTGAGTCTCAAAAAAGATTTTACCATTATCTATCATATTCATTTTAAAGTTAAGGTCAATGCAATTTGTTCACACAAACAAAAAACCCTGCTACTTGGCGGGGCTTGATTACATATTTAAATATTGTTGTTTTTTCGGAGTCATAATAATCACCAGGCGGTGTATTTAGAGTATTAAAAACCCAAGTCTCTAAATCCCAATTATCATCTGCGAATGCTCGATTTTCATCTGTTATCACCCAGCCTTTATCTGTGGATTCGTCTTTTTCCTCTTCACAAACAACGCAAAGCAGCAATAGTAGAATAAGTAATACTTTTTTCATGTTTTATCCTGTATTTGAAATGATGATAAATCCCACAATCAACCCAAATGTGTTAGCAAAAATATCCCTGATACTGAAACAACCACTACCGTATATATAATCATAGAATTCTTTTAATATTCCGATCGTAAAGGTGCCGACCAGCGCTGATTGACGATTCATACCTTCCATCTGATTGATGCCGACAACAAACCCCAGGCTCATTCCAGCATGAAGAAACTTATCCTGACCAACCCAAGGATCTTGGCTGCACTCCGTCCTGATAGAATCAATGTGGGTTGAATCAATCTGGGCTGGCAAAAATGTAATCATAATTCCACTCAGTAAAATGAATCGAATCAGGTTAGTATTATCTATTTTTGTAAGCTGAAGGATTATTTTGTATATATTCAATTTTTCTTTCGGTTGGGTTCGTAGTCAAGGGTGTCGGACCAGGTATTAATTCTTCCCCTTTTCATCCCTCGCCTTAATAGCCATCAACTCATCCAATATTTCCTGTTGGGTAATCAATCCTTTCTCGCACAATATTTTCATATTATCTGAATAAGGTATTTGCTCAAATAATGAATCCTTAGAGATCCGAGCCTGAAAAACAGGAATAAAACGCAAAAGATCACCTACTATCCAAACTGGAATATTGTTTTTTTCAGTCCATTCCACCAGGTTTTTGGATCCTTTTTTATTTATGAAAAAGGTTGTTGATAATAAATCGCAACCCATTATTAAGAGCTCTGTTTCATCTATTAACCCGTGGTGTTCCTCATCTTCAATTAAAAATGCATTTAGACCGCGGTCTAAAAGCTCTTTTACAAGAATCTCACCTTCATTGGCTGGAGCTGAGCGGAGGCAGAATATTTTTTGCAACGTACCAGATTTGTTTATTGCTGTTACCGTTTCCCGCACCAGGCTGGAATGGCTGATAGTCAGTAAAGTACAGCTAGTATAGATTGCCTTTACTGCTATGGCATTGATCATGTCTTGATTTTTATACAAGTGAGTCTGTATTTGCCAAAGGTAAGATTTTAATTTTTTAGCAGATTGAATTTTCTGCAACTCGGCATTTAATTTCTGGAATAATCCCATAGCATAAAAATGATCTGCCAGTTTTTTTGATTCTCTTTTTATATCAAGGAGAAATCGTTCTTCATCTATGGTAAGAAAATATTGAACAGCTTGTTTGAAAAGAACAGTTGAGCCATGTTTGTTATCACTTATAATTTGATCAATAAGATTTTTCATTTTTAAAATTAGACCATTGAACGGTATCTGAACCATAAGTGATCGACGTAATAATCCACAGAAATCCTTAAATTATTACCTGTTTATGAAAACTCCATTCATCAAAAAACAAATATGAGGCTGGATTGAAGTGATGGAGTGATCTTATTTACAGGGGTATTCCTTTTTATCAATCATCGTTCCATCCTTGTAAGTTATTTCCCATTCCTTCTGTCCATTCTCATCCCATATAGTCCCTAACCCATCTCCTTTCCCTTCCTTGTATGTTACTTCTCCAATCTTTTGTCCATTCTCATACCATCAGGGGCTTGCGAGTAATCTCTATCCATTAAAATATTTTCTTATTGCCGCTTAGCAATCCAAATCCCATAATCAACACCACTCCCGTTACCATAAAACATAAGCCACGGCTTATTTTCTAGGGGCAAAATGGACGGGTCTCCAATATTGTTGCCGCCGGGAGAGTCAGCATTGGCATAAACCTGCTCGACTACGTTGAAGTTCAAACCGTCCGCCGATACGCTGAGACATACACCATGACACATTCCCACACCCCAGAAATAGAGTTTTACATTCCCACTGCTCGTCATCACAGCTTCAGGACTAGTAACGAAACGGGTGTTATTAGGAGCGTGGGGTTCCACCCAATCCTCTGGTGCAACACGTACTCCAGGTTCAGGTGTCCAGTTTAAACCATCCTGGGAAGTTGCTGAAAGAATAACGGTTTTCATATTATTAAAATAGGCACTGTCTTCATCAGCACCACGATAATACATACGGAAACTGCCATTATCTAATCCTACTGTTGATCCATCACCAACTTGGTCTATATCAAGACTATCGTACCACCCATTATTGATACGTACCCCTGATTCTTTTTCAAAAATTAGTCCCCCATCGCTGGAAATGGCACTTTCAATAACCCCAGCACCTTGAAAATAAATACGAACACGACCATCCGAAAGGTGTAGCGCATCGGGGAACGCGGCATTGGATATTCTAATGCCTTCTTCTGTGCTCCAGACCAGGCCGTCTGCAGAGTAAAAACTCACAATATTGCGTACACCCAAAGATCCAACATACATACGAAATCCGCCCCCGGCAAGGGACAGTACATCCGCATCCGCATAGGGACCCAAAACGGCTGATAGATAACCATTTGTTGTTTGAATTGGTAACCAAGACTCCGATGCCTCAGTTACTGGGATGATTCGATGGTCCTCATCTATAATTTTGGTGGATTTATCTACCTCACAACTGTTCAAAAAAATGAAAAATAAACTACACCCAATAAGTATGAATTGGTTATTTATAAATGGTTTCATATTCCTTTACAAATGCGTCATCTATTTGATCGAAGTCGTTTTTATCTAACTTCATTTTATACTCCTTGCTTAAATCCTAACCTTTTGGGTGGGGATTATCGTCTATTTTCTTTTTTTTAATTACTTTTGTGTGATGCGTACAAAGCAATTCCAACGAACGACATGCTTAGTAAATATCCAATGTTGTTAGGGATTTCAATCCATTCAAATTTATCATTAGCAATTATCAACATAGCGGTTGAAAGATATACTATCGGTATAATTGCATCTTTGATGTAAAGTTCTGATTTATCCATTAACCCTTGAATGTTATTTCGGTAAACCTTTTTACAGGAAAAAATTTACACAGAATATTAATATTCTACTTAGTTCACCATTGGTGTACCTAAATGTCTACAAACAAAAAACCCCGCTACTGGGCGGGGCTAAATATCACTAAACGGGTTATGAGACCTTCGGATGTTCTTCTATTAAAATAGACTTGGTGGCGATGAGGTACCGATTAACCCCACAAACAAAAAACCCCGCTGGATTAAGCTAAAGGCGTTTCATTCCAATCTATCGTTGACCGTAGTTATATATGGTTTGTTCCTCATTGCGATCAGTGGCAATCGGAGGTTCAGGCGACAATGCCGATATATGATTCCTAAGTTTTTCGGTCATCTTTATATCCACAGATTTTAGTGATTCTTTCAGCTGCTTTGCATTTCGCCCGCCGATGATAGGTGCAGTCACAGCTGGATGGCTGCCAACCCAAGCTACGGCAAGGCTGATCGGCGACAGGTCCTGTTCTCTGGCCAAATGGCTAAATTTTTCAGCAATTTTAAACACCTGTGGATCACCGTAACGTTTTTTATACATCTTATTTTCGATCAGGCGACCCGCTTTGGGCCGTTTTTTAATCCCGTATTTACCCGTGAGCAGACCGCCTCCCAGCGGTGAATAGCTGATAACACCAATATTTTCCGATAAAGCCATCGGAAATATTTCCACTTCAGCCTGTCGTTTTACCAGGTTATACATGGGTTGAATACATTCAAACTGGCTCCATCCATTTTTTGCTGCAATTCCAAGTGATTTTGTCATCTGCCAGGCGGCAAAATTACTAGCACCCAAATAAAGAACTTTACCATGGCGAACAAGATCTTCCAGGACCCGCAGTGTTTCTTCAAGTGGAGTGAAATCGTCAAACCTGTGTAAAAAATAGAGATCAATATAATTCGTCTTTAATCTTTTCAAACTATCATTGACAGCGGTCATGATGTGCTTTCTGGTTCCTCCACGAGCATTAACATCATCACTAGTGGGGAAATATGCCTTGCTGCTTATAATCAACTGTTCTCTACTATCGGCAATGAGCTTGCCAAGGATCTCTTCGGAACGCCCATTCTCATATACATTGGCACAATCGAAAAAGTTAATGCCTGCATCGCGACTTAGTTTGAACATGCTGGCTGATTCTTTTTCATCCGCCGGCCCCCCAAATGTCATTGTACCGAGACAGAGTTTCGATACTTCAACACCAGTATTTCCTAAAATCCTATATTCCATCCAATTCCTTTTTCTTTGTTTTATAAGTTTAAAAGAAAAATCTGCAAAAAATTATATACTCTTGTGGGCGGTTCTTTTACAAACCAAAACCCCGCTAATGGGCGTGAGTTATTTGGATTCCTTTTTCTTCCAAATTTCCGTTTTTCTATCTACTCTCTTACTTCCGTCTTCGTTTTCCTTATCATTAGTTTTTATTAACCTATCCATTTTCTTTTGTTCTTCTTCTCTTAATTTTTCTATGAAAGATTTCTTATCTTTTGTTTTCTTATGTGGTTTTTGTTGAAATTTCATTGATTTCTACTCTTCTTCCTTTTTAAATCCTATCCCTTTGGGTGGGGGTTAGTATTCTTTGACTTCTTTTACTGAACCATCTTCGTTGTAGAAAGTCCAATTACCATCATAACTCCCCCAAAAATTGGTGTTTCCTTCCGCTTGAACCTGTCCATTTTTGTAATAGTGAGCCATTCTGTAATAGTGAGTGATTTTACTTAAGTACTTATCTATGTATGTTTCTTCTTTCCACTTCAAGCCTTTAGTGTAATAAATCCATAATCCGTCTTCTTTTCCTTCCATAAAATTTCCTTCTTTCCACTTCTCATTTTCAGAATAATAAGTCCATAATCCATCTTTTTCTCCATTTTTATAATTCCCTACCAATCTCAATATTTTTTTCTTACCAATAACGTACCACTCTTTGTATGATCCATTTTTTATGCCATTATTATAAGTTTGATGATTTAATTGGGCAACGCCTCCATACCAATAGACCACACCATTATAAGGATTATCTGAATTAGGTGGATAAACTATTATTTCATCACTATTAGGAAGTTTTTCCTCAATCATAACTTTTTTATTCAACATCTTTTGAGGAAACCCAACTGCGAGTAATAGTAGTGATATGATTAAATAGTTTTTCATTTCAGCCTTCTTGCTTAATTCTAATCTTCACAAAAAAATTTAAGGACAAATGACTACTCCAGGGCAAAGTCCAAGCGTGCATTGAAACCGCTCATTGCCCCGATCGTTTGTCCCCGGTGGTCGAAACGCAGTAACTGCCAGTCGTAGGCTTGGCTCACCAGAAAACCTCTGGGTCCCTGCCCAGGGACCACCTGGATACTGTATAAATCGGGATAGTCATTGCCCAAAATGATTTCATCCCGCAGACTTTCCTGCGTGCTCAGGCGACCGGTTGCCCATTGGCCGGAATCTAAATTTTTACCCACATAATAACAATCCCCATTCACCGCATTCAGACTGATATCCTTGATGTCCATGCTGTCTTTATACACCGACACAGATCCATCATCAATAATAAGTGTAATTCCGGCTATGGTAGCAACCCAACAGCCGCCCATCAGAGGATCAGCGACAATATCTCGTGGATATTGCACACCTGTAAATGTGATAAGACTGTCACCAGAATTATCCAGTTTATAGCGGTACACAAGACTTTCCTCGTAATTGCTGATCCAAAGAGATGAAGTTATGTCGTCATAAGCCAGGCGGCAATAACGGGACACCGTTGTTGGCAGCACGATGGACTCATGAAGATAGCCGTCAAAGGATAATTGGTGCACGGAATTTTCATTCTTAAGCAGCGTAAACAGTCTTTCGCCGGTAGTGTCAATGGCCATGTCCACCGGCGGGTTGGACAGCATGATTTCCCTTTTAACAGACATATCTGTATGCAATTCGTATACTCGTTCCGCCCAGCTGTCGGCGATCCAGGCAGTACGGGTCCGGGGGTTGAAGGCGACAGCGGTGAGTGTCAGGAAATATTCATAGTCCAACATGTGCGCCCCATCGTAGCTGATCCGTGTCAGTCTGCCGGAATACAGGCTCATATCCGCTACCCAGAAGTTTATCGAACCGGGAATAATGGTCTGGGGCTTACTATGTTCGCCTTCACTGAAAGCTGTGACCGCCTGAATGGTGTATTGGTGTACTGAATCAGTAAAAACACTAATATCCTTATATTCGGTACTGTCAGCGCCCACTTCATCAAAAAAGATCGGCGCGCTGTTTCCGATACCCCTGTAAATGCGGTAGCTCTCTAAATCATCTACAGCCATTGCGTTCCACTGGAGGGTGACGGTATCACGGTTGGACTGGATGACCAAGCCAGTGGGTGCGCCGCCGGTGACGGGATTCGTAGGATCAAGGGGATTGGACCGTTCCCTGTCGGAGCAAGAGATTACCAACAGGGCAATAAACAGCAGTAAAAAGCGTTTCATTCCGGTTCCTTGAATGAAGACACAAACAACAAAAAACCAACTTCCACACCAACGTATGACCTTCCTGAATAACGGTCCAAGCGTTCCGTTTCTGAAAATAAATCATTCATCACTTCTATATTACCGCTGTGTACATAATCAGCGTAGGCACTGTTGGCCTGCTGGTGAAAACGATACGCCAGGATGCCTGCAATAGACATGATACCAATCCCCATCCAGCGCTGGACGAGCACTCCCTTGGGCGTTTGCGCTGGTTCAACTCGTTTTAGCGTATCGTACACAGTCGCAGTCTGAGTGTTTGGTTGATTGTTCCACCTCGGTAATGAGTCTGCCGTAGCCTGCTCCTGTGCAATCTGCTCGGATACACAAACACTCAGGATGATCCAGAATAGTTTGTGTCGGGCCCGTCTCATGGCAGCACCTGCAAATAGGATATCTGACGTTCAGAATCAACGGTGATGACTCCCTGTGGAGCTAGAGATATCCGTTTGAGCGGGTGATCAAATTCATAACTCCACTGTTCTGCACCGCTATCCTGATTCAGCAGAACCAATTTTCCCCGGGCATAGGTGACCAGTAGTGTGGACTTATTTCCTAAAAGCGGTTGATTGATCAATCCTGCTCCTTGGTAACGCCAGCGCACCTTTCCATCCGCGAGGTCGATACCAAGCACTTCCCCGGCTGAAGTTGCTATAAACAGCCGCTCTCCACTCAATAGCAGCGGAGCGTAAATGGGTGTGTGGACGTCTAATTCAAATTGCAGCACGCCTCGCCGGACATCGATAACTTTTATGCGGCCGTCTGAATCCGCCAGTACAATTCTATCCTTATCAACCGTATAGACAGGATTCGGATTGAGATTAACCGTTAGTTGCCAGACAGGTTCGAGTTTTTCAGTGTAAGCCTGCACAACTCCATCTGCTGTAATAATCAATAAGGTATCGCTGGAGTGATGCATCATACCCGCTACTTGTTTTTTGGTTTTTCTGCTTTCCAGTAATCTACCGCTGTCATTATCCAAAGCTATAATGGTTCCCGTTGTTTGCGAAAGCATGAGCGTTCTGCCGATCAAAGCGGCATGGCTGCCAATATGTTGAATCTTCCGTTTCCACACCTGTTTTTTATTCAGCATATTATAAGCGATGAGTTTATCCTCCCTCCTGCTAACCAAATAAAGTCGCCCAGTATTACGGTCAATAATATGGGCGCTGATCCTGTTTCTGAAGGGGTACCATCGGCGCACTTTTTTCTTACGGCTGGTCAAGTCCATGGTGAATACTTCTCCGGGATACGTTATGATTAATACATAGGTGCCAGCGAGATACTCCACTGCTTTTGGAGTGGATGATAATTTTTCAGTCCAGGCCAGCACAGGTTTTCCGGTTAACACGGGATATTCGGGGGCTATGAAATCTTCAGGTGCAACTTTCAGATGCAAGCCTTTGGTACAGGCTGAAAAAATAGCCGTTAACATTAGGGCGATAATGATAAGCCTTTTTTGGTACATGACGATCATGGCTGTCAGAAATCCCAACCGAAGAAAAACTGTGTAAACCAGTTTTCGCTTATAGAACGGAAGTCTGTTCGTTTGCCGATATCAAGTCTGAGTACAATACCACCCATGAATAGTCCCCTTAAGCCAAAACCGAAACTGCCTCTTAAACCGGGATAGTCATAATCCCAGGCATTCCCGGCATCGATGAACAGGGCGCCCCGAATGGGCGCGAAACCTATATTTTCAGAGCCGATGCTCAGCATCAAACTTTTAGCAAAGGGAAAGCGTAATTCCTGGTTCAGGAGTATGGCTTTGCGTCCATAGATTTGATTGATGGCATAGCCCCGCAGGCCCCAGCTGCCACCGATGTAAAACCGGCGAATGTCCACACCATCATTGAGCCAGATCATGGACCGTTGAGCGAAGGAAAAATAATGATTGATACGGTAGTAATAGCGAAAATCAAGTAGACCGGCATAATTATGCAGTTTGGAACGCTGAAAATCGAAGGTCGGCCCGATCGTCAGCCGCAGGCTCCAGCCGTCAATGGGCCCGATGGGTGTCCACAGGGAATTATCATGGACCAGGGATATATAATTCGACAGCAGCAGCGCGGAGATCACATCGCCGAAATAGAAGTCTTTTCTGGAATGCCACAAACTGCCGCTGAATTCCAGACGCTTGAATAAGTTAAGGGGATAATTCATGCCCACACGCAGACCCATAGAGCGCTCGAAATAAAACGCCTGGTAGGGGTCCCAATAATCGTTGGAAAAATGAAATACACCCAAGGCCCAGTTGTTCCGTTTGGTCAGGTTGACCATGGTGACGGCCACATTGAATCGTTCCATAAACTCACCGGATGTCTGGGCAGTATTGGCGAGTAAAAAATGGTAGTACTTGTTGCCTAAAATATCGGATATACTCAGTTGCGCGCCACCTAAAAAACCAAAAATGGGATCGTACGCCACGGCTGTCTGGGCAAAATCAAGGCTGTATTTCAAGCGGTAAGGTGCAATTTTCACTGCTGGTGATGCAGCTGCGGTGGGTACAGTCCAGGGCGCTGATTCCTTTGTCACCAGGGTGGAATCAACCACAGAAGATAACCGTGTAGATACGGCCACCTGGTGCAGCTGAAAACTGTACTTCTGAAACAGGGTGACCAATAAACTATCCCCCAAAAAAGGTACGACGTCCAGCACCCCGGTGTGTAAGGCGGTTATCTGTCTGTGATGGGCGACATTAGGTGTGTGCTTATCGGTAAAATCAGGCAAAGACAGCGACCAGACATTGGGCGTTCCCGAGCGATCAGAAATATAATAAATATGGTTTTGTTTGTTTGCGGCATAAGTGGGTTTTGTATTGCTGTATTTATCATTGGTCAGAAACCATATTTCTTTGGTGGATATGCGCAATAGAAATAAATCTGCAGCGCCGTCCAGGCCCCGGGCACCGCGATCAGAACTGAATATGATCATATCCTCATCTTCAGTAAAACAGGGATCCATATCAGCGTACATATCGTTGGTGAGCTGAATGGCATGGTCTGTGGATGGCTGCCATAGATACAGGTCACTTTGGCCATCATAATTCTGGGCGCTGAATACAATCTGTTTTCCGCTTGGCGACCATTTTGGCGAGCGGATCATCACCAGTCCGGGGTGGGAAAATTTTCCTGTCGATTGCTGCGTTTCCAGATTGATCAGCCTGATCATGTCCCGCTGACCGGATTGAGCTGCGAAGGCCAAGACGCCGGACCTATTAACGCTCAACCCTGTACGCAAAAAGTGCAGTGATTCTAGGTCGGTGGTGCGCTCGCCCTTAATAAGCACGGACCCCCGTTTTTCTTCGAGGCCCTGGGTATAAATATTCG
>Ga0208700_1000193_pt1 | contig 22444 bp, 13 predicted proteins | sample DeeseametaMP2016_FD_184179 | JGI IMG/M metagenome (GOLD analysis project Ga0208700, IMG submission 184179) | Marine microbial communities from the Deep Pacific Ocean - MP2016 (SPAdes) | ecosystem: Environmental > Aquatic > Marine > Oceanic | place: East of Hawaii, North Pacific Ocean | collected... | reverse complement strand
CGTGATGCGGACATGGCCGAAGAAATGGCAACGTTCACACGTAATCAGATCATGATGGAAGCAAGTACTTCCATGCTGGCACAGGCGAATCAGAATTCTATGACTGTGCTGAAGTTGATTGGATAGACTATTATTCCAGTGGGCATCAAGTACTCATTTGTGTTTGTGCTCACTGTACTCCAGTTGAAATGATCAGCGCCCTGTGTTACGGAAGTAATACAGGGTTCCTTCCTCACTGCCTACTATCAAATCCAAGTCACCATCTGTATCCAAATCAACAAATTCAGGGTTTCCACCAATTGGTAAATTCAGTTGTTTAAAATATTCCGGAGAAGGTTTCCAGGATAGAATACCTGGTTTTTCCGGATCAGGCTGAAAGCTGATGATATTTCCTGAGTCAGAGCCAATAATCAGGTCTGGCTGCTGATCATTATTGAGGTCAGTAATTTTAGGTACAGAACCAATACCAATATCTAAATTTAAGTATTTGCGTCTTTCAAGTCGAAAATAAAAACCGTTGCCCTGTTCTATACGATCAAATTTACGCAGTTGACCGATGAAGTTTCCTATCAGCAAATCATTACGGCCGTCACCATTCAGGTCTAGAACAGCTGGGACTGAGTTTCTTCCTCCAGTCACACCAATAAACTGAGTAGGATTGTAGACGAAGTCAGCTATCTCAGAATTGCCTTTATTCTCCCAGTAGTCAATACTTCCTTCTTGATTGCCAACCAGCAGATCAAAATCTCCATCACCATCCAAATCCGCAAAAACCGGAGCGGAATTTTTTCTGCCCTGATAGCCTAGAAAGTGCTTGCTTTCAAGTGTCCACTGCGCATCGCCTGAGCCTTGTTCACGTCGGTAGTATCTTAACTCACCGGCACTGTTTCCAACAATTAAATCAAGATTGTTATCGCCGTCCACATCCATAAATGCAGGAAAAGCACGACGCCCAAGTTCCAGGTTCCCATACCTGGAACTTACAAACTCAAAAGATGGTTCAATAGGTCCGATTGCTTTAGAATCTTGTTCAGTTTCAGTATTCTCAACTGGAATAATCGTGCTGTCTGCTTGTTCATTTTCTTCCTCCTGCTCTTCATCCTCCAAAGTGTTTTCTGTAAGAACAAGCGTACTTTCCTGTTTAGACTCTATTGTCTTTTTCAGGCCGCCATTTTTCCAATAAAGCAAATTACCATGTACATCACCAATCAGCAAATCTGTTTTGTTGTCACCTTCAAAATCCACAAAATGCGGTGTGCTGTACCCGATGGCCTTGATATTTTGCCAGTGTTCGGCCTCCAGGGTCCATCCACCCAGTGCAGGGGAACTTTCAGGAGGAAGATGACTGATTAGACTTAAAAATCCCTCTCGCCCGCCAACAACAAGGTCAGGGTGCTTGTCTCCGTTCCATTTCCAAAAAGTTGGTGCAGAACTGGCTTTCATTTGAAACCCTGCAATGCGTGTGTTGCGCAGCACAAAATGCGGTGTGTTTTTGTTACCTTGATTTTCATAATAAATAATCAAGCCCTTACTGTTTCCTACCAGAAGATCCAGGTCGTCATCTCCATCCATATCATTTAACAATGGTGTACTGAAACTTCCTACATCAATTTGTGATAAATTTACGTCATGTACCACCCATTCCGGTCTTTTTTCTGAACCGCGGTTTAGTATCCATTCCAATTTTCCGTTTCTATTTCCGCTGATAATATCTAAATCTCCATCTGCGTCAATATCTGATAAAACAGGAGAACTGTACTGTCTCTTATTATTTTCAAGTACAGGGAATTTAAGTTCATACCAGTCTGTGCCTTTATCAGCACGGTTTTCAAAAGCAAATATTTTCCCTGAACGACTGCCGAGGAGGATATCTATCCGGCCATCCTGGTTCCAGTCGCCGCTCGTAAGGAAGGAGTGGCGGTCACTGCCAATTAGATTCTCTATCTTCAAAAAGTTTCTGCTGGATAACCAGAGTTGATTTCGTGTAATAATTCCCTGAGAAGTTAATTTTTCAATTTTTTCTTTTATCACATCTTTTTCAGTTTCTGATTCTCCAGCTGCAGTTGCTTGGTCTGCCTGTGTTACTGCATTTTCCGGATTTTCTTTGTTGTCATCCTGAATGTTTGCATTAACAACTGAGTTTTGTTGCTTAGAAGTGTCTGCTTCACTTTTAATTGAATTACTGGAAACCTCAGCAAAATCGGCGGTATTATCGGAATTGGATTTTATACTTAAATCCGGACGCAAAATAAAGGGGTACAACTCCACCATTCTGTCAATCTTTGTTCCTTCAGGTACACCGAAAGCAACTGCAAGTGGTACAAGGCATTCCGGAAGTCCTCTTAATTGAGAACATGCTTGAGAGAGGACTTTTTCAAATGAGGCAGACATATCAATCTTTACCAGCTGAATAGCAGATATTTTTCGAAGCAAATCCAGCAGGATTTCATGATTTTCATAATAGATAATCTTTGAGGAAGACGTACCTAAAAATAGTTCTGAAAAACCGTCCTGGTTCAAATCATGAAATGTAGGTGCAGCACTGCCGCCGACGTCAATAAACTGGAAATGTCTGGATTTTAGGCTCCATAATGGAGCAAAGTTATTTCCGGTATTGAGATAATAATTGATTTTTCCGTTTGATTTTCCAACAACCAGATCCAAATCCTTATCTTGATCCCAATCCACCAATTCAGGAACGGCATCGGCTTGAGGGGCAATGTCTGCAACTAGTTCAGGTTGAAATTTGCAACGTTTATCTGGTGGATCTGAGACCTTAAACGCTTGACAAAAAACAGCCTCCTGGGTCATTCCGGAATTAAAAAATATGTGAATTTTACCTGAACCTGTGCCTACCAGTAAATCATAAGTTCTGTCACCGTTAACATCAGCTAAACGCGGCACACTGTTCCCTCCAAATTTCAGACCCATGTAAATAGGAGTTTTACGGAAAAATCGGGGGCTGAGTTTGTTCCCCCGGTTTTCGTAGTGGAAAATATGGCCATCTTTGGAACCAATCAAAAGATCAAAGTCTCCGTCATTGTCGATGTCAACAAACTCTGGAGCAGCATTGTTTCCAACATCAAGAATGGTTTGTATTAGTATGGCATTGCTTTGTTTGTCTACACCTTCATGAATTACTACTAAATCTTCTGTTATCAATTTGAAGAACGGAGTTGCAGTGCTGCCTTGATTGTGAAAAAAAGCAATGCGCCCATCCGCTTTTCCAACAAACAGGTCATCATCTCCATCATCGTCAATATCTACAAAACGTAATATACTCCGTGCAAAGCTGCGTGTGTAAAGTAACTTTGTTTCACCTTTCAGCTTTCCATAAAACTGTGGAATCCAGTTGTATGTCAGAACAGGTTGTTCTTCTCCGGCTGTGGAATAATTTGGTGTTCCCAAAGAAAATCCCAGTATCAGGAAAAGGAAAAAAGTAAACTGAATGTTAAATATTATTTTGGCCTTGAACATGAATCACAAGGATTTGGAAAAAAATGGTGGGAAGTGAGAATAATAGGAATTATCTGTTTATGTTTTTTGACTTTTCTAACAAAGGACTATGAAGCTTTTTGAAAACTGCAAAGTTGATTTTGGAAGATGAATCAAGTATAAGTAAAAAGTAAAATTCATCGAAGAAATCTATAGTCTCTTACTGACTATGTCAACTTTTATATTAACTAAAGCTGCTTGATGAAAATTGTTTGCCAACTTTTTAATAGTTTATGTTTATGACAGTTTTTTTACTGACTCTTTGTTTTGCTGTTGTCATCTGGTCTGCCTTTAATCATTTAAGATATCTTGGAATTGATGCAGATTATCTTATAAGTGGCGGACGCAGACTGCAATCTCTCTGGTAATGAATTAACGCCTTTTACACTAAAGTCTTGTCTGTTTCTCTGCAGGCTGGGTATGGTGATTACTGAAAAAAATTAACCCGACACTTAAATACCGTGTTTTTAGTAGTTGGGTGCTGAATTATCATCTTTTTATAAAAAGTTTTAACAATGGAACTAAAAATTGAATACAGTAATGATTCTCTCACAAGTGAAAAACTGGAAGCTCTGGTCGTCTTTGTCGTTGAAGACTCAGACCTTCCTGGAAGTGGACTAAGGTCCCTTCCTGGAGATCTCAAAAAAAACCTGAACGCCTCAATTAAATTGAAAGTTTTTACCGGTAAGAAAGACAAAAGTCAGCATTTGTTTTCTGGTTATGCAAAAATCCCGCAAATTTTAGCGGTTGGTCTGGGTAAAAAAGATGAATTAGATGCAGAGACGTTGAGACGTGCTGCAGGAAAAGCGGGAAAAATGCTGACTTTACTGAAAGCAAATAAGGTGGGATTTGTTGTGACCTCACTTATTCAAAATGCGGTTGAAGTAGATGCAGGACAGGTCCTGGTAGAAGGTTTAACTTTAGGTGCCTATGAGTTTAACACTTACAAAAAATCACAAAATGAAAAACAAAACTCCAGACCAATTACGATTAAATGTTGTGACCCGGAAAAACTTACTTCATTGAAAGTATTAAAAAAGGGGAAAATACGTGCTGACGGGACAAATCTGGCCCGCACATTAGGTAATACGCCCGCAAATGATTTGAAACCAAAAGATCTGGCGGCTGAGGCAAAAAGGATTGCTGTAAAATACAAAATGGAATGCACGGTTTTGGAAGAAAAAGACATGAAAAAACTTGGTATGGAGATGCTGCTTGGTGTGTCAAGAGGTTCCCGGGAACCGGCTAAATTAATTATTTTGGAGTATGCTCATCAGCAGGCCAAACAAACAGTTGCAATTGTTGGAAAAGGCGTAACATTTGATTCAGGTGGAATTTCACTCAAGCCTGGGAAAAATATGGACGAAATGAAATTCGATATGTGCGGTGCTGCAGCCGTTTTGGGTGCAATGAAAGTCATAGGACAGGTTAACCCAAAACTAAATATTATTGCTGTTATTCCAACAACGGAAAATATGCCTGGCGGCGATGCCCAACGTCCGGGAGACATAGTTACAGCACACAACGGCAAACGGGTTGAAATCCTCAACACAGATGCAGAAGGCCGACTGATTCTTGGTGATGCACTTAGTTATGTTGTTAAGGAGTACAAGCCTGATGCGGTTATCGACCTGGCAACTCTCACAGGGGCATGTGTTGCTGCACTAGGACACCTCACTACTGGAGCAGTCTCGAACAATGATGCCTTGATGGAACAAGTACGTAGAGCAGGAAATATTAGTGGTGACCGGGTCTGGCAGTTTCCAAGCTTCCCCGAATACGGCGAATCCATCAAGGGAAAATATGCAGACCTGCAAAATATTGGCGGAGGTGATTCCGGAGTCATAGTAGGAGGTCTGTTTTTAGAACATTTTGTAGATAAAACACCTTGGGTCCATCTTGATATAGCAGGAACATCCTGGAATGTAAAACATCTCGGTTACCAGCCCAACAGTGGGGCTACCGGTGTCGGGGTGAGACTGCTTGTAGATTTTGTGCAGGAATGGCAACCGCTTAAATAAGTGCAGATATAATTGAATTTTTTGCAGATAGAATCATGACTAAAAGTCGCGACACACAAATCCATAAGCTGGTCAATAAACTGATCAACACGGAACGGACACAGTTGCTGAAAAGCATACTTGAACCGCTTAAACCTGTGGAAATTGCCAACATTCTGCTGCAGTTAAAATTGAAGCAACAGTTGGTATTACTGGAAAATCTGGATCGGGAAACGTCTTCAGAGGTGCTAAACAATCTGCAGGATTCACCTTCCATTCTTGGCGACATTGTAGAACAAATATCTACTGATCGATTGAGTAATGCAATCGAGGATATGCCGCAGGACGATGCGGCTGACTTTGTTGGTCTGTTGGATGATGAAAAAGCAGAAGCGTTGCTTGAGAAACTGCCGGAAAAAGATCGTGAAGAACTGACCAATCTTCTTCAATATGATGAAGAAAGTGCAGGCGGACTCATGACGCCCTATGTTGTGGCGATCCGTAGAGACCAAACGGTTGCAGCAGCAATCAAAGAAATACAAAAATTTGTTAAAAAGGAGGGTTTTGAATTATTTTATATAGCTTACGTTGTCGATGATCATGATCACTTGATTGGTACAATTGGTACGACTGAACTTTTGTTGGCGGAGCGCCATAAATTAATTGAAAATTTGATGAATCCTGAAGTGGTTGCTGTTGATCAGGATTTGGATCAGGAGGAAGTTGCACGAATTGCGCAGGAATATGATTTGGTAGTGGTTCCGGTAATAGATAAGCATTTGCGTCTAATCGGCCGTATTACTCTGGATGATTTGGTGGATGTGATTGTTGATGAATATAATGAAGATATGGGTCATATTGCCGGTACAGGGGACGAAGAGGTTAGTGAGACATCGGTTTTACGAGCTTCAGGTGATAGGTTGCCCTGGCTGCTGGTTGGTTTGTTTGGAGGTTTTTTAACTGCTATAGTGATGAGTTTGTATGAAAATGCTCTTATTTCGCTACCGGATGTAACTTATTTTATTCCTCTTGTAGCAGCACTTGGAGGAAGTATCGGCATACAGTCTTCTTCAATTGTTGTGCGTGGACTTGCCACAGGAGCAATACAAACTACTGATATTCTTGTTCGGCTCTGGAAAGAGTTAAGGGTCGCATTTTTGAATGGAATTATTTGTTCTTTCATACTGGCAGGCATGTCATGGTACCTGACTGATGATGTTGGGAGGGCCTTTACATCCGGATTTTCATTATTGATCGTTGTTTGTTTTGCAGCAGCAGTTGGTTCAACAATTCCAATTATACTCAAACGAATGAATATCGATCCTGCTATAGCAACAGGGCCTTTTATTACTACAACCAGCGACATCATTGGAATCGCCATTTATCTCGGTTTTGCTTTTAATGTCAGCTTTTCTCCACTTTTCAGTTCCTGATAGCACAATGCCGTTTAGAGAAATTTACGGACAAGAGCACGCAATTGACCTGATGAATCAAGCCGTTCAGAGGGACAGGATGCCTCATGCATGGTTGTTCACAGGCCAGGCAAATATCGGTAAATACAAAACAGCTGTTGCTCTTGCACAAAAACTTAATTGCAGAAAATGTGGAGAAGACGCTTGTGGAGAATGTGATATTTGTTTTCAAATTGCAGAACAGAATTTTCTGGATTTCCAGGTTCTGATTCCTGACGGCAAGTTTATTAAGATCGATCAAATCCGTAAATCATTGAACTGGCTTCATCTTCATCCGGATCAGGCAAAAAAACGCGTATTGATTCTTGATGGAGCACAGCATTTGGGCCGGGAAGCAGCTAATGCTTTTTTAAAAACGTTGGAGGAACCGGCACCAAAAACTTTGCTGATTTTGATTGCTGATTCATCACAACAGCTGCTGGAAACAATTGTTTCGCGTTGCCAACAAATACGATTTCGTCCATTGTCTGAGGAAATTTCGGAACGCATATTGCGGGAAACAACGAACCTGTCAACAGCCCGGATTCAGTTGCTCAGTGCCTTCAGTATGGGAAGCGTAAATGGAGATCTTGCTGAACGTCTTGAACTTATGGAAACTGTCCAGCAAACGGCCATCCGCTGGCTGACCACTTTTTCTGCAGCAACACTTGAAGAGATGCTACGGACCTGTGAAACCTGGGCTAAATCCAAAAATGAGGAATGGCGTTTGCTGCTTGATTTTCTGGAAACTTGGTTTCGTGATTTAACATGGCTGTTTCGTGGTCTTCCGGAAGAAAAACTGATAAACCGGACAGTTGGTTCTGATGAAAACCGCATTTCTGCATTGAGAAAAAGTGGAGAGCATTTTACTCTGCAGCAAATTTTCGAAATTTTTGGCTGGATAGCAGAATCAAGAAGAACCATTGAACTTAACGCAAATAAGTCACTTGCAGTTGAATCTCTATGTTTGCACATGTACCGTAGCGCTGTATGAATTATAAATCGGGAAATTTGAATGAGCTGATATTTTCGAAAAATAAATTATTCAGTCGACTTTTTTTGTTCTGCGCACTCAGTTTTTTTATAGCTGTTCCTGGGGCAATTGCCCGTCAACCTACACCTTTTGAATTGGAGGCAATCCGTAAAGAAACCAGGGTTGTGTTTCTGAACTTTCTGCAACTCTGGCAGGAGGAACGCTATTTTGAATTATACAAATACGGCAAAAAACACTCCACAGATCAAATTAGCATTGAAGAATTTGCAACGCGAATGGTTGAACTGGACTGGGTTCCGGTTGGTTTGAAAACTGGAAAAGAACCTGAAATATCATATCGATACCTGACATTGCTTTATGTTAATGCTGCAATTGTTTTTCGACACAAAAGCATTTTTGATTTACAATTTACAAAGCAGCAATCATTTTTGCTGCTGAAGGAAAGTGGAAAGTGGCGCTTCGATTTACTACAGATGATCCGGTCTCCTTTTTATATCCCACCAAATTAGTACTTGCTGGAATATAATATTATTCAATAAAACCAAAAAGTAATTGTACGATTGCTGATGACTACTGCAAGGTTTATCCTGTAAAAGCCCGAAAGCCATGCACTTCTGTTTTTTGAGTCCCTTTTTCAACAAAGTGACCTCATGGAAAAAACTGGCTGGTTTGATTCCCATTCTGATACTAATTTGACATAAAATTAATTATTACACTTCCTGAAAAACCAATGGCCGAAGATTTTGTTAGCTTAGTCGGTACTCTGGAAAAAATTTTGTACACAAATCCGGAAAACGGATTTTTGATTGGTACATTTCTAACAGAAAATTCCATCAGGCCGATCACTGTAAAAGGCATTGTTTTCAACACCCATGAGCATGAAACATTACGTTTAAAAGGCAGCTGGGAGAATCACAAAATTTATGGTCGTCAATTTTCGATTCGTGAATTCATGCCTGTTGAACCAACCTCTGAAGAAGGGATGGTACGCTACCTTTCTTCTGAAGTATTTAAGGGAATTGGTAAAAAAACGGCAGAGCGAATTGTCAAAAAGTTCGGAAAAGATACTTTTAAAATTATAGACATTTCTCCAAAATTATTATCGAAAGTTAAAGGCGTCGGCAGAAAACAACAAAAATCTCTGCTTGAGGCGTGGGATGATCAAAGAGGTCTCCGGGATGTAATGACTTTTTTGCGTGGAGTAGGAATATCACACGCTTATGCACAACGTATTTTTGCGAAGAATGGCTTGAACAGTATTCCGTTGATCAAAGCCAATCCGTATCAGTTAACTGATATTCCGGGAATAGGTTTTCTTACTGCAGATGGTATTGCACGCAATCTGGGATTCGATAATAACTCTCCGCATCGTGCTGACGCAGGCTTACTCTATATGCTGGAACAACAGGCACTCAATGGTCACACCTGTTTCCCTCGTCGGGATTTGCTCGAAAAAACCGTGCAAGAGCTTAATATTGACTCATCAATGCTGGAGTCATCAATTCGGCAATTGCTGGAAGATCGTTTGTTGAATAGTGAGAAAATTGAAGATGCTTCCGGTATTGAGCAGGAATTGGTTTACCGTCCGAGATTTTACAAAGCAGAACGGCGTGTTGCGGAGAATATTTTTCGAATCCTTAACAGTGAAGCCTATACGGTTTATGAGGGTGAATCTTATCTGATAGAAGAGCAGGAACGAAAAGTTGGCCTGAAGCTTGATCCTGCCCAGAGAGAGGCAGTTGAAGCGGCTCTTCAGCATAAAGTGCTGATTATAACCGGTGGCCCCGGCACAGGTAAAACAACCATTGTGCGCTTTATACTTGGACTGATGCGCACCAGAATCCCTGCAATTGCACTTGCTGCACCTACTGGACGTGCTGCAAAACGAATCACTGAAACTACCGGCGCTGCAGCTTCCACAATTCACCGTCTTCTTGAAGCAAGCAACATAGGTTTTCAGCGTGACCGGGAAAATCCTCTGGAGCAGGAATTGCTGATCCTTGATGAAACTTCAATGATCGATACTCTGCTGATGGATAGTTTACTGGAAGCCGTTCCATCTGCGTCACGTTTAATTCTTGTAGGCGATGTAGACCAGTTGCCGTCAGTGGGTGCAGGAGCAGTGTTGTCGGATTTGATTGAATCCAGATCAATTCCCGTTGTGCGACTCGATCATATTTTTCGGCAGGCAGCTGATAGTTTTATTACAGTCAATGCTCACAAAGTTCGTCGGGGAGAAATGCCGGACTTCAGTAGCTCAAATCGGCAAACCGAGGATGAAAATCAGCTGCTGGATTTTTATTTTATTAAAGAGTCGAATCCAGAAAAAATTGTTGAAAAAATACTGCTGATGAGTACCGAAAGGATTCCCCAGCGTTTTGAGCTTGATCCGATGATGGATATTCAGGTGCTGACGCCGATGCACCGTGGAGTCACAGGTGCAATAAATCTAAACCGGAAACTGCAGGATGTAATAAATCCAGATGCAAAAGGTCTGGAACATCGTGAACAGTGGTTCCGGATTGGAGACAAAGTGATGCAGCAGCAAAATGACTATGAGAAACTGGTTTTCAACGGCGATCTTGGAAGAATTGTTAATTGCGATCCAAAAACCAAAGAACTGCATGTTAAATTTGATCAGCAAATTGTTCATTACCAGGGGAAAGAGATGGACCAACTATCTCTGGCCTACGCAATCACGGTTCACAAATCCCAGGGAAGCGAATATTCAGCAGTGATTGTTCCTCTCACTACACACCATTATATGATGCTTCAGCGGAATTTACTCTACACTGCAATCACCCGCGGGAAACAGTTAGTTGTTTTGATTGGAACAAATGCAGCTATTAAGAAGGCCGTTGAAAATGAAGGTTCAACACGCCGTTTTACCGGTTTACTGCATCAACTGTCAGAATTGGGTGCAGCTCCTTTGTTTTGAGCTAAAATAATAAGCTGTTATTGATGCTTTAGTAACAGGTTGTAACCCCGACAACACTAGTTATCGAATTGATTGTGGAATGAAAATTACTGAACATGTAAGTTTATGATATAATAGCTTATTGGCTGTTAATGAATGTCAAACATGTGTTGCTTATTTTTTTTGAGTTTATCACAATTAATTAAGGCGCGAGCCATTAAATTTCATAAGACACTCATATTATTGACTGCTGAATGACATCTCGACCGAAAGGAAAGATCTGATAAAGTGCTGTTACCTTATAAGATCCTTAACATACGTTTGGGTTGACATGATAAAACTCGTGACTGTCGAGTTAATTAAATATACACGAAAAATATGAAACTGTTTCGACTGACCGTCATACTTGTGTTTTTGTTTCCAATTGCTCATTTCTGTTTTGCCGAAACCGGAGTATTTCCAAAAAACATTGTTTTTGTAACTCATCAGCCATTGAGCGGACCTGCAAAGGAATATTCTGATATTGGAAAAAGCGCGCAGGCCTATTTTAAATATGTCAATGATCAGGGCGGAGTACACGGTCGTTCAATTGAGTTGAAAATAATTGATGATCAGTTGAAACCATACAAAGCAAAAGAGGAACTGGAGGAACTGACTTTAAAAAATGACATATTTGCTGTTTTCAGCGGTATTGGCAGTAAAACTCATCAAGCAGTTTACCCCTTGTTAAAACAGCAAAGACTGCCAAGTTTTTTTGTCGGCTCAGATTTGCCGGAATGGACACAACCCATTCGTGCAAATGTCTTTGGTTTTATGCCTACTGCTGAAACCGAAGCGCGTGTTATTGGAAAATATATTACAGAAAAGCACACTGGAAAAGAGTTTATCATCTGGTATCCGGAAAAGCCTGTATATCAGAGGGCAGTAAAAGTCTTGACCAAAGAATTGTATAGCGTTTCTGCCAAACTGCTGCCGGGAAAAGCAGGACGGCTTAGCGCAGAATGGCAGCTGATTCGTAGGAATAATCCAGATTTTCTGGTTGTATTGGGAAATTATACTGATGTTATGAACTTCTTGAAGTTTTCTCCACAGATAAATATTCCCATGTTAACAGGACACGCGCTTGCGGATAGTCGACTCCCTGAGTGGCTGGGCCAAAAAGTTTCTGAACGAGTACGTGTTTTGACAGCATATCCCCTTAAAATAGAAACAGAACATCCTGGTCAAATATTACATAAGCTAATACTCAGTGAATATGCGCCAAACCTGGCTCTCAACCGCTGGACTCTTTATGGCCATGCAGTAGCAGAATTAATGGTTGAAGTCTTAAATCGAACGGGACGTTCTTTGAGCAGACAAAAAGCAGTTTCTGCTGCTGAAAGTATAACAAAATGGCAGGGAAAGTTGTTACCTCCGGTATACCTCGATTCACGTAACCACCTGGCTCTGACCACATTTCGTGTTTCACGAATTACATACGGAAGGGTAAGCCACTTGTCCGGGTGGATTGATGGTAAATAAAACAAATGACAAGGATCACAGTCACGGTTGGGATTATATGCCGGACAAGCTCTCAGACTTAACAGGGCGGGATTAAAGCCTGACAAGACGTCAAAAAATCATAGGACGGTATTACAGGCCCTTCTAGAGCTTGATTACAATACTGCTAATCAAGGGCAAGGATGGAAAATATAGCACGATTAGTAAATTTCCCTTTTTCAAAATCAGAAGAAATATTGGTTAAAACAGCACTTTTGCATAATAAGGTTCTGGCTTTTCCTACTGAAACCTTTTATGGTTTGGGTGGAAATGCGTTTTTTAAAGAAGTTGCAGATCGTGTTTATAACATTAAGGAACGGCCCAGAAATAAACCGTTGCTTGTGCTGACTACACCGGAATGGCTGCCAGGTCTTTGTCTGTGGAACGACTCTCGGATTGATGATTTAATGAATGCGTTTTGGCCGGGCCCACTGACCTTGATTTTAGCCGCGAATCCGGAACTTCCGCAACACCTTCAAAACAGTGACGGAACTTTAGCCGTACGTTACACGAGTGCTCCAGCTGCACAGTGCCTGATAGAATTGGGAAGTTGTCCAATAATTGGTACAAGCGCCAACCTCACAGGCATGCCGGAATGCTCTTCTGCAACAGAAGTCCATAATCAGTTGAACAACAAGGTTGATGTGATTATTGATGGAGGAGAACTGGAAGAAAATCGGGCCTCGACTATCTTAAATTGCCAAAACAAAAATTTTGAAGTTTTGCGTCATGGAGTAATTACATCGTCTGAGATAAATCGAATCTGCGAGGTGTCGTGAAACTTCAATTTGCTTTTTCTGTGCTGTTTCAGGAACAAGATTTTTGTAGTTGGTTTTTGAGAAATACTGGACAAAACCCCGAGTAATAAATTTTAAGCCGGCTAGAAAAACAAGTTTGCATCAAATGGTCAGGCTCTAAGAAGAATTATAAATAATTCCCCCGCTGAATTCAGATTTGAAAAATTGTTTGTTTTTAATGCAGGTGTAAATACTTTTACGCTGGAACAAAACATGGTCTTAATTTGAGGGCTGACAGCATTATTTCATTTGTCACTAAATCAGAATGAATCGTTTTAGTGTCAATTCAGGGCTTACATATTCCTACGGTACTGTCCGCCGATTTGGTAAAGCTGTTGAGTGATTTGTCCCAATGAACAAACTTGCACAGACTCCATCAGGACCTCAAAAATATTGCCATTTTTTAGTGCCGCCTCTCTGAGACGTTCCATCATTGAGTCTCGTTCTTTGGAATGGAACCTGTGAAAATTCTCCAGATCATGGATTTGCATGGTCTTTTCTTCTTCCGTTGAACGCGCCAGTTCAATTTCTGTATCAGTTTCAGCAGGATTTGGGTTAAGAAAAGTGTTCACGCCCATTATAGGCAGTTCTCCGGAATGTTTAAGAGTTTCGTAATAAAGTGATTCCTCTTGAATTTTGTTACGCTGGTACATCGTTTCCATTGCACCCAAAACTCCTCCTCGTTCGGAAAGTCTGACAAATTCCGACAAAATTGCTTCTTCAACTAATTCAGTCAATTCCTCAATCAGAAAACTGCCCTGCATTGGATTTTGGTTGAATGCCTGTCCTAATTCACGATTGATAATGAGCTGAATAGCGAGTGCACGACGAACTGACTCACCCGTTGGAGTTGTAACCGCTTCGTCGTAAGCGTTGGTGTGAAGTGAATTACAGTTATCGTAAACGGCATAAAGTGCCTGAAGTGTTGTCCGGATGTCATTGAAATCCATCTCCTTTGCATGCAGGGAACGTCCGGAAGTTTGAATGTGATATTTTAATTTTTGTGAGCGTTCATTTGCTCCATACAAATTACGCAGTGTGACAGCAAAAATTCTGCGTGCTACCCTTCCAATTACAGCATATTCCGGATCCATTCCGTTACTGAAAAAGAAGCTCAGGTTACGCGCAAAATCGTCAATCGCCAAGCCGCGTGCCAGATAATACTCAATCAGAGTAAATCCATTAGCAAGTGTGAAGGCAACCTGGCTGATCGGATTTGCTCCGGCTTCAGCAATATGATATCCGGAAATGCTTACCGAATAAAAGTTACGTACATCGTTTGCGGTAAAATATTCCTGAATGTCACCCATCATCTGCAAAGCAAAATTTGTGCTGAAAATACAAGTGTTTTGCGCCTGGTCTTCCTTCAAAATATCTGCCTGAACCGTTCCGCGGACGTTGTTTAACAAATCAGCCTTTATAGCACCGTAAGTTTCATTATCTACAAAATGTTTACCGGACAATCCCAACAATTCCAAACCCAGTCCATAGTGATTTTCCGGACGTTCCATACGATACTCCGGAGGCTCCACACCCTGTTTTTTGTAGCGTTCTTGAAGCGTTTTTTGCGCTTTTTCTAAATGCCCGTTTTCACGTAAATGTTTTTCTATTTGCTGATCAATTGCTGCATTCATGAAAAAAGCGAGAACCACTGGAGCAGGTCCGTTGATTGTCATGGAAACGGAAGTCTTCGGTAAAAGCAGATCAAAACCAGAATATAGTCGTTTCGCGTCATCAACTGTGCAAATTGAAACTCCGGCATTTCCGATTTTTCCAAAAATATCGGGTCGCAAATGCGGATTTGAACCATAAAGCGTCACCGAGTCAAACGCTGTACTCAAGCGTGTTGCAGGCTGATCGCAGGCCAGCAAATGAAAACGCCGGTTTGTACGCTCCGCAATTCCTTCTCCGGCAAACATGCGGGTCGGGTCTTCGCCTTCACGTTTGAAAGGAAAAACACCACCGGTAAACGGAAAACTTCCGGGAAAATTTTCCAATCCCAACCAGCTTGCAATCTCGCCCCAGTCGTTAAATTTGGGTGTGGCGATTTTAGGAATCTTGAGTCCGGAAAGACTGATGTTGTGATTCGAAATTTTCAATTCTTTGTTGCGAATATCAAAGCTGAAATTTTCGCCCAGATACGCCTGGTTCTTTTTATGAAATTCACTCAGTTGCAGCCGTAATGATTCCGGAAGTTTTGAGGTTTTTTCATTGTACAGTTCGGCCACTGTATGAGCAGTTTCCGGAATATTTTCAATCGGGCAGGGCTGGAGTATGTTCCAGCTATTTTTATTTTCGGTTTCCCCCAGCATTTGTTTAAGAGTTCCGTGCAATTGTCCGCATTCTGAGGCAGTATGTGCGTTTTTCCGGACTTCTTTTTTGTAGCTACGTACGCAGCCGGCGATTTGCCGTAAATATTCTTTACGGTCCGACGGTATCAACTCTGTAATTTCGGAAACAGCAAATTCAGCTTCATGACTGCGTTTCCAGTTAAGTGAATTTTTCTTGATCAGGATTTCGATCAACTTGTGATAAAACCAGTTTGTGCCGCTGTCGTTGAAACGATTGGCAACCACACCAAAAACCGGCATTGTTTCAGTAGTTGCATCAAAGTCATTTCGACTGCGTTTATACTGTTTGCCCACGGCCAGCAAAGCATCCTGTGCTCCGGGTTTGTCAAATTTGTTGATTACAATACAATCGGCAAAGTCAATCATATCAATCTTTTCCAGTTGAGTAGCCGCACCAAATTCCGGTGTCATCACATAAACACTCAAATCAACAAAATCCGAAATCTCGGAGTCGCTCTGACCGATGCCGGCAGTTTCCACCAAAATCAAATCAAATCCTCCGCCTCCTGATTTTCCGGTTGCCTGCAGTAAGCTAACAGCACCTTCCAGTGCAGTAGATGTGGCCAGGTGGGAACGGCGTGTGGCCAGTGAGCGCATGTAAACACGGGGATCGTTGATGGCATTCATACGCATCCGGTCACCAAGCAGTGCTCCACCGGTTTTGCGTTTGGAGGGATCGATTGACAAAATCGCTATGCGCTTTTCAGGAAATTCTTCAAGAAAACTTCGCACCAATTCATCTGCCAGACACGACTTTCCTGCACCTCCTGTTCCTGTCAAACCAATCACCGGAGCCTGTGAATTCTCCACCGGAGAGTCTTGTGAGTGGAGTTTATTCAAAACTTTTTGTACTGCTTCCTGAGGTTCCACTACTTTATTTTCAGGTGCCAGCTGTGAACCTTTCACGTTTTGTTCGATCCAAGTCAGACTATTAGCAATATGCTGAACATTTTCCGTAACCAGTTTGTCTGCATGAGGTTCAAATTTATCCGGCAAAACCTGAAAATCAGAACGTTTCAGCATATCAGCAATCATGCCCGTCAGGCCAAGTTCACGGCCGTCTTCAGGAGAATAAACGCGACAGATACCGTAATCCGTCAATTCCTGAATTTCACTTTGAATGATCACACCTCCGCCGCCGGCAAAAACCTGAATATGTCCTGAACCTTTATCCCGCAACAAGTCCAGCATGTAGCGGAAAAATTCCATGTGTCCGCCTTGGTACGAACTGACTGCAATACTTTGGGCGTCTTCCTGAATGGCAACATTGACTATTTCCTCAACGCTGCGATCGTGGCCGAGGTGAATCACTTCCGCACCCTGTGACTGCATTATGCGGCGCATAATGTTAATCGCAGCATCATGTCCGTCAAATAAACTCGTGGCGGTAACAATACGAACACTGTTTTTTAGTTTGATTGTTTTTTTGACAGGTTGGGGCGAGCTCATCGTTATTTTAATTATTTGAGTTTATTTCTCTTCCAGTTGCCAATTGATAAATTTTCAACAAATCATCTTCGGTAACATCAATGAAAGTGTCCATTTGGCTGAGTGCATAAACAAAATCAGCATGTGCATATTCGCTATTAGTGTAGTCTTTTTCGGTTTCTTTTGATAGCAAAAATGCAGGATAACGCCGCCAATGAAACAAGGCATTAAATAAAAATGCCACCAGGAGAATGGTTGCAGTATTGATTGCAATTGGAGTAAGGATATACTGGTAGCCCAGAGCATGTATGTTTTGTCCGCCGATTACTGCAGCCAGAGCTGTTGCACCGCCAGGGGGATGAATGCAGCGGGTTTAATACATAGCTCCAATCGCCAACCCAACACTGGCACCTGCTGCAATGCCGCTGGAAGGCAGCCACTGGTAACATGCTACTCCGATTGCGGAAGATATCAAATGACCGCCAATTACATTCCAAAGCTGTCCCAGAGCACTATGGGGTACTGCAAATAGCAGGACTACAGAAGCTCCCATTGACGTTACAATATACACCATCTCCTCTGCTCCAACAAAGAGAGTACTGATATATATAATACTATAAATCCCGATAAATCCGCCTAATGCAGAAATTATTTTCTCATGATTTGAAACCGGGGCAGAACCAATTCCGAGGTAATAAAAGAGTTTTTTTTCATTAGAAACCTTTGTATTTTCTTGTTAAATGGAAATTGTTGTTGTTGGATTATAGCTGCTCTAAATTCAGCATTTCTTTCCGGGTAAGTCCTAAAGTCTCTCCGCACTCAAGAATTTGCTCCCAGGTTGCATCATCAATCGGAATGCCCTGAACCTGACGTTCTTTTTTTGAAATACGTTCCGGATCACCGGCAACCAGCACCGGTTCTTCCGGATTGGCAGGCGGCGAGGCTTTGGCGTGTGCGACTATTGCTTCTACTTCGTGTTGCATCCAGGTAACATCCACTAATCTTGCTGGGTCAATTACCAGGGTGAACATGTTGTTGATAATGCTGTTTTGTCGCTGATGTTCAGGTTGGATAGTGCCGCCGCCGCTGAGTAGTCCGCCGAGTAATTCACAAAACAGGGCAAGTCCGTAGCCTTTGTATTCTCCGAGCGGTGTCAGAGCACCTAGTGGAGGATTGTCCGGACGCTCTGGAAATAAGTATCCGGCCATAACTCCGGGATCGCAGCTTGGTTGTCCTTTGTGGTCGATAACAAGTCCATCTTTGAGTGCTTCGTTTTTATTTAAAGCAACCCGTGCTTTTCCGAGTGCTATGCGGCTGGTTGCCATGTCCAGTAACACCGGAGGTTGTTTTTCAGTTCCGGGCATGGCGAGGCAAATCGGATTTGTCGAAAAACGGGCGTCAGAGCCTCGAAAAGGCGCAACCAGGGGTGGATGGTCAGTCACATTGACAAAATGCAGCGAAACCAATCCTGATGCAATGCTTTGCTCACCGTAGGTCCCGATTCGTCCGAGATGGTGAGTGTTCCTGAGTGTCATTAAAACCAGTCCGGATTCACGGCATTTTTCAATCGCCTGTACCATGGCCATTTTACCGACTGCCTGTCCATAACCACGCTGACCGTCAAACATCAAAATCGAGCCGTCTGCGTTAACCAATTCAGGTTTTTGGTTCGGACGCAGAAAATCCTCTTTGAGCATCCGTACATAAAGAGGCAGCATTCCGACACCGTGACTGTCGTGTCCAGCCAAATTGGATCGAACCAGATGGTCGGCCACCACTTGAGCCTCTTCGATACAACTGCCGCCTTTTTTGAGGAGGGTTGAGACTAAATTATTAAGTGGTTCAGCTTGAATTAGCATCTGGTAACTGAATGTCAGGTGATTTCATGAGTATGTTGTGACCTACTTGTAAAAAGTTGTCATTCCCGCGTAAAAGAGAATCCAGGAATTTTGTATAGCTGAAATACTTTACCTAGATCTGCTCATGGCACGGATTCCTGCTTTCGCTGGAATGAAAAATAAATTTGAAAAGGTTATCTAAAACCATAATGTTAGAATAATTTGCAACTGTCGGTTTTCGATCAAATATTTTAACAAAACGCTTGGATTCCGGTTTGTGCCCTTCCAAGAATAAGCGCATGTACATCATGTGTTCCTTCATAAGTATTGACGGTTTCCAAATTCATCACGTGGCGGATGACGTGAAATTCATCGGAAATGCCATTACCGCCGTGCATATCACGGGCGAGCCGTGCAATTTCCAAAGCCTTTCCGCAATTGTTGCGTTTCATCAATGAGATCAATTCCGGAGCGCATTTCCCCAGGTCCATCAAGCGTCCCATTTGCAAAACTCCCTGCAGACCCAGCGTGATTTCAGTTTGCATGTCAGCCAGCTTTTTTTGTATTAACTGGTTTGCCGCCAACGGACGTCCAAACTGAATCCGGTCCAGTGTATATTGCCGTGCCTGCATCCAGCAAAACTCGGCCGCACCAAGCGTTCCCCAGGCAATGCCTAAACGTGCGCGATCCAGACAGCCGAACGGACCTTTCAGTCCGGACACATTGGGCAATTCATTTTTGTCTGGAACAAAAACCTCATCCATAACGATTTCACCAGTAACGGATGTCCGCAGTGACATTTTTCCTACAATTTTTGGTGTACTCAGACCTTCCATGCCCTTTTCCAAAATGAAGCCGCGGATTATGCCTTCATCGTTTTTAGCCCAAACCACAAAGACATCAGCAATTGGTGAATTTGTAATCCACATTTTGTTTCCAGTCAGTTTAAATCCACCATCAACTTTCTTCGCACGTGCTTCCATACTGCCTGGATCGGAACCGTGATTAGGTTCGGTCAAACCAAAACAGCCTATCCATTCGGCACTGGCGAGTTTCGGCAGGTATTTTGTTCGCTGTTCCTCACTGCCGTATGCATAAATCGGGTGCATCACCAAACTGGATTGCACGCTCATAGCCGAGCGGTAACCCGAATCTACCCGCTCCACTTCACGGGCAATTAAACCATATGAAACATAACTTGCTCCAACTCCTCCATATTCTTCCGGAATGGTCGAACCCAAAAATCCGAATTCTCCAAACTCATTCATGATTTCACGGTCAAAAACCTCATTGCGGTTTGCTTCCAAAACTCTGGGCATTAATTTGTCCTGGCTAAAATCGCGGGCTGTGTCCCGGATCAGGCGCTCTTCTTCAGTAAGTTGTTCATTAAACAACATAGGATCAGCCCAATCAAAGGCCGTTCTGGTATTTGATTTTGTCATCGGATTACCTGAAAATAATTTAAAACTAAATAGCCATAATATAATGAATAAATGGGTAAAATTGCAATTTCAATCTGAAATATTTAATTGCTTATGCTAGCATCTTTGTAAGAAATTCAAGTAAATATCTTTACTTAATCAATAAAACTTACTGGACAGACAGTTTTTTCTTAAACTCTGAATAACATCAATGAAACAAAGACGCAAAAACACATCTGGTACTCATAGAGTTCCTCCTGATTTAGATTTTCGTGAACGTCTTGGTGCACTCAGAAATCTGCCTGAATTTTTCAGACTTATCTGGAGTTGCAACCGTTTGCTGGCAGTCTTTAATATTTTACTGCGTGTCGTCCGGGCTTCTTTGCCGCTAACTATGCTTTATGTTGGCAAACTCATCATTGATGAGATTGTACTGATTTCAGTTACTGCTGGAGGATCTGCAGTTGAAAACCCGGATATGTCAATTTTAACGACATTTGTTTTAATAGAGCTTGGTCTGGCAGTATTTTCTGATTTGCTGGGCCGCGGCATTGCTTTGGTGGACAGTTTACTTGGTGATTTGGTTTCGCATGAAATATCTTTGCGCCTAATTCATCAATCAGCAAGGCTTGATCTTGAAAGTTTTGAAGATTCAGAATTTTATGACAAGCTTGAACGTGCCAGACGTCAGGCTTCAAGCAGAATCTTATTGATGTCGCAGGCCTTGACACAGCTTCAGGACAGCATCACCGTATTTTTTTTAGCAGCAGCTTTAATCACATTCAACCCCTGGCTTTTATTGCTGCTGGCCATCACGCTAATACCCGCATTTTTAGGAGAAACACATTTCAACAGTCAAAGCTATTCATTGATGTACGGCTGGACACAGGAGCGCCGTGAACTTGATTATTTGCGTTTTGCAGGAGCCAGTGACGAAACGGCTAAAGAGGTAAAAATATTTGGTTTGTCTGATTTTTTTGGCAAACGTTACCAGAAATTAGCCGGAGAATATTACCAGGTAAACAGGAATCTTTCTGTACGGCGTGCGGCCTGGGGAGGATTGCTTTCGATGCTCGGTAGTTTAGGCTACTACACAGCCTATGCAGTGATTATTTACAGAACAGTATACGGAGAACTGTCACTGGGTGATCTGACATTTCTTTCCGGTTCTTTTTTACGATTACGTTCTTTGATGGAAGCAATTCTAATCCGCTTTTCCAGTATCGCCGACAGTGCTCTTTATCTGCGTGACCTGTTTGATTTCCTTGAAATGGAACCGCGAATCAGGTCCAAGGACGAATCACTGCCTTTCCCGGAGACTATTCATGATGGTTTTACTTTTGAGAATGTTAGTTTTCGTTATCCACAGATGGAAAAATGGGTTTTGCGTGATGTTTCTTTCACTTTGCATCCTGGTGAAAAATTGGCTCTGGTTGGCGAAAATGGAGCAGGTAAAACCACGTTAGTAAAACTGCTGACGCGCCTCTATGATCCAGCCGAGGGAAGGATTTTGCTGGATGGTCACGATTTGCGTGATTATAACCTGGATGGATTGAGGGATGCCGTTGGAGTTATTTTTCAGGATTATGTGAAGTATCACTTGACTGCATCAGAAAACATTGCGGTTGGTCGAATTGATGATAGAAACAACGCAAATCGTATTAAGGAAGCGGCCCAGCGTAGTTTGGCTGATAAAGTGATTGACAAGCTGCCCGAAGGTTATCAACAGATGATAGGACGCTGGTTTAAACAGGGTACCAATCTATCCGGAGGAGAATGGCAAAAAATTGCAATAGCACGTGCCTATATGCGTGACGCACAACTCCTGATTTTGGATGAACCTACCGCCGCTTTGGACGCACGAGCAGAACATGAAGTTTTTCATCGTTTTGTAGAATTAACATTTGATAAGTGTGCTGTACTGATTTCTCATCGATTCTCTACTGTTCGAATGGCCGATCGAATAGTTGTTTTGCATGAAGGAAAGTTGTTGGAGCATGGAACGCATGAAGAATTAATAGATGCCGGAGGACAATACTCTGAGTTATTTCAAATGCAGGCAGCCGGTTATCGTTGACAGATGCAGGGGTTGTTTTTATTAAAGTACTCTTGGCGATACTGTCCTGTTTTCTGCACAATCCATAATATTTCGGACGTGCCTTGAAACTTCCTTGATCTTGCGAGGGGACTGCTTTATAGCATTTGATAATCGG
>Ga0208700_1000191_pt1 | contig 22632 bp, 7 predicted proteins | sample DeeseametaMP2016_FD_184179 | JGI IMG/M metagenome (GOLD analysis project Ga0208700, IMG submission 184179) | Marine microbial communities from the Deep Pacific Ocean - MP2016 (SPAdes) | ecosystem: Environmental > Aquatic > Marine > Oceanic | place: East of Hawaii, North Pacific Ocean | collected... | reverse complement strand
GGTGGTTCGGGGACGGATATTTTTGTATATCCGCCCGAATATTTGAAGACTTACTGAGAAGCAATGCTTCAGATCCGGTTTTCCGGCTCAAAGTCCATGTGCAACTGGCTCATGATAGAATCAGATGCTTCAGTATAGGAATCATCCAGAGCAAGATCATTTTTCAGAAGGAAGCCATTATCATTGTATTCAATTTTTTTGATCACACCGCCTTTTTTAAATCCACTCATTCGAAGCCCCAATCACTGAGAGTATCTAAAAATGAATTGTCTGTTAATTTATATTGAATAGGTGTGACACTAATCCAGTTATTGGCCAATGCATTGCCATCCTGATCATCAGATTTATCATTATTTATTATTTTACCTCCCATCCAGAAATATTGACGACCACGTGGATCTTCCCTTTTTTCAAGCTCATCAAGAAAATATTCACCCCCTTGACGGGTGATTTTATAGCCGCTGCATTCAGATGCGCTGCATTTGGGTACGTTCACATTAAGTAAGGTTCCTTTTGGTAAACCATTGTGCAATACTTTTTTCATCATGGTTTGGGCAACAGACTTGGCCAAATCGTAATAATCAGATTTAAACGTATTAATGCTCAAGGCTATTGATGGAATACCCAACATGGTACCTTCCGCTGCCGCAGAAACTGTGCCAGAGTACAATATATTGGACCCCACATTGGCACCTGCATTTATACCAGACACTACTATATCCGGTTCTACTTCCAGAAAAGAACCAACAGCGATCTTTACACAATCTGCAGGTGTACCATTAACAGCATAACCTTCGAAACCGCCGTGTCTCGTAATAGGCTCTATACGAATTGGATCAGAAATAGTAACAGCATGGCCGACTGCGCTTTTTTCAGTATTCGGTGCCATAACGGTAACATCACCCATTTCTTGCATCGCTTCCCAGAGCGCATAGATTCCCGGTGCGTGAATACCATCATCGTTAGTTACCAGAATAGACGGCCGTTTTCTCATTTTAACATGGAAATTAAACTGTATAGAGTGGCTTTCATTTTGTCCCTGGTGACAATATGATCCACAAAACCCTTTTCCTTGAGAAATTCCGTGCGTTGAAAACCTTCAGGGAGATCCTGACCAATGGTTTGCTTAATTACGCGTGGTCCAGCAAAGCCAATAAGTGCACCTGGTTCAGCCAAAATTATATCTCCAAGCATTCCGTAACTTGCTGTAACACCTCCTGTTGTCGGATCAGTGAGGATTGGTATGTATAATCCACCTCCTTCTGAAAATTGCGCCAGTTTTGAGCTTGTTTTTGCTAACTGCATCAATGATATGGCCCCTTCCTGCATGCGTGCACCGCCAGAAGCGCATATTAATATTATTGGCAGGTTATTTTCATGAGCATAATCGATCAACCTAGCTACTTTTTCTCCAACTACTGACCCCATACTACCGCCGATAAACGCAAAATTCATGATCCCTAAGGCAACATCCCGATCTTTAATCTTACCATGATAGCAATTTATCGCATCTTTTTGACCCGTCTTCTTTTTTGCTGCAACAAGTTGGTCCTTATATTTTTTACCCGCTTTAAACTGCAGTACGTCTTCAGATTGAAGGTTAGCGTATAATTCTTTCGACGATCCGCTATCAAGTAATAGACTATGATAGATTGAGGGCTCGACACGAAAATGATGGCTGCAGTGACGGCATACTGAAAGAGATTTCTCTAGTTCAGGCTTATAGAGAAATTCAGAACATGTTGGACATTTTACCCATAGGCCATCAGGAACACCCTTCTTCACAACGGGCTTAATCTTTTGTTTTTCTCTTTTAAACCAAGCCATGGATTAGACTATTTCTTTGCATAATTATTGCATCCTCCCCATCAGAATAATATCCTTTCCGAGTCCCCGTTTCATGAAACCCGAATTTCAGGTAAAGATTAATGGCAGGAAAGTTACTTTTTCTTACTTCCAAATGAATACTACTATCTCCATTAAACTGATCGAGAAAATATGATAACAATTGTTCGCCATAACCTATATGTTGGAATGGAATATCAATGGCAATATTCAGTATTTGCGCATCACTATCAACTACATGGGAAAATATATATCCAATCATATTACCTTTGGCTATCATGACATAATTCTCTGCCACAGGTTGAGAACTTAATTCCCAACTCAGTTGTTCTTTTGACCAGGGATGTTTAAAGATTTTTTTTTCAATTGATAAGATGTCTGCAAGGTCATTCAATGTGGCGATACGAATCAATGTTTCCTTTCTCCAAATTCAAATGGTGAAATATAGTTGGGTACGAGATCATACGGTTTATTTATTACCCATTCATCAAAATGTTGGTGGGCTAATATAGAAATAATCTCAGCCGATGGATTCCCTTCCTGAACATGTTTCAAATCATTTATAAACTGATCACAGCCCCAATAGACCACATGATCCATTTTTTTGACATTCTGCTCGATATCTTTCCATTGATACGGACTTGGATCATTTTGCGGAATTGAAGCATTATCCCAGGTAAAATCTTGTGCATAAACAATATCCCTGTGGGAATATAAAAGCACTAAACCTGCCCCCGAATATTCACCGCCAGAATCCATTAATGCCGTTAAAGTCGGTACAGGAATTAATGGCAAACCCTGACCAAAAGCCAGTCCTTTACTGTAACTTAAACCGATCCGTAACCCGGTGAATGATCCTGGCCCAATTGAGATCGCAATTCCATCTAAATCAGATAATATCAGTCCTGTATTGGCAACGAGTTTTTCATAAAATAATGGAAGTGATTTTGCATGTTGCCGGGGGATGTTTTCCTCTACTGTGGCAATTACATTACCATCTTCAATATAGGATACTCCACAAATTTCAGTAGCTGTTTCAATCGCCAGGATTTTCATGTACTTAATCCATTTATGGAAATCAGTCTTTCATTTTCCACATCCAATACTCTCTCAAATGAAATCCGTATCGCATCCGGTGGCAGAATTGTCTCAAGCTTATCTGCCCATTCAATGAGAATCATCGCGCTGGGAGTTGCTAGGATATCTACGCCACCAATATTCAAAAAATCATCGATTCCGTCCAGGCGATAAGCATCTACATGAATTAGCTTACCCTTTTCACAATCGTATTCACTAACTAATTTGAAAGTAGGTGACCCAACATGTTCACTTATTCCGAGCCCCTTAGCAAAACCTTGAGTGAAGGTAGTTTTACCAGATCCAAGGTTTCCGATAAGTGCAATTACTATCCCTGCTGGCAAAGAATTCGCCAGATCTGCGGCAAAAGACTGTGTTTCAGTGACAGAGGTACATCGATATACACGGGGTGACATTAATAGCCTCTCATGGTCACGACTGGAACCATGATCTCTTCCATGGATATGCCCCCATGCTGGAAACTTCCTTTAAGCTTACCCTGATAGCGATGCTGTTGGTTTGGATAAAGAAAAAACACATCATCCTTGGCCACAAGATAATTGGTCTGATGCACCAATTCCGGTAACCGGTAATCTGATGATTTACGAATTATCAGTGCATTTTTTTCCTTGGAATTCAAGTTTCGTCCATACTTATAGCGAACACCACTGGAAGTTTCTCGATCTGCACCAACCAAAACACCACGCTGAACGCGAACAGTACCATGGTCGCTGGTGATGACCACTGTAAAGTCACTTTCACTCAATTCACGCAGGGTACGGTATAACCATGAATTCTCAAACCAGGTACGCACCGCAAAACGATATCCTGATTCATCAGGCACCATTTCTTTCAAAACATCGGATTCGGAGCGCTTATGCGCCAGCATATCAACAAAGTTTACTACAATGGCCATTAAATCTGATTGTTTGTAATCAGATAAATGTTTTTGAAAACGCTGGCCTTCTTCGGCAACATTGATCTTATGGTAAATCACATTTTTATTTTCCAACTGGTTTCTCTTTAACTGGTCTTCCAGAAATAAAGCTTCATATTTATTCAAACTGGAAGCTTCAGACTTCATCAATTCCAATTGCTGCGGGTACTTTCGACATAATTCATCGGTAAATAATCCCGAAAAGATCGCATTCCGACTAAATGGCGTGGCGGAGGGCAATAGTGACATTTGGTAACCAATGTCTATGTTGAAATATTGTCCTATTTCCGGCAGGATGGTTAGAAATTGATCATGCCGTAAAGCATCAACCACAATGAGACAAACTTTTTTATCCTTCCGCAAAATAGGTATTACAAATTCAGGAACAACATCCACCGACAGGTTTGGACGGTCAGAACTGTTGACCCAATTACAATAATTTTCATCAACGAATTTTACAAATTCGCGATTACAGGTATGAATTTGTTCAGCAAGTATATTCCCCAACCCTATGTCCTTATGTTCATCAAAGTTGAGTTGCCATTTAGATAATCTATTATATATATCCCACCATTCGTGAGCCTGTAGATCCTCTTGCAACCTGCTCTCAATATGCTGAAATTCTTTCAAGTACCCGCTGGTAACTTTTTCCTCACGAATCTTGGTGTCTTCCAGGACCTGTTTGCAAGCCATAAATATCTGGGTCGGACTTACTGGTTTGATCAGAAACTGCGCTAACTTCTGCGAAATAGCTTCATCCATGAGCCATTCTTCTTCACTTTTGGTAATCATGATCACCGGCAGATTAGGGCGCAACTCATTTAACTGACGGACTGTTTCTATACCATCCTGACCAGGCATGAATTGGTCCATAAGGACCAGGTGGAATGTTTCATCCTTGACCAATGCAACCGCATCTGGTCCATTAGTCGCCAGACTAATGTTAAATCCCTTATCCTCTAAAAAAAGAATATGTGGTTTGAGATGATCGACCTCATCATCAACCCATAATATGTTACCACGTGAATTTGTCATAATCGCTCGGTGAAATTACTGCAGTGGGGAAAAAGTCAGAAGGGCTGATTATGCCTACTTCAAAAGTATCAATTTTCTTGTCAGCGTGAAATCCTTTGATTCCATGAGTAAAAAATACACACCAGCGCTGACATTGCGATTGAAATTATCTTTTCCATGCCAGCGGATTGACCTGAAACCAGCAGGCTCAAATCCATCTACGAGGACTCGAACTTCCTGTCCCAAAATATTGTAGATCGCAATGCGAATATAACTGTCCTCCGGCAAGTCATAGCGGATGGTTGTACTGGGATTAAATGGATTTGGATAATTCTGATGAAGTGCATATTGTTCAGGCAGCGGTGCTGTTGTACTGAATTTGAATGATTGAGTAAAAACTTCCCGAATCCTACCAGCGCGATCCCGCAGATCGATTCCCCAGATAACTTCAGTCTCTGTATCTATCAACCGGCGGAACTTCAGCTTGACCTGCTTATTCATAGGCTGTATACGGAGTTTCTGAACTAAATCTGCCAGCTGTATAACTATACGGTGATTTGCTGAATCATGGTAAGATAATTCTGTCCAGTACTGGTCAAATCGCGATAAGTGATCTACATATTCAATTACTTCTGGATCAAATGATAATTCCAAACCTAGGGCCCCAACAGCTTGAATCGAATCGAAATCTACATTTAAGTATAGTTCTTCCACATCATCACCAACTTGCGGTGGCGGATAACTGGCTGATATCTTGGCATAATCTTCTTCAGTTTGGCTACTCCTAGCTATTCTACCTCCATCATAATCAAACCCGGTAGACCAGTTCCACATCTGAACAAATATCATCAGGTCTTCAAAATCCATTTTCGAATCAGGCTGGATCTGCATAAAGGGCGGTGTACCTGCAGCAGGTCCAATTTCGTCCGCTGGTGTAACGGTTTCATCCCACCAATTCTGCTGCAAGGCAACAAGGTCTTCAAAATCAACTAGACTGGATCTATCATAATCACCTAACAGGTTTATAGTGAATAGAATTGTATCTCCATCTGCTACCCCATCAGGATCACCATTACCATTACCGTCAAATGGGTTATTCCACACATCACTTAGCTGTTGATTGATTGATATTCGTATTTGTTCATCAGCGTAGTAAGTCTCTACTGGAGTGATTGTTAATTGCGCTACTTCATTACCCTGAGTGAATTCTGCATCGTATTCAAGTACTCCGCGCTGGTCGCTTTCAAGTATTACACCATCTGAATAGGATTCAAGATCCATTTGACCAGTAAATGTGAGAGTAATCTGATCATACCAGTACATATATTGACCGGTGTCGGGTTGAACGGTGGTTAATAACGGTAAAATCTGGTTATCGAAATGAATAGCTATCTGACTTGATTCATTAGATTGCCAGCCATCTGACATTGATACTTCCAGCAATATGTTTGTATCTGTATTAAACAGATCATCATCAGATATCCAAGTGAGTGAATCGAGATAATCTACGATACCTATTCCAGTCAGATTGCCTTGAAGTGTAGCCGGAAGCCAGGAATTCCCATTATCAAGAGAGTAGTTCATATTGATCGCATAGAGATCCTCGGTTGTATCTTCAATTGCATAGGTTAAAGCAATATCACCAAAATATTCATCCATTGTTTCTGCCATTGAAACATTCAATGAGCCAATATGATTATCAACCGCAAAAAGGTCAGAGATGAATATTGAAGATGTATCATCTGGTGTTTGCAATGTATCAGTATCGAGGTCGTAAGCAAAAATCTTCACCTGCACGTTTGAATTATATATTCCATCAAGGTCTGACATTGAATGCCATATTACCATCATTGTATCCTGCCCAGCGATACCACTCTGTTCACTAATACTGGCATTATTCCAGGTTATACCATCAGTGGTAAAACTAATATCATAGTCAAGGTCATCATCGTCAAAATCATATAAATGAAAAGAAAGCTCTATATCATCATGATTTTCGCCAACAAGTTGCGTAAAGGCGATTTCCGGCGGATAATTAATATCAATGACCTCAAGCATGATATCCAATGTATCAGCCAGTTCCCCATCCGAAACAACAACTGTAAACAAGGTGTCGTCACTTCCTCTAGCTACCAGGCCATATAGACTGTCTCCAGCAATAGTCATCCACTGCGGTGCTACCAATAATTCCCATACCAGGGTAGAATCTTCCGGATCAGTAGCCAAGGGATAATAAACGAAGTATTCATCCACATAAGCAGTATCAATATTGTGCGATGTTATCATTGGTACATCATTTACCGGAGTGACATATACACCAATTACTAATGAATCATTAAGCGAACCATCTGAAGCAAATAGTGTAAATAATGTGTCAAGATCGCCCTCGCGTGGAATACCGGAAACGTCATCGCCTTCCATAGATAACCAACTTGGTAAGTGGTTCACGGACCACAAAATGGGCAACCCTTCCGGGTCATAACCCGCAAAATTAAAGGTTACAAATTCATCTTCGATTGCTAATAATGAATCTGATGATGTAATAACTGGAAGATCATCATACGGAATAACATCTACAAAAATTAATGTACTATCCCAATATTCGCCGTCCGATACCATTATACGAAAACTGGTGTCAGGGGCACCTTCATTGGGTGTTCCAAAAGAGCTGTCTCCTGCCGTACTCATCCACGTTGGTAAATCGCTAAAGATCCAGATAAGGGTAGAATCTTCTGGATCTTCAGCGGAGGCATGATAAACGTAATATTCTGACTCGTCAACGAGAATGGAATCAGCAGATTTTATCTCGGGCGGATCATTCACAGGCGTGACAAAAATTCCTATTTCAAGTGTATCAGAAAAATACGAATCAGAATAAATAAGCAGAAAACTGGTATCTAGATCGCCTTCAAGCGGTATTCCAATGATACTGTCATTTTCCATTGAAAGCCAGGTAGGAACGTTCTCAATCTCCCAGCGGTTTGTGCCAATATCTGGATCATACCCATCATATAAATAATTATAGGTTTCATCCTCAACCGCAAAGGATGTGGCCGAGGACGTTATTACTGGTGGGTCGTCTTGCAGCATATAAATGGTTATGATGGTTAAAGCGGAATCACGACGTTCGGCATTATTAAAGGCGTATAATATCGTATCCTTCCCAAAATAATTTTGATCTGGCTGATAAGAAATAGTCGAATCACTCACTATTTGCAAGATACCGTGATTGGCAGAGTCAACGATAGCAAGATCAACTAGGTGTATGTTTACTATACTGTCATTCAAGACGGGATTAAATAAAAATGTCGAATCCTCATTTATAAAAAATTGATCATTTACCAGGGTAAGCCATACATCTGGTATAGATCGTAGATTTTCATAAGCACCCATATCGGGATCAGATCCAATTGGTGATGGTCTATTCCAGCCATTGATATCCGAATTAAAACTGTTCACACTGCTCCCCACACCGATGGCCATAGAATAATCAGACAAACTGTATTCGTCATTGCTGGCATCGCTGAATAATGGATTCACATCGATATTTGATTGTGCCCAGGTAACCAATGACGTACTTACACTTTCTGACTCATGGGAATAATCCACTGCATTGAAATCTCCCTCAACATTGGAGAAGGAAACAGTTAGTGAATCTTCAGGATCATTGATAAAAAATTGTTCCGGTATATTTTCATAAAGAATTGAATTAGTTACTACAACTTCAGATTCATCTGTCAGATGCAAAGCGCCGCCGTGGAACTCCCCATGGTTAGCAATAATTGTAGAATTGCCGATCATTGGATTCGATCTAGATATTTGCATAGCTCCGCCAAATAGACCGGCATAATTATCATAGATCACTGCGTTATAAACCCCCGGATTTGAATTACTGTACATGGCAACAGCACCACCGGCTGAATCAGCGCTGTTATCGGAAATAACCAAATTGGTAATTGTCGGGTTTGATGAATTCAGAGAAATACCGCCACCGTTTATAGCGGAATTATTCACAATCGTTAATTTATTTAATGTCGCACTCGAATTATTCTGCAAATAAATACCACCGCCTTTATTGGCAGCTGTATTATTTGCTATAGTAATATTTGATAACCTCGGATTACCTCCATTCAAATAAATTCCTCCGCCATTATTTGTGGCGGTACTATTCGTGACGACAAGGTTTTCCAAAACTGGACTGGAATTACTGGAATAAATGGCTCCTCCATCTGAGCCACTGCCATTTTGAATGGTAAATCCAACCAATCTTACTTCCGTGCCAGACACATCTGATATGGTTAGAGTAGAACCATTCAGCTGACCATCAATAACCGTGCTGGTAATATGGGCTGTATCTCCCGATGTCAAATATTCTGAGCCAATAATCAATGCTTTACCAAGTAAATCAATATTCTCATAATAGGTGCTGCTATAAACAATCAATGTGTCATCATCTGCGGCAAAATTAATGGCGCTTTGAATCGAAGTAAAATCTCCAGTACCGCCAGGACCCACTTCATATTTTTGTGGGGTTGGCATACTGTAAACATCAAGAGTTTTTTCACTTTCCATACCGGCATAATCAATGGCAGATAAGCGATAGTAATAGGTAGTGCCATTTTCAAGATTGCTAATTATAACGGTTGTATCACTGATACTGGAATTTGTGGCTACAATGGTAGCAGGGAACGGATCTGTCCCTCCGTAGACCAAATATTGATAGAGATCAGTTTCTGTATTCTGATTCCAGAATAAAGTAATCTGTCTATTACCGGCCGTTGCTGAAAGGCTCTCTGGCATTGCCGGTGGTACCATATCCACACCTTCTGAATCCCAACTGGCACCATTTATAGTTCCATGGTTACCATTGCCGCTTATATCGTAGACCACAGACCCGGAACTTTCACCAAATTTCCAATAGCCTATTACATCGGCAGATGATAGATAGTTATCAGTATCAGCGTTCAGGTCTATATCCAGCGGATTACTCTTGATTGCCTGGATCTCGCTTAAACTAAGTGCATCATTCCAGATAATCACTTCATCAATTTTGCCATCGTACCATTGTGGATCACCGCTATTATGACGACCAATTCGAAAATTGCTGCCATCGGGGGCGGCCTGAGTGAATGTTTCCGTACCAACTAGTTCGGCATTCATGTATAGCGATACGGAACCACTATCATAAACAGCTGCGGCATGATACCATTTATCAGGACTGTAAGTGAATGGTGAATCATAATATCCATTATGATATTGTACATCTACCGTATTATCGCTATCCATATAACCAAGAATTAATGATTGTCCATAACTACCACTAACATCGCTATCCACGATTGATTGTTCGCCGGAATTAACATCCGGTTTAAACAAGACTGATATTGTGAGGGGCAGCATATTTCCACCCAGAGGCGTTTGTATATAATCATCACCACCATCAAAACTCAGACACTGCACGTTACCGGGATCATGCGGCATAGCAAACGCAGTACTTGTATTTTGGCTCTCATTACCGGCAAGATCGACAGCGGAAATACGATAATACCTGACGACACCATCAGTAATGCCAACATCACTATATTTTTCTGTACCAACTGCAACTGTTGTTATTAACACACTTGGGTTTGATGTTGTATCCGCGAATATTTTATAATGGGCTAGGTCATTTTCTGTATTTGGCTGCCAGCTAAGATCTACTTTACCCAGGCCTGGCGTAGCAATCAATCCGGTTGGCCCATCAGGTATATCTCCATCAACATAAATTTCTTTACTACCGCTAATAGAAAAAGTGGATCCTGGCTCTGGTAAATTCAATAATGACCCATTTCCAGCTACATCGGTGATTGTCCCTCCATTCAAGACCAAGGCACTATCACTAGCATAGCCCAGATCGGTTGAATTATAGCCACTTTCAACAATAAATCGAAAAATCAGTTCGGTAGATCCATTGCCACTGAGATATTCGATAACTGCATCTGTGTTCCCCGTCTCCAGTGTTAATTGCGGTGTTCCTGAAACATTCACTTCTTCACTGAAGGTAAAACTAATATCAATAGTATCACCAACTAGATAGGTACCATCTGCCGTAGGAGATGTCGCAGAATAAATAAATGGTAAAATACCATCAATATTCAAGTCCATGCTGTCTGATAAGGAATAGGTAGAGGCTGGTACTGGGAGTGTTAAAATTACATCATTACCCGCGGCATCCTTTATCTTACCACCATTGAGAGCTAATGAATTAGTCGTTGTATAATCAAGATCATTTGTGCTTTGACCTTCAAATACTATGTATGAAAAATTTAATGTAGTACTGCCCGAGCCGCTGCTATAATCAACCACTGCATCCCCATCACCCGTTTCAAGAGTTAGCTGGGGAACACCAGTGGTAAAAACGGACTCATTAAAAGTGATAGCAATATTGAGAGTATCTCCGATTTTATAAGTGCCATCGGAACTGGATGAGGAAACAGCATTCACAACTGCTAATACCCCATCTATAACCAATGTCTTATTGGCGGCCAGGGATCCATCTGCACCCGGTGTGGTGAAATCTAGTGTCGCATCATTTCCAGCAACATCTTTTATCGATCCACCATTTAGTATTAAAGCACTCGTATCGGCATAACCCAAATCACCTACACTATCACCAGATTCAACAACATAATCAAAAGATAAAGTTGTAGTACCTGACCCCAATACATAGTTAATAAGCGTATTTGCTGAACCTGTGCTTAGATTTACTTGCGGCGTACCAGTAACATCTACTGCTTCAGTAAATGTCACTGTAATAACTATACTGTCACCAATCATATATAAACCATCAGCGTTCGCAGCTGATACATTACTCACCGTTGGAATAATACCATCTACGAGAATATTCTTATTTGCACCTAGTGACCCATCCGCTCCCGCTGCAACTAAGGTTACTGTAGCATCATTCCCGGCTACATCCTGAATCACTCCACTATTCAATGCCAGGGCATTCGTGCCCAGATAATCAAGATCCGTCACATAATCACCGTTAGCAACAACATAATTAAATGTAAGTGTATTTGTGCCACTACCACTGGCATAATCCACTACAGTATTGGAATCTCCAGTTGCAATAGTCAATTGTGGAGTTCCAGTAACTAAAACATTCTCACTGAAGGTTACTGTTAAGGGAATATTATCGCCAATGTTGTACAGACCATCATTCAGCGACGATGATACATTTGCTACCGTTGGCTGCAGGCCATCAATGATCAGGGCTTTATTGGCAGACAAAGAGCTGCTTTGTCCCGGAATAGGCAGAGATAGTGATACATCATTCCCGGCAATGTCCTGTAAGGTACCGCTGTTTAATGCCAATGAAGACGTGGACGTATAATCCAAATCACCAGAATTGTGACCATTCTCTACAATATAACGAAAACTGATTATGGTAGAACTATCTCCACTTACAAAGCTGGAAGTGGCGTCACTTGATCCAGTTTCCAAGGTTAATTGCGGTGACCCGGAAACGTAAATATTCTCATTAAAGGTAATGTTGATGTTCAACGTATCACCTATAATATAGGTACCATCAGATGTTTGTGATGATACCATGGTGACAACTGGTACACCACCATCAATGATCAAAGATTTAATGCTTGATAAAGAACCTGCTGCCCCTGGTGCCGCCAGTGAAACCTCAGCGCTATTGCCAGCAACATCATTAATCGTACCACCATTGAGATCCAAAGCGGTGTTGCTTAAATAATCAAGATCCGAGCTGGCATCGCCTTCTTGTACAATATATTGAAACGTGATTATTTCACTTCCGCTGCCGCTGATGTAATTCGCTGAATGATCCACACTACCAGTCTCAAGGGTCAACTGTGGCCTCCCAGAAGTAACGTCTACATTCACAGTTTCAGTTAGAGATACGGTAATATCCAGCGTGTCGCCAATGCTGTAATAACCATCTGTTTCTGCTGATGTTACACCGCTGACCGCAGCGATTATTCCATCAACCACTAAATCCTTACTGTCACCAAGGGAACCTGTGGTACCAGGTAAAATCAAGGTCAGGGTTGCATTATTACCAGAAAGATCCTTGATCGTGCCCCCATTTAGCGTCAACGCTGACGTATTGGTATAATCCAGATCATTACTCTCGTGACCAACTTCTACGACATAGTCAAATATCAATACCGGTGATCCAGAACCGGTACTATAATTAACAAGCGTGTTGCCCGAACTAGAGGTTACTAATGATATCTGGGGAGTGCCTGTCGAGTAAACAGTATCATCAAAAACGATCGAAATAGGAATTGTATCGCCGATCATATAATTACCATCAGCCACGGCAGATGTGACCGATGTTAAAAGCGGGGCCACACCATCCACAACCAGTGCCTTGTTTGCTGCTAATGAACCCGTCCCTGCAGGTGCGGGTAGAGCGACAGTAGCATCATTTCCTGATCCATCCCTGATTATGCCCCCGTTCAGGGCCAGGGCGCTGCTGCTGGTATAATCCAAGTCACTACTTGTATGCCCAGCGGCTACTGTGTAATTAAAGGTAAGTGTAGCACTACCGGACCCACTGGTGTAATCCAATACAGCATCGTTTGTACCGGTTTCAATGGTTAATTGCGGGGTACCTGTAACAGCAACCACCTCACTAAAAGTAATCGTAATACCAGCTGTGCTACCAAATATTAACATTCCATCATTATCCGGTGATGAAACATTATCAACCGTTGGTACAATTCCATCTACTATAATGGCTTTGTTCGCACTGAAAGATGTTGGACTGCCTGGAATTGGAAGGGTAAGATTGGCGTTATTCCCGGAAGGGTCTATAATTGTACCACTGTTAAGCGCTAATGCAGAGTCACTGGCATAATCAAGATCAGTGGAATTATGCCCACCAACAACAATGTAATTGAAAATCAATGTAGATGTAGCACTACCGCTGGCATAATCAGCTACACCATCTGGGTCTCCCGTTTCCATTGTTAATTGCGGGGTACCTGACACATACACAAGTTCAGAAAAATTTACCGCTATACCCAGTGTGTCCCCAATTTTGTACGTACCATCAGCCAAAGTTGAAGATATGGAACTGATTATTGTAGGTATGACTCCATCTACAACCAACGCCTTATTCGCGCTAAGTGATTCGGACGCACCAGGCGCAGGCAAGGTCAGAGTTGCGTAATTATTGGCAAGATCCCGAATTGTTCCACCATTCAATGATAATGCGTCAGTACCGATATAATCAAGGTCCTCACTAGTATGATCCTGGACAATAATATATTGAAAACTTAGCGCCGTTGATCCACTACCAGAGGTATAATCAACTACAGCATTTACTGCTCCCGTTTCAAGCGTAAGCTGTGGTTTCCCTGCACTTGTATCCACCACCACTGTCTCAGGAAAATTCACAGTGATCACCAGGGTATCTCCAATGTTATAGATATTGTCCGGTGTTGTAGAAGAAACGGAACTAACTGTAGGAATAATGGCATCCACTACCAGTGCTTTGTTCGCAGACAGAGAACCAGAAGATCCCGGTTCAAGTAGCGTCAAGGTAGCATCGTTACCCGCTGCATCCCTGATTAAACCATTATTTAAGGATAATGAACTTGTACTGACATAATCCAGATCACTATTACTATGGCCTGATTCAACTATATAATTGAAATTTAATGTGACAGTACCAGAACCACTGTTGTAATAAATCACTGCATCATTTGATCCCGTTTCCAATACAAGCTGTGGAATACCAGTAACAACTACAATTTCTGAAAATGCAACGGTTACTACCAATGTATCACCAGCTTTATAATATCCGTCTACGGTATTTGCTGAAACAGAGTTTACCGTTGGAACTACTCCATCAATCATCAACGCCTTATTATTAGCCAGGGAGCCTGTACCACCTATTTCTGGCAAGGTAAGTGTAACATTATTACCAGCTGCATCCACAATCGTCCCGCTATTCAATGCCAGCGCATTGGTGCTATTATATTCTAGATCACTGTTTTCATGACCAAGTCCCACATTATAATTGAACGTCAGAGTAGTTGTGCCAGTACCGCTAGTATAGCTAGCGATGGCATCAGTCGCACCCGTCTCCAAGGTTAATTGGGGACTACCAGTTACCATTACGTTTTCATTAAATGTAACAGTAATCGCTACCAGGTCACCGATATTATAGGTTCCATCCTGTGTTGAAGATGAGACTGCGGTGACCGTGGGAGGATTTCCGTCAATAACAATATTTTTCGTAGCCGCTAAAGATCCTGTGGAATCTGGTTCTGGCAGCGCTAGATCGGCATTATTTGTAGCGGCATCTTTAATAGTACCGCCATTTAATACTAATGATGTTGTGCCAACATAATCCAAATCGGCACTACTTTCTCCATTCGATATGATATAGGAAAAATTTAACGTGGCACTTCCAGTTCCACTGGCATAATCAAGCACCGCATCTGTTGTACCTGTTTCGAGCGTTAATTGGGGGGTACCTGTGACAGTAACAGCTTCATTAAAGCTTACATTTACCACTATTGTATCACCTATGCCAAACAAACCATCATCCACTGCTGCACTTACAGCAGTAAGAGTAGGTCCAGTTACATCAATTACATCCGTATTCCACACCGCACCCGTAAACGAAATATGGTGACCTTTACCGCTGATATCATATAGCGTAAATCCAGTGCTCTCACTAAAGCGCCAGTAGGCTTTAAGGTTCGCTGCAGAAACATAATAACCACTGTTTGTTCTTAAATCTGTATTGCCCTCTTCCGTGTACATAGTTAATAGTTCCGCTGCTGAAAGTGCTTTGTTCCAGACACCGATCTCATCGATTAGGCCATTAAAATATTCATTATCCCCAACAGTATTATACCACCTTCCAAATTCTAAAGATTTATCAGTACTAAATGAAATCTCGGTTGTAACTGTTTCAATAAGATTCCCATTTACGTACAGTTTCACGTAGTTACCATCCTTGTATACACCGGTGACCAGATAATTGACTCCAGTCATGTAATAATTGCTACTGGTATTGGCCACCACATTTGTTTCACCGGTGCCAAATGTTGCCCATATTTCACCATTCTCCCGAGTATTTAACCGGTACCCATTGCTTCCAGAATAAGGTAGCCTATCAATTATTGAAGCATTTTTTATTTCATCAGCTTTGATCCAAGCTGAAACGGTAAACTCATCTACTATATCAAAATCAGTACTAGCGTTGCCGACAGCATAATCATCAGTACCATCAAAATCCAGTGAGCTGGTCATAGATAATTCATGGGCCAGGGCGGTGACATCGCCAGTTTCAGCACTTTGATTGCCAACATTGTCCACTGCAGAAATACGATAATAATAAATTGTACCATTGGTAAGATCTGTTTGGGTATAGGTTTCGGTACCAGTTGTTATTGTGGACAATAGTGTTGTTGGGTTACTAGATGTGCCGCCATAAACCTTGTATGAAGCCAAGTCATTGTCTGAATTAGCGGTCCAATCCAACTGTATTTGTATATTCCCTGGTGTTGCTATTAAGCCAGTGGGTACTGCTGGCAAAACACCTTCGACATTTAGATTCATATTGGAACTGAGAGAAAAACTGGCGCCAGGGGCGGGCAAAGTCAAGGTGGCATTATTACCAGCAGCGTCCATGATCGTACCATTGTTCAATGCCAGCGCGGTAGTGCTGACATATGCAAGATCTGTGTTCACATGCCCGGCCGCAACAATATACCGAAATAATATGATTGTGGTGTCATTACCGCTTACATAGTCTGTTACAGCATCATTGGTGCCTGTTTCCAGGGTTAATTGCGGGGCACCAGTCACCAGGACTGCTTCATTGAAAATAATAGCAATTGTAAGGGTATCACCCATTTTATAATTACCGTTCGCGCTGGTTGATATTACCTGTGCTACAGTTGGCGGATCTGCATCCAGTGCAAGGGCCTTACTATAGGATAGTGAACCCGCTGAACCGGGTGCTGGTAATGTCAAGGTAGCCGCATTGCCTACCGCATCCGTAATGTTCCCACTGTTAAGTGCTAATGCAGATGTACTTTTATAATCCAGATCGGTAGAAAAATGCCCATTGGCAACGATATAATTAAACGTAAGCACATTGGTCCCTGTACCAGCCGTATAGTTGACCGTTGCGTCCGAATCTCCGGTTTCCATAGTGAGTTGCGGTGTGCCGGTCACAGTCACAGCCTCGCTAAAAGTAACCGTAATTCCTATTGTGTCAGCAATACTATAGGTGGTATCTATCGCGTTAGAGCTTACAGATGTGACGACCGGTGATACACCATCGATAAATAAGGCCTTATTCGCAGCCAGTGAGCCAGCAGCGCCAGGTGCAGCCAGAGTCAGATCCGCAGAACTGCCCGCCGCATCCACGATTGTACCACCATTCAATGTGAGCGCGCTATCGCTGGTATAATCAAGGTCATTACTGGAATTACCGCTGGCTACGGTATAATTAAAAGTGAGTGTTGCACTACCACTACCGCTGCTATAATCTGCTATGGCATTCGTAGCGCCAGTTTCTAATATAATTTGCGGTTTACCACCAGTTGTGTCAACAACAACAGCTTCACTTAGGGTAATTATAACCGCGATCAAATCATCAATTTTATAAACTGTATCGGCAGCTGTGGATGTGACGGAAAAGATTGTAGGTACTAGACCATCAATTACCAGTGCTTTATTATATCCTAATGAATAACTGGCGCCCGGCTCTGGCAATATGAGTGTGGCATTATTTCCAGCGGTATCCCTTATACTACCGCTATTCAAGCCAAGTGCTATGGCTCCCACGTAATCCAAATCGCTGGTGCTGTCGCCAGCAGTGATCAAATACTGGAAAGTCAATATTGATGTACCGCCGCCGCTGGAATAATCAACTACCGCATCATTATTCCCGGTCTCCAGGGTCAACTGCGGGGTACCTGTTACTGTAATTGCTTCACTGAATGTTATGGTTATAGCTAGCGTGTCACCTAATTTAAACAATCCATCAGCTACGGCACTGGTTACCGAATTCACTGTGGGAACGATACCATCGATTACCAGCGCTTTATTTACCCCCAGCGCACCTGTGGAGTCCGGACCAGGTAAGGTCAGACTGGCGTCATTACCAGCAGTATCGCGCACAGTACCGCCATTCAGCGTCAGGGAGGTCGTATCTGCGTAATTCAAGTCTGAGGACGTATGACCTGAGGCAACCACATATTCAAAACTCAAGGTCGAGGTTCCACTGCCGGCGGCGTAATAAATGACCGCATCGCTGGTACCCGTTTCCAATGTGAGTTTTGGCGTACCAGTAACAGCGACTGCTTCTGAGAAGACCACGGTAATAGCTAATGTATCACCGATTATATAGCTGGAATCAACAGCTGTACTAGACACCGAACTCACCAATGGTGCACCGCCATCAACGACCAGTGCTTTGGCGTACCCCAGGCTACCTGTCGAATCCGGTAGAGGTAAAATTACATTGGCACTATTGCCAGCGGCGTCCATTATCGATCCCCCATTCAAGGCCAGTGCTGTGGTATCAGTATAGTCAAGGTCACTGCTTGTGTTACCCCGCGCTATTGTAAATTTGAAAGTAAGTGTGGATGTACCACTGCCGCTGGTGTAATCAACCACCGCATCGGTTGTACCTGTCTCCAGGGTCAGTTGGGGTGTTCCCGAAACGGAAACCACTTCGCTGAAGGTTACTGAGATATCCAGTGTATCACCGATACTATAAGTACCATCAGTGGCTGAAGAAGAAACTGCGTTAACGGTAGGGGCAATTCCATCGATCACCAGTGCTTTTTCCGCACCCAGGGATCCAGAAGAACCAGGAACAGGTAATGTCAGAGTAGCTGCATTCCCTGATCGATCATTTATGGTGCCGCCATTTAAGGCCAGCGACGCTGTACTGTCATAATCCAGATCACTAGCTATGTGACCACTCGCTACAATATAACGAAAATTCAAGGTCGTGGTGCCGCTGCCGCTATGATATGCTACGAGCGCATCAGAACTACCTGTCTCCAACGTTAATTGCGGGGTACCGGTTACTGTGACCGTATCACTGAATGTGATCGCAATAGCCAACGTATCGCCAATATTGTATATACCATCCGTGCTGGATGAAGAAACTGTGTATACTGTTGGTGCGAATCCATCGATCACCAACGCTTTACTCGCACCCAATGATCCCGTTGATCCAGGAGTCTGCAAAGCCAAATCCGCTACATTTCCCGCAGCATCCGTGATTGTACCGCTGTTCAAAGCTAAGGCTGTTGTAATGGTATAATCCAGGTCTGCACTGATGTCACCGGCAGCAACAATATACTGAAAACTTAATAAAGCTGTACCACTACCGGTGTTGTAATCAGCAACTGCGTCAGCGGCTCCAGTTTCTAATGTAAGCTGTGGTGTACCGGACACGAGCACCGCTTCACTAAATGTGGCTACAATAAGTAAGGTATCTCCAATAATATAGGTGCTGTCCGCAGCATTGCTGGAAACTGTACTAATAGCCGGCATTACACCGTCAATCACCAGTGTCTTTGTGGCGCTCAGAGAACCTGTGGCACCTACAGCAGGTAAAATCAGATTCGCTGTATTTCCTACAGCGTCTACGATACTTCCATCCCCCAGAGCCAATGCTGTTGTACCGGTATAATCCAGGTCACTGCTGGTATCTCCTGTAGCCACAATGTACTGGAAATTCAATGCGTTCGTGCCGCTGCCGCCTACATAAGATATAGCTGCATCATTTGCACCGGTTTCCAGGGCTAATTGTGGCGTACCGCTGACCGTAACCGCTTTGTTAAAGTTCAACGTAAGCAACAGCGTATCGCCAGCACCATAGGCCGTGTCTGCTGCTACACTAGTAACAGAACTGACAGTTGGAATCACACCATCAATCACCAGTGCTTTGTTCGCACCCAAGGATCCAGCGTTCCCTGGTACTGGCAGAATCAGATCTGCATTATTACCACTTGCGTCGGTGATTGTACCACTGTTTAAGATCATTGCCGTTGTATCGCGATAATCGAGGTCACTGCTGCTATTACCATTGGCTACACGATAATTAAAGGTTAATGTGGATGAGCCGCTACCACTTACATAACCGGCATAGTTACCGGTTCGTGGTCCTGTATCCCAAAAAGTACCATTTGTTAGTGTTCCTGTATTACTATTAACACTCCCATCAGCAACAATAGTTCCTGTACCCTCATTCATTGCCCAATAACCGACCAGACTTCCCGATGCTGTGTAATTCCCCGAATTCGAAGATGCATCCAGACCAATACCAGAATTATAAAGTGCATTAACGTTTACTGCAGTTAAGGCTGAATTCCATATCGCAATATCGTCCATCAAACCATTAAAATACCCGTCCCATGACCAATTACTTTTTCCGATAAAACTTGAGGTTCTATTCACAGCAGCCGGAACACCGGTTGTACCAGTTCGGATCTGAGCACCATTTTTATATAAAACAACATTACCACCAACATCCATTACTGCAACTAAGTGCATCCAGACACCCGTCTCCAAAATACCATTAGCAGTTACTTTGCCTCCGCTTGTACCACCAACATATACTTCAAATGTTAAGTTATTCGTGGTACCATAATTGGCCAGAAGTATATTGTCATTTGCTTGACCTTCACCAAAATCAAAAATTCGGGACCAGTTATTAAAACTATTATAAAATACCCAGGAAGAAACAGTCATACCCCCAGAGAAATCAGTGTTTACGGTCCCTACATCCAAATAATCATCTGTACCATCAAAACCCAGATTATATCCTGATGTTGTGTCTGTACTTGAATTAAGTAGAACAAATGGATTGCCGGTTACAGTTACCGCTTCAGTGAAGGTCGCTGTAACAGGAATTACATCACCAACCTTATACGTACCATTGCTAGAAGTAGACGTAACTGCGGTAATAGCAGGAAGTATACCTTCAATGACCAACGCTTTATTTTCCCCCAGAGAGCCTAAAGATCCTGGCTCTGGTAGTGCCAGAGCTGCATTATTGGTACCAGAATCGGTAATTGTTCCATCATTTAATGTAAGAGCGCTCGTACTGGCATAGTCAAGATCGGCAGACGAATCGCCGCCAGCCACAATATAAAGGAATGTCAAAACGCTGGCACCACTGCCACTGGAATAATTAGCTGATGCATCTGCTGGGCCGGTTTCCAATGTGAGCTGGGGCGTACCAGTTACCGTCACTGCTTCGCTGTACGTGATAGAAATAGATATGGAATCTCCACTACTGTAGGTGCCATCCACATTAGTGGAAGTGACGTTGGTGACAGTGGGGACATTCCCATCAACCACTAGATCCTTGTTTGCAGATAATGATCCTGTTGATCCAGGTACAGGTAAGGTTAAAATAGCATTATTACCACCATCATCCTTGATTGTACCGCCATTCAACGATAAGGCAGTAGTATCTGTATAATCAAGATCACTACTCCTGTCATCAGTAGAAATAGTGTAATTAAACGTAAGTGTATTGGTGCCACTGCCACTTGCATATAATACAGTATCACTACCCAAAGGACTGGGTTCCCAGGATGCGCCATATACCGCACCATTTATCCCGCTATCGGATTGATCGGTCAAGGCACTGCCTTGGCCTTCATCCATGGTATAGTAGACCAATAAATTAGTTGAAGAAACATAGGCGCCTGAATTCGCAGCTGCCGAAATGGACGCGCCATTATTATATAGTGTTACAATCTCAGAATCGGCCAGCGCCGTATTCCACACAGCCACCTCATCCATAGAGCCGTTAAACCAGTTCCCTGATCCATCAAATACGCCACCACCACCAATCTTAAATAGGTATGAATTACTGCCGTAGTTTGCGGTGTTACTACCTCCTGTCGCTTTCAAGGCACCATCAACATATAATTTGAGATTGGATCCTGAGCCTACGAAAACAACATGATGATATACATTAAAGGGAAACGTTGTACTATTAAAATTCCAATTAACACTACCACCGTTAGCAGTCCAACCCATGAACCTACTGCTATTAACAAAACCGAATTCAATCCGATTATTTTGACCAAAGAATCCCTTTCTGCTGCCTGCGGATTCTGCCTTTATCCAACCAGCCATGGTAAATTGGCTCAAGTCACTAAGTAAAGATGTTCCCGAGGTTGCATAGTCATTTGAACCATCAAAATTTAAACTGGAACCGCCAGTATTTATTTCCAATACGGGCGTACCAGTTACCGCTACAACTTCATTGAATACAATCTCTATGGGAATGATCTCACTAACAATATAGGTTCCATTCGCGACAGAAGAAGTCACACCAGTTATTACTGGTACACCACCATTTATAATAATATCTTTGTTCGCGCTAAGGGAACCAGCAGCCCCCGGCGTTGGCAGCGTCAACGTGGCGTTGTTTCCCGCAGGATCACTAATCACGCCACTATTCAAATCTAAAGCATTGATACTGTCATAATCCAGGTCACTGCTGTTCTGTCCCATTTCAACAATGTAGCGGAAGGAAAGGTCTGTTGTCCCATCACCGGAAATATAGCTGGCAATGGCATCACTGGTACCTGTTTCCAGGGTTAATTGTGGTGTACCAGATCCCGTTCGTGAAAAAGTATAAACTGGCTCATCTACATCATGGGCAGCGATTATGTCACGGATTTCCCATTCCTGGTAACCATCGGCAAGAAGCTTATCCATTTCATATTGCTGAT
>Ga0208700_1000180_pt1 | contig 23486 bp, 15 predicted proteins | sample DeeseametaMP2016_FD_184179 | JGI IMG/M metagenome (GOLD analysis project Ga0208700, IMG submission 184179) | Marine microbial communities from the Deep Pacific Ocean - MP2016 (SPAdes) | ecosystem: Environmental > Aquatic > Marine > Oceanic | place: East of Hawaii, North Pacific Ocean | collected... | reverse complement strand
CGTGCCCCTGAGCGGGCGCCATGGCGCCCGCTCAGGGGCACGACCCGGATGGGGTTCAGTCGTCGAGCGGCTCGGCCGGCTCCTCGGACGCGTCGACGCGCTCCACGTCCTCGCTGGCCTGCTCGTCGCTCTCGTCGGGGGTCTCCTCCGCGGAGTCCGGGCGACGGCGGCGGTGCCGCAGCTCGACCCACAGGCCGCGCACGCCGCGGCGCGCGCCGCCGACCTCGGTGCCGTCGAGCTCGGTGCCGGGCACCTGGACGGCGCGGATCGCGGCGTCGGAGATGGGCAGCACGCCCTCGCCGCGCAGCGACTCCAGGGACTTCTCGTCCGGCTCGATGACGCCGATGGCAGCCAGGATCGAGGGGACCATGACACCCGCGAGCGAGCGGTACCCCTCGGCGGAGGGATGGAACTGGTCGGGCCCGAACAGCAGCGCCGGCGCGGCCGCGAACTCCGGGCCGAGGATCGAGCCGAGCGACACCGTCCGGCCGCCCTCCTCGATGACCGCGATGGTCTGGGCGGCCGCGAGCCGGCGCGACCAGGCGCGGGCGACCTGCTTGAGCGGGGGAGCGATCGGCTTGATGGTGCCCAGGTCGGGGCAGGTGCCCACGACGACCGCCACACCGGCCTCCTTGAGCCGGCGCACGCCCTCGGCGAGGTGCCGCACCGACGTGGAGGGCGCCATCACGTGGGTGACGTCGTTGGCGCCGATGAGGATGACTGCCACGTCGGGGTGCATGGGCAGCGCCCGGGTGATCTGGTCCTCGAGGTCGGAGGAACGGGCGCCCACCACGGCGAAGTCGCGCAGGTAGACCCGACGGTCGGCGTGCTCGGCGACGCCGCTGGCGAGGACCGCGCCGGGGGTCTGCTCGACCCGCTCGACGCCGTACCCCGCCGCGGAGGAGTCGCCGAGCAGGGCGATGCGCACCGCAGGGGCGGGGCGGCCGCGGCCGTACCAGCCGGTGGAGTCCGGCGGCGGGTGCTCGATCATCGGGCCGATCGTCTTGCGGGCCAGCTTGGCCTCGGCCGTCAGCACGCCGTAGAGACCGGCGCCGAGCACGGAGAGCCCGCCTCCGCCGTACGCCGCCGCCGAGGCGAGCTTGCGCGCTGCTGCTGCCTTACCCACGGGCCCCACTCTAGGGACCGCGTCCACCCCCGGCGGACCACCCGTCGGGACCGCGGTCCCCGGGTGCGGGTCGTCACGTCGCCGGCGCGCTCCGCCCGCCCTTTCGCCCTGTCCAGCATGTGGGCATAGGTTGGGTGCGTGCAGTACGTCGACTCGCTCCTGGACCTGATCGGCCACACCCCGCTGCTGCGGCTCAGCCGCACGCTCGACGCCCCCCTCGGGCAGGGCGAGGAGGGTCCGATGGTGCTCGCGAAGGTGGAGTACCTCAACCCCGGCGGCTCGGTGAAGGACCGCATCGCCACCCGGATGATCGAGGCCGCCGAGGCCTCCGGTGAGCTGCAGCCCGGCGGCATCATCGTCGAGCCGACGTCGGGCAACACCGGTGTCGGGCTGGCGATGGTGGCGCAGGCCAAGGGCTACCAGTGCGTGTTCGTGTGTCCCGACAAGGTCAGCGAGGACAAGCGCAACGTGCTGCGCGCCTACGGCGCCGAGGTCGTGGTGTGCCCGACCGCCGTCGCGCCCGAGCACCCGGACTCCTACTACAACGTCTCCGATCGGCTGGCCTCCCAGCCCGGCGCCTGGAAGCCCGACCAGTACTCCAACCCGAACAACCCGCGCTCGCACTACGAGACCACCGGCCCGGAGATCTGGGAGCAGACCGAGGGGCGCATCACGCACTTCGTCACCGGCATGGGCACCGGCGGCACGATCTCCGGCGTCGGCCGCTACCTCAAGGAGCAGAACCCGAACATCCAGGTGGTCGGCGCGGACCCGGCCGGGTCGGTCTACTCCGGCGGCTCCGGCCGCCCCTATCTCGTCGAGGGCGTGGGCGAGGACTTCTGGCCCGACACCTACGACCGGGGCGTGGCCGACCGGGTCATCGAGGTCTCCGACGCCGACGCGTTCTCCTTCACCCGCCGCCTGGCGCGCGAGGAGGCGCTGCTGGTCGGCGGATCGGCCGGCATGGCGGCGTACGCCGCGAAGCAGTTGGCCCACGAGCTGGCCGCCGAGGGGCGCACTGACGCCGTGATCGTGGTGCTGCTGCCCGACTCCGGCCGCGGCTACCTCACCAAGATCTTCAACGACGACTGGCTGGCGCAGTACGGCTTCCCGACCGGCACCACCACCGAGACCACCGTCGGCGAGGTGCTGCGCGGCAAGTCCGGCCGGCTGCCCGACCTCGTGCACACCCACCCCGGCGAGACGATCGCCGAGGCCGTGCAGATCCTGCAGGAGTACGGCGTCTCGCAGATGCCCGTGGTGCGCGCGGAGCCCCCGATCGTGGCCGCCGAGGTCGCGGGGTCGGTGTCCGAGCGGGCCCTGCTCGACGCTCTGTTCGCCGGCCACGCCTCGCTCACCGACCAGGTCGAGGACCACATGTCCGCCCCGCTGCCCACCATCGGCGCCGCCGAGGAGGCCACCAGCGCCGTCCGGCTCCTGGAGTCCGCCGACGCGCTGCTGGTCCACGAGGACGGCAAGCCCGTCGGCGTGGTCACCCGCCAGGACCTGCTCGCCTTCCTCGCCCGCGCCTGACGTCGCCCGGGCGGGATAGTCCGCATGATTTCTCACCCTCAGCGCGCGCTGAGGGTGAGATCTGCTGCGGACTATCCCGACCGTCCGGCTAGTGTGAGAACACGTTCTAGTTCCGCACGTCTGGAGGACCGATGACGGCCACGCCTGCCATCGAGGGTTGGTTCACTCTCGGGGACCAGCCGACCCTGCTGGGGGAGCGGTGCACGTCGTGCGCCACGACCTACTTCCCGCCGACCGCGGCGGCGGCCGGCTTCTGCCGCAACCCCGCGTGCGAGGGGGAGGACTTCGAGTCGGTGCCGCTGAGCCGGCGGGGGACCGTGTGGTCCTACACCGACGCGCAGTACCAGCCGCCACCGCCGTACCAGGCGCCCGAGCCGTTCGTGCCCTTCGCGCTCGCGGCCGTCGAGCTGCCCGAGGGCATGGTCGTGCTCGGCCAGGTCGCCCAGGGCTACGGCACCACCGACCTGCGTGTGGGCGCCGAGGTCGAGCTGGTCGTGGAGACCGAGCACGCCACCGATCAGCTGATCTGGCGCTGGAAGCCTGTCGTCGAGCTCGGCGAGGAGGCCGACCAGTGAGCACTCCCACCAGCCAGGTCCGGATCGCGGGCGTCGGCATGCACCCCTGGGGCAAGTGGGGCCGCCCCTTCGTCCAGTACGGCGTGCACGCGGCCCGCGAGGCCCTCAAGGACGCCGGGATCCCGTGGACCGACGTCGACCTCGTGGTCGGCGGGGAGACGGTCCGCAACGGGTACGCCGGCTACGTCGCCGGCTCCACCTTCGCCCAGGCGCTCGGCTGGAACGGCGCCCGCATCGCCACCTCCTACGCCGCCTGCGCGACCGGCGCCCAGGCGCTGGACACCGCGCGCGCCCGCATCCTGGCCGGCATGAGCGACGTGGCCCTGGTCGTCGGCGCCGACACCACGCCCAAGGGATTCCTGGCTCCCAACGCCGGCGAGCGCTGGGAGGACCCGGACTGGCTGCGGTTCCGCCTGCTGGGCATGACGAACCCGGCGTACTTCGCGATGTACGCCCGGCGCCGCATGGACCTCTACGGCGCCACCTCGGAGGACTTCGCGCAGGTCAAGGTCAAGAACGCCCGGCACGGGCTGTCGAACCCCTACGCGCGCTACCGCAAGGAGGTCGCGGTCCAGGACGTCCTCGGCAGCGCGGTGGTCTCCGACCCGCTCCACCTGCTCGACATCTGCGCCACCTCCGACGGCGCGGCGGCGGTCATCCTCGTCTCCGAGGACTACGCCCAGCGCATCGGCCTCTCCGACGCGGTCCGGGTCGCGGCCGTCTCGACGGTCACCCCGACCTTCCCCAACACCGTGCTCGACATGCCGATGCTCTCCACCGACGCCGGCACCCCGGGCGACCGCACCTTCAAGCAGTCGATCGGGGCCGCGGCGTACGACGAGGCGGGGGTCGGCCCCGAGGACGTCGACGTCGCGGAGGTCTACGACCTGTCGACGGCGCTGGAGCTGGACTGGATGGAGGACCTCGGCCTGTGCAAGGAGGGCGAGGCCGAGTCCCTGCTGCGCGCCGGTGACACCACCATCGGCGGACGCATCCCGGTCAACCCGTCCGGTGGCCTGGCGTGCTTCGGCGAGGCCGTGCCCGCCCAGGCGCTCGCGCAGGTCTGCGAGCTCACCTGGCAGCTGCGCGGCGAGGCCGGCGAGCGGCAGGTCGAGGGCGCCCGGGTCGGCATCACCGCCAACCAGGGGCTCTTCGGTCACGGGTCGTCGGTGCTGCTGACCCGCTGAGGGGTCTCGAGGCTCGCTGCGCTCGCACCTCGACCAGCGGGGCGGTGCGGCGGGCGATGTGAGGTGGACCACCGGCAGTACGGCGGGGGACGTCGAGGACGGGGGACCTAGGTCCCGCAGGGTGGGGGCCTGGGTCCGCCAAGAGGGGTACCTACGGCCGTGACGGCCGGGGGTCCGCCGCGGCCAGAGTGAGGGCCGTGGATCTCGAAGCCCTCGACATCGCGCGGTGGCAGTTCGCCATCACGACGGTCTATCACTTCCTGTTCGTACCGATCACGATCGGCCTGTCCGCCCTCGTGGCCGGCTACCAGACCGCCTGGTTGCGCACCGGCAACGAGCAGTGGCTGCGCATGACGAAGTTCCTGGGGAAGCTCTTCCTCATCAACTTCGCCCTCGGTGTCGTCACCGGCATCGTCCAGGAGTTCCAGTTCGGGATGAACTGGTCTGACTACTCACGCTTCGTCGGTGACGTCTTCGGTGCGCCGCTGGCGGTCGAGGGCCTGCTGGCGTTCTTCCTGGAGTCCACCTTCCTGGGCCTGTGGATCTTCGGCTGGGACCGGCTGCCCCGCGCGTTGCACGCCTCGTGCATGTGGCTGGTGCACCTCGGGACGCTGTTCTCGGCGTACTTCATCCTCGCCGCCAACTCCTTCATGCAGAACCCCGTCGGCTACGACTACAACGCCGAGACCGGGCGCGCGGAGCTCACCGACTTCGTGGCGGTGCTGACCAACAAGGTGCAGCTGGTGACGTTCCCGCACGTGATCCTGGCGGCGTACATGACCGCCGGGGCGTTCGTCGCCGGCGTCGCGCTGTGGCACCTCGTGCGCGGCAAGGGCCGTGAGGGCTCCGAGGACCGCTCGATGTACCGCTCCGGTGCGCGGGTGGGTGCCTGGGTGCTGCTGGTCGCCGGGCTCGGCGTCGTCATCAGCGGCGACGTCCAGGGCAAGGTGATGACCGAGGTGCAGCCGATGAAGATGGCGGCCGCCGAGGCGCTCTACGAGACCGAGGAGCCGGCGGCGTTCTCGATCTTCACGATCGGTACCCCCGACGGGACGAGCGAGAAGTTCTCCGTCACCATCCCGAACCTGCTCTCCTTCCTGGCCACCGGCGAGCTCGACGGCCGGGTCGAGGGCATCAACCCGCTGCGCGAGCAGTACATCGAGACCTACGGCCAGGACCCGGGCGCCACGTACTACACCGCCGGCGACTACACGCCCTACATCCCGCTGACCTACTGGAGCTTCCGCTTCATGATGGGCCTCGGCTTCGCCGGGATGGCCGGGGGGCTGGCCGTCCTGTGGGCGACCCGGCGCGGCCGCGCACCGACCGGCGGCCGCTGGACCTGGGTGGCCGTGGGGCTGCCGCTGATGCCGCTGTTCGCCAACAGCTTCGGCTGGATCTTCACCGAGATCGGTCGCCAGCCGTGGGTCGTGTTCGGGCTGATGACGACCGAGCAGGGCGTCTCGCCGGGGACGACCACGGGCGAGGTGCTGACCTCGCTGGTCGTGCTGACCGCGCTGTACGGCGTGCTCGCCGCCGTCGAGCTGAAGCTGATGCTCACCTACATCGCCAAGGGCGCCGACCCCTACGTCGAACCGCAGCTGCGCGACGACGACAACGACCCCGACCGGCCGCTGGCCTTCGCGTACTGAGGAGCACGACGACATGGAGCTCACCACCGTCTGGTTCTGCCTGATCGCCGTCCTGTGGGTCGGCTACTTCGCCCTCGAGGGCTTCGACTTCGGCGTCGGGATGCTGCTGCCCGTCCTGGGGCGCGAGGAGCGTGAGCGGCGCGTGCTCATCAACACCATCGGGCCCGTCTGGGACGGCAACGAGGTCTGGGTGCTCGTGGCGGGCGGCGCGACCTTCGCGGCGTTCCCCGAGTGGTACGCGACGCTGTTCAGCGGGTTCTACCTGCCGCTGCTGCTGATCCTGGTGGCGCTGATCGTGCGCGGGGTCGCCTTCGAGTACCGCGCCAAGCGCGACGACGCCGCCTGGCGGGCCCGCTGGGACCTGGCGATCTTCTGGGGCTCGCTGCTCCCCGCGGTGCTGTGGGGCGTGGCCTTCGGCAACATCGTGCGGGGCGTGCCGATCGACGCCGACCTGGAGTACGTCGGCGGCTTCTTCAACCTGCTCAACCCCTACGCCCTGCTGGGCGGGCTCACCACGCTGCTGCTCTTCCTCACCCACGGCGCGATGTACGTCGCGCTCAAGACCGACGGCCCGATCCGTCGCGAGGCCCGGTCGCTGGCCACCCGCTCCGGCCTGGCCGCCGCCCTGGTGGCCGTGGTGTTCCTGGTGTGGACCCAGGTGGACACCGGCTCGGTCGCCTCGGGCGTGCTCTTCGTGCTCGCGGCGCTCGCGCTGCTGACCGGCGTCGCGGCGGCCGGCTCCGGCCGCGAGGGATGGGCGTTCCTCGGCACGTTCCTCACCATCGCCCTGGCGGTGGCGGGGCTCTTCGCGGCGCTGTTCCCCGACGTGATGCCGACCTCGCTGGCCGACGGCACCTCGCTGACCACCACCAACGCCGCTGCGACCGCCTACACGCTCAAGATCATGACCGGCGTCGCCGTCGTCTTCACCCCGATCGTGCTGGTCTACCAGGGCTGGACCTACTGGGTCTTCCGCAAGCGCATCAGCGTCCACCACATCCCCGAGGCCGTGCTGGCGGGGGAGCGGCCGGCGGGGAGCCGCTGAGTGCGCCCCTCCGACCCCCGCCTGCGTCGGCTGCTCGCCCCGGCGCGTCGCCCCCTGGCGGTCGTCCTCGGCACCGGGGTCCTCGGGGCGCTGCTGGTCATCGCCCAGGCGTTCGTGGTCACCGGCCTCGTCGTCGCGGCCGTGGAGGGCCGCCTCGCGCTGGGGTGGGCGGTCGCCGTCGTGGCCGTGCTCGCCGCGCGCGGCCTGGCCGGTTGGGCGGGCGACGCGGCCGCGGCACGCGCCGCGGCCACCGTCGCCTCCGTCGTACGACGCCGGGTGGCGGGCTCCGTGCTCAGCCGTCCCGGTGGCTCCACCAGTGCCGACGCGGTGCTGGTGACCCGGGGCGTGACCGCGCTCGAGCCGTACCTCACCCGCTACCTGCCGGCCCTGGTGCTGGCGATGGTGCTGCCGCTGCTGACGGTGGCGGCCATCGCCTCGCAGGACCTGGTGGCGGCGGTCATCGTGGTGTGCACGATTCCGCTGGTGCCGGTCTTCGGCGCGCTGGTGGGTCTGGCGACCCGGGACCGCGCGGAGCGACAGTGGCGGGCGCTGTCGTCGCTGTCGGGGCACTTCCTCGACGTCGTGCGCGGGCTGCCGACCCTGGTGGCCTTCCGCCGCGCTCGCGCGCAGTCGGCGCGGATCGCGGAGATCACCGAGGCCTACCGCCGCCGCACGATGGAGACCCTGCGGGTGGCGTTCCTGTCCTCGGGGGTCCTGGAGCTGGTGGCCACGTTGTCGGTGGCGCTCGTCGCCGTCACCGTCGGCCTGCGGCTCGCCGAGGGCGGCCTGGACCTGCGCACCGCACTGGTGGTGCTGCTGCTGGCACCGGAGGCCTACTGGCCGCTGCGCCGGGTGGGCGCGGAGTTCCACGCCGCGGCCGAGGGCGTCGCGGTCGTCGAGCGGGTGAGCGAGCTGCTCGAGGGCCCGGCCTCGGCCGAGGCCCCCTCGGTGGTCGAGCAGCGAGGGGCGCCAGCGACGAGCGGGCGTCGAGACCACCCGGCGAGTCGGCCGCTGACCGTCACCGACCTCACCGTCCTGCGTCCCGGCCGCACGGTGCCGGTGCTGGAGGATCTGTCGCTCACGATCGCATCGCGCGGCGTCACGGCGCTGACCGGGCCGTCGGGCTGCGGCAAGTCGACCCTCCTGGCGGTCCTGGCGGGGCTGCTGGAACCCACGACCGGCCAGGTCGCCGGCCCGTCCCAGGAGGACATCGCCTGGCTGCCGCAACGTCCCGGGTTCGTCGAGGGGACGGTCGCCGACAACCTGCGGCTGGGACGGCCCGACGCCTCCGACGACGACCTGTGGGCGGCGCTCTCCCAGGTCGCGCTGGCCGAACGGGTCCGGGCGCTCCCGGAGGGACTCGGCACGCCCGTCGGCGAGGACGGGGCCGGGCTCTCGGCCGGTGAGCGCGCGCGACTGGCGCTGGCCCGCGCGGTGGTCTCGGACCGTCCGTGGGTGATGCTCGACGAGCCCACCGCCCACCTGGATCCCGTCACCACGCGCATCGTCGCCGACACCCTCGCCGGGCTGGGGCGCACCCGCGCGGTCGTGGTCGTCGCCCACGACCCCGCGCTGGTCGCGGTCGCCGACCGCGAGGTGCGCATGGCCCGGCCGGTGGCGTCGCGCAGGCCGCGCCCCCAGCGGGAGTCGTGCCCCCCAGCGGGCGCCATGGCGCCCGCTCAGGGGCACGACTCCGTCCCGAGCGGCCGTGGGGCGACCGGGCTCGGGCTGGCCACGGTGCTCGGCACCCTGGCGAGCCTGTCCGGGGTCGCGCTGACCGCCACGGCCGGCTGGCTGATCGTGCAGTCCTCCACGCACCCGCCGGTCCTGACGCTGATGGTCGCGATCGTGGGTGTGCGGGCGTTCGGGCTGGCGCGCCCGGTGCTGCGCTACGCCGAGCGGCTGCGCTCCCACGACATCGTGCTGGGGATGCTGGCCCGGCGCCGGGTGGAGGTCTACGAGGCGCTGGTCCCGTTGGTTCCCGGGCGCACCGGTCGCCGCCGGGGCGACCTGCTCGCCTCGCTCGTCGACGACGTGGACGCCGAGCTCGACGCGGCGCTGCGGGTGCGGATGCCGGTCCGGTCGGCCGTGGCCGCCCTGGCCGTGGCCGCGGTCGTGACCGCGGCCTGGGAGCCCCGCGCGGCGCTCGGGGTCGCCGTGGTCGCGGTCGGCGCTGCCGCGGCGTACCTCCTGGCGCGCAGCGGCGCCACCCGCGCCGAGCGGGCCCAGGTCGCGCTGCGCGCCCGCCTGGCCGACCGGGTGGTGGCGACCACCGCCCTCGCGGAGGAGCTCACGATGTGGCAGGCGACGCCGCGGGCCGTCGACGCCGTCGGTGAGGTCAGTGACCACCTCGGTCGGCAGGTGCGGCGCTCCGCGCTCTGGCAGGGGGCTGCACGCGCGCTGGTGCTGAGCGTCACGGGTCTCGCGGTGGCCGTGGTCGCGCTGCTGCTGCCGGGTACGCCGGTGAGCGGCCCGGTCCTCGCCCTGCTCGTCCTGGTGCCGCTCGCGCTGGCCGATCTCGTGCTGCCGCTGGTGGACGCCGGGGCGCTCTCGGCCCGCACCGACGCCGCCCGCGCCCGGGTCGACGCCCTGCTGGACCAGCCCCCCGCCACGACCGACCCGCACGACCCCCAGACGCCAGGGGGCACACGGGTCGACCTCGTCGACGCCGCGGCCGGGTGGGGCCCGCGTCCGGCGTTCACCGGCCTGCGGTGGCAGCTGCCCGAGGGTGGGCGGGTCGCCCTCGTCGGGCCCAGCGGCTGCGGCAAGAGCACGGTCGCCGCGCTGCTGCTGCGGTTCCTGGACCCGGCGGCCGGCACGGTCGCCCTGGGGTCGGTGCCGCTGGTGGCCCAGCCCGCCGACGACGTACGACGCTGCGTCGGCCTGGTCGACGACGACCCGCACCTGTTCAGCACCACCGTGGCCGAGAACGTGCGCCTCGCCCGGCCGACCGCGAGCGACGCCGACGTGGCCGAGGCCCTGCGCCAGGCCCGGCTGGGGGAGTGGGTGGACGCTCTGCCCGACGGGCTCGGGACGTGGATCGGCGAGGGCCATGCGGGGGTGTCGGGCGGTGAGCGCGCCCGGCTGGCGATCGCCCGGTCGCTGCTGGCCGACCAGCGGGTGCTGGTGCTCGACGAGCCGACCGCGCACCTGGACGAGGCGACGGCGGCCGAGCTGGCCGAGGAGGTGCTCGGGGACGGTCGTCGCAGTGTGCTGTGGATCTCGCACGGCACGGTCGGGCTCGACATGGTCGACCAGGTGGTAGAGATGTCGGCAGAGCCCCCGTCCTCCGAAGGAGCCGCCGCATGTCCGAGAGCGCCGATCGCCTGATCAAGGTGTTCCTCCTCGATGACCACGAGGTCGTGCGGCAGGGGCTGCGGGCCCTGCTGGAGAGCACGGGATCGATCGAGGTGGTGGGGGAGGCCGGCACCGCCGCCGAGGCCGCCGCCCGCATCCCGGCGCTGCACCCGGACGTGGCGGTGCTCGACGCCCGGCTGCCCGACGGCTCGGGCATCGAGGTGTGCCGCACGGTGCGTGGGGTCGACCCCACGATCCGGGCGCTGATCCTCACCTCCTACGACGACGACGAGGCGCTGTTCGCCGCGATCATGGCCGGTGCGTCGGGCTACGTCCTCAAGGACGTCAAGGGCCTGGACCTGGTCGCCGCGATCCGCCAGGTCGCGGAGGGCAACTCCCTCATCGACCCGGCGCTGACCGCCCGGGTGCTCGAGCGGGTCCGCAACGGCCCGGCCACCGCGCCCGAGCTCGCCGACCTCACCGAGCAGGAGCTGAAGCTGCTCGCGCTCATCGCCGAGGGGCTGACGAACCGTCAGATCGGGGAGCGGATGTTCCTGGCCGAGAAGACGGTCAAGAACTACGTCTCCAGCATCCTGGCCAAGCTCGGCCTCGAGCGCCGCACCCAGGCCGCGGTCCTCGCCAGCAAGCTGCTCGGCCCCGACGGCCGTCCCCGCTGACCCACCGCCGAACCGTCACCCACGCACGGCCGAACCGTCACCCACGCACGGCCGACCCGTCACCCACGCACGGCCGACCCGTCACCCACGCACGGCCGAACCGTCACCCACGCACGGCCGACCCGTCACTCGCGCACGGCCGAAGCGTCGCCCGCGCACCGCCGAGACCGTCGCGACCGTCCGGACGGGTGCGCCGTCTCGGCGGGAACCTCAGACCGGCACCCGCCAGCTGAACACCGAGCCCCCGCCGTCGCGGCGGGTCAGCGCCGAGGTGCCGCCGAGCCCGGCGGCCCGGCCACGGGCGTTGCGCAGGCCGCTGTGCGAGGCGCCCTCGGTGGGGCCGACCCCGTCGTCGGAGACCTCCAGCACCAGCTCGCCGTCCACGATCGCGACCCGCACCCAGGCCGCCCGGGCCTCGGCGTGGCGGGAGAGGTTGGACAGCGCCTCGCGCAGCACCGGCACGAAGTGCTCGGCCACCTCCGGGGGCACCGCGGTGTCGACCGGGCCCTCGATCCGCACGACCGGCGCCCAGCCGAGGAACCGCGCGTACTCCCTCACCAGGCTGCGCACCTGCGCCTGCAGCGACTCCCCACCGGTGTGCCGCAGCTCGAAGATGGTGCCGCGGATGTCGCGCACGACCTGGTCGAGGTCGTCCACGGCCCGTGCGACCCGGCCCGCCACGGCCGGGTCGGACACCCCGGAGGACACCGCCTGCAGCGTGAGGCCGGTGGCGAAGAGCCGCTGGATGACGGTGTCGTGCAGGTCGCGGGCGATCCGCTCACGGTCGGAGATGACGGCGAGCTCGGCCCGGTCCGCGACCGCCTGCGCACGGTCGAGCGCGAGCGCGGCCTGGTCGGCGAAGGAGATCAGCAGCTCGCGCTCCTCGACCTCGAGCGCGTTGTGCTCGTCTCCGAAGAACGTGATCAGCGCCGTGGGGTCGGTCAGGTGCGCGCGCAGCGGCACGACCAGCGCGCGCATGGTCCCGGCCTCCACGTCGACCGGCTCGTGCACCGCGCCCTCGAGCCCCTCGAGCAGCACCGCCACCTGCGCCCGCAGGGACTCGACGTCCCCGCTGGCGACCGCGAGGACGGCGGCGTCGGAGGCGGCCACCGGATCCCCGGCCGTCCGCACGACCGCCGTGCACCTGGCCCGTGCGACCGAGAGCGCTGAGTGGGTGATCCGCTGCAGCGCCACCCCGGTGTCCAGCGGCGGCTGGAGGTCCTCGACGAGGTCGGCGGTCGCCTGCAGCCACTGACGCCGGCGCTCGCTGAGGGTGTAGGCCCGGGCGTTCTCGATGACGAAGCCGGCCGCGGAGGCCAGCGCCTCCACGAGGCGGGTGTCCTCCTCGTCGAACTGTCCCTGCGCCTTCTCGGTCAGGTAGAGGTTGCCGAAGACGGTGCCCCGGATGCGCACCGGCACCCCCAGGAAGGAGCGCATCGGCGGGTGGTTCGGCGGGAACCCGTAGCTCTCCGGGTGCCGGGAGAGGTCCTCCAGGCGCAGCGGCTCGGGGTGGTCGATGAGCAGTCGCAGGATGCCCCGGCCGTGCGGGGGCGAGCCGATCTGCTCGCGCTCGTGCGGGTCGAGGCCGTGGGTGATGAACTCCGCGAGGTTGCCGTCGGAGCCGATGACGCCCACCGCGCCGTACTGCGCGTCGGTCAGCTGGCAGGCCGCCTCGACGATCCGGCTGAGCACGCTGCCCAGGTCGAGGTCGCTGGAGATGGCGACGACGGCGTCGAGCAGCGCCTGTGCGGAGTCGGACAGCTCAGGGCGGGGGAACGGCACGACCCCAGTCTGCGCCACGGGTCACACGATCCGTCGGACCGTCGCCTCGCGCACCGGGTCCCAGCCGCTCCCGAGCCGACGACCGGTGACCTCCTCCAGGCGCACCCCGATGTGCAGGTTGCGCTGCCCAGCGGCCCACGGGCGCGGCGGCCAGATGCGGTGGATGGACTCCAGCATCGCGGCGTCGTTGATGACCTCGGCCCGACCGCGCACCAGCACGCTCCACCCGCGCTGACGCTCGTGGTCGAAGGTGTCGGTCTCGAACGCCACGGTCGTGCGGTGCGCGTGCGTGCCGAGGATGGAGTACGGCGAGGTGCGGAAGACGACGTGCTCCCCGACGACCGAGTAGTTCACCGGCAGGATGTGGGGGCCCTTGGGGGTCGAGACGGCCACACGTCCGGTCACACCGGACCGCAGCAGCGTCTCCGCCTCGGAGAGGGAGAGCTCCACGGATTCGAGCACGATCGCCACCTTCTGGTCGCCGGCCCGGTCTGGGCCTTCGTCCATGCTCGGCGAACGGCGGGCCGGACAGGAGGGACGAAGGTCCCCGTGGCGGGGGACCTCAGCCGCCAGTCCGGCGATCAGTCCGGCGACCAGTCCGGCGATCAGTCCAGCGCCTCGACGTACACCCAGCGGCCGGCGCGGCGCTCGAACCTGCTGCGCTCGTGCTGCACGCCGGGCACGCCGCCCACGGTGTAGTGCGCGTCGAACTCCACCCAGTCCTCGCCGTGGTCGAGCACGTCGAGCCCGGTCCAGGTGCGACCGGTGTCCAGCCCGTCCTCGACCAGCCCGGCGGGCCGGGTGCGCGGGTGCCAGGTGCGGAAGAGGTGGTCGACCTCCCCGAGCACGAACGCCGAGTAGCGGCTGCGCATCAGCTCGACCGCGGTGCCGGCCTGCCGGGCGCCGCGGTGCAGCGCCCCGCAGCAGGAGTCGTACGACGCCGTCGACCCGCACGGGCAGGCGCTCGGTCGTCCCAGGGGGCCGGTCACGTCTCCACCACCAGCCGCCACAGGTCGTGCTCGCCGGGCAGACCCTTGAGCTCCACGGTGCCCGCCTCCTCGAACCTCATCCGTCGGTCGCCGGACTCCGACGTCTCGTCCCGGACCGCCTGCGTCACCAGCACCTCACCACCGTCGGCCAGCGCGGCGACCCGGGCCGCCATCGACACGTTGCGCCCGAAGTAGTCGCCGTCGCGGCTGATCACGGTCCCGGTGTGCACGCCGATCCGCACCCGCACGGGCGTGAGCCGCAGCCGCGGGTCGAGGGTGCGCGCCAGGGCCCGTTGGATCCCCCGGGCCGCGAGCACGGCGGCGACCGGGTCGCGGAAGGCCACCATGAAGCTGTCGCCGGCGGTCTTCACGACGCGTCCCCGTCGCTTGTCGACCATCGCCCGCACGAGGGCGTCGTGCGCGGCGAGGACCCGGACCCAGGCCTTGTCGCCGAGGCGGTCGTTGAGGGCGGTGGAGTCCTCGATGTCGGAGAACAGGAGGGTCACCGTGCCGTCGGGTGCGGCCACCTGGAGGATGTCGGACTGCTCGTCCGACGCCCACGCGGCGAGGTCGTCCAACGAGGAGCTGAGCATCCCCGCGACGCCGCGCTCGCGCACGCGCGCCGCGGTGCCGACCAGCGCCCGCATCGCGCGCTCGGCCGAGGACACCGGCGGGCGCGGCCGCAAGGCCGCGTCGAGGTCCTCCTCGAGCTGGCGCACCATCGCCTCGGCCAGCGCCAGCCGTCGTCGCAGCCGGGCCACGACGAGGACGGCGACGACCAGCGCCACGGCCAGCAGCGCGCTCAGCACTCCCAGCGTCGAGGTCACGCCCGAAGCCTAGTGGCGTGACGGCGCCCCGCGGAGGCGGTCCGTCGGTCCTCCCGACCGGGGACCAAGGTCCGTGGGAATCCCGGCCGAGGACGCCAAGACTGGAGCCATGACCGAGACCATGACCCCTGTCCCTGCTGGTTGCGTCGTCGTCGGCGTGGACGGCTCGCCCGGTGCGGAGGCCGCCCTGGACTGGGCGATCGAGCACGCGCGGCTCACCCGCCGCACCCTGGCGCTCGTGCACGGGTGGGACACCGTGCCGTCGGTCTGGCTGGACCAGGTGGGCGCGGACGCGGTGACCCTGCAGGCCGAGATCAGGGCGGCCGCCGCCGAGGTCGTCGCCGCCGCCGCGTCCCGCGTCGCCGAGCGGGCCCCGGACCTCGAGGTGCTCCCGGTGGTCCGCCACGAGGACGCACGCGCCCTGCTCGCGGGTCTCTCGGCGCACGCCGAGGTGACCGTGGTCGGCTCGCGCGGCCGCGGGCCCATCAGCTCGCTGCTGCTCGGCTCGGTCAGCAGCGCCGTGGCCGACCACGCCATGGGACCGGTCGTCGTCGTCCGCCCCGGCGGCCCGGCGCCCGGTGAGGGACGCGGGGTCCTGGTCGCCGTCGACGGCGACGAGGGCTGCCGCCCGCCCCTGGAGGCGGCGTACGACGCCGCGTCGGTGCGCGGGCTGTCGCTGACGGTCCTGCACTGCACCTTCGACGCGCGCATCGCCGCCGGTGGTCCGGTGACCGCCGAGCTGCGGGCGGCGGCGGAGGAGGAGGCCCGCCTGGTGGTGGCGACGGCCATCTCGGGGCTGCAGGAGAAGTACCCCGACGTGCAGGTCCACGTCCGCGCTGTCTTCGGGCACCTGGAGGACGAGCTGATGCGGGCGGCCCACGACGCCGACCTGGTGGTGGTCGGCAACCACCGCCGCAACCCACTGGTGGCCGCGCTGCTCGGCTCGGTGAGCCGCACCTTCCTCGAGCGCGCTGACGGTGCCGTGATGGTCGTCCCGGAGGGCGACTGAGCCTGTCCCCGTTGGGGACCCGCGGCTAGCGTGGAGGCGTGACGGTCTCCTCCGCGGACTCCCCGCGCACCCACCCGCCCGCCCCGACCACCCTCGGCGAGCTCCGGGCCTCCGGCCACGAGCTGAGGACGCTGCGCGTCGAGATGCGCGACAACCTCCTTGCCGCGCTGCGCGAGGGCCGCGACCCGTGGCCGGGTCTGCACGGCTTCGAGGACACGGTGATCCCGCAGCTGGAGCGGGCGCTGATCGCGGGTCACGACATCGTGCTGCTCGGTGAGCGCGGCCAGGGCAAGACGCGGCTGCTGCGCACGATGGTCGGCCTGCTCGACGAGTGGAGCCCGGTGATCTCCGGCTCCGAGATCGGCGAGCACCCCTACGACCCGATCACGGTGCAGTCGCAGCAGGCGGTGGCGACGCACGGCGACGACCTGCGCATCTCCTGGCGCCACCGCGACGAGCGGTACGCCGAGAAGCTGGCCACCCCCGACACCTCGGTCGCCGACCTCATCGGCGACGTCGACCCGATGAAGGTCGCCGAGGGCCGTTCGCTGGGCGACCTGGAGACGATCCACTTCGGGCTGATCCCACGTAGCCACCGCGGGATCGTGGCGATCAACGAGCTCCCCGACCTCGCCGAGCGCATCCAGGTGGCGATGCTCAACGTGATGGAGGAGCGCGACATCCAGATCCGCGGCTACGTGCTGCGGCTGCCCCTGGACGTGTTGGTCGTCGCGAGCGCCAACCCCGAGGACTACACCAACCGCGGGCGCATCATCACCCCGCTCAAGGACCGCTTCGGCGCCGAGATCCGCACCCACTACCCGACCGAGCTCGAGGACGAGGTGGCGGTGATCCGCCAGGAGGCCGACCTGGTCGCCGACGTCCCGGCCCACCTGCTGGAGATCCTGGCGCGCTTCACCCGCCACCTGCGCGACTCCAGCGCCGTCGACCAGCGCTCGGGGGTCTCGGCCCGGTTCGCCATCGCCGGTGCGGAGACGATCGCCGCCGCCGCGCTGCACCGGGCCACGGTCCAGGGCGAGCCGCAGGCGGTGGCCCGGGTCGTCGACCTCGAGACCGCCGTGGACGTGCTCGGCGGCAAGATCGAGTTCGAGTCCGGTGAGGAGGGCCGCGAGGCCGAGGTGCTCACCCACCTGCTCCGCACCGCGGTCGCCGAGACCGTCCGTGACCGGTTCCGTGGCCTCGACCTCGGGCTGCTCGTCGACGCGCTCGAGGCGGGGCAGATGGTCACCACCGGCGAGCAGGTCACCGCGCTGGACTTCCTGGCCGGCCTGCCGCGCCTGGGGGAGTCCGACCTCTACGACCAGGTCTGCGAGCGGCTCGGCGCCACCGACGACGGCCAGCGGGCAGGCGCGATCGAGCTGGCGCTGGAGGGGCTCTACCTCGCCCGGAAGGTCAGCAAGGAGTCCGGTCGCGGCGAGACGGTCTACGGCTGAGCCATGGCTGACGTCTGGTCCCAGCGCCGCGCCTCCCGTTACGGCCGCTACGACGGCGGGCCGGACCCGCTCGCGCCACCGGTCGACCTGTCGGAGGCGTTGGACGCGATCGGCGAGGACGTCATGGCCGGCTACAGCCCCGAGCGCGCGCTGCGCGAGTTCCTGCGGCGCGGCGGGCAGGACCAGCAGGGGCTCGACGACCTGGCACGCCGGGTGGCCGAGCGCCGTCGCGAGCTGGCGAAGCGGCACAACCTCGACGGCACCCTCGAGGAGGTCCGCGAGCTGCTGGACCGTGCCGTGCTCGAAGAGCGCAAGCAGCTGGCCCGCGACGCGATGATGGACGACGGCGACCGGGCGCTGCGGGAGATGACGCTCGACAGCCTGCCGCCCAACCCGGCCGCCGCGGTGAGCGAGCTGTCGTCCTACGACTGGCAGAGCAGCCAGGCCCGCGAGGCCTTCGAGCAGATCAAGGACCTGCTCGGTCGCGAGCTGCTGGACCAGCGCTTCCAGGGCATGAAGCAGGCTCTGGAGAACGCCACGGACGAGGACCGTGCGGCCATCGACGAGATGCTCAGCGACCTCAACGAGCTGCTGGAGAAGCGGCAGCGCGGGGAGGACACGCAGGAGGACTTCGAGGAGTTCATGCGCAAGCACGGGGACCAGTTCCCCGAGGACCCCCAGGACCTCGACGAGCTGCTCGACGCGATGGCCGCCCGTGCCGCCGCCGCGCAGCGGATGCTGAACTCGATGAGCCCCGAGCAGCGCCAGCAGCTGATGGAGCTCTCGGCCCAGGCCTTCGGGTCCCCGGCGCTGATGGAGTCCCTGGCCCGCCTCGACGGCAACCTGCAGGCGCTGCGCCCGGGCGAGGACTGGTACGGCTCGGAGCAGATGGGTGGCCAGGAGGGCCTCGGCCTCGGCGACGGCACGGGGGTCTTCCAGGACCTCGCCGAGCTCGACGCGCTGTCCGAGCAGCTGTCCCAGTCCTACGGCGGCGCCCGGATGGACGACCTCGACCTCGACGCGCTCTCGCGCCAGCTGGGTGAGGAGGCGGCGGTCGACGCCCGCACGCTGCAACGTCTCGAGCAGGCCCTGCGAGAGCACGGCACCCTCCAGCGCGGCTCCGACGGCCAGCTCCGCCTGACCCCGCAGGCGATGCGCCAGCTCGGGAGGTCACTGCTCCGCGACGCCGCCGATCGCCTGTCCGGCCGACAGGGTCAGCGCGAGTCCCGCCGTGCCGGAGCGTCCGGCGAGCGCTCCGGTGCCACCCGGGCCTGGGCGTTCGGCGACACCGAGCCCTGGGACGTCACCCGCACCCTCACCAACGCGATCGTCCGCGAGGCCGGCGAGGGGCGCACCGGGCCCGGTGTCCGCCTGACGATCGATGACGTCGAGGTCCAGGAGACCGAGGAGCGCACCCAGGCGGCCGTGGCCCTGCTCGTGGACACCTCGTTCTCGATGGCGATGGACGGCCGCTGGGTGCCGATGAAGCGCACCGCGCTGGCGCTGCACACCCTCATCCGGTCCCGCTTCCGCGGCGACCACCTGCAGCTGATCGCCTTCGGCCGGCACGCCCAGCGCATGGAGATCGAGGAGCTGACGGCCCTCGACGCGATGTACGACAAGGGCACCAACCTCCACCACGGGCTGCTGCTGGCCAACCGGCACTTCCGCAAGCACCCCAACGCCCAGCCGGTGCTGCTGGTCGTCACCGACGGCGAGCCGACCAGCCACCTCGAGCCCGACGGCGAGGTCTTCTTCTCCTACCCGCCGCACCCGTTGACGATCGCCTACGCCGTCCGCGAGCTCGACAACGCGCGTCGCCTCGGTGCGCAGACCACGTTCTTCCGGCTGGGGGAGGACCCCGGCCTGGCGCGCTTCATCGACTCGATGGCCTCCCGGGTCGAGGGCAGGGTCGTCGCTCCCGAGCTCGACGACCTGGGCGCCGCGGTCGTGGGCTCCTACCTCGGCGACCGGTCCGGCTTCGGTCGGTCGTCGATGGGTGGCTACTCCGACTGGTTCGGCGGGCGCGGCTTCTGGGTCGGCGGCTGAGGGCCTGACAGACCCGTCCCCGGTCGACGCAGCGGTCCTCCCCCGGGGTTGTTACTGAGACGTCTCTCGGGCAACAGGACGTCCACAACCGGAACCAGTTCGCCCACGCCGCCACCACAAGGCTGCTGACCCGCTTCCCCCGGGCTGGAGGCAGGGATATCCATGGCGGTGGAGGGGATTCCGTGCGTTCCGGGTGCGCGGGTCCTGGAGACATCGCGTCCGGGGGGACGCGTAACAGGGGGAAGGGGCGACCATGTCGTCACGCCAGCGCGCGCTCGAGCGCGCCCAGAGATCGATACGCCGGAGGGTGGCCGGCTCCTTGGCCGTGCTGCTCGCGGGCACGGGGATGGCACTGCTGCCGGCCGGTGCCGCGCACGCGAACTACCCGAGCTTCGTGTGCACGGGCAACACCGTCTACGCGATGCAGCAGAGCACCGGGAACGTCTACGGGGTCAAGTCGACCGACGCCAGCTCCACGCTCAGTGCGGAGTTCGGCTCCGGCAACTGGAACGCGCTGGCCCTCGGTGGCGCCGGCAGCGACATCTGGGCCTTCGACCGCACCAACAACCGGGTGCGGGTCGCCCGCAACAACCACACCGAGAACACCTACGCCGTGCCGAGCAACTCGCTGGCCAGCAGCGTGGTGGCCGGTGCGATCAACCCCGACAACGGGATCTACTACTACGCCTCGGGCGGTTCGACCTGGACGGTCTTCGCCTTCAACACGGTCACCAAGACCGCCATCGGCCAGGTCGCCACCATCAGCGGGACCGGCCTGGGTGGCAACGGCGACTTCGCCTTCGACTCCTCGGGCAACCTCTACATCGTCAGCAACGACACCTATTCCTCCGGCTCGGGCCCCGCGGGCACCCTGGCCCGCGTCAACGGCAGCCTGCCGACGACCGCCGGCAGCACCGCGCTCGGCGTCACCGTGCTGGCCACGACCCCGGCGGGCAACGGGCAGTACCACTCGATGGCCTTCGACTCCAGCGGCCTGCTGGTGATCGGCACCAGCTCGCCCAAGATCATCCGGGTCAACCCGGTGACCGGCGCGATCGTCGACTCCTCGACGATGGGCTACGCCTTCACCGACCTCGCCTCGTGCGCCCAGCCGTCGACCGCCCAGGCGCAGGTCAACCTGCCCGAGGGGCGACACACCGCCGGTGACCAGTTCACCGTGACGCTGAGCGGCAGTGGCCTCGGCACCTCCAACACGGGTACGACGACTGGCACCGACTCCGGCGTCCAGGACCAGTCCGCCGAGAAGGCCGGCCCCGCCGTGGTCCTGCCCAACCAGACCTACACGATCACCCAGACCGCGGCCGGCAGCACCTCGCTGTCGAACTACGCCACGACCTGGACCTGTGTGACCGCAGGTGGCTCGACGGTCGCCAGCGGCTCGGGCAACAGCGGCAGCTTCACGATGCCGTCCGCCGCGGGCTCGGAGGTCACCTGCACCTTCACCAACACCCCGCTGCGGCCGGCCATCAAGCTGACCAAGACCGCCGGTGCGTTGACCGACACCGACAGCAACGGCCCGGACGCCGGTGACACCATCACCTACACGTTCACCGTGAAGAACACCGGCAACGTCGCGCTGAACCCGGTGACCGTGCACGACCCGCTGTTCGGCGGACCGACCCCGAACGTCACCTGCCCCAGCGGCTCCCTGGCGCCCAACGCGTCGGTGACGTGCACGGCGAAGACCTACACCCTGACCCAGGGCGACGTCGACGCCGGCAAGGTGGACAACACCGCCACCGCCACGGGTACCGCGCCCAACGGGGTCAAGGTCACCGACCCGTCCTCGACCAGCACCCCGGTCGCGGCGTTCCCGGCGATCTCGCTGAAGAAGACCGCCTCGGCGATCAACGACCTCGACTCCAACGGGCCGGACGCGGGCGACACCATCGCCTACACCTTCAAGGTCACCAACACCGGCAACGTGAGCCTCAACCCGGTGACGGTGCACGACCCGATGTTCGGGTCGACCGCGCCGAGCATCACCTGCCCCTCCGGTGCGCTCGCGCCGGGCGCGTCGGTGACCTGCACGGGCAAGACCCACACCCTCACCCAGGCCAACGTCGACGCGGGCACGGTGGACAACACCGCGACCGCCACCGGCACGGCTCCTTCGGGGGCGAAGGTGACCAGCGCCGACTCGACCAGCACCCCGGTCGCCCGCACCGCGGCGATCGACCTGGTGAAGACCGCCTCGGCGATCAACGACCTCGACGGCAACGGCGCCGACGCCGGTGACACGATCACCTTCGGCTTCAAGGTGACCAACACCGGCAACGTCACGCTGAACCCGGTCAAGGTCCACGACCCGCTCTTCGGCGGGGCGAACCCCAACATCACCTGCCCGGCCGGTGCGCTCGCGCCGGGTGCGTCGGTGACCTGCACCAGCAGGACCTACACGCTGACCCAGGCGAACGTCGACGCCGGCAAGCTGGAGAACACCGCGACCGCCACCGGCACCGGTCCGTCCGGCGCCACGGTGACCGACACCGCCTCGACCCTCAGCCCCATCCCGGCCGGTCCGGGCCTGGAGCTGGACAAGAGCGCATCGGCGATCAACGACCTCGACGGCAACGGTGCCGACGCGGGCGACACGATCACCTACTCGTTCAAGGTGACCAACACCGGCACGGTGACGCTGAACCCGGTGACCGTGCACGACCCGCTCTTGGGCGGGGCGAACCCCAACATCACCTGCCCGACCGGTGCGCTCGCGCCGGGTGCGTCGGTGACCTGCACCAGCAAGACGTACACGCTCAAGCAGAGCGACGTGGACGCGGGCAAGGTCGACAACACCGCGACGGCCACCGGCACCAAGCCGGGTGGTGGCACGGTGACCGACACCGACTCCACCTCGACCACCATCGTGGCCGGTCCGGCGATCCTGCTGGACAAGACCGCCTCGGCGATCGACGACGTGGACGGCAACGGTGCCGACGCGGGTGACAAGGTCACCTACTCGTTCAAGGTGACCAACACCGGCAACGTGACGCTGAACCCGGTCACGGTCCACGACCCGCTGCTGGGCAGCACGTCGCCCAGCGTCACCTGCCCGGCCGGCGCGCTGGCCCCGGGTGCGTCTGTGACCTGCACCAGCGCGACGTACACGTTGACCCAGGCCGACGTGGACGCCGGCAAGCGCGACAACACCGCGACCGCCACCGGCACCGCGCCGGGTGGGGCGAAGGTGACCTCGAGCGACTCGACGAGCACGACCATCACGGCTGTGCCCGCGATCGAGCTGACCAAGACCGCCTCGGCGATCGACGACAACGACGGCAACGGCCCGGACGCGGGTGACACCATCACCTACACGTTCAAGGTCGAGAACACCGGCACGGTGGCGCTGGACCCGGTCACGGTCCACGACCCGCTGTTCGGTGGTGCCTCGCCGAACGTCACCTGCCCGGCCGGTGCGCTGGCCCCGGGTGCGTCGGTGACCTGCTCGTCGAAGACCTACACCCTGACCCAGGGCGACGTGGACGCAGGCAAGGTCGACAACACCGCCACGGCCACCGGCACCGCGCCGGACGGCTCGAAGGTCACCGACCCCGACTCCACGACCACCCCGGTGGTCGCGGCGCCGGCGATCAAGCTGACCAAGACCGCCTCGGCGATCGACGACAACGACGGCAACGGCCACGACGCGGGTGACACCATCACCTACACGTTCAAGGTCAAGAACACCGGCGCCGTGGTCCTCGACCCGGTCGTGGTGAGCGACCCGCTGTTCGCGAACCCGGCCGTCACCTGCCCCGCGGGTCCGCTGGCTCCGGGTGCGTCGGTCACCTGCTCGACGAAGACCTACACGCTCACCGTCTCCGACGTGGACAACGGCACGGTCGACAACACCGCCACGGCGACCGGCACCGCCCCCAGCGGCGCCACCGTCTCCGACACGGCCTCGACCAGCACCCCGGTCGTCCCGGTGAAGGCCGACCTGGTCGTCACCAAGTCGGTGGACAAGAAGAAGCCGTACGCCGGGGAGTCCGTCACCTACACCGTGACCGTCACCAACGAGGGCGGCCGGACGGCGGAGAACGTGAAGCTCGTCGACACCCTGCCCGACGGCGTCACCTTCGTCTCCGCGGCCCCGGGTGCCTGCTCTGAGTCCGGCGGCACGGTCACCTGCGAGTGGCCCACCCTCCTGGGCGGTGAGTCCAGGACGGTGACGATCACCGCCACGGTGGACCCGGTGGTGACCGGTGGTCCCGACCACGACCACCAGGTCGACGTGCAGAAGGCCGAGGTCCACATGGACCT
>Ga0208700_1000177_pt1 | contig 23535 bp, 24 predicted proteins | sample DeeseametaMP2016_FD_184179 | JGI IMG/M metagenome (GOLD analysis project Ga0208700, IMG submission 184179) | Marine microbial communities from the Deep Pacific Ocean - MP2016 (SPAdes) | ecosystem: Environmental > Aquatic > Marine > Oceanic | place: East of Hawaii, North Pacific Ocean | collected... | reverse complement strand
CAGATCGCCGTCGACGCCTACGAGATCCCCGACCGCATCTCCACCCGGGTCAAGCTCAAGCGCCCCACCTGCGTCTTCCCGCACTGCACCCGCACCTCAGCCAGGACCGACCTCGACCACATCGACGAGTACGTCCCACCCGACCGTGGCGGACCACCCGGCCAGACATCAACGGCCACCCTCGCCCCACTCTGCAGGCGACATCACCGGGCCAAGACCCACCCATCCCCGGACGGGCGGTGGGACTACGTCCAGCTCACCACCACCACCTGGCTCTGGACCAGCCCCCACGACCTGCGGTTCCTCGTCCACCCCGACGGCACCACCGAGCTCTGAGACGAGCCCCGGCGTGACAAACCCCTGGACGCTGAGCCGTCCGGTCGCCAGGGTCGTCGCATGACCCTGCGCATCCAGTGCCTGACCATCGACTGCCACGACCTCGACCTGGTCGCGACCTTCTGGGCGCAGGCGCTCGGCTGGCGCCGTACCTTCGCCGACGATGTCGAGATCTGTTTGGAGCCGCCGAAGGGGGAGCTGGGCGACGGGCTGCTGCCCGACCTGCTGTTCATCAAGGTGCCCGACGACAAGACGGTGAAGAACCGCGTCCACCTCGACCTGCGGCCGGGCGTCGGCGACACCCAGGAGGCCGAGGTGGCGCGCCTCGAGGGAATCGGGGCGAGGCGGGCCGACATCGGTCAGAGCGAGACCCGGTGGACGGTGATGGCCGATCCGGAGGGCAACGAGTTCTGCGTGCTCTGGCCGCTGGAGCCCGAGCAGCAGGCCGAGGTCGACGCCAGCATCGCCGCCTGGCGCTGAGCGGGGAGCGAGCTCAGCGCTTGGCGGACCTGAACGACACGTGGGTGCGGAAGCCCAGCCGGTCGTAGACCGCGAGGGCGGGCGCGTTGTCGACGTACACCCCCAGCGTCGCGGTGCCGCACACGGCGAGCGCCCGGCGGGTCAGCGCGGCTGACACGGAGGTGCCGAGGCCCTGGCCTGCTGCGGCGGGGTGGGTGGTGACCGAGCGCAGGTGCCCGGCCCCCGAGGGGTCGCGGTAGAGCGCGCCGACCGCGAGCAGACCGTCGTCCCCCGGGATCCCGAGCCAGCACTCCACCCCGCGAGAGCCAGGGCGCGCGAACGACCCCGGGTTGGCGACGTCAAGCAGCCCGTCGATGAGCGCCGCGTCCGTGACCTCGACGACCGTCGGCTCCAGAGGGTGCGGGGGAGGCGCATCGTGGGTGAGCATCCAGTGCCAGTGGCCCGAGACCGGCAGCCGCCAGGCCGCCGGCAGCACGTCGTACGCCGCCGCCTCGACGCTCACGCGCCCCGGCTCGTCGATCAGGTCGACCGCCAGGGCCGCGAGCCGGGCCAGGTCCTCGGTAGGACCGAGGCACCACAAGGAGGGTGATCCGTCCGAGGGACCGGTGCGGTTCCGGTTGCCGTCGATCACCAGCGCGTCGCCGAGCGCGAGCACGAGCGGGGTGTCGGCGGGGTCGATCTGGTAGACGACGAACGGGTGGAGCGAGGTCCCCACCAGCAGGTACGGATCGATCTCGCGCAGGCCCTCCACGGGCACATCCTCACCGGTGGCACGATGGCCCCGTGAGTGAGCCCCTCGTCCTCGGCATCGAGACCTCCTGCGACGAGACCGGCGTCGGCATCGTCCGGGGTCACACCCTGCTGGCCGACGCGGTCGCGAGCAGCGTCGACGAGCACGCCCGCTTCGGTGGCGTCGTGCCCGAGGTCGCCAGCCGGGCGCACCTCGAGGCGATGGTCCCGACCATCGAGCGCGCCTGCGAGACCGCCGGGATCCAGCTCCGCGACATCGACGCCGTCGCCGTCACCAACGGTCCCGGCCTGGCCGGCGCCCTGCTGGTCGGGGTCGCGGCGGCCAAGGCGCTCGCGCTGGGCCTGGGCAAGCCGATCTACGGCGTCAACCACCTCGCCTCCCACGTGGCCGTCGACCAGCTCGAGCACGGCCCGCTGCCCGAGCCGTGCGTGGCGATGCTCGTCTCCGGCGGCCACTCCAGCCTGCTGCGCGTCACCGACGTCACCGGCCAGGACGGCGGGGTCGACCCCATGGGCCAGACCATCGACGACGCCGCCGGCGAGGCCTTCGACAAGGTCGCCCGCCTGCTCGGCCTGCCGTTCCCCGGCGGCCCCTACATCGATAAGGCCGCCCGCGAGGGTGACAGCGTCTTCATCGACTTCCCGCGCGGGCTCACCAGCCGCCGCGACCTCGAGCGGCACCGCTTCGACTTCTCCTTCTCCGGCCTCAAGACCGCTGTGGCGCGGTGGGTCGAGGCCAAGGAGCGCGCCGGCGAGCCGGTCCCGGTCAAGGACGTCGCCGCGTCCTTCCAGGAGGCCGTCTGCGACGTGCTGGTGCGCAAGGCGCTCGACGCCGCGTCCAGCGAGGGCATCGAGGACCTCCTCATCGGCGGCGGCGTCGCGGCCAACTCCCGGCTGCGGTTCCTCGCCGAGGAGCGCGCCGAGAAGCTCGGCGTCCGCGTCCGCGTCCCGCGCCCCGGCCTGTGCACCGACAACGGCGCGATGGTCGCTGCGCTGGGCGCGGAGATGGTCGCGCGCGGGCGTACGCCGTCCTCGCTCGACCTCCCCGCCGACTCCAGCCTCCCGGTCGACGACGTCCTCGCCGGCTGAGCCGGGCCTCGCTCAGCCGCCGAGCCGGATGCCGCTCGGCTCCCCGCTCACACCCGCAGTCCGCTCCACCACCTCGGGCTCCTCGTCACCGAGCCCCAGCCGCAGCAGCAGGTTCTCCCCGGCGTTGGTCTGCATCGAGACCAGGTACGTCCCGTCCCGTTCCCAGCGCTCGTCGAAGACCGTGCCACCCTCGTAGTGGCGCAGCAGGGTGCCGTCCCGGGCGTCGAGAACGTCGACGAAGGAGTGACCGAAGCCGTCCGGGTAGGGATCGATGCCCAGCACGCTCTCTCCGTCGGGGGAGAAGCGCAGCGAGGACGCCTCGCAGGTCTCCCAGAGCTGCCGTCCGGTGCGGATCTCGACCACGGCGCTGCAGAACTCGAAGGCCTGCTCGTCGATGACGGTGTAGCCGGTGGCCAGCGTGCCGTCGGGGGAGATGTCATCCAGCGAGAGCAGTCCCGGCACGTCGAACCCGGTCACCCCGCCGTTCTCGCGCATGGCGAGGAGGGTGGAGTCCTCGCCCGGCGAGATGCCGTAGCTCTCCACGATCGTGGTGCACGACTCGACGGTGCACCCGGGCAACAGGGCGCGCAGGTCGCTGCCGCTCGGGATGAGGGGCCTCATCTCGACAGGCTCGTCGCTGCCTGCGACCAGGAGTCGTCGCACGTTGTCCTTGGCCACCCACACCACCGCCGAGCCGGTCCGGTCGCCCAGGACGCCGTACTCGCGGGCCGCGTAGGAGGACAGGACCGCGCCGCTCCCGTCCACGACCAGCACCTGGAAGTCGCCGCCGTCGGGGTAGGCGCCCAGCACCCAGCGGTCCGCTCCGAGTCGCAGCAGGTAGCTGATCTCGCCGTCGACCTCCGGGGTGAACGAGGTGCCATCGGCGGCGTGCACCTCTCCGCCCACGATCCAGCCCGGCCCGAGCGGCTCTTCGGTCACCGGGTTGGCGGTGTCGCTGACGGTGGGGGTGTCGACCGGGGGCAGGGTGTCCTCGGAGGTGCTGCCGCCCACGAGCAGTGCGATCGGCACGACGGCCGCGGCGACCACGCCGACACCGGCCGCGGCGGCGAGGGACGCGCGACGGCGCCGGATGCCGCGGGCACGGCCGCGGACGTCGTCGAGGGTCAGCGTCGGCGTACCGGCTCCGACGGCCTGGATGCGGAGGGCCTCCTCGAAGGCCTGCTGCTCGTTCATCGCTCCTCCTCCCGGGAGCCGGGGGCCAGGTGGCCCGGGGTGCGGTCGCGCAGCAGGCCCATCGCCCGGCTGCCCTGGGACTTCACGGTGCCGACGCTCACGCCGAGCACCTCGGCGGTCTCGGACTCGGTGAGTCCCTCGTAGTAGCGCAGCACGACCACGGCGCGCGCCTTGGGCGGCAGCGTCGACACGACCGACCAGACCGCGGCACGCTGCCCTTCGTCGTAGCTCTCCTCGACACCGGCGTTGTCCGGGAGCGTGTCGGTCGCCCGCTCGCGCCGCTTCCACGGTCGCCGCCACAGCGAGGTGGTCTCGTTCACCAGGATCCGGCGGATGTATCCGTCGAGGGCGCCTCGGTCCTGGACCTTGTCCCATGACAGGTACAGCTTCGCGAGGGCCGTCTGCAGGACGTCCTCGGCCTGGTGCCGGTCGCCGGTCAGGAGGTACGCGGTGCGCAGCAGCGCGCCCTGCCGGGCCTCGAGGTACGCCGTGAACTCGGCGTCGACGCGCTCGCGCCGGGTGTCTGTGCCCACGTCCGTCCTCACCTCCGTCGCCGACCTCATCGTGGTCCCCAAGAGCTCATGTCCGTGGGACGCGCGCCCCGGACGGATGGTTGGAACCGTCGGCGGAATCGGCTTGAGTGATCCCATGCAGCAGGTGAAGGCCGTCGTGGCCATGAGCAAGGGCGCCCCCGTCGAGGTCGTCACCATCAACGTCCCCGACCCGGGCCCGGGCGAGGCGGTCGTGCAGGTGCAGTCCTGCGGGGTCTGCCACACCGACCTCCATTACCGCGAGGGCGGCATCAACGACGAGTTCCCCTTCCTCCTCGGCCACGAGGCGGCGGGTGTCGTCGAGGCCGTCGGCGAGGGCGTCACCGACGTCGCGCCCGGCGACTTCGTGATCCTCAACTGGCGCGCCGTCTGCGGCGAGTGCCGCGCGTGCAAGCGCGGCGACCTGCAGTACTGCTTCGCCACCCACAACGCGACCCAGAAGATGACCTTGGAGGACGGCACCGAGCTGAGCCCGGCGCTCGGCATCGGCGCGTTCGCCGAGAAGACCCTCGTCGCCGCCGGCCAGTGCACCAAGGTCGACCCCGAGGCCCGTCCCGCCGCCGTCGGCCTGCTCGGCTGCGGCGTGATGGCCGGCATCGGCGCGGCCATCAACACCGGTGGCGCGACCCGCGGCCGCAGCGTCGCCGTCATCGGCTGTGGTGGTGTCGGCGTGGCTGCGGTCGCCGGCGCGGCGCTGGCCGGGGCGAGCCCGATCATCGCCATCGACATCGATGCCAAGAAGCTCGAGAAGGCCTCCGAGCTCGGCGCCACCCACACCGTCGACTCCAGCAGCACCGACGTCGTGGAGGCGGTCAAGGAGATCTGCGGCGGCGTCTACGAGGGCGCCGAGGGCGCCGACATCGTCGTGGAGGCGGTCGGTCGCCCCGAGACCTGGCAGCAGGCGTTCTACGCCCGCGACCTCGCCGGCACCGTCGTCCTGGTCGGCGTCCCGACGCCGGACATGAAGGTCCCCGACCTGCCGCTGATCGACGTGTTCGGCCGCGGCGGCTCGCTGAAGTCGAGCTGGTACGGCGACTGCCTGCCCTCGCGCGACTTCCCGATGCTGGTGGACCTCTACCAGCAGGGCCGCCTCGACCTCGACGCGTTCGTCTCCGAGGAGATCGGCATCGACGACGTCGAGGCCGCCTTCGAGAAGATGCACCACGGCGGCGTGCTGCGCTCGGTGGTGGTGCTCTGATGTCCGGCATCGGATCCAGCGTCCGCGTCGACCACGCGGTCGTCTCCGGGACCTTCTCCCTGGACGGGGAGACCTTCGACGTCGACAACAACATCTGGGTGGTCGGCGACGACACCGAGTGCGTCGTCATCGACGCGCCCCACGACGTCGACGCGATCATGGAGGTCGTGGGGGAGCGGCAGGTCCGCGCGATCCTGCTGACCCACGCCCACGACGACCACTGCCGCGTGGCGCCCGCGCTGCGCGAGAGAGTGGTCGCGCCGATCATGCTGCACCCCGACGAGAAGCCGCTGTGGGAGCTCACCCACACCGATCACCTGTGGGACGTCGACCTCGCAGACGGCTTCGAGGTCCAGGTGGCCGGTACGACGCTGCGGGCCCTGCACACGCCCGGGCACGCGCCCGGTGCGGTCTGCTTCCACGCCGCGGCGCTGGGCTGCGTCTTCACCGGCGACACGCTCTTCAACGGCGGCCCCGGCGCCACCGGCCGCTCCTTCAGCGACCGACCGACCCTCGAGGCCTCGATCCGCGCCAGCCTGTGGGAGCTGCCCGACGACACCGTCGTGCACACCGGCCACGGCGACGACACCACGATCGGGGCGGAGAAGGCAGCCCTCGGCTGACCCGACCGGGTACAAGGTCCTTGGGCCGAGGTCCCACGACCTCGGGACCATGGGCCTCCGGGTGAGTGCCCGCGGACCCTCTCCCCGCCCCGGCGACGGCTCATAGCGTCGTACTCGTCGAGGCGGGGAGGTCCCGCCCGGGGAAGGGACAAGACGATGCGTGCGATGCTCGACAAGCTGACCTCGTGGGTGGGCCTGGCGCTCGCCGCGGTGCTCCTGGTGGCCGGCGGCCTGCTCACCTGGGCCAACGCCTTCGTGGCCGACCAGGTCGACTACCAGCTGGGGATGCAGGCGATCACGATGCCGACCGAGGAGGCCATCGCGGGGCTGCCCGACGCCGACCGCGAGGCGCTCGAGCCGTTCGTCGGCTCGCCCCTCGACACCGGCGCGGAGGCCAAGGCCTACGCCGACCACTACATCCTCGCCCACATGAACGCCTCCAGCGACGGCCGGACCTACCAACAGGTGAGCGGTGAGTACCTCGCCCTCTCCGACGCCGACAAGGCCACCGCCGACGGCCAGGCCCTCGCCGGCCTGCGGCAGTCGCTCTTCATGGGCAACACCCTGCGCGGGCTGCTGCTCTACGGGTACGCCTTCGCGACCATCGGCATGATCGCCGGGTACGCCGCGATCGCCGCCTTCGCCGGTGCCGCCGTCCTGCTGGTCCTCGCACTGCTGGGCCTGCGCCACGGCCACCGCGAGGAGGTCAAGGCCCGCGCCGTCACCCCTGCCGCGGTGCCCGCCACCGCCTGATCACCCCGAGAGACCGACCTTCGGTCCGCGACACGCCGAGTGAAGCGGACCGAAGGTCGGTCTCTCGCTGTGCGGTCAGCCGCGCCGGAGCCAGATCCGCCGCTCGTGCGGGCTCAATGCCCGCCGATCCGCGACGGTGAAGGTCGGCACCCACCAGTCCGGCGGCTCGACCGTCCAGCGGCGGTCGGCGCTCGCCACCCGGGCCGCTCTGCCCTCGGCCACCCGGAGGCGCTCCTCGAAGCGCCCATCGCGCAGGTCGCCGGCGACCACGGTGAACGGCTCGAGCCCCACCGCACGCAGCGCCTGCTCCCGGCCGAGGTCGCGACGACGGCCCGCACGGGTCAGGTGCACATCCCCGTCGTACTCGCCGGCCACGCCCGTCACCGGGTCGAGGAGATCGGGTGTCGCGACGTGCCGACCCGAGCTGTCGAAGACCGGCCGGTTGGTGAGCGGCCGCCGGCCGGTCGCCCGCAGCCATGCCAGACGGAGATGGACCTCCTGCGGGGACCAGGCGTTCTCGTCCGCGAGCTCGAGTGCGGCCGCCACCCGAGGGCGTCGGCGCTGCCACGGATGTGCCCGGGCCCACTCGCCCACCTCCTCGGGTGTCACCAGATCCGCGAGGTAGGCCATGTCGAGCACCTCGACGGCTGCGTCGAGGCTGGTCGCGTGGCGTACGGCGAAGCACACGGCCGCTGGTGCAGTGGTCACCCGCAGCCCGTCGACGACCTCGAACTCGCGCGGATCCGCCCGTTCCTGGGACAGGCGGAACGCCGGCTGCGGCTTGAGGAGTGCGTGGGTGCTGGTCAGGTCGACAGGGGTGAGGGACCCGTCCGCTCGACGACCGCTCGCCCACGGGTCTCCTCGCCAGGCGAGAGCTGCCCAGCCCGTGACGGCGATGCGGTCCGAACGCAGCAGCACTGCGACCTCGGCGACCCGCTGGAGCGGGCTCGGCTCCACGTGCGACGGCACGTAGAAGCCGCGACTGGTCCGGCGCCAGTCGTCGCTCGCCGCCTGCCGCTTGGTCGGTCCGCGCGATCCGCTGGGGTCGATCGGGACGGGGATCGTCACGCGGTGCCGGGCGTTCACGGGCGGACAGCGGGAGGAGCTCTCATCCATCGAGCGCACTGTGCCGCGTCGCACGCCTGGGCGCCCGGCGCTCTCCACAGGTGCGGCTCGGGGGTGCGAGCGACCGACCTTCGGGACGCGACACGCCGATCGGAGCGTGCCGAAGGTCGGTTCCTCGGGCTACAGCGGCTGCACCAGCAGCGCGGTGCCGCTCCCGGCGACCCTGGTCATCACCAGGGTCGCCTCGGCGTCCCCGGAGAGGGAGAGCCGCTTGCGCAGGTCCTCGGGTACGACGTCGACGCCCCGCTTCTTGATCGTCAGCCGGCCCACGCCGCGCTCGCGCAGCGCGGCCTTGAGCTGCTTCTCGCGGTAGGGGAGCTCCTCGACCACGCGGTAGCCGCGCGCGAAGGGGGAGCGGAACGCCCGGTCGCTGGTGACGTAGGCGATGTGTGGGTCGACCAGCCCGCCGCCGACGCCGGCGGCGACCGCGGTGACCAGCCCGGCGCGGATCACCGCGCCGTCGGGCTCGTAGAGGAAGTCACCGACCGCGCGGACCTCGTCGGCCACCGGGTCCTCGTCGGTGAGCGTGGCCAGCCCGCCGCGGCCGATCACGGTGGCGCGGCGCGCGGTGGTGGCCAGGGAGCCCGACCACAGGGCGGCCTCCTTGACCTCGCCGTGGTCGCTGACCCACTCGGCCTCGGCGCCGGCCGGCACCAGGTCGTGGGGGATGCCGGGGGCGACCTTCACGCAGGAGTCGCGGCGCAGCAGCTGCTCCACGAAGGACCAGGGCGGCGTCCAGTCGTCGACGGAGAACGACCGGCCGCGCGCGGAGCGGCGGGCCGGGTCGGCGAAGGCGACCGAGAACGGCGAGGTGTCGACGTCCACCGCGTCGGCGACCATCACCGCGCCCGGCAGCCCGAGCGCGGCGAGGTTGGCCTCGGCGACGGCGACCCGCACGGGGTCGAGGTCGACGCCCGCGCACACGACGCCGGCCTCGGCAGAGGCGATCAGGTCCCCGCCGATGCCGCAGCCGAGGTCGACCAGCGTGGTCGCGGCGAACGCCTGCAGCCGCGCCGCCCGGTGGCGCGCGACCGCGGGTCGGGTGGCCTGCTCGAGACCGTCGGGGGTGAAGTAGAGCCGGGCGGCGAGCTCGCCGAACTTCGGCTCGGCCCGCCGACGCAGGGTCGCCTGGGTCAACGCGGCGGCCGCCTGCTCGGGCGTCGCCGTCGCGCGGAGGCGGGTCTGGGCGGCGAGCGGGTCGTCACCGGCGTGCTCCTCGGCGCGCGCGAGCAGGGCCTGCCCGTCGTCGGTGAGCAGCCACCGGAAGGCGTCGAGGTCCACCCCGCGATCCTGCCAGTGGCGACCGGCTCTGGCACTCACTAGGGGTGAGTGCTAGTTTCTGTGCTGGCACTCTCACCCTGAGTGTGCCAGCGCTTGCCACCGGTGCGGCCCCCGCGACGGCGTACCTGGGAAGCAGGCACCACGTTCCTGAACCCATCCGTGCAGAAAGTGGAGGTCGACAACAGTGTCGGTCAACATCAAGCCCCTCGAGGACCGGATCGTCGTCAAGCCGCTCGACGCCGAGCAGACCACCGCCTCCGGCCTGGTCATCCCGGACACCGCCAAGGAGAAGCCCCAGGAGGGCGAGGTCGTGGCCGTGGGCCCGGGCCGCTTCAACGAGGACGGCGACGAGCGCATCCCCATGGACGTCTCCGTGGGCGACAAGGTCATCTACAGCAAGTACGGCGGCACCGAGGTCAAGTACGGCGGGGACGAGTTCCTCATCCTCTCCGCGCGCGACGTCCTCGCGATCGTCGGCTGACGCATCCTCAGCTCCGGGTCGTGCGCCTGTGTCCTCGCGGGCGCCGGCGCACGACCCGCACTGTTTCCTGACTCTCTGTAAGGAGTAGTAGTGCCCAAGATCCTGGAGTTCGACGAGAACGCCCGGCGCGCGCTCGAGCGCGGCGTGGACGCGCTCGCCAACACCGTGAAGGTGACCCTCGGCCCCAAGGGCCGCTACGTCGTGCTCGACAAGAAGTGGGGCGCCCCGACCATCACCAACGACGGCGTGACCGTCGCCCGTGAGGTCGAGCTGGACGACCCGTTCGAGAACCTCGGCGCCCAGCTGACGAAGGAGGTCGCCACCAAGACCAACGACGTCGCCGGTGACGGCACCACCACCGCCACCGTGCTGGCCCAGGCGATGGTCCACGAGGGCCTGCGCGCCGTGGCCGCCGGCGCGAACCCGATGGGTCTCAAGCGCGGCATGGACAAGGCCGCCGAGGCCGTCGGCGAGGCGCTGCGCTCGGCCGCCCGCGAGGTCGAGTCGGTCGAGGACATGGCGTCCGTGGCGACCATCTCCAGCCGCGACAAGCACATCGGCGACCTGCTCAGCCAGGCCTTCGACAAGGTCGGCAAGGACGGTGTCATCACCGTGGAGGAGTCCTCCACGATGGGCACCGAGCTCGACTTCACCGAGGGCATGCAGTTCGACAAGGGCTACCTGTCGCAGTACTTCGTCACCGACCCCGAGCGCATGGAGGCCGTCCTCGAGGACGCCTACATCCTCCTGCACCAGGGCAAGATCTCGGCCGTCGCCGAGATGCTGCCGCTGCTGGAGAAGGTCATGCAGACCGGCAAGCCGCTCTTCATCCTCGCCGAGGACGTCGAGGGCGAGGCGCTCTCCACCCTGGTCGTCAACAAGATCCGCGGCACGTTCAACGCCGTCGCGGTCAAGAGCCCGGCCTTCGGTGACCGCCGCAAGGCGATGATGCAGGACATCGCGATCCTGACCGGCGGTCAGGTCATCGCCCCCGAGGTCGGCCTCAAGCTCGACCAGGTGGGCCTCGAGGTCCTCGGCCAGGCCCGTCGCGTCGTGGTCACCAAGGACCACACCACCATCGTCGAGGGTGCCGGCGACGCCGCCGCCGTCGACGGTCGCGTGGCGCAGATCAAGGCCGAGATCGAGAACACCGACTCCGACTGGGACCGCGAGAAGCTCCAGGAGCGCCTCGCGAAGCTGGCCGGCGGCGTGTGCGTGATCAAGGTCGGCGCCGCCACCGAGGTGGAGCTGAAGGAGAAGAAGCACCGCATCGAGGACGCCGTCTCCGCGACCCGTGCGGCCATCGAGGAGGGCATCGTCCCCGGCGGTGGCTCCGCGCTGGTCCACGCCGTCTCCGTGCTCGAGGACAACCTCGGGCTCGAGGGCGACGAGGCGCTCGGCGTGCGCATCGTGCGCAAGTCGGCCGACGAGCCGCTGCGCTGGATCGCCGAGAACGGTGGCGAGAACGGCTACGTCATCACCACCAAGGTCCGCGAGCTCGGTGTCGGCAACGGCTACAACGCCGCCACCGGCGAGTACGGCGACCTGGTCGCCCAGGGCGTCCTCGACCCGGTCAAGGTCACCCGCTCCGCGCTGGTCAACGCCACCTCGATCGCCGGCATGCTGCTGACGACCGAGACGCTGGTCGTCGACAAGCCCGAGGAGGAGGACGAGTCCGCGGCCGCCGGCCACGGACACGGCCACGGCCACTGAGCCCTCGGCTCCACGCGCAGGCAGCACCTGCACCACGACCCCCGTCGGACCCCGGTCCGGCGGGGGTCGTGCACGTCACAGGCCGGGCAGCCACTCGGTCGGGCCAGGTCACGCAACCGCAACAACCCCGCAACACGGGTGGGATGAACTCCTGTCATGACGATGCTGTGGAGGGTCCGCGCGAGCCTGCCCGACCGGCCCGGGGGGCTGGCGGCGCTGGCGCAGCAGTGCGCGGAGCGTGGGGTGGACATCCGGGGGCTGCAGATCTTCCCCGGTGTGGAGGCCGTGACGGACGAGGTCGTGATGGAGACCCCCGACGGCTGGAGCGAGCACGAGGTCGCCCTGCTCGTGGAGTCCTCGGGCTGGACCCACCTCGCCGCCCAGCAGGTCTCGGCTGCGGCGCTGACCGACCAGCCGACCCGCTACGTCCAGGCCGCGCGCACGATCCTGGCGCGGCCCACCAGCTTCCCCGAGGTCGTCGCCCAGCTCTTCGACGCCGAGTCCGAGCCCCGCGACGGCGACCACGGTCCGGTCCAGGACGGGATGGAGATGACCGTCGGCGACGTGCAGGTGCAGGTACGCCGCACCGCACCCTTCACCGACATCGAGCGTGCCCGCGGGGCGGCCATGGCCGACCTGGTGAGCGACGTCCTGCAGCGCACCAAGGAGTCCGCCGCGATCGGCAGCTCCACGGGCGGCCGTCGTCTCGGCGGCGGTGCCGTGCCGTCGTACGTCGTGGAGGGCGACACGGTCTCCGCGATCGTCGACGGCCTCGTGGTCGGCCTGGCCACCGTGCAGGCACCGCTCGAGGACGACCCCGACGTGCGGCCGGTGACCCTGCGGGTCGACCCGGCGTGGCAGCGTCGCGGCTTCGGCACCCGGCTGCTCATCGACTCCTCCCGGCTCGCGCACATGCTCGGTGCGGCCGAGATCGTGCTGCGCACCCGGGCCGACAACCAGGCGGTGCTCCCGATGGTGATGGCCGCCGGCATGCGGGGACGCATCCGGATGGCCCAGGACACGCTGACCGTCCGGGTCCCCGTGCGCGACCTGAAGCCGCTGGGTCGCTGAGACCGGCAACTTCCCGGACCTCCGGTGCATCACAGGCACGTGAGGACGTTCCCCGCTGCCCTGCTGCTGACCCTGCTGCCCGTGACCGTGGGGTGCTCGAGCTCCGCCGACGACGCGACGCCCGAGGCGCAGCCCAGCGCCACACCCACCACCGCGCCCACCACCACCGCCGACCCCTCCGGGTCCGAAGAGCCCGAGGCAGACGCACTGCCCCGCACCCGCGCGCCCCGTCTGGCGTACGTCGACGGGCGCACCCTGCGCCGTCCCGACGGCCCGACCCTGGAGCTGCGCCGTCGGTGGCGCGTCACCTCGATCGAGGCGTACGCCGGTGGGTTCCTGGTCACCGACGACCGCTCCTTCGAGGGCACCGTCGGGATGCACCGCCTCGACGGGGACGGCCGGGTGCTGGCGAGCTGGGGCAGCACCGGGCCGGCGCTCCCCGACGGCGAGGGACGGATCGCCTGGGTCAGCCTGGTCCCGGGGGAGGGCGGGGAGACCGGCCCGACCCTCGTGCACGTCGACTCGGTCGACGGCGGGTCCGAGCGCACCGTCGAGCTCGACCGGGACCGGGTGCCGTTCCTGGTGCGCTGGTTCCGTGGCGAGGTCGTCTACCGCACCTGGGGCCAGGAGGCCTCCTTCGCCACCGACGGCAGCACCGCGCCGCGGCCCGTGCCGCTGGCCGCCGAGCTGGGCGTCCCGAGCCCGGACGGTCGGCAGTGGGCGCGGGTGACGAAGGACGAGGTCGTGCTCCGTCAGGGCGACGGTCAGCTTCTCGACGTCGTCCGGGAGCGGGGCCTGGGACGCAGCGCCCTAGCGACCGCGGTCTGGGAGGACGGACGGCACCTGCTGACCACGCTGACCCGCGGCCAGGAGATGGCACTCGCGCGCATCGACACCCGCAACGGGTCGGTCTCCCTGGCGACCGACTGGCAGCGGGCGTCGTACGCCGGTCTCCCGGTGCTCCCGGCTCGGTGAGCGACCGGCGCGGCCCGTAGACTCCACGCGTGGAGATCCCGGAGAAGTTCGCCGCCATCGGCCTCACCTACGACGACGTCCTGCTCCTGCCCGGTCACTCCGACCTGGCCCCCGCGGACATCGACACCTCCTCGCGGCTGACCCGCGAGATCTCGCTCAACGTCCCGCTGCTCTCCGCGGCGATGGACACCGTGACCGAGTCGCGGATGGCGATCGCGATGGCGCGCCAGGGTGGCATCGGCGTGCTCCACCGCAACCTCTCGATCACCGACCAGGCCTACCAGGTCGACCTGGTCAAGCGGACCCAGACCGGCATCATCTCCAACCCGGTCACGATCGGCCCCGACGCGACCCTGGAGGAGCTCGACCGCCTCTGCGGTGAGTACCGCGTCTCCGGCCTGCCCGTCGTCGACCCCGACATGCGCCTGCTCGGCATCATCACCAACCGCGACCTGCGCTTCACCCCGGTCGCGGAGTGGGCGACCACCAAGGTCGACGAGATGATGACGCCGATGCCGCTGATCACCGGTCACGCCGGCATCTCGCGCGAGGAGGCCACGCTGCTGCTGCGCAAGCACAAGCGCGAGCGGCTCCCGCTGGTCGATGACGACGGTCGCCTCGTCGGCCTCATCACCGTCAAGGACTTCGTCAAGGGCGAGCAGTTCCCCAAGGCGTCGTACGACGCCGACGGCCGCCTCCTCGTGGGCGCGGCGATCGGCTACTTCGGCGACGCGTGGGAGCGCGCGACGACGCTGGTGGAGGCGGGGGTCGATGTCCTCGTGGCCGACACCGCCCACGGCAACGTACGCATGCTCCTGGAGATGGTCGAGCGGCTCAAGACCGACCCGGCCACCAAGCACGTGCAGGTCATCGGCGGCAACGTCGCCACCCGCGAGGGCGCCCAGGCCTTCGTCGACGCCGGCGCGGACGCGGTCAAGGTCGGCGTCGGCCCCGGCTCGATCTGCACCACCCGCGTCGTCACCGGCGTCGGTGTCCCGCAGGTCACCGCGGTGTACGAGGCGTCGCTGGCCACCAAGCCGGCCGGCGTCCCGCTGATCGCCGACGGCGGCATGAAGCACTCCGGCGAGATCGGCAAGGCCCTGGTCGCCGGTGCCGACTGCGTGATGCTCGGCTCGCTCCTCGCCGGGTGCGAGGAGTCGCCGGGCGACCTGGTCTTCGTCAACGGCAAGCAGTTCAAGGCCTACCGTGGCATGGGCTCGCTGGGTGCGATGTCCTCGCGCGGCAAGAAGTCCTACTCCAAGGACCGCTACTTCCAGGCCGAGGTCACCTCCGACGACCAGATCGTCCCCGAGGGCATCGAGGGCCAGGTGGCCTACCGCGGCCCCCTCGCGGCGGTCGCCCACCAGCTCATCGGCGGCCTCAACCAGACGATGTTCTACGTCGGTGCCCGCACGGTGCCCGAGCTGCAGGAGAAGGGCCGCTTCGTGCGGATCACCCAGGCCTCGCTGAGCGAGTCCCACCCGCACGGTGTGCAGATGACCGTCGAGGCGCCCAACTACACCGGTCGCTGATCCGGCGACTAACCTGCTCGGGTGACCGAGATCCAGATCGGCCAGGCCAAGCGCGCCCGGCGTGCCTACTCCTTCGACGACATCGCGATCGTGCCCTCGCGGCGCACGCGTGACCCCGAGGAGGTCAGCACGCACTGGCAGATCGACGCCTACCGCTTCGACCTCCCGGTGATCGCCGCGCCGATGGACTCGGTGATGTCGCCGACCACGGCCATCGCGATGGGCCGCTTCGGCGGTCTCGGCGTGCTCAACCTCGAGGGCCTGTGGACCCGCTACGAGGACCCCGAGCCGCTGCTCGAGGAGGTCGCCGGGCTCACCGGCACCGAGGCGACGCGCAAGATGCAGGAGATCTACACCGAGTCGATCAAGCCCGAGCTGATCACCGAGCGCCTGCGCCAGATGCGCGAGGCCGGGGTCACCGTGGCCGGCTCGCTGTCCCCGCAGCGCACCAAGGAGTTCGCCAAGACCGTCGTGGACGCCGGCGTCGACATGTTCGTCATCCGCGGCACCACCGTCTCGGCCGAGCACGTCTCCAGCCAGGCCGAGCCGCTGAACCTCAAGGAGTTCATCTACGAGCTCGACGTGCCGGTCATCGTCGGCGGCTGCGCGACCCACACCGCCGCGCTGCACCTGATGCGCACCGGCGCGGCTGGCGTGCTGGTCGGCTTCGGCGGCGGCGCCGCCCACACCACCCGCACCGTCCTCGGCGTCGCGGTTCCGATGGCCTCGGCCGTCGCCGACGTCGCCGCGGCCCGCCGCGACTACCTCGACGAGTCGGGCGGTCGCTACGTCCACGTCATCGCCGACGGCTCGATCGGCACCTCCGGCGACATCTCCAAGGCCATCGCCTGTGGCGCCGACGCGGTCATGGTCGGTTCGCCGTTCGCCCGCGCCACCGACGCGCCGGGCCGTGGCTTCCACTGGGGCACCGAGGCGCACCACCCCGAGCTGCCCCGCGGTCAGCGGGTCCAGTTCGACACCGTCGGCACCATCGAGGAGATCCTCTTCGGCCCCTCGCGGGTCGCCGACGGCACGATGAACCTCATCGGTGCGCTTAAGCGGTCGATGGCCACCACCGGCTACACCGACTGCAAGGAGTTCCAGCGGGTCGAGGTCGTCGTCGAGTAGCCGCCCTGGCCGCCTCGGCCTGGCCGCCTCAGCCGGCCTGCTCGGCCGCCAACCGGGCGGCCAGTCCCTCGATCACCAGCTCCAGCCCGACGTCGAACTCGTCGCCGAAGTCGTAGCCGGGCTGCAGCGCGTGCTCGAGGGTGAAGCGCCGGAACCACGGCAGCGTCCCCTCGGGGATCGACGCCATCACGCCGGCCGCGACCTCCTCGAGCTCGGCCCCGCCGCCGTCGAAGGGCAGCGCCAGCTCCTGCAGCAGGAAGCCGTAGAGGTGCGCGTCGAGCAGGGCGAAGGCATGCCCGGTGAGACCGAGGGAGAAGCCGGCCTCCAGCAGGCAGCCCAGTGCCGCGTCGTGGTGGGTGAGGGTCGCCCACCCCGGCGTACGCCGTGAGTCCATCATCCCCACCGCCCACGGGTGCCTCTTGAGGGCCTCGCGCGCGGTCCGGGAGCGCAACCGCATCTGTTCTGCCCAGTCCTGGCCCGGCACGGGCGCGTGGAACTCCTCGTGCACCGCGTCGACCATCCCGTCGAGCAGGTCGTCCTTGTTCGAGACGTGGTGGTAGAGCGACATCGCCTCCACCCCCAGGCGTCGCGCCACCGCTCGCATCGACAGCTTGGCGACGCCCTCCTCGTCGGCCACCGCGAGCGCGGCGGCCACCACCGAGGCCCGCGTGAGCGAGGGGCGGTCCTTCCGTGCGGGCACGGGCACCTCCTGTCGGGCTGTCCAGACAGCCGTTTGACCGAACTTACGGCGTAAGGCTACCGTCCTGCCATCAGACTTACAACGTAAGGCAACGAGGAGCGAGATCATGCGTGCAGTCGTCCAGCAGGGCTTCGGCGGGACCGAGCAGCTGTCGGTGCAGGAGCTGCCCGACCCGACGCCGGGGGAGGGCGAGGTCCTGGTCCGCGTGACCGCGGCCGCCGTGGACCGCGGCACGTGGCACCTGCTCACCGGCCTGCCCTACGTCGCTCGCCCCTACGTCGGCCTCCGCTCGCCGCGCTTCCCGGTCGTGGGACGTGACGTCTCCGGGACGGTCGCGGCCGTGGGTGCCGGCGTGACGGGGTACGCCGTCGGAGACCGCGTCCTCGGCACCGCCGACGGCTCCTGCGCCGAGCTGGCCGTGGTGCCGGTGATCCGCCTCGTGCCGCTGCCCGAGGGACTGGACCCGGTCGCCTCCGCCGCCCTGCCGATCTCCGGCCTCACCGCGCTGCAGGGCCTGGCCAAGGCGCACCGCGGCGACGGCGTGCGCACCGGTGACCGGGTGCTGGTCATCGGGGCCTCCGGCGGCGTCGGCTCGTACGCCGTCCAGCTGGCCGCCTCCGCGGGCGCGGAGGTCACCGGCGTCGCCAGCGCCGCCAAGGCCGACCTGGTCCGTGACCTCGGCGCGACCCGGGTGCTCGACTACGCGGCCGGTCCGCTCGACGACGGCACTCGCTACGACCTGGTGCTCGTCGTGGGTGGCAGTCACCGGCTGCGTGACCTGCGCCGGCTGCTGGTCCGTGAGGGCACCCTCGTGCTCGCCGGTGGGGAGAGCGACAACCGGCTCACGGCCGGCGCGCACCGCCAGCTCCTGGCGATGCTCTGGTCGCCGTTCGTCCCCCAGCAGCTGCTCGGCCTGATGTCCCGCGAGAGCGGCGAGGACCTCGCCGCCCTGGTCGACCACGTCGCCGAGGGCCGGCTCCGCCCGGCCGTCGACCGCACCTTCCCGCTCTCGCAGACGCCCGAGGCGCTCGAGGAGCTGATCGCCGGCCGCGTCCGCGGCAAGGCCGTCATCACCGTCTGACACCCACCCCACCCCACTCCACCGACGTCTCCCTGGAGGACCCATGACCACGCTCACCGCCCCCGCGCCGCCCACCGCACCCGACCAGCCCTCCACGCTGCGCTCGGCCGCCCGCACCTCGGCCATCGGGTACGCCGCGATCTTCGTGCTCGCGATCTTCGCCAACTTCCTGGCCGTCGGCTCGGTGCTCCACCCGGGCGACGCCGCCACGACCGCGGATGCCCTGGTCGACGCCGAACGCACGTTCCGCCTCGGCACCGCCGCCTTCCTCGTCATCTTCGTCGTCGACGTCGTGCTCGCGTGGGCGCTGCACGTGCTGTTCCGCGGGGTCCACCACGACCTGTCGCTGCTCGCGGCCTGGTGCCGCCTGACCTACACCGTGTTCCTCGGCGTCTCGCTGGTCTTCCTCGACGCCGCACTCCGCCTGGTCGACCACGACGAGGAGCTCGTGCTCCTCGCCATCAACGCGTTCGACACGACCTGGGTGGTCGGGCTGGCGGCCTTCGGGGTCCACCTGGCGCTGCTGGGCCGGCTGCTCTGGCTGGGCGGCGGGCCGCGCTGGCTGGCGATCGGCCTGCCGGTCGCGGGTGCGGCGTACGTCGCCGACACCCTCGCCCGGCTGCTGCTCACCGACTACGAGGCGGTGGCGGACCTGATGCTGGCCGTGGTCGCCGCCCCCTCGGTGGTCTTCGAGATGTCGCTGGCGATCTGGTTGGTCCTGGTCTGGCGGGGGCGTGCCAGGATCCCTGCGTGACCCGACTCCTCGTCGCCGCCGGCCAGGCCGTGCCCGTGAACGGCGACCCGGTCGCCAACGTCGCCCTCGCCGCCGACCTGACCCGACGGGCCGGCGAGCGGGGCGTGCGGCTGCTGGTGCTGCCGGAGGCGTTCCTCACCGGCTACGACTGGGCGGCCTTCGACCGGGTCCGCGAGACCGGGCAACCGCGCGTCGAGACCCTCGAGGAGCTGACCCCGCCGCTGCGGGCTGCCGCTGCCGAGACCGGCTGCACCGTGCTGGTCTGCACGCCGCTGCTGCGCGGCGAAGACATGCGGCTCACGACGCTGGTGGTGCGACCCGACGCGACGGTCGAGGCGGCGTACGACAAGCAGCACGTCGACCGGCTCGAGCTGCCGTGGTTCACCCCCGGTCCACGCGGGCTGGTGGTGCTCGAGGTCGAGGGCGTGAGGGTCGCGCCGGCCATCTGCTACGACAGCCGCTTCCCCGAGCACGCCGCGGCGGCCGCGGCCGCCGGCGCCCAGGTGTACGCCGTGTCGACGGCCTACCTGGAGGGCTCGACGCGCGGGCGGGCGGTCTCGCTGCCCGCGCGGGCGCTCGACAACGGGATGTTCGTCGTCGCAGGGGCTGCTCTCGGCACCTGCGGTGATCGCCCGATCACGGGCGGCTCGTGCGTGCTCGACCCCGAGGGCCACGAGCTCGCGGCGCTCGGCACCGAGCCCGGGCTGGCCGTGGCCGAGATCGACCTGGACCTGCTGGCCGAGGTCCGGGCGCGCCAGACGATGCACGCCGACCGGCTCGGGTGAGAATCTCCCGGTGAGCGAGCAGTCCCCCGACAGTGCAGAGCCCTCCGAGAGCACCGAGACCGTCACCATCCACACCGACGGCGCGTGCGTGCCCAACCCCGGCCCGGGCGGCTGGGGCGCGCTGCTGCGCATCGGCAGCCACGAGCTCGAGCTGTGCGGGGGAGAGGCCGGGCAGACCACCAACAACCGGATGGAGCTGACCGCGCCGATCAAGGCGCTGGAGGCGCTGACCCGGCCGGTGCGGGTGGAGCTCTACACCGACTCCACCTACGTCCGCTCCGGTATCACCTCGTGGGTCAAGGGCTGGAAGCGCAACGGGTGGAGGACCTCGGCCAAGCAGCCGGTGAAGAACGTCGACCTCTGGCAGGAGCTCGACGCCGCCTGCCAGCGCCACGAGGTGCACTGGCACTGGGTCAAGGGCCACGCCGGCGACGAGGGCAACGAGCGCGCGGACCGGCTGGCTGCCAAGGGGCTCACCGAGGCGGTCGAGGCAGCCAAGGCTTCCTGACCCACCGCCTGACCCACCGCCTGATCCACCGTGTGCCGAGCGATCGCTCGGTCCCTGGGCTACGGTGCCCGACGTGAACCGTGTGCAGCAGCTGCTCGGGGTCGAGATCCCCATCGTCCAGGCCCCGATGACCTTCATCGCCCGCGCGCGGCTGGCCGCCGCGGTCTCCGAGGCCGGAGGCATGGGCATCATCGAGACCCTCACCGCCGAGGGGCGCGAGGACCTGGTGAAGGTCCGCGAGCTCACCGACAAGCCCGTGGGAGCCAACCTGCTCGTCGCCGGCTGGAAGCACGACCCCTCGATCGTCGACACCCTGGTCGAGGCGGGAGTCTCGTACGTCGCCACCTCGGCCGGCGACCCGGCGCTGTTCACCGACCGCCTCAAGGACGCCGGCATCACCGTCTTCCACGTGGTCGGGTCGCTGCGCGCGGCGCAGAAGGCAGAGGCCGCCGGGGTCGACGGCCTGGTCGTGGAGGGTGTCGAGGGCGGTGGCTTCAAGGGCGCCAGCGGTGCCTCGACGATGGTGCTGCTGCCGCTCGTCGCCTCGCACACCTCGCTGCCGCTGATCGCCGCCGGCGGCATCTGCGACGCCACGTCGATGGCGGCTGCGTTCGTCCTCGGCGCCGAGGGCGTGCAGATGGGCACCCGCGTGCTGGCCACCCACGAGTCGGGCGTGCACAGCGCCTTCACCGACGCGATCGTCGCCGCCCCCGAGACCGGCACCATGCTGGTCAGCGTCCCCGGCAACCCCACCATGCGGGTCATCGCCACCGACCGCGCCCACGCCTGGGCCGCCGAACCGCCCACCGAGAAGCTGATGGACCGGGTGCAGCAGCTCTACTTCGACGGCGACCTCGACGCCAGCCTCGCCAACACCGGCCAGGTAGCCGGTCGCATCGACTCCGTCCGCCCCGTCGCCGAGGTCATCGGCGAGATGTGGAACGGCTGCCGCGACGCCCTCGACGCGGGGCGCACGCGGCTGGGCTGAGCACCCCTCGCCCGTCGAGGCGCGCGCAGTCTCCGGTGGTCGAGGTGCGAGGAGCGCCAGCGACGAGCCGCGAGACCCACGGTCCTGGCGCGGATCACGGTCTGGTCACGATGCTCGGAGTCCTTGTGGAGAAGGGCTCTGAGCGTCTCGGAATGTCGGTGCTGCCTGGAAGAGTCAGCTCATGGAAGGGCTCGGGCAGCACCAGGTGGACCGCGGTGTCGCGGTCATCGCCGGTGCGCTCACCGAGCTGGACGAGGTCTCCCTGCTCGGGCTTGACCAGGCCGCGACCGCGGCCTCGTTGGTGGAGATCGCTGGGGCCGAGGCACGTCTGGGTGAGCTCAAGCACCGGGTGCTCGCTCATGCCTCGCAGGTGCGGGTCGAGGAGGCCACGGGTGCTGCGACCACGGCGACGTGGCTGGCCCGTGCCACGCGCACCACCGTGAGGTCGTCGCGTCGGGCGGTGCACCTCGCCACGGCGTTGGAGACTTACCAGCGGTTGCGGGAGGGGTACGCCGCGGGGCGGGTGAACACCGAGCAGGCCGAGGTCATCGCCCGTGCCCTCGAGGCCCTACCCGTCGACATCCCCGCCACCGTGCGGGCTGCTGCCGAGCAGCGGCTCGTCGAGCTCGCTGCGCACCACGACGCCTGCGACCTCCGCGTGCTGGGTGACCGGGTCCTCGACGTCGTCGCCCCCGCCGTCGCTGACGCCCACGAGGCAGCGCGTCTGGAGGCCGAGGAACGCGCAGCCGCGCGGAAGACGATGCTGACCATGACCCCCGATGGGCAGGGCAGCGTGCATGGCCGGTTCACCGTCCCCGAGCTGCACGCCGGGATGCTCCGCAAGCAGCTGCTGGCCCTGGTCGTCCACGACAAACCCTCCCTCACGACCAGTCCTGCCACGCCCGCCACGACGGGCGAGCAGGAGCAGGGTGAGCGGCCGGAACCGGTCAGAGCCGCCACCGCCGTCGAGCTCGGTGCCGCCCTCTGCGAGCTGCTGGAACGTCTCGACGGCTCCCAGGTCCCGGAGATGTCGACCGGCGCGACCGTGGTGGTCACCATGACCCTCGACACGCTGACCGGTGGGCTGGCGGCCGCCACCCTGGACACCGGCGACCGCGTCGCCGCCCACACCGCCCGACGCCTGGCCTGCGAGGCCGGCATCATCCCCGTCGTCCTCAGCGGCAGACGCGAGGTCCTCGACGTCGGCCGCCGCAAGCGGCTCTTCACCCGCGCCCAACGCATCGCGCTGGCCACCCGCGACCGCGGCTGCACAGCCGCCGGCTGCCACACCGCAGCGTGGTTCTGCCACGCCCACCACGACCAACCCTGGGCCACCGGCGGCACCACCGACCTCACCAACGGCCGCCTGCTGTGCCCCACCCACCACCGCACCGCCCACGACCCCCGCTACGAGACACGCGTCCTGGCCGAACACCAGATCGAGTTCACCCTCAGATGCTGATCCGCTTTGCCCCCTACGACATCCGCTTCGGACGATGACCGGATGTCGTGCAAGGGTCATGTACATGGGACTGTTCCGCAGGAAGCCGCCGGCAGTCGCTTACAGACTCGGCGATGGGGAGGCGCTCAATCGAGAGCACCCCGACACCTTTCACATCCCTAGCCGTGACGAGCGGGAGAACCTCAAGCCAGGCGACCTGGCGAAACTCCTCTTCGAGGTGGTCGACCCCGCTCCCGGGAGCATCACAGCCGAACGCATGTGGGTGCAGGTGACCGAAGTCGCTGCTGACGGCTACGTCGGTTCCTTGGACAACGACCCGCAGGTGTTGACCAGCATGCGACCGGGGAGCCGCATTGAGTTCCGGGCTCATCACGTCATCGCAACCTGGGACGACGGACCGGTGTAGCGACGAAGCGAAGCACTCATCCCCGATGATGCTCGCTGCTGCCGATGAGCGTGCGTTGCACGTGCTGAGACGATGACGGGATGCAACCGGTGCGGGAGGTCGAACTGGACGTCATGAGGCTTCTCGCTTCTGTCGACTTCGAAGGAGCGGCAGAGTTGCGTGCACAGATTGCGAGCGTGACTCACGTCGTACCCAACTGCACCTGTGGATGCCCCTCCTTCACACCCGTCCTAGACCGTGACGAGGTTCCGGCATCTCGCCAGCGCACCATGTTGCCGTCAGAACTCGTGGAAGACGCTCGACCTGGTGGCGTGCCTCGAACGGTCATCTGGTTCGCGGACTCCGAAGGCTTCATAGCCAACGTTGAGTGCGTGTACTACGACGAGGCACGAAACGAGTGGCCCGACCTAGCGCGGTGCTCGGTGCGAGCCTGACCGCTCCCTTTGAGACGTCGGCTTCTGCCGCTCCTCGCGGACTGAGTCCCGCGGAGTGGTGGGCTTTGAGGTGATCCTCGGTGCCTACATGTCGCTGCTCTCGATGGCGGCGACGGGCTCAGTATCGCTGGTCTTGT
>Ga0208700_1000176_pt1 | contig 23646 bp, 29 predicted proteins | sample DeeseametaMP2016_FD_184179 | JGI IMG/M metagenome (GOLD analysis project Ga0208700, IMG submission 184179) | Marine microbial communities from the Deep Pacific Ocean - MP2016 (SPAdes) | ecosystem: Environmental > Aquatic > Marine > Oceanic | place: East of Hawaii, North Pacific Ocean | collected... | reverse complement strand
CCGGGTCAGCTGCTCGTCGGGGCTCGGACGACCCAGCGACCGGCGGGGCACCGGCGGCGGCGCGTCGTCGTCGAGGTGTGGGAGGTACGTCGTCAGCAGGGTCGCCGTGGCCGGCGTCATCTCGGGCGTGGTGGTCATCAGGCGTCCGTCCCGGCGCCCGAGCGGCTGCGGTTGACCACGACCGAGGCGAGCGTGTTGACGACGAGCGTGATGAGGAAGAGCACGAAGCCGGCGGCCAGCAGCGCGGAGAGCTGGGCGGCGTTGGCCTCGCCGAAGCGGCCGGCGATCAGCGCCGAGACCGAGTTGCTGCCGATCTCGGTGAGGTTCGGCTTCACCTCGAACGTCGGACTGATGATGAGGACGACCGCGATCGTCTCCCCGAGCGCGCGGCCCAGGCCGAGCATGGTGCCGCCGATGATGCCGCCCCGGCCGAAGGGCAGCACGACGGAGGTGATCATCCCCCACCTCGTGGCGCCCAGCGCGAGCGCGGCCTCCTTCTCCCCCTGCGGGGTCTGGGAGAAGACCTGGCGCATCACGGCGCACGCCATCGGCAGCACCATCATCGCCACCGCGATGCCGGCGCAGAAGCTGCTCGAGACGTAGCGGCTGGCGTCGACGACCGCCGCGTCGGGGTCGGCACCGCGGACGTCGAAGACGGGCAGCCACCCGAGGTTCTTCTGCAGCCAGACCGCGAGGTCCCCGGCGTGCGGCATCACCAGCAGGTAGCCCCACAGGCCGTAGACGATCGAGGGCACCGCGGCCATCAGGTCGACCATTGCGACGAGGGTGGCCTTCGCGCGCTCGGGTGCGTACTCGCTGATGAACAGCGCGGTCAGCAACGAGAGCGGGAAGGCGAAGACCATCGCCACGAAGGCGATCGAGATCGTGCCGGTGAGGACGGCGGCGATCCCGACGACGTCGCTCTCGGGGTTCCAGGCGGACTCGGTGAAGAAGCCGAAGCCGTAGCGGCTCAGCGTCGGGTAGGCCTGCCAGCCCAGGAAGAGCCCGACCCCGCCGGTGATCACCAACACCGAGGCACCGACAGCGCGCGCGGAGTGCTCGAAGACGGCGTCGGCCCCGGTGGCCTTGCGCGAGATGCGGCGCGGACGGACGTCCTGGCCCATGTCTCGGCCCATGTCTCGGCCCATGTCCTGGCCGGCCGCGGCGTCGTACGACGGCAGCGTGGTCACGCGGTCCTCCCCCGGAAACTGTTCTGCTCGGCTTCCGGCAGGCGCCGTAGCAGCAGCATCGTGGAGTGGCTCGGGGGACGGGACAGGGCGTGATGGGTGAACGACCGCCGAACGCTGGGACCGCTTTTCCCGAACGGGTCACCCGCTCCGTCCGGGGGTAGTCACAACGGGCTACCCCGCCTCGGGACGGGTAGCACACGCAGGGTTGAGCGCGGGTGAACGGCTGCGTAACGCCCGGATCGGGCCGCCGAGCGGGTGCGCAGCCCGCGAGTCAGTCGAGCAGCAGACCGTGGCCGGCCAGCAGGTCCTCCAGGACGTCGTGGCCGCGGTCGAGGTGCCAGTGCTCGGCACGGAGACCGACCGTGCGGGCGGCCTCGACGTTGGCCTCCATGTCGTCGACGAAGAGCACCTCGTCGGCGGGGGCGCCGATGCGCTCCAGGGCGATCTCGAAGTAGTCGGGCTCCGGCTTCTTGGTGCCGAGCTCCCAGGAGTAGCAGGAGACGTCGAAGAGCGCGTCGAAGCCCAGCACGGTGCGCATGCGCTCGCCGCGCTGACGGTGCTGGTTGGTGCCGAGGTGGACGCCGAGGCCGGCCCCACGGAGCCGGTCGATGAGCGCGAGGGTCGCCTCGGAGAGGGTGATGTCACCCCACAGCGAGTCGTAGAGCGTGTCCGGGTCGACGTCGGCGTACGCCGGGACGAGGCGGCGCACCGACTCGAGGAAGTCGCCCTCGCCGCGCAGGGGGCCGCGCTCGGCCGTCCACAGCGCGCGGCCGAGCTCCTCGGCCCGGTCGCCGGCCCACCGGCGCAGCAGCCCGAACGGGTCGCGCACGCCGTGCTGCACGACGCCGTCGGCGTCGAGCAGGACGTGGCGGACGGTCACCGGGTCGGCGCTCTACGTGGGTCGGGGTCAGTCGGTGCCGTGCTCGGCGATGAACGCCAGGATCTGCTCGGAGAGCTCCGGACGGCACACGATCAGGTCGGGCAGGTAGACGTCGTCCTGGTTGTAGACGAGCTCGTCGCCGTTGACCCGGCTGGTGAACAGACCGGCAGCACGGGCGACGGCCACCGGGGCGGCGGAGTCCCACTCGTACTGGCCACCGGCGTGGACGTAGGCGTCGGCCACGTCGCGCACGACGGACATCATCTTCACGCCGGCCGAGCCCATCGGGACCAGCTCGGCGTCCATCTGCTCGGCGAGGGCCTGCACGAAGGCCGGCGGGCGGCTGCGGGAGACGGCGATGCGCGGCTTCGCCGACGTGCGCGGGGGCACGACCGGGGCGTCACCGGTGTTGAAGGTCTCGCCGAGGGCGGGCTGCGCGACCGCACCGGCGATCAGCGTGCCACCGGACCACAGGGCGACGTGGACGGCCCAGTCGTCGCGCGGCGGCTCGGAGAACTCCCGGGTGCCGTCGAGCGGGTCGATGATCCAGACCCGGTCGGCGGTGAGGCGGGCCTTGTCGTCCTTGCCCTCCTCCGAGAGCACGGCGTCGGCCGGGCGGTGCTCAGCGACCAGGGACATCAGCAGCTCGTGGGCCGCGGCGTCGCCGGCGTCCTTGAGCTCCTTGCCCTCCAGGCCCTCGCCGCGCACCTCCAGGAGGCGGCGGCCGGCGGTCTCGGCCAGCCAGGTGGCCAGCACGTGGTCGTCAGCGTCGGCAGGGGGCGTTCCAGGCTCGAAGGTCACGGGACGCAGGCTATCGGCCGATCAGCTGTTGAAGCGCTGCTGGGTCTTCTCCAGCCCCTCGGCGACCAACGTCTCTACCGCGTCGGCGGCGGTGTCGACCACGAAGGGCAACACCTTGCGCTCGGCCGAGGAGTAGTCCGACAGCACGAAGTCGGCGACCTCCTGGCGCCCCGGGGGGCGGCCGATGCCGACCCGCACCCGGTGGAAGTCGCCGGTGCCGAAGGAGGAGCGCATCGACTTCAGGCCGTTGTGGCCGTTGTCGCCGCCGCCCAGCTTGACCCGCATCGTGTCGAAGGGGATGTCGAGCTCGTCGTGGATCGCCACGACCTGCGCGGGGGCGACCTTGTAGAAGGTGGCCAGCGCCTTGACCGGGCCGCCGACCTCGTTCATGTAGCAGCGCGGGCGGGCCAGCACGACCCGCGGGCCGGGGACGCCCGGGGGCGTCAGCCGGCCCTCGACGACGTCGGCGCGACCGGACTTGTGGGCGCGGAACCCCGAGCCCATCCGGCGGGCCAGCTCGTCGGTGACCATGTAGCCGATGTTGTGCCGGTGACCGGCGTACGAAGGGCCCGGGTTCCCCAGGCCGACGACCAGCCACACGTCGGTGCTGGCGTCGCTCATGGGGTACCCGGGCCCGTTCTCGTACGGCTCGTGCAGGAAGTGCGGAGTCTTACTCGTCGCCCTCGGCGGCCTCGGCGTCCTCGGACTCGTCCTTCTCGATGCCCAGCTCGTCCTCGGTGGACTCGAGCTCGGCCTCGAGGGCCTCCTCGCTCTGCTGCTGGGTCACGTTGACGATCAGCGTCTCGGGGTCGGTGAGCAGCTCCGAGCCCTTGGGCAGGACCAGGTCGGAGGCGTAGATCAGGGTGCCGGCCTCGGCGCCCTCGATCGAGACCTCGATCCACTCGGGGATGTGGGTGGCCTCGGCCTCGAGGGAGACGGTGGCGTTCTCGGTGACGACCAGCGTCTCCTTGGCGGCCTCGCCGTTGAGGTGGACCGGGACGTCGACGGTGACCTTCTCGCCGCGCTTGACCGCGATGAAGTCGACGTGCTCGAGGAAGCGCTTGATCGGGTCGACCTGGACCTGCTTGGTCAGCGCGAGCTGCAGCTCACCCTCGATCTCGAGCTCGACGAGCGCGTTGGCGCCGCCGTGCTTGAGGGCCATCATCGTGTCGTGGCCGGGCAGGGTGAGGTGCTTGGGCTCCTCGCCGTGGGTGTAGACGACGGCGGGGACCTTGTCCGCGCGGCGGATGCGGCGGGCGGCGCCCTTGCCGAACTCGGTGCGGACCTCGGCGACGATCTTCTCGCTGGACATGCTTCTCCTCGTACGTGCTGCTGCTGACGTGTGGGGGCTGCTGCGTGGGGGGTGCCTGGCGCAGCGGGGGCCGGACGCAACAGCGCCGCGCTCCCGAGGGTGAACAGGCAGCGCGGCGCGGGGTCCGCCCTGTCGATCACGGAGCCCCGCGTCCCGGTCAGTGGCTGATCGGGTCGCGCGCTCCCTCGCCGAGGCAACCGCAGCAGTCTAGGGGCAGCCCGTGGGCGATGGCGAATCACAGCGCAGCCCTACGGTGGGGCCATGTCGCTGACGCTCGCCGAGGCCCGCCACCGGGCCACTGCCATCGAGGTGGAGTCCTACGGGATCGACCTCGACCTGACCGGCTGGGAGCGTGGTCGTTTCGCGTGCGTGACGACCGTGCGCTTCACCTCCGCGGACCCCTCGACGTCCCTGGAGCTGACCGCGGCCCAGGACGTGTCGCTGGAGTCCGACGTCGAGGCCCTCGGCTGGGAGTACGACGGTCGCCGCATCCGGCTCGAGGGCCTGCCGACCGGGCGGCCGGTCGAGGTGGTCGTCCGCGCCGAGGTCCCCTACGTGACCGACGGCGACGGCATGCACCTGATGACCGACCCCGAGGACGGCGAGACCTACGCCTCGGCGTACCTCTCCCTCGACGTCGCCCAGCGGGTCTTCGCCTGCTTCGACCAGCCGGACCTCAAGGCGACCTTCGACGTGGCGGTGACCGCCGACCCGCGGTGGACGGTGCTGGGCAACGGCCGGGTCACCGAGCACGACGAGCGAGAGGGGCGATGGGTCTTCGCCACCACCCCGCGGCTGTGCCCCTCGCTCTTCGTCGTCTGCGCCGGACCGTGGCACTCGGTGACGTGGGAGCACGCGGGACTGCCGTTCGGCTGGCACGCGCGGGCCTCGTTGGCCGCCGAGCTCGAGCGCGACGCCGAGGAGCTGAAGCAGACGACGACCGACTGCTTCGACCACTACGCCACGCTGTTCGACGAGGCCTACCCCTTCGACTCCTACGACCAGCTCTTCGGGCCGGGGCACAACTGGGGCGCGATGGAGACGCCGGGCTGCGTGACCTACCGCGACGAGCTGCTGCCCCGCGGACGCGTCACCGACGACCACCGCAAGCGCCGGGCGGCGATCATCGCCCACGAGATGGCGCACATGTGGTTCGGCAACCTGGTCACGATGCGCTGGTGGGAGGACACCTGGCTCAACGAGAGCTTCGCCGACTACATGGGCTACCGCGTGGCCGACGCCGGGGCCGGCTTCACGGGCACGCTGGTGCTCCACGAGGCCGCCCGCAAGCCGGGCGCCCACGTCGCCGACGAGCGCCGCTCGACCCACCCGGTGGCCCCGGCGCCCGAGGACGTGCCGGACGTCGACAGCGCCTTCTCCAACTTCGACGCGATCTCCTACTCCAAGGGCAACTCCTGCCTGCGCCAGCTCGTCACCTGGCTCGGCGACGAGGACTTCCTGGCGGGCGTCAACGCGCACCTGACCCGGCACGCCTTCGACAACGCGACGCTCGACGACCTGGTCTCCGCTCTCGACGAGGCCTCGGAGCGCGACGTGCGTGCCTGGGCGGACGCCTGGCTGCGCACCCCCGGCTTCGACACCGTGGTCGTCGGCCGCGACGACGCCGGGGTGCCGGTGCTGCGCCGCGAGGGCTCGCGGCCGCACCGCTTCTCCGTCACCGCGTTCGCCGCCGACGGCACGATCGCCGGCGAGCGCCCGGTCGACCTCGCCGACGACCCCGTGCCGCTGCCGGAGTGGGCCGGGCTGGTGGTCGTGCCCAACAGCCGCGGCGAGTCCTTCGTGCGGCTGCGGTTGGACGATCAGGGCGACCTGTTCGTCCGCGACCACCTCGGTGACGTCACCGACGACCTGGTCCGCACCGTGCTGTGGGCGCACTGCTTCGACGAGGTGCGCACCGGGGCGATGCGGGTGCCGGCGTACGTCGACGTCGTGCGCGCGCACCTCGCGACCGAGACCTCCTCGACGCTGGTGGCGGCCGTGATCGACCGCACCCTGGGGCCGGTCCGCAGCCGCACCGCCTCCCCTGACGAGGTGGGCGACGTGACCACGGGCGTGGCCGGTGCCTGCCTGGCCGGGCTCGCCCTCTCCCCCGACCCCGAGGTGGCGGTGGCGCTGACCCGCGGCGTGGTCGCGACGACCCGCGACGCCGACCTGCTCGAGCGGTGGCTGGCGACCGGGCGCACCGACGGCGGCGTCGACCTCGACCCGTCGCTGCGCTGGTCGGCTCTGGCCCGCCTCGCCACGCTGGGAGCCGTCGACGCCGAGCGGATCGAGGCCGCCCGCGTCGCGGACGGCTCGTACGCGGGCGACCTCGGCGCCGCGCGGGCGCTCGCCGCCCGCCCCACCAGCGCGGCCAAGGCCGAGGCCTGGGCGGCGATGACCGAGCCGGACGTCTCCAACCGGCTCTTCGAGTCGCTGGCCGCCGGGCTGTGGGACGCCGCGCGGCCCGAGCTCTGCGCACCGTACGTCGACGCCTATCTCACCCAGGGGCCCGACATCGCCCGCCGTCGCGGCCAGGGGTTCAGCCTGGTCCTGGGGCGCAACGCCTTCCCCGCCCTGGCCCTCAGCGCCGACCAGCGCTCACGGCTCGCCGACGTGCTGGCCGGCGACGTCCCGACGGTCCTGGCGCGACAGTGGAACGACGCGCTGGACGACCTGGGCTGAGGGGTCGGAGGGGCTCGGGTCAGGCCAGCGCCTCCTTGACCGCCTGGCGCAGGTCGGTGGCAGGGCGGCCGAGCAGCCTCTCGAGGTCGGTCGTCGGCACCAGCAGCTCGCCGGCCGCGATGCCCCGGTCCACGTCGGCGAGCACCGCGTCCATCGGGGCGGGTACGCCGGCGCCGGCGAGGACCTGCTGGAGCTGCTCGACCGGCACGTCGGTGTAGGCGACCTCCTGGCCGATGGTCTCGCCGATGACCGCCGCGACCTCGGCCAGCGTGTGGGCCTCGCCGCCGAGCTCGTAGACCTTCCCGAGATGGCCGTCGGTGGTCAGCACCACGGCCGCCGCCTCGGCGTACTCGCGGCGCGGGGCGAGCGACACCCGCCCCTCGCCGGCGGACCCGACCATCCCGTGAGCCCGGTAGGTCTCGACCTGGCCTGTGTAGTTCTCGACGTACCACGCGTTGCGCAGCACGGTGTGCGGCACGCCTGAGGTCTCGAGCAGCTCCTCGGTGGCGGCGTGGTCGGCCAGCAGCCGCACCGACGAGCCACGCGCGTGCGGGCCCGAGGTGTAGACGAGCTGCTCGACGCCGGCCTCCCGTGCGGCCTCGACGACCCGGCGGTGCTGCTCCACGCGGCCCGGCTCGGTCCCGGAGACGAGCAGCACGGAGGCGGCGCCGCGCACGGCGTCGGCGACGGCTGCCTCGTCGTCCCGGTCGACCCGGAGAACCTGCACGCCACGATCGGCGAGGTCGGCGAGCCGCTCCGTGGCGCGCCCGGTGGCGCGGATGTCGGAGGGGGCGACGCCGCGCTCGAGGAGCGCCTCGACCGCGAGACGGCCGAGGTGGCCGGTGGCGCCGATGACGGTGATGGTGCGGGACATGGGTGGTTCCTCTCGTGGGTGACGCTGACACCCCCACCAACCGGACTCAGCAGCCGTTGCTTCCCTTTCGGAAGTAGGCACCTTGAAGTGCTGTGGTTACCTGCTGGATAGTGAGGGCGTGAGCACGTCGCCGATCGCGGACCCCTACGCCGCCGCCTGCCCGACCCGCACCGTCCTGGACCGGATCGGCGACCGCTGGACGGTCCTGGTCCTGCTGCTCCTGGCCGAGCGGACGTGCCGGTTCACCGAGCTGCAGCGCCGCATCGAGGGCGTGAGCCCGAAGGTGCTGACCCAGGTGCTGCGCGCGCTCGAGCGCGACGGGCTGGTGACCCGCGAGGTGCACGCGGAGGTGCCGCCGCGGGTGGAGTACACCCTCACCCCGCTCGGCGGCACGCTGGTGCAGGCCGTGGCCGGACTCGACGCGTGGGCACGCGCCCACATCGACGAGGTGGAGCGGTCGCGGGCGGCGTACGACGCCCGCGGCTGAACCCTCGACCCGGGTGTCCCCCGGGGTGGCTGGACCTACGCGTGCCCGTCGAACATCGAGGTGACCGAGCCGTCCTCGAAGACCTCGCGGATGGCGCGGGCGACCAGCGGGGCGATCGAGAGGATCGTCAGCTTGTCGAAGACCCGGTCCTCGGCGATCGGGAGCGTGTTGGTCACGATGACCTCGACGGCCGGGGAGTTCTTGAGCCGGTCGACCGCGGGGTCGGAGAGGATCGCGTGGGTGGCGGCGATGATGACGCCGGCCGCGCCGTCGGCCATCAGCGCCTCGGCGGCCTTCACGATGGTGCCGCCGGTGTCGATCATGTCGTCGGTCAGCACGCAGATCTTGCCGGCGACCTCACCGACGACGCGGTTGGCGACGGTCTCGTTGGGCCGGTCGGTGCGCCGGGTCTTGTGGATGAAGGCCAGGGGCGCGCCGCCGAGCTTGGCCGACCAGCGCTCGGCGACCTTGATGCGACCGGCGTCCGGGGACACGACGCACAGCGGCTGGTTGCCGTACTTCTCCATCACGTAGTCGGTGAGGATCGGCAGCGCCATCAGGTGGTCGACGGGGCCGTCGAAGTAGCCCTGGATCTGGTCGGCGTGCAGGTCGACGGAGATCAGCCGGTCGGCGCCGGCGGTCTTGAAGAGGTCGGCCATCAGGCGGGCCGAGATCGGCTCGCGGCCGCGGTGCTTCTTGTCCTGGCGGGCGTAGCCGTAGAACGGCATGACCACGGTGATGCGCTTGGCCGAGGCCCGCTTGAGGGCGTCGACCATGATCAGGTGCTCCATGATCCACTCGTTGATCGGAGCGGTGTGGCTCTGGATCACGAAGGCGTCGCAGCCGCGGACGGACTCCTCGTAGCGGACGTAGATCTCGGAGTTCGCGAACTCGTAGGCCGAGGTCGGCACCAGGTCGGTGCCGAGGATGCCGGCCACCTCCTCGGCCAGCGCGGGATGGGCCCGGCCGCTGAAGACCATCAGGTTCTTCTCGGTGGTCTTCTTGTATCCGGTCACGATGCGCCGCTCCTGCAGGACGGAGGTGGGGTGGGCGGGCAGGATTCTGCCCGGGTGGGAGTGCTCAGCCCAAGTCCCGGGCCGGTGGCTGGGACGAGGGATCGGTCACGTCGTGGTCATCGGGCGTTCGCCGGGCGGCCGCCGCAGCCTCGCCCTGGGCGGTGCCGGCGCGCTTCTCCTCCGCCCACCCGTCGATGACGCGCATCGGGCCGGAGCTGACGGCCAGCGCGCCGGGCGGGACGTCGCCGCGGACGACGGTGCCGCCGCCGGTGCTGGCGCCGTCACCGATGGTGGTCGGGGCGACGAAGGTGTTGTTGGAGCCGGTGCGCGCGTGCCTGCCGACGACCGTGCGGTGCTTGGCGACCCCGTCGTAGTTGGCGGTGATCGTGCCGGCCCCGATGTTGGTGCCCTCGCCGATCTCGGCGTCACCGATGTAGGAGAGGTGAGGGACCTTGGCACCGTCGCCGATGACGGCGTTCTTGGTCTCGACGAAGCCGCCGATCTTGCCGTCGGCGCCGAGGCGGGTGCCGGGGCGGAGGTAGGAGTAGGGGCCGACGGTGGCGCCGTCGCCGATCTCGGCGGACTGGCCGTGCACCCGGGTCAGCGTGGCGCCGCGGCCGACGCGGCAGTCCCGCAGCGTGGAGTCGGGACCGACGACGCTGTCCTCGCCGACCGAGGTCGTGCCGAGGAGCTGGGTGCCGGGCAGGATCGTCACGTCGCGCTCGAGCTCGACACCGACGTCGATCCAGGTGGTGGCGGGGTCCACCACGGTCACGCCCTCGCGCATCCAGCGCTCCACGACCCGGTCGTTGAGGAGCCGTCCGAGCGAGGCCAGCTGTGTGCGGTCGTTGACGCCCTCGGTCTGCACCACGTCGTCGAGCAGGTGCGCCCCGACCATCAGGCCCGCCTCGCGCGCTAGCCCCACCAGGTCGGTCAGGTAGTACTCCCCTTGGGCGTTGTCGTTGCCCAGCCCCGGGAGCGCGTCGAGCAGGAACCCGGCCTCGAAGGCCATGATCCCGGAGTTGATCTCGGTCAGCTCGAGCTGCTCGGGAGAGGCGTCCTTGTGCTCGATGATCGCCAGCACCTCGCCGTCCTCGTCGCGCACGACCCGGCCGTAGCCGGTCGGGTCGGCCACGTCGCCCGACAGCAGGCTGACGGCACGCTGCGCGGCCTCGTGCTCGGCCACGAAGTCGCGCAGGCTGCGCCCGGTGAGCAACGGGGTGTCCCCGAGCGCCACGAGCACAGTGCCCGACGAGATCTTCGCGGCCTCGACGCCGACTCGGAGCGCGTGCCCGGTGCCCTTTTGCTCCTCCTGGACCGCGAGCAGGCAGTCGGGCATCAGCCCCGACACGTGCGGACCCACGAGCTCCCGCTGGTGCCCGACCACCGCGACGACCGAACGCGGACTGGTCTCGGCCACCGCCGCGAGCACGTGCCCAAGCAGACTGCGCCCGCCGAGGGCGTGCAGCATCTTCGGGGTCTTGGACCGCATCCGCGTCCCGCCCCCGGCGGCGAGGACGACGACGGTCAGGTCGTTGAGCACGGGCTCGGCCACAGGTCTCCCTCGACGTCCGTCCGGTTCGTCCCGGCTGACCGCCACACTCTAGAGGTCTCCGGCGAACCCGCCAGTCCCGAGCGTCCCGGTCCCGGCGCCGATAGCCTGCGGGCGTGACCTCCCCGACAGCAGACCGGCTCCTCGACGCGCAGGTGGCCTGGGTGCTGGCCCGCCTCGAGGACGACCTCCCCACCCTGGTCGCCGAGGAGGTCGCCTCGTTGCTCGCGGTCGGTCAGCGGCTGACCGTCGGTGCCCTGGTCGACGCCGACGACGTCTTTGCACTGATCTCCGACGTCCTGGAGCGGGTCCCGCCGAGCACGGCCGCGAGCACCTTCACCGCGGTGCTGGCCGAGGTGCTGCACGCCGGGCCAGCCGACGGCGAGGAGCACACGCTCGGCGACGTCGTCTCCCGCGAGCACGTCGAGGCGCTGACCGACGCCGCCCTGGCCGGCACCGACACGCTCAAGGACGCCCTCGACGACCTCACCCGCAGCCCGGCCGTCGCCGCGGTGGCGGGGCGCTTCATGGCACGGGTGGTCTCCGAGGTGGTGCAGACCAACCGGGCGATGGCCGAGAAGCTGCCCGGCCTCGGCTCCCTGGTGTCCTTCGGCGCCGGTGCGGCCGGGAAGGTCATCGGCGCCACCCAGGTCGACGCGCTGGTCGGAGCCGCGGCAGGGCAGGGCGCGGGCTTCGCCGTGCGTCGGCTCAACGCGATCGTCGTGGACACCCTGCGCGACCCCGGCACGCGCGCCGCGGTCCTCGAGGTCTACGGGCTCTACGCCGACCAGCCGCTCACCGGCCTGCAGCGCGCGATGACCCTCGAGCAGGCCCAGCACCTGGCCGGGCTGGTGCAGGACGTCGTCATCGACGCCGCTCCGTCCGCGCCGGTGCAGGCACTCGTCCGGGCCGTCGCCGAGGGGTTCGTCGCGACCTACGCCGACCACCCCGTCAGCGAGCTGGTCGCCGACCTGGGCGTCGACGCCGAGGCCGTCACCGCCCACGTCACGACGCTGGCCGCGCGGGCGATCACGGCGGCACGCGAGGCAGGCGAGCTCGAGCCGATGGTGCGCTCCCGGCTCGCGCCGTTCTGGGAGTCGCCCGAGGTGGCCGCACTGCTCGGGGACTGACGTACGTACGTCTTGATCCTCGTGGGACGTACGTCTACCGTGGAGAGATGTCCGACGACGCCGTCACGCCCTCCCAGCTCCGGGCTGACATCTACCGGCTGATCGACCAGGTCCTCGAGACGGGCGAGCCGCTCTCCATCGACCGGCGCGGACGTCGCCTCCGGCTGGTGCCCGACGTCCCGACGTCCAAGCTCGACCGGCTCACTCCACTCGATGATCTGATCGTCGGCGATCCTGATGACCTCGTCAGCATGGACTGGTCCGGGCACTGGGATCCCGAGACAGCCCTGATGTCGTGATCCATCTCGACACCCACGTCCTCGCCTGGCTGGCCGGGGGGCACCAGTCGAGGATCCCCGCACCGGTCCTGGATCGGATCGAGTCCGAGCAGGTCACCTACTCACCCATGGCACGCCTGGAGCTGAGCTACCTCCACGAGATTGGACGGATCGCCCACCCGGCCGACAGGGTCCTCTCCCACCTGCGGCGGACGATCGGCGCGGGCGAGGACGGCACGGCGTTCCCCGACGTGGTCGAGGAGGCTTGCCGCCTCGAGTGGACGCGTGACCCCTTCGATCGGCTGATCGCGGCCCAGGCGATCGCGGCCGGCTGCCCCCTGGCCACCGGCGACCGCATCCTGCGTGAGGCCCTGCCCGACCACACGGTCTGGGGTCCCACCTCTCAGAAGTAGTCGCGCACGTGCGGCCGGGGGTCGCTGCATCTGTCCGGTACAGCGCCGGCCGCGATCGGTCTGCTCATGTCGCTCGGACCGGCTGACCGGGTGACCGGACTGCGAGACGGTCGCCCTGTTGGCGTGACGCCAACGGCGCCGCGCCGTTGACCGCACATGAGGCTCCCCCGCTCCGTCGCCACCACCCCGCTCATCGCGTTCGCGCTCTCCGCGACGCTGGCACTGCTCAGCGCCCTGCTCGTCGCGGCGCCGGCGGAGGCCAAGCAGCCCCGCCGGATCGGGCAGGTCGTCTCCGAGGACTGCTACAACCTGGCGCTCTTCGTGAGCCTCGACGACGAGCAGGTGGAGCGCGCCGCGGCGATGCTCCCGCGGGAGTTCACGCTCACCTCCGAGCCGACCCTGCTGGTCGAGTCGTCGACCTGTGCGCGGGCGACCGTCAACGGCCGCGCGATCGGGCGCTTCCACCTCTCGGAGGCGGCGCTCTCGATCGAGCAGCCCCGCGAGCTGTCGTCCGCCCAGATGAGCGAGACGGCCCCGGAGAGCATCTTCATGCTGTCGCAGCTCGACACGAACAAGCGGCTCTCACGGTTCAAGAAGCGCGCCGGCTACCGCAGCGAGGTCACACGCATCGAGATCGACCTGGGCAACCCCTTGCTGCCCCGCACCGCCACCGCGAGCGCTGGGGGAAGGATCGCGCCCTCGTCGGTCTCGGTGACCCTCAGCCCCCAGCTGACTCCCACCGGGCTGACCGCTCCCAACCCCGGCATCGTCTACAAGCTGTGGACGGTGGACCGCAGGGGTCGGGTCGTCGGCACCACCAACTCCAACCGCGAGCTGGGGAACGCGGCCGTGGGCTACGGCACGGTCACCGTCGAGAAGGGCACCACCCTGCACCGGCTGCTCGGCAGCACCACCGCCTCCGGCTACTCGATCTCCGGCAGCGCGGCCGGGTTCACCAACGACACCTACCGCTTCCGGGACTGACCGGACGTCAACCGGCGGTCCGGCCCGCGTCGACGGCGTGGATGCTGCCGTTGACGGCGGCAGCGTCGTTCGAGGCGAGGAAGCAGATGGCGGCCGCCACGCTGTCGGCGCTCATCAGCCCGCGGGTGGCGGCGACGCGCATGATCAGGTCCCAGTCGGCGTCGTCGGGCACGCCGATGGTCTGCACCTGCGGGGTGTCCATGCCGCCGGGGCACACGCAGTTCACGCGCAGCGGCTGCTTGAGGTGCTCCACGGCGAGCGCCTTCGTGAGTCCGACGACGCCGTGCTTGGCGGCGGTGTAGGCCGCGGAGTACGCCTCCCCCATCAGCCCCGCCACCGAGGCGACGTTGACGATCGTGCCGCCCCCGTCGGGCGCCTCGAGCAGGTGCGGGATCGCCGCCTGGGCGCAGTAGAACGGGCCGCTCAGGTTGAGCGCGAGGTCGTGCTCCCACTCGGCCTCGGTCACCTCCGTCGTACGCCGGAAGTCGTGCCGCCCCGCGTTGTTGACCAGCACGTCCAGCTGGCCGAACGCCGCCACGGCCTCGGCCACCATCGCGCGGCAGGACGCGGGGTCGGTCTGGTCGAGGTGACCCGCGCGCACCTCCCCGGGCGCGTCCGCGCACTCGGCCGCGAGGTCGGCCAGCAGGTCCTGGCTGCGGGCAGCCGCCCAGACCCGGGCACCACCGGCCGCGAGCCGGCGTACCGTCGCCGCCCCCAACCCGCTCGACGCCCCCGTCACGATCGCGACCCTGCCGCTGAAGTCCTGGACCATGGCCCCGAACCTAGCGGCCAGCTGACCCCGGCGAACCCCCTACGGTGGCGCCATGACCTCCGACCCGACGCCCGTCGGCAGCCCCGGACCCTTCGCCCAGCACCTCGGCTTCCGCGTGGTGCGCGCCGACGCCGACGGCGCCGTGGTCGAGGCCGAGCCGGGGCCCGAGCACCTCAACGGCGGCGGCATCCTGCACGGCGGCTACCTCGGCGCACTGCTCGACAGCGCCACCGGCTGGGCCGTGCACGCGTCGGGTCCCGAGGGGATGATCGCGCCGCACATCCAGCTGAACACCCAGTTCCTCAAGGCCGGCTACGACGGCACGTTGCTCGTCGCCACCGCCCGCTGCACCAGCGTGGGCGGTCGTATCTGCACCACCGAGGCCGAGATCACCCAGGGCGAGCGGGTGCTGGCCCGGGCCACCGCGACCCACGCGGTGATCGGGCGGGGCGACCTCTCGCGCTGAGCCCCCGGACGTCGCCCGACGTCCACCCGTCGCGCGCCCCGCTGGACCACCCGGGCCCGAGGTGGTGGGGTGTGCCCGTGGACCTCACCTACCCCGTCATCGTCGCCGCGGCCAAGACCTGGTTCCGGCTCTCCGCCATGGACATCCACATGAGCGGCACCGAGCACATCCCGACCTCCGGCGGAGCACTGGTCGCGGTCAACCACGTGTCGTACGTCGACTACCTGATGGGCGGCTACCCCGGCGCCCAGCGGGGCCGCTACACGCGGTTCATGGCGAAGAAGGAGATCTTCGCCAATCCCGTCGGCGGGCCGTTCATGCGGTCCTTCGGGCACCTCGAGGTCGACCGCGAGGCCGGCGCCGCCTCCATGCGCACCGCGGTGGACGCCCTGCGGAAGGGCGAGCTGGTCGGGATCTTCCCCGAGGCCACGATCTCCCAGAGCTTCCTCATCAAGGACCTCAAGTCCGGGGCGGTGCGCATCGCCGCGGACGCCGACGTCCCGCTGATCCCGATCGTCGTGTGGGGCACCCAGCGCATCCTCGCCAAGGGCCGCAAGCTCGACCTGTCACGGCACCACCGCATCGACATCGAGGTCGGTGAGCCGATGCACCCCACCGGCGAGGACCCCGCCGCGGAGACCGCCGAGCTCAAGACCCGCATGGAGCAGATGCTCGAGCGCTGCATCCTCGCCGCGCCGGAGTCCGAGCGACCGGCGGGCGCCTGGTGGCTGCCGAAGCAGTACGGCGGCTCGGCGCCCACCATCGAGGAGGCCGCGGCGGCGTACAAGGAGGAGCGGCGGCTGCGCGCGGAGAAGAAGGCCGCCAAGCGGAAGGACTGACTCTCCGGGACGGCCGGCCTCACGCCATCACCACGGTGACCGGGTCATCCGCCGCAGCGCACGCGCAGGCTGAAACCGCCGATGAGCTTCTCCTTCACGTCGCGATCACGGCCGCGAACCGACGTCCACCGTGCCGTCAGCTCGTGCAGGTCCATCCCGCCCGTCGCGGGGTCCACCTCGACGAAGAGGTAGTGGTCGCCGGATGCGACCACTAGTGGCCGGTCCAGCGGCGCCCGATGCTCCCAGGACCGCTGGGCGCCGGCGAGTCCGGCCGGGCTGTTGCGGTCATCGCCGATCAGGCGGGTGTCGTAGACCAACCGGTCGGACGTGGGCCCGATCCCCTGGGAGACGGCCATGTGCGGGGCCGCGCGCCCCGGGTCCGGCCCGAGGTACTGGGTCACGGAGTCGATGGAGTTGCTGCGCTCGGCGTACGTCGCCGGCAGCAGGCGCACCCGCTCGGACACCCGCAGCCGCACCTGGACCAGGACCGGCGTCACGTACGCGACGGGCGCAGAACCGATCGAGCCGCAACCCGAGAGCCTGGTGCCCCGGCGCCAGCCCCACTTCTTGGGGTCACCGTTGTGGAACGGCACCAGCGACACGGCCGGCCGCGGCCGGTCCACCGTGGACGCCGCACCGGTCGGCGACCTCTTCCCCTCCGGCTCACCGGGCCCCGAGTCGGTGCAGCCGGTCAGGAGGAGCAACAACGCTGCCATCGCAGGCAGCAGCCGGACCCGAGTCATGCGCGGCATGCTGGCACACGTGGCTCCCCGGGTAGGAGTCGAACCTACGTCGCTAGTCCTGATTCAAAGGCGCGCCGGAACGTGTCTCACGGTCCCCGCTGGTGGCCTCTCGTCCGAGATTCGCGGTCAGGCGGCGGCTGTCAGGTCATCCGGTCCCCCGCTGTGACGGGACATCTGTGAGAGGCCGTGTGAGAGATCAGCGGCGAGGGCGGCGACGTCGCGGCGGGTGGAGGGCGTCCAGCAGCTCGGCCTCCGACGCCGGGCTCGCGTTGGGGTCGTACCTGACGCGGGGGATCTCCACCACGTCGGCGGCCGTGTCGTCGCTCAGGCGCCCGCTCGCCACCTGCTCCAGGATCTCGTGGGCCCGATCGAACTGCACCAGGTAGCCCTCCAGCTCAGCGACGCGTCGGCGGGCAGCGTCCAGCTCTGCCCGAGACGGGGCAGCCTCCTGCGCCAGGTCGGCGGCGTAGGCGCGGGCGCTGTCCTCCAGCAGCCCCAGCTCGGTCGCCTCGATCACGGCGTGGATCGCGTCGAAGGTGGCCCGCGTGTGCTCGGGGTACGGCCAGGGCTCGGGGACCAGCGGGGGCGGCGGCTCGGTTCCGTCGAGCATGGCGCGGCGCTGGGCCTCCTGGTGCTCGGCGCGGGCGAGCTGGACGCGGCTCTGCCAGTCGGCGTGCTCGCCGCTCAGGCGCGCCTCGGCGGCCTGCACGGCGGCCCGCTCGGCGTCGAGCGCGGCCAGCTCGGGCCGGTCGGCCAGCAGGCCCGGGACGCGGGTGCGGCGCAGCGGGAAGGAGGGCAGGTGGTGGCCGTACCGCTGGCGGCGCTCGGCGAGCACGGCGTCGGTCGGGATCTGGGAGGGCTTGGGCTTCGTCATGGCTGGGCTCCTGTGGGTGTCGGTGCGTGGTGCTACTTGAGGCCGAGCACGCGTCGCAGCTCGCGCTCGTTGGCCGTGGCCGGGTCGGTCTCCTCCAGCGCGCGGAGGCGGCGCCGGAGGGCTCGCTGCGCCTCCGTGGGGGTCTCCAGGGCGTCGAGGCGCTCCAGGGCCTCGGTGCGCTTCCTGCGGGCCCGCTCGTCGGCAGAGAGGCGGGGCGCGTCGGGGCGGTGGGGTCGGGTCATGGTTGGGGCTCCTCGTCGGTGTCGGGGTCGAGCAGGTCGTCGGGGTCGTCGGGGTCGATGCGGTCGCCGATGCGGGCGTCGACCTCGCGACGCAGGGCGAGCAGCCGTGTCAGGCGCTCCTCGTCGGTCATGGCGTCCACGACGACGGGTCCGCCACCGGGGCCGGAGATCTCGACGCGGCCGGGGAGCCGGAGGGCGTCGCGCTCGGTGCGGGTCGCGATGTCCCAGAGCTTCACCAGCTCGGCGACTGTGAGGCCGTCGCCGGCCAGGGCGGTGACGGCCGCGGCGACCTTCTCGAGCGCGGCGTGCGAGATCGCGAGGTGCCGGTGAGCGAGGGTGCGGCGGGCGTCGCGGGCCTCGGCGACGTACGTCGTCGTGAGGTGCGCGTCCCAGGCGTCGGCGCGGGGACGCCAGCGGTGGCGGGAGGACCAGCGGCCGATGAGGCTGCGGGACTTGTCCAACTCCTCGGCCACCTTCGTGACACTGCGGGCGGGGCCCTGGTCGAGGTAGCAGCGCAGGGCGGCGTACGCGGGCGCGGTCTCGTCGGGCTGGCGCTCCCACTCTCGGGGCGGGGTCACGATGCGGCCTCCTCGTGTGGGCTCAGGTGGGGGATCACCTGGTCGGCGATCGCGAGGGCGTCGAGCAGCGCGTCGGCCTCGGCGCGGGCGGTGTCGCGGTCGTCGAGCTGGATGGAGAGCACCAGGCCGAGCGCGTGCGCGACGAGTGGCAGGTCGGGGTCCCATCGGCGGCGCTGGGCTCGAAGGTCGGCGGGGAGGTGCTTGGGGCCCAGCCGCTCGCGCTTGGCGGGGCTGGCGGGGGTATCGGGGGCGTGCTGGGTGGAGGTCACGGTCGGTCTCCTCGGGGTCGCAGGTGTGGGCGGCAGGTCAGGCACGGGACGGGTCGGCCGTGCTCGTCCTCGCCGAGCCACCCGTCGACGCAGTCGCGGCCGTGGCGGGGGCGTGCGCGGTCGGCTGCTGCCTGCTCGGCTTCGGCCTCTCGGAGCTCGCGGCTGTCTTCGCTGGAGACGGGCGGCCAGGTCATCGGCGGCCACCTCCTGCGGCGAGGCGTGGGCCTTGGAGGGTCCAGGGGTCCGGCGCCGGCGAGGTGCGCCGGGTGGCGAGGTCGTCGCCGTCGGCGAGGGCCTGTCGGGCGTGGTGGAGGTGCTGGCTGGGGCTGGCGCTGTAGGACGACGCGAGGTCGTCGACGACGCGGGCGGCTTCGGGGCTGGAGGCGGCGAGGTCGGCGAGCTGGCGGGCGGCGTCGTCGCGGCGGCGGGTCTGGTGGCGCTGGCCGACGGCGGCTCGGGCTGCGGCGAGGTAGGACGGCGCGCGGAGCAGGCGCCGGGGCGACTGCGTGTCGGGGTCGTCGATCGCGTAGCGGATGAGGTCGTCGGCCTCGCCCTCCCCCACGCCGTCGGCGATGAGCGCGGCCCGCACTTCGGCGGCGACGGTGCCGCGTGCGCGCGTGGGAGGGGTAGGGGTGTCTGAGGGAGAGGGAGTGTCGGCCCTGGCCCGACGGTTGGCCGACGGTTGAGGGGGTCTAACTGTCGGGCTGGCCGGACGGTTGCCCGACGGTTGGCCGACGGTTGGAGCGGGTGAACTGTCGGCCTCGCCGGACGGTTGGGCGTCGTCGGAACCGTCGTCCTCACCGGACGGTTGTGGATAACCGAGGGCCAGGCGGTACCGGGTGCGACGTCGCCCCTTGGTCGTCTCGTCGACCACCAGCAGCGCCGGGCGCTCGCTCGTCGGCTCGCAGAGGCGGCGCACGGCGTCGTAGATCGTGCTGCGGTGCAGGCCCGTCCAGGCGGCGAGGTTCGCGGCGCCTGGTGCCGACGTCGAGCCGTCGAAGCTGTCGCACGCGAGCGCCAGCAGCACGAGCCGATCAGCGTCGGTCGTCCAGCTCGCGGGCAGTGCGGCCACGAGGGCGACGGCGGGGCGTGCGCCGTCCACCGTGAGGTCTTCCACCGGCCAGACTCCTTGAGGATCGAGGGCTTGAGGTTGTGGGCGGTGGGGCTTGGCGGTCGCTCAGGGTTCAGGGGCTCGGAGACGCCGGAGAGAGGGAGATCGACGGCGCCCCCGAGCGTCAGGGGGTCTCGTCGTCGGGCGGCGGCATCCACGGGCCGGCGACCATCCGGAGGGACGCGAACAGCACCGCGAGGGTGCCGTCACCGATGCGCTGTCCCACGGCTGCCGAGAGCGCGTCGAACAGGGCTACGTCGTCGGCGCCGTTGACGACCATCAGCGCCAGGTCGGCGGCGACCTCGTCGGCCTCGTCGGGTCCCATGCTCAGGGGCAGCGCGGAGCCCATCAGGCGTGCTCGTCCGTGAGAGACACGCGGGGGCCGTCGTGAGAGCTACCGGCCTGACCTGCGGTTTCGGCCCGATCGGCAATCAGGACAGCGTCCTCACCGAGCATCCGGAGCAGGGCCGGGACGGGCACCACGACGCGGGAGCCGAGACGGATGGTGGGGATCTCGCCGCGCTCGGCCATGCGGTAGGCGAGGTTCCGGGAGCAGCCGAGCACGTCGGCCGCGTCCGGCTTGGTGGGGTGCCACACGGGGATCGTTCCGAGCCCGCGCACGTCGTCGAGGGTTGCGGGCTTGCGTGCCCGGTCGTCACTGGTCATGGCGATCACGTTACTTACAGTCCCCGGAAGGTGTAAGGTTTCTGCCATGTCGGAGATTCGCGGACACCTACACTTCGGCTCGACGGTGAGCGAGATCGAGGGCACGCCGTGGCGCGTGGTCGTCCACTGGCACCGCGACCGAGGCCAGCTCATCCCGGCCGGGATCGAGGTGCGCTGCTACCAGGTCCCACGCGAGGAGGTCGACAACTTCCAGGGCGGCCAAGAGACGCCGGAGCACGGCCACCCTGTGTTCGACGACGGGGAGCAGAGCCGGGCTGTGTCAAGCGAGCTCATCGGCAAGCGCATCCGCTGGGGCCAGGTGCTGGGCGATCACGCGGCCAAGCTCTCGCGCCTGACTGGCGCCGACGCCGAGACGCCCGGGCCGCACCATGCGGGGTCCGCCGAGCTGCTGGCGAACGTCTCGGCGCTCGCCAGCGGCCTGACGCGCGCCACGGGCCAGACCTACGAGCTGGTCGCCGACCTCTACCGGGAGGCGCAGGCGAGCGAGCACCGGTCGCGGCCAGCCGTCTACGTGCTGGAGCGCCTTGCCGACGGCCACGGGTACCCGCTCAGCGCCGACAACCCATCCGACCGCGTGAAGGTCCGCCAGTGGATCGGCGAGGCCCGCAAGCGCGGCCACCTGCCCAAGTCGACCGCCAACACCACCACCAGGAGGAACCCCAGATGAGAGTGACCAAGCCCAGAGACGGCGAGCCGATCCGGCTCGTCGAGACCGAGCGTGGCGTGCGCTACCGCGTCGTGCTCGACACCGCCCCACCAGGTGCCAGGCGGCGCCAGGTGACGCGCACGTTCGACACGATCCGCGAGGCCCGCGACTTCGTGAGCGAGACCCGCACCGCCCTGATGCGCGGCAACTTCACCGCGCCAAGCAAGCTCACCGTGCGTGCGCTCGCGGAGGCGTGGCTGGCCGACCGGCAGGCCGAGAGCAAGTCGCCCGGCGGCATCCGCGAGGTGTCGGTGAACGGCTACCGGAGCGCCCTGCACGCGGTGCTGCTGCACATCGGCGACAAGCCCGCCCAGGCGCTCACGACGGCCGACGTCCGGGCACTGGTGCGGGCCCTGGCGACCGAGGGCGGGAAGTGGCGGCGCCCGCTGTCGCACCGCTCGATCGTGTACGCGCTCGGGACGCTGCGTCAGGTGCTCGACCACGGCGTCGAGTCGGGCGTGCTGGCGAAGAACGCGGCCAGCGGCGTACGGCCGCCGAAGGCGAAGGCGGGCGACCGTCGGCGTCAGGTGGTGTGGTCGCCGGCCGAGCTGGCGACGTTCCGGGCGCACGTGGACGGGCTGCCGGAGGACGTCCTGGCGGCCGATCCGTGGCTGCGGGTCGGGATGCGGCTCACGCTGTGCGGGCTGCGGCGCTCGGAGGTGCTCGGGCTCGAGTGGCAGCGCGTCGACCTGGCGGCCGGGACGGTGCGGGTCGAGCAGGGGCGGGTGAAGACCGGCCGGGGCCGGGCGACGGCACACGGCGACGCGAAGTCGGACGACTCGCACCGCACGGTGCCGGTCGAGGTGTTCCACCCGGGCACGGTGGCGGCGCTGCGGGCGCTGTGGCTCGCTCAGGGGCGCCCTGAGGCCGGTCTGGTGGTCGTGGACGCTCTGGGGCAGCCGATCGACCCTGACGGCTTCTCGCGGCGCTTCCGGGCGCTCTCGACGGACGCGGGGCTGCCGGACCTCGGGAGCATCCACAACGTGCGCCACACGATCGCGACGGCGCTGCACGACAACGGCGTCGAGCCGCGCAAGGCCGCGAGCCTGCTCGGGCACAAGGTGACCACTCACCTGGCGTTCTACGTGCCGACCTCGGACAGCGGCGCGAGCGAGGCGGCGGCCGTCGCGGGGGGCCTGTTCACCGTGGCGCAGTAGCGGCCGACGGACGCTCGCGAGGGCTATTCGTGAGAGATCCGTGAGAGGCCAAGACTCGACCCCCGTCCCTCGGGCTATGAGGGGCGGGGGTCGAGTGCTGTCTGACCTGCGGGGATGCCGCGGTCTGGCTCCCCGGGTAGGAGTCGAACCTACGTCGCTAGTCCTGATTCAAAGTCAGGCGGGCCCTGCCGGCAGACCAACCGGGGAACGTCTCTCATCGAGACGCCCCAACCCTAGGGCCACCGCGGGACGTCATACGAACCGCCCGAGGGGACGACCCTGTGAAGTCTCAGGACATCGCTGACAGTGGAAGTCTCACGACATCGCTGACACCTGACCCGGTCATCGCCAGGATCTGGCATGGCCAGAGATGGAGTCGCGGTGGACGCGAACCTTGCCGCCGCGGTGGCGGCCTACGTGGCAACACCCCACAAGCACAACGTCGCAGCACTGTGTCGTGACCTCGACGTGAGCCGGCAGACGTTCTACAAGTACGTGCGCCGTTTTGAGGCCGCTGGCGTCGAGGGCTTCTATCCCGACTCGCGGCGACCCCGAAGCAGCCCGAACCGGTTTCCCGCCTGTCTCGAGGACGTGGTCATCGGGATCCGCAAGCACGAGGCTGACACCGGCTGGGACTACGGCGCCGACGCGGTGCTGATGCGCCTGGAGGAACAGATCGCCGCCGGGACCTGCGAATGGCCGAGCGACCAGCCGCTTCCATCGCGGGCCACGGTGAACCGGATCTTCGAGAACCGCGGCCAGCTGGAGAAGGTCCCTCAACGCAAACCCCGTCGACGCGGCGGGCGCCGGTTCCAACGCGAACAGGTCAACGAGCTGTGGCAGTTCGACGGCTTCGAGTACCGACTGGCCGACGGCACGGTCGCGGTCGTGCTGGAACTGACCGATGACTGCTCACGCACCGACCTGGCACTGCACGCAGCGATATCTGAGAACGGCCACGACATCTGGACCGCGTTCTGCGCAGCAGTCGAACGCTACGGCCTACCCACCCAGGTCCTCACCGACAACGGCAGCGGGTTCTCCGGCAAACGCCGTGGCTGGATCAGCACCTTCGAGAACTACCTCTACGCCCTGGGTGTCGAACCCATCGCGGCCCGGGTCAGCCACCCCCAGACCTGCGGGAAGAACGAACGCTCCCACCAACGGGTCCGCAAGTGGCTCACCAGACGACCCGCAGCAGCCGACCTGCTCGAACTACAGAGACTGCTCGATGAGTACCGCGAGAAGTACAACAACCGTCGCAACACCGTGCTGGGCAAGCTCACCCCGCACCAACGCTTCGAGCTCGGCCCGGTCGCGACCATCACCGATCTCCCGCCGGTCCGCACGACCCTGACCCACCACACCGTGACCAGCAGCGGCTCCATCGGCCTGGACGGCACCCTCATCGGCCTCGGACGCCGCCACGCCCACAAGCCCGCGATCACCTTCAGAACCGGCGACTACGCCGCGATCTTCATCGACGACCAACTCGCCCGCGATCTGGTCCTCGACCGCACCACCCGCTACCAAGCCCAAAATCGATAGTGTCAGCGATGTCTTGAGACATATGTGTCAGCGATGTCCCCAGACATGACAG